>Ga0115008_10000057_pt1 | contig 63610 bp, 63 predicted proteins | sample FraStrMetagenome_FD_87164 | JGI IMG/M metagenome (GOLD analysis project Ga0115008, IMG submission 87164) | Marine eukaryotic phytoplankton communities from Arctic Ocean - Fram Strait ARC3M Metagenome | ecosystem: Environmental > Aquatic > Marine > Oceanic | place: Fram Strait | collected... | reverse complement strand
TTTCTAATTTTTCTACTTCTGAAAAAACATATGTCACCATTGGCACTTTTGACGGTGTCCATTTTGGGCATCAAAAAATCATTGAAAAGCTGGTTTTAGAAGCTAAAATAGCAAACAGAAAATCTGTACTATTGACTTTTTTTCCGCATCCTAGAATGGTATTGCAAAAAGACAATTCTTTAGAATTAATAAACACCATTGAAGAGCGCGCTAATTTACTTGAAAAAACAGGTTTAGATTATTTAATCATTCATCCTTTTAGTGTTGCGTTTTCTAGAATGTCTGCTCTGGCATTTGTGCGCGACATTTTAGTGAATCAACTTCATATTTCAAAATTAATTATCGGATATGATCATCATTTTGGTAAAAATAGAGAGGGAAATATCATACAATTAACTGAATACAGTCATTTATACGATTTTAAAGTTGAAGAAATTCCTGCACAAGACATCGATGATGTTTCTGTAAGTTCAACTAAAATTAGACATGCGTTGGCTGAAGGGAGCTTAAAAACTGCGAATAACTATCTAGGATATAACTTTATGTTAAGCGGAACGGTTGTAAACGGAAAACAATTAGGAGGTAAAATTGGGTATCCAACAGCAAATATAGATGTAAAAGAAACCTATAAATTGATTCCTAAAACAGGGGTCTATGTTGTCTTTTCGAAGGTAGAAGAGCGCACTCTATATGGGATGATGAATATCGGAAATAGACCAACAATAAATGGAAATCATCAAACGATTGAAGTACATTTTTTTGATTTTAATGCCGATTTATACGGTCAAAACCTACAAATTGAACTCTTGTATTTTTTACGCGATGAAGAAAAATTTGACACTATTGAATCCCTAATTATTCAACTCAAAAAAGACGAACAAACCGCCAGAGCCTTTGTTGCAAAGAATCTCTAAAGCGAAATTGCTAAAGTCTGAAGCTTACTGTATCTTTGCGACTTTAAATCTTATCAAAAATGCTACAAGTACAATTTATTAGAGACCATAAAGAAACCGTTTTAAAAGGGCTGGCAAAACGCAATTTTGCAAATGCTGAATCTATAATTGATGAGGTTTTAACTGCAGATGAAAAAAGAAGGGCAACTCAAGTTTCTCTTGACAATACACTGGCAGAATCTAATAAAATATCAAAAGAAATTGGCGCGTTTTTTAAATCAGGAGAAACAAAAAAGGCAAGCCTTTTAAAAGAAAAAACGGGTCAATTAAAAGAAAAATCTAAAGCGCTTTCTGATCATTTAAATGAACTTACTACTGCCTTGCAATCTTTGTTGTTTCAAATTCCTAATATACCGCATACCTCGGTAAAAGCTGGAAGTTCTGAAGACGACAATGAGCGTATTTTCAGCGAAGGAAACATTCCAGATTTAGGAAAAAATGCACTTCCACATTGGGAACTAGCTAAAAAATATGACATCATAGATTTTGAACTAGGAAATAAAATTACGGGTGCTGGTTTTCCCGTTTACAAAGGAAAAGGAGCAAAACTACAACGTGCATTGGTTAATTATTTTTTAGATAAAAATACACAAGCGGGCTATACCGAAGTTCAGGTTCCACATCTAGTAAATGAAGCTTCTGCAATGGCTACCGGACAATTGCCAGACAAGGAGGGCCAAATGTATCATTGTGCTGAAGACGATTTATATTTAATTCCTACAGCAGAAATACCGATTACAAATATGTTTCGGGGTAACTTATTAAAGGAATCTGATTTCCCAATTACTTGTACTGGATATACTCCTTGTTTTAGAAGAGAAGCAGGAAGTTATGGTGCGCACGTTCGTGGATTAAATAGATTGCATCAATTTGATAAAGTAGAAATTGTAAGAATTGAGCATCCAGAAAACTCTTACAATGCTTTAAATACAATGGTAGAACATATTAAAAGTATTTTAAGAGAATTAAAACTACCCTATAGAATTTTACGTTTGTGTGGCGGAGATACTGGATTTACAGCAGCATTAACTTTTGATTTTGAACTATTTTCTACAGCCCAAGACAGATGGTTAGAAATAAGCTCAGCATCAAACTTTGAAACGTTTCAAGCAAACAGACTAAAACTCCGTTTTAAAAATAAGGAAGGAAAAAGTGAATTAGCACATACCTTAAATGGAAGCTCTTTGGCTTTGCCGCGTGTATTGGCTGGGATCCTAGAAAATTATCAAACAGCGGAGGGAATTCAAGTTCCAGAAGTATTGATTCCTTATACGGGGTTTAGCATGATCAATTAATTTGCAACAACAGCAATCATTAACTTCTTTTGGTTATCCATTTCTAAAAGAGCCGTAAAATAGGCGCTAATTTGTCCGTTTTTCATGAATTCTATTGACCTCTTTTTTGTAGCCTCATATTGTTTGGTTAACGCTCTCATCAAATTCGTATTTAAGTTGATTTAAAATAAAAACAACTTCCATGCCAAAATACTAAAAATAAGAACTAAAAATTGAGTGGTTTCATAAACATATAATACTTATGTTGAGTATCTTTGAATAGAAATGAAATTTATACAGCTACTTGTTTTCCTTACAATTACCAGCGCTAGCTTCGCTCAAAGCGATTATTTACTGGGCGAAAGTTACTATCGAGAAGGGGCCTATGAAAAAGCAACAGAGCAGTTTAAAAAATTATACTCTAAGAGCCCTTTTAACACTTCATATTTAAACCGTTTGATTAGTTGCTACCAAGAAACAGATCAGTTTTCTAAAGCAGAACAATTGTTAATTTCTAAACTAAAAAAACACCCTGAACAGGGTTTTCTTTATGTGTATTTGGGCTATAATTATGAGCGACAACAACGAAAAGAATTGGCGAGAGAAAATTATGCTTTGGCTTTAAAATCTATTGATAAAAATGCTTCTTATGTCGCTATTATAGGGCGTACTTTTAAAGATTACAATCTTTTAGATACTGCCGTTTTAGCCTATGAAAAAGGAATGTCAATAAATAAAAATGCAGATTATAATTTTCAAATCGCTCAAATTTACGGAGAAAAAGGGGACTTTAAAAAAATGTTTGAATCAGCTATTGATTTGGTTGACAAAAAAGAACAATACGCAAGCCTTATTCAAAGGTTTACAAGTAAATACATTACAGATGACTCTGAAAACAAAGCGAATATAGTTTTTAAAAAAACACTGCTAAGAAAATCTGCAAGCCAACCAAAAAATGTCTGGAACGCTCTGTTAAGTTGGCTATTTACCCAACAAAAAGAGTATGGAAAAGCCTTAATTCAAGAAAAAGCGCTGTATCAAAGAAACTCAACGGACTTATCTGCTATTTTTAGTTTAGGAAAAATTGCTTTTGAAAACAGAAACTATACTTCTGCAAAAGAATGTTTTGATTTTATTACTCAAAAATCTTCCTTAAATGAAGAAATAATTGACGCCTATTTATACATCACAAAAATTGCTGTTGCCACTCATAATCCTGAAACTGAAGCTTTATTTCAGTCATTGTTTAGAAAATTTGGGGAAAAAGCGCTTACTTTAAAATTACAAATTGCATACGCTGACTTTTTAACCTTCACACAAAATAAACCAGAGGAAGCAAAAAAAATTTTAGAAAATGCATTTGTCTTTTCAAACTCAAAATTTCAAAAAGCAAGAATAAAACTAAAATTAGGAGATATTTTCGTATTTACTGGAAAATTTAACAAAGCTTTGCGCTATTTTTCTCAAATTCAAACTCAGTTAAAAAATCATGAACTAGCACAACTGGCCCGATTTAAAGTGGCACAAACAAGTTATTTTAAAGGTGATTTTACCTGGGCAAAAACCCAGCTAAAAGTGCTTAAAAGTGCTACTTCTCAGCTTATTGCCAATGACGCCGTAGCCTTATATTTAATGATTACAGATAATGAACCTGTAGACTCTATCCCTTCCGGCTTATCACAATATTCAAAAGCTGTAGTATTAGACTTTCAGAATAAAACAAAAGAAGCCATAGATACTTTAAGCCTAATAAGCAGGCGTTATAAAGGGCAACCTATTGAAGATGAAGCGCTTTTTAAACAAGCAAAACTATTCCTAAAACTAAATGAATTTAAGGCTGCAATTGCAAACTTTAAAAAAGTTATCGCCTTAAACCCTGAGGGTGTTTTAATTGATGATGCCTATTATGAATTGGCTGAATTGTTCAATAATTATTTAAATAATCCTGAAAAAGCTTCAGAATACTATCAAAAGATTATTTTTGATTATTCTTCTAGTATTTATTTGGTAGAAGCAAGAAAAAAATATCGAAAAATTAGAGGCGACACTCTTTAAAACGAAAACTATAAAAACAGTACAAAAACGCACAATTCTAAAAATGTATATATACAACGTAACTATAAATATTGACAACAGCGTTCATGATGAATGGTTCGGTTGGATGAAAACACATATTATTGCTGTTTTAAATACGGGAAGGTTTACAACTGCAAAACTAACAGAAGTTCTAGTTGAAGAAGAAATGGGAGGAAAAACCTATTCGGTTCAGTATTCCGCAAAAACAAGAGAAGATTTAGACCATTACTATAAATATGAAGCCGAAAAACTACAAGCAAAAGGACTTAAAAAATTTAGTGATAAAATGTTAACCTTTAGAACAGAATTAAAGTTAATAAAAGAATTTTACCCTCCAAAAACGAGCAACTAAAGATGTCTGTAAAAGCAAAAAAACATTTAGGGCAACATTTTTTAACAGATGAAAATATCGCAAAAAATATTGCAGATGCGCTAACAGAAAACGGGTATACTAATGTCTTAGAAATTGGCCCAGGAATGGGTGTTTTAACAAAGTATTTATTACAAAAAAAGCCAAAAATTACGGTAATGGAATTAGACCGAGAATCTGTTGCATACCTAAAAGATGTTTTTCCAATAGAACACCTCAGCTTAAATACCTCTAAAGAAAAATTTGATATTATTGAAGGTGATTTTTTAAAAAAACAAATTCAAGAGATTTTTAATAAAAAGCAAGTTGCCATTATAGGCAACTTCCCTTATAATATTTCTACTCAAATTGTTTTTAAAGCGATTGAAAACAGAGCCTATGTGCCGGAATTTGCTGGCATGTTTCAAAAAGAAGTAGCGATGAGAATTGCAGAAAAAAAAGGCAGCAAAGTATACGGAATTCTCTCTGTTCTAACACAAGCTTTTTTTGATGTAGAGTATTTATTTACGGTACCCCCATCGGTATTCAACCCACCCCCAAAGGTAGATTCCGGAGTTATTAGATTGATAAGAAAAAAAGATTTTTCTCTACCTGTTGATGAAAAATTATTCTTTAGAGTTGTTAAAACAGCTTTTAATCAACGAAGAAAAATGCTGCGTTCAAGCTTAAAATCTTTCAATCTTTCGGATTGTTTAAAAGGAGAGCCTATATTTGCGAAAAGACCTGAACAATTATCTGTACAAGAGTTTATTTCACTGACGCAAAAAATAGCATCAAATGGCATTTGAAATTACTACTAAATTTTTAGAAAAACTAGTTGACTTTGTTAACAACGGCAACGAATCTGAAATTAAAAATTTATTTTTAGAAGTTCATTATGCAGATATTGCAGAAGTTCTTGAAGAAGTAAGCTTTGATGAAGCCATCTATATCATTAAGCTTTTAGACAGTGAGAAAACGTCTGAAATTCTCATGGAATTAGACGATGATATTCGTGAGAAAATTTTAGAAAATTTATCTGCAAAAGAAATTGCCGAAGAAGTTGAAGAAATGGATTCTGATGATGCTGCCGATATTATTGGGGAGCTTTCTGAAGAACGTCAAGAGCGCGTAATTTCTGCACTAGAAGATGATGAATTAGCCGCAGATATTAAAGAACTACTTTCTTATGAAGAGGACTCAGCGGGTTCTTTAATGGCAAAAGAATTGGTAAAAGTCTATGAAACTTGGACGGTTGCTGGTTGCTTAAGAAAAATTAGAACGCAAGCAAAAGAGGTTACTCGGGTTCATTCTATTTATGTCGTAAACAAAGAAGAAAAACTCGTTGGAAGGCTTTCCTTAAAAGATTTAATTGTTGCTAAAAACGAACAGAAAATTTCAGAAATTTATATCGATAAAGTAGATTCTGTAAATGTAAATGAAGGAGATGAAGAGGTTGCGAAAATTATGGCAAAATACGATTTAGAGGCAATTCCTGTAGTTGACAACAACAATGTTTTATTAGGAAGAATTACCATTGATGATATTGTTGATGTTTTAAAAGAAGAAGCAGATAAAGATTACCAATTAGCCGCAGGTTTAACTCAAGACGTAGATTCTGACGATAGTATTATAGAACTCACAAAAGCAAGACTGCCCTGGTTATTTTTAGGCTTAATTGGTGGGATTGGTGCTTTTTTAATAATGGAAGGCTTTGAAGAAGCGTTTAAAGGAGATGCATTTGTCTTATTTTTCTTTACCCCGCTTATTGCAGCCATGGCAGGAAATGTTGGTGTGCAATCTTCTGCTATTATTGTACAAGGTTTGGCAAATGATGATGTTAAAGGAAGTATCAATAGCAGGCTTATTAAAGAAATGTTCCTAGCAGCTTTAAATGGTCTTATTTTGGCAGTATTCCTTTTTATTTTTATCTGGATTTCTAAAGGAGACTTAAAAACCGCTTTGGCTATTTCGATTTCTTTGGTTATTGTAATTATCGTTGCCGGATTGATTGGAACTTTTGTACCCCTTTTTTTAAATAAAAGAGGTGTTGACCCAGCAATTGCTACCGGCCCATTTATTACAACAAGTAATGATATTTTTGGAATTTTAATTTACTTTATGATCGCCCGATTAATTCTAGGAATTTAATTTTAGAAGCTTTTTCCTGCTTTCACTACTCGCTTTTTCGTTCCTCAAAGAGCTCAAACAAACCGTTCAATCAGGGCTAAAATACCCTCCTGTTTTTAAATAATGCTACTCGGATTCTGAAAAATTCCTGCCAGATTAGGCTCCTTTAAAAAAAATAGTACTTCCTACTTATGAGTTGATTTTTTGAAACAAATCCCATAAAACAACTCCAGTAGTAACCGATATGTTTAGTGAATGCTTGGTGCCTAATTGAGGTATTTCTATACACAAATCAGCAGCATCTACAACCTCGTCTTGCACTCCTTTTACTTCATTGCCCATCACTATCGCATACTTCTGATTTTTTTCAGGATAAAAAGCATTCAATTTTGTGCTATTTTCAACTTGTTCAATGGCTAAAACTTTCACCTTTTCTTTTTTTAGTTTTTCAACCAAAGTTAACGTGTCTTCTATATATTCCCAATCCACAGAAGCTGTTGCGCCCAAAGCTGTTTTATGAATGTCTCTATTAGGGGGAGTTGCGCAAATACCACAGAGGTATATTTTTTCAATTAAAAAAGCATCCGATGTTCTAAAAACAGCACCAATATTATTTAAACTTCTAATATTATCTAAAACGACTATTAAGGGAGTTTTTTGAATCGATTTGTACTCGTCTACTGTAATTCTTCCTAACTCGTTATTTTTAAGTTTTCTCATAATTTGTGAATAATTCTCTAACAACTAAAAATGAACAACCAATCACTTTTTTCTATCTTAGCAAAACTAATTGAAAATTTCCAAAAACGTGGCAAAATCAATCCCTAAAAAGGTAACTCCTTTAATGAAACAATACAATGCAATCAAGACGAGGTATCCTGATGCAATGTTGCTTTTTCGGGTAGGAGATTTCTACGAAACCTTTGGAGATGATGCTAAAAAAGCAGCCGGAATTTTAGGCATTACCTTAACAAAACGAGGTGCAGGGAGTGAAACAGAAACTGCTTTGGCTGGTTTTCCTCATCATTCTTTAAACACCTATTTACCGAAGTTGGTAAAAGCTGGAATGCGTGTTGCCATTTGCGATCAATTAGAGGATCCGAAAATGACTAAAACAATCGTAAAAAGAGGTGTTACTGAGTTAATTACTCCTGGCGTTTCTTTAAATGATGAAGTTTTACAAAGCAAATCAAATAATTTCTTAGCCGCTGTTCATTTTAATAAAAAACAACTCGGAATTTCATTTCTTGATGTTTCTACTGGCGAGTATCTTGTTGCACAAGGGAGTGCTGAATATATTGATAAATTGTTACAGAATTTTAACCCAAGTGAAGTTTTAGTTCAAAAGCAAAATAAGCAGCAGTTCTTAGAGCTTTTTGAAAACAGGTATTATACCTTTTATCTAGATGATTGGGTTTTTCAACCTGAATATGCAAATGAAACTTTACAAAATCATTTTGAAGTTAAAAGCTTAAAGGGTTTTGGAATCCAGGATCTTAAAAACGGAATCGTTGCCGCTGGAGCTGTGTTATATTATTTATCAGAAACGCAACACAATCAGCTAAAACACATACAAAATATTCAAAGAATTGCCGAAGACAATTACATTTGGATGGATCGTTTTACCGTTCGCAACCTTGAGCTATACACTCCAAATTCTATTAATGCTGTTACACTTTTAGATGTCATCGACAAAACCATTTCACCAATGGGTGGAAGGTTGCTAAAACGCTGGTTGGCACTTCCTTTAAAAAATCTCGATGAAATTAAAAAGCGCCATCAATTGGTGAAGTTTTTTATAGATTCAGATGATTTTTCGCAGATAGTAACCTATCAACTTAAACAAATATCAGACTTAGAAAGATTGATTTCTAAAGTTGCTACCGGCAAAGCTTCCCCGAGAGAAATTGTCTTGTTAAAAGACTCCCTAAAAGCAATTTTACCTATAAAAGCATCCGCAGAAAAGAGCAAGAATGAAATAGTAACAGAGTTAGGGAATCAAGTACATACTTGTACCGATTTAATCACTAAAATTTCTGAAAATTTATTTGAAAATGCTCCTGTAAATATCAACAAAGGAAATGCAATTGCAACTGGAGTTCATAAAGAATTAGACGAGTTACGAGCAATTTCATCGTCAGGAAAACAGTATTTAGATGAAATGTTAGCAAGGGAAACTGAAAAAACAGGAATCTCTAGCTTAAAAATTTCTTTCAATTCTGTTTTTGGATACTATATAGAAGTTAGAAACACTCATAAAGACAAAGTTCCTGAAGAATGGATTCGGAAACAAACTTTGGTAAGTGCAGAACGCTATATTACTGAAGAACTGAAAGAATACGAAGCTAAAATTTTAGGTGCAGAAGAGAAAATTCAAAAATTAGAGCAAACTATTTTTTCAAAATTACTGCAATATATTATTCAATTTGTGCCAATTGTGCAAGAAAATGCCCAAATTATTGCAAAAATTGATTGTTTATTGTCTTTTTCTGTTTCGGCGATTGACAATAATTATGTACGTCCGCAAATGGATGAAAGCAGTGATTTAGAAATTAAAAACGGGCGTCATCCAGTCATTGAAAAACAAGTACCAATAGATCAATCGTATATTGCAAATGATGTTGTATTGAATAGAACTCAGCAACAAATAATCATGATTACAGGGCCTAATATGTCTGGTAAATCAGCAATTTTAAGACAAACAGCATTGATTGTTTTATTGGCACAAATGGGAAGTTATGTGCCTGCACAAAACGCAAAAATCGGAATTGTAGATAAGATTTTTACCAGAGTTGGCGCAAGTGATAATATTTCTATGGGCGAATCTACTTTTATGGTAGAAATGAACGAAACTGCTTCCATTCTAAATAATCTTTCTGAACGTAGTTTAGTCCTTTTAGATGAGATCGGACGAGGAACCTCTACTTATGATGGAATTTCAATTGCTTGGGCAATTTCAGAATTTTTACACGAGCATCCGTCAAAAGCAAAAACATTGTTTGCCACACACTATCATGAGTTAAATGAAATGACTGCTACTTTTGAACGTATTAAAAACTTTAATGTCTCTGTAAAAGAGTTAAAAGAGAGTATTATTTTCTTGCGTAAACTGGTTTCTGGTGGAAGTAATCATAGTTTTGGAATTCATGTTGCTAAATTAGCAGGAATGCCAAATGCAGTTGTTCACAGAGCGAATAAAATATTATCAAAATTAGAAAGAAACAATAAAAACTCAGAAGTAAAAGAGGTTTTAAAACAAACACAACATGAAGAAATGCAACTTAGCTTTTTTCAGTTAGATGATCCTTTATTAGAAAATATCAAAGAAGAAATTTTAGCCACTAATATTGATACATTAACACCCATTGAAGCGCTCATGAAATTGAATGAAATTAAGCGAATGTTAATTAAAAAGTAAGGTTTGTATACAGTATGTTTGAAATTGTGTAGCCTTATTTCAAGACGGGGCAATACAATCACTAACGTTTATGTATATAGTTTGTTGCATATTTCAACCAACTAATTTAGTGAATAATTACGGACAAAGAAAGTCCTCGCGGACTTTCGTAAGTAGGCAAGAAGCTAGCAATAAATTATATGTGGTGGTGGTAAAACGTTTTTTTATTCAGTTTAAAATCGATGGCCAATTCTCAAATTTAAATTCACAGCTCGCTACTTCCTTTATTTATAAAAAAATTGATTTCGTAAGCTTCAAATTCTACTGTAAGGGTACCAAAGGGGCTAGTCTATAAGATGGAAACTTAAATGTAAACTCTAGATCTTTGTAATCATATTCTGGATTATATTCATTAAACACTCTTACCTTACCGTTACCTTCAATAACATAATCATAATTAAATATAGAAGAAGAAGAGTCTTCTAGTCTATGCTGTTTTTCTGTAACAGAAATAACATTAAAGAAACTTTCTGCTGGTTGCTTATAAGCATCAGGCAAAAAAGGAGAATTATAATGACGAAAAGATTTGTATGTATGATATTTAAAACTGTACGATATATTGATTAGCGCCAAATCAAAATTTTCTTTAAGTAATTCTAAATCATCTTCCGTTGTTCCTAGAATAACTCCCTCTCGAGATCCGAAAATTAAGGGATGATAAACATTATTTTGCATCTGAAAAAGTTCTCTTGTTATATCTTCTTGATTATGCATCACATCTTTTTCATTAGACGATTCAATATCTATAGTAAAATTCGCAACTTCATCTTCTCCGTGATTTGCCCACATGGACATACTAGACGAAGCCCTTTGAACACTAATGTTTTCTATTCCATAAAGTGCAGTACCAACGATACTAGCTGGATAGTATTTTCCGATTTCTTCTCCATTTTGAAATGCAGTCTGTACTATAAATTTATACTGTTGATAATCTGTATAAGAAGATGCCTTGATACTTGATGTTTGAGCATTTGATGTTTGAGCATTTTTTGTAATTGTTATAAAAAATTGGTCTTGTTCTTCTGGAACAACTTCTTCTGGAACAACAGATTCTTCTTGTGTTGAACATGATACAATCACTAACAAAGTTATTATCGATAATAAGAGTTTAGGGGTTTTCATAAATTTAAATTTTATTATTAATTAATCAGTCTTATATTGTTTTTCTACGAAGATATATAGACTTTTGGAGATAATAAATACGTGCTAGTACCCAATTATTTAAGCTAAAACGCTTTTTAAAATAAGGGCTAACAACTCATTTAAAATTCAATAAAAATTTTGCAATAACGACTTATAGTGGAAAATAAACTAGATACTCGTCGAGAAAAACAAAAGGGTCTGTCTGTCCGATTCCAAATGAATTTAAATTAAAAACCATGGTCTATAAAAATACAACGAAGTAGTTGTAAGAATCTATTTTTGGGGAGTTTAAAGATAATTTGATGAAGACATCATTTTTATCTATAAAAAATTATTTCCAGGTATTCCCTTTCACTTTATTTGCGGCTTTTAAAACATCTTTCTGACTTAATTGCCCTATTAATTTACCGTTTTCCACAACAGGAAACCTTCTCCTTCGTGAACTAATAAATCTTGAAGCTGCATCAAAAATATTCATATTTTTATCTATAGTATCAACATCTGTAACCATATGTTTTTCAACAATATTATTGTTTTTTACTGGCATATTGTAATATTTACTTTCAGAGATATACTTAATACAATCTGTTTCGGAAATAATTCCTATTAATTCATTTTTATCATTTATAACTGGGCCGCCAGAAATTTTATAGGTAATTAATTGTGCAATAACATGGTCTAAGGTATCTTGAGCTTTAAAAGTTATCAGTTTTTTTGTCATATAATCTGACACTAAAGTTAATACCTGCTCTTTCCCTTGACTGGAATCTCTTTTACCTTGAAAACTTTTAATACCCATAATGCATTGTTTTAAATTCATTTAAAGTTAGTCTTTTTTTGCCTTTAAAATAAGTAACACAACTTCTTTTTATTTTCTATATCATTAAAAACTAAACTTTCGGGATGCTAAAAATATCAATTCGTGAATTTTAACCCATAAAAAAGCATCCTATAATTTAGGATGCTTTTTTGAAATATGATGTAATGAATTGTTTAGTTTATTTCAGAAACTCTTAATGTATTAACCATACCTTTAGCCTCTACAGGCATAGAAGTCAAATTAATCATTAAATCTCCTTCTTTAAGAAAACCTTTTGCTTTAGATATATTATTAATGTCTACAACAGTATCATCTGTACTTAAGTTTTTATCGTAAAAGAAAGCCTTAACTCCCCATAGTAAATTTAGTTTTCCTAAAATTCTTTTTTCTGACGAAAAGGCTAATATTTTAGCCTGTGGTCTCCATGCAGAAATCTGAAAAGCAGTATATCCACTATTCGTTAGCGTAGAGATTGCAGAAGCATCTATATCATTTGCCATTAAAGCTGCGTGATGACAGATCGATTTTGTGATAAATCTATTCGTTCTAATGTGAGGCGCCTCGTGGGGTACTTTTATGATTCTAGAGTTTTCGACAGCTTTGATAATTTCAGCCATTTTTTGAATTACTCTTACTGGGTGTTTTCCAACAGAAGTTTCTCCAGAGAGCATTACTGCATCTGCACCATCCATAATAGAATTTGCAACATCATTGACTTCTGCTCTTGTTGGCACAGAATTGTCTATCATTGTCTCCATCATCTGTGTTGCAATAATTACAGGAATTCTTGCTCTTTTTGCTCTTCTCACTAATTTTTTCTGAATTAATGGTACATCCTGCATAGGTATTTCAACACCTAAATCTCCCCGAGCTACCATTAATCCATCACAATAAGGAATTAATGCATCCATATTTGCAACTGCTTCTGGTTTTTCAATTTTTGCAATTACAGGAACTCTATATTCAGAATGTTGATCAATTAAATCACGTAGCATTCTTAAATCTTCTGGAGTTCTAACAAAAGAAAGAGCTATCCAATCAACATTTAAGCCCAAAGCAAAAACAGCGTCCTCTTTATCTTTCTCTGTTAAAGCGGGTAAGGAAATAGCTGTATTTGGTAAGTTTACTCCTTTTTTAGACTTTAGAGGTCCTCCTACAATTGTTTTGACAACTACGGCTTTCTCTCTATCTGTAGAAACTACTTCGAATAATAATTTACCATCATCTACCATAATTTGCTCACCAACTTTTACGTCTTTAGGAAAACGTTGGTAAGTCATAAATGCCTTTTTACGATCTCCTATACATTGTTCTGTTGTGAATGTAAATAGATCTCCATCATTTAAAACTACATCTTCCTCCATAACTCCAACACGTAATTTTGGCCCTTGTAAATCTGCTAAAATGGCAACATTGTAACCGTTTTCTTCGTTTATCTCTCTTATGGTTTTTACAGTATCTTTTACATTTTCATAATCTGCATGAGAAAAATTAATACGAAATACATTTACGCCCTCTCTTGCTAATTCTGTTAAGGTTTTTTTACTGTCTGTTGCGGGTCCTAAGGTTGCAACTATTTTGGTTTTTTTGTAATCGTTCATTTTTAAAATATTAAAAAGTCTTTAGACTTTAAGGTGTTTTTATCTATTAAATATGCTGTGATTATATTTTCAATACTTTTTATTCTATTTATTGTTTTCATAACAAACTCATATTCTGATTCCCCACAAATTTTTAAAAAAAAATCTACTTTCTTCTTTTCTGGAATTAAGTAAGTTTTTGTTTCTGAGGTTAATAATAACTCATTAGAAACTGTTTGGTTTTCTCTCCTATAACTATTCGCTATTAAAAACCAATCAAAATCATATTTTGTGTTTTCATAATTATAAATAGAAAAAGAAGCTTTCTTTTTTTCTCGTGTAAATTGTAAATCTTCTTTTGCTTTAAAAAACCGAGTATTAAGGTTTTTGTTTATTAAGTAGGCAAGTTTGTAATCTTCTAGTGTAGAATGGATTCCAATTAAAGAATATTCCTCTTCACAAAAATCATCCATTTCTAAAGCGTACACCTGCATAAATTATAGCCAATCATTGTTCTTATGACATTGCTAAATTACTAATTGTTTATGAGTCTCAGTGTTAAATTTAACGAAAACGTTATCGTTCGTTAAGTTAAATTTATTTGTTTTTGAAAAGCGAAGTAAACTCTTTTTGAGGCTTGCTCTTCAGCTTTTTTCTTTGAAGTTGCTCTTCCTTTGGCAATTTGTTCTCCATCGATACAAATCTTTACACTAAAGTGTTTCACTGTTTCATTTCCGGTATCTTCATAAGTATTAAATGAGTACTTCTTTTTTTTCTTTTGACACCATTCTATAATTAAACCTTTATAACTGGTGATTTTTCCTTCTAATTTTTCAATGTCGACATAAGGAGAGATTACATTTTTTTGAATAAAATTTTGACATGATTTGTAACCTCTGTCTAAATATATTGCCCCTATTAATGCTTCAAAGATATTGCCATGAATATTATCACCTACTTTTGCTTGATCTATATTGCTTTTTACAAAACGAATTAAATTTAAATCTTTTCCAAGCTCATTTAAATGCTTTCTACTTACAATTTTAGAACGCATTTTTGTTAAGTAACCTTCAGAACCCTCCGGCACTTTTTTATATAAATAAGAAGCAATTACAGAACCTAAAATAGAATCTCCTAAAAACTCTAATCTTTCATAATTTATAGGAATTCCTTTTCTATCTGAAATTTGAATGGACCTGTGCGTAAAAGCTTTTTTATATTTATTTATTTTTCTTGGTGAAAAATTGAGAAGTTTTTTTAATTCGTAATATAATTGTGCATCCTCTTCAGAATAGGAATTCACTATTTTACGAATAAAATTCATATACGATTATTCGTCTAATTTTTTGAAAGCAACACATGCATTATGGCCACCAAAACCAAAAGTGTTACTCATTGCTACTTTAATTTCTCTTTTTTGAGCAGTATTTAAAGTTAAGTTCAATTCTGGATTGATATTTTCATCCACAGTAGAATGATTTATTGTTGGCGGAACAATACCATGTTTCATTGCTAATATTGAAGCAATGGACTCTATGGCTCCTGCAGCGCCTAATAAATGACCTGTCATTGACTTTGTAGAATTAATATTAATATTTTTCGCATGATCTCCAAAAACAGCAGAAATTGCTTTTAATTCTGCTACATCTCCCAAAGGGGTAGAGGTACCATGTGTATTAATATGATCTACTTCCTCTGGTTTAATTCCAGAGTTTTCTAAACAACTTTTCATTACAGCAATAACTCCAATTCCTTCAGGATGAGGAGCTGTAATATGGTATGCGTCTGAAGACATTCCTCCTCCAATCACTTCGGCGTAAATTTTTGCACCTCTTGCTTTGGCATATTCGTACTCTTCTAGAACAATTGCTCCAGCACCTTCGCCTAAAACAAAACCTTCTCTATTTGCATCGAATGGTCTTGAAGCGGTTTCTGGCGTTTCATTTCTTGTTGATAAAGCTTGCATAGAGCTAAACCCTCCAACTCCTGCAATTGCAATTGCAGCTTCACTACCACCAGTAACAATTACGTCACAATAGCCTAAACGTATGTAATTTAGAGCATCTATCATCGCATTTGCGGATGAGGCACATGCAGAAACAGTAGTGTAGTTTGGTCCCATAAAGCCATGTTTTATAGAAATATGACCGGGCGCTATATCTGCAATCATTTTTGGGATAAAGAAAGGATTAAATTTTGGAGTTCCATCTCCTGCAGCATAGTTTAAAACTTCATTTTGAAAGGTCTCTAAACCTCCTATTCCTGCCCCCCAAATAACACCAACTCGTAATTTGTTTATGGTTTCTAAATCTAAATTCGCATCTGCTATTGCTTCGTCTGAAGCAACCATTGCATACTGCGTAAATTTATCCATTTTACGAGCATCCTTTCTGTTGATAAAATCGGTAGGATTAAAGTTTTTGACTTCACATGCAAAACGAGTTTTGGACTTGGAAGCATCAAAATGCGTAATAGGTGCTGCTCCACTAACTCCGTTAACTAGAGCATTCCAATATTCTTCAATATTATTACCTATGGGCGTTAATGCTCCAAGTCCAGTAACTACAACTCGTTTTAATTGCATATAAAAATTACTTTTTTGCTTCTTCTATATAGCTTACTGCTTGACCTACTGTACCAATGTTTTCAGCTTGATCGTCTGGTATTTGAATATCGAATTCTTTTTCAAATTCCATAATTAACTCAACAGTATCCAAAGAATCTGCTCCTAAATCGTTTGTGAAGCTAGCTTCTGATGTTACTTCATTATCGTCTACGCCTAATTTGTCAACGATAATTGCTTTTACTCTTGATGTAATGTCTGACATAATTTTTTTGTTTTTTAAAATTTAAATCGGGGCAAAAATACGAATCTTATTAATTATAACTAATTTTTGTACTAAAAAATGATTATTAAAAGTAAATAAAAAAATTAATCTTCCTTTAAAATAATTAGAATGTTAATAATTATTCTTTTTTTTGTACCCATAGAAAACTAATTATGAAGCGTATTGTTCTTTTTGCTTCTGGTTCTGGAACGAATGCAGAAAATATTATTAAGTATTTTAATAATACCAAAACCGCGAAAGTGGTCAAGGTGCTATGCAACAATAAAAATGCCTTTATTTTTGAAAGATGTAAAAACTTAAAGATTGATTGTTTGCTATTTAAAAAAAGTGACTTTTATTCTTCTGAAAATATTTTATCTTTTTTAAAGAAAGAAGCAGACTTGATCATTTTAGCAGGTTTTTTGTGGAAAATTCCAGAAAAAATTATTTCGGAATTCCCTAATAAAATCATTAATATTCATCCTGCATTATTACCAAAATATGGTGGAAAAGGAATGTATGGAATGCATGTTCATAGGGCTGTAAAAGAAAATAAAGAATCGGAAACAGGTATTACAATTCACTATGTAAATGCTAATTATGATGAAGGTGCCGTCATTTTTCAGGCAAAGGCGGGTTTATCAAAAGAAGATACTCCTGAAATTATAGCAGAAAAAATTCATGTTTTAGAACAGAAACACTTTCCTAAAGTTATTGAAGATGTAATTTTATCTAAAAATGAGTAAAAAAAAGTTTTATGTAGTTTGGAATGGTCATAAAAAAGGAGTTTTCACTTCTTGGAAAGTTTGCAAGCAACAAATAGATGGTTTTGAGGGTGCACAATATAAATCTTTTGCAGATTTAAAAGAAGCTGAAATAGCCTCCACCAAAAACTACGGAGACTATAAAGGTATAAATACTAAAAAACCAATCTTATCTTCTTCTGAGAAATCCAAATATGGTTCTCCTAATTTAGAAAGTATTTCTGTAGACGCTGCATGCAGTGGAAACCCCGGAAAAATGGAATACAGAGGTGTTTTAACTCACAATAAAAAAGAAATTTTTATAAAAGGCCCTTATGAAAGAGGCACAAATAATATTGGTGAATTCTTGGCTTTAGTGCATGGAATTGCGCTTTTAAAAAGTAAAAAAAAAGAAGATATTCCTATTTATTCTGATTCTAGAATTGCGATGAGTTGGGTAAAAAAGAAAGCCTGTAGAACAAATATTACTTTTGATGCTTCTAACAAAGATTTATTAGATCTAATAAAAAGAGCGGAAAATTGGCTAAGAGAAAATACGTTTAAAAACCCTATTTTAAAATGGGAAACAAAAGCTTGGGGAGAAATTCCTGCAGATTTTGGGAGGAAATAAAACTATTTATTTTACATGGGTTGGGCAATCAAGAGAGTTGAATTCCGTACACGATTTATTTTCTTATGGGGGTTAAAGTTCCCTGTAAAGGAGCATAAAAATGATTTTTTAAGAAACTATTAGAGCGAAGCTTTCATTAGCTCTCTATTCATTCTTGCAATATTGTCTAGAGAAATTCCTTTCGGGCATTCTACCTCACAAGCACCTGTATTGGTACAGTTTCCAAAACCTTCTAAATCCATTTGTGCCACCATGTTTCTAACTCTGTCTGAAGCCTCCACTTGTCCCTGTGGCAACAAAGCATATTGAGATACTTTTGCACCCACAAATAACATTGCAGAACTATTTTTACAGGTTGCAACACAAGCTCCGCAACCAATACAAGTTGCAGCATCCATTGCTTCGTCTGCTGCTTGCTTTGCGATAAGAGTTGCATTTGCATCTTGTGTGTTTCCTGATGTATTTACAGAAATATAACCTCCAGCATGCTGAATTCTATCAAAAGCAGATCTGTCTACAACTAAATCTTTAATTACTGGAAATGAAGCTGCTCTGAATGGCTCAATAGTAATTGTGTCTCCATCTTTAAACATTCTCATGTGAAGCTGACATGTAGTTACGCCTCTATCTGGACCATGAGCTTCTCCATTAATATACATAGAGCACATCCCACAAATTCCTTCTCTACAATCATGATCAAAAGCAACTGGCTGTTCACCAGCATTTACCAATTGTTCGTTTAAGACATCCATCATTTCTAAAAAAGACATGTGTTCTGAAATCTCAGTAACTTTATAATCTACCATTTCACCCTTTGAACTTGAGTCTTTTTGTCTCCAAATTTTAAGTGTTAAATTCATCCTATCTTTTTTATTTATAACTTCTTTCTTTTACCTCTATATTTTCATAAACCAATTCTTCTTTATGCAAAACTGCATCTTTTGGGGCTCCTTTATACTCCCAAGCAGAAACAAATTGGAATTCTTTAATTCTCTTTGCTTCTCCGTCTTCTGTTTGATGTTCTTCTCTAAAATGACCACCAGCAGACTCTTCTCTTACCAAAGCATCTTTTGCAAACAATTCTCCTAATTCCAAGAAATCTGCAACTCTTCCTGCTTTTGCTAATTGCTCATTGTATTCTGAAGCTGTTCCAGGAACATTCACATTTTTCCAAAAATCTTTCCTTAATGCAGAAATTTCTTCAATGGCAATTTTTAACCCCTCTCCATTTCTAGACATTCCGCATTTGTCCCACATAATTTTTCCTAATTTTTTGTGGTAATAATCAACTGAGTGCGTTCCTTTATTATTAATAAAGAATTCTATTCTTTCTGAAACTTCTTTTTCTGCAGCTTCAAATTCTGGTGAATCTGTTGAGATTTTCCCAGTACGAATATCATCTGACAAGTAATCTCCAATTGTATATGGCAGTACAAAATAACCATCTGCTAAGCCTTGCATTAATGCAGAAGCCCCCAGTCTATTTGCTCCATGATCTGAAAAATTTGCTTCTCCAATTGCGTAACAGCCAGGAATCGTTGTCATCAAGTTATAATCAACCCAAACACCACCCATTGTATAGTGCACCGCAGGGTAAATCATCATCGGTGTTTCATATGGGTTCTCATCTACGATTTTCTCGTACATCTGAAATAAATTCCCATATTTTGCCTTTACAATCTTTTGACCTAATTCTTTAATTTTTGCTTCCGAAGGGTTTGCAATATTCTGAATCTTTGCCTGCTCTGTTCCATAACGAATAAAAGATGCTGCAAAATCTAAATATACTGCTTCCCCGGTTGCATTCACCCCATAACCAGCATCACAACGTTCTTTTGCTGCTCTTGAAGCAACATCTCGAGGCACTAAGTTCCCAAATGCAGGATACCTTCTTTCTAAATAGTAATCTCTTTGGTCTTCAGATAAATCTGTCGGTTTTTTACTTCCTTCACGAATTGCTTTTACATCCTCTATGTTTTTTGGAACCCAAATCCTACCGTCATTTCTTAATGATTCTGACATCAACGTTAATTTTGACTGATAATCTCCAGAACGCGGAATACATGTTGGGTGAATTTGAGTATAACAAGGGTTTGCAAAATAAGCGCCTTTTTTATGCACTTTCCAACCCGCAGTTACGTTAGAACCCATTGCGTTGGTAGATAAAAAATAAACATTTCCATAACCTCCAGATGCAATCACAACTGCGTGAGCAGAATGACGCTCTATTTCTCCTGTAACTAAATTACGTGCAATAATTCCTCGTGCTTTCCCATCAACAAGAACAACATCTAGCATTTCATGACGATTAAACATTTCAATCTTACCACGAGCAATTTGACGATTCATTGCTGAATAAGCACCTAATAATAATTGTTGCCCTGTTTGTCCTTTCGCATAAAAAGTTCTTGAAACTAAAACACCTCCAAAAGAACGATTGTCTAAAAGGCCTCCATAATCTCGGGCAAAAGGAACTCCCTGTGCTACGCATTGGTCTATAATATTTGCAGAAACTTCTGCCAATCTATATACATTTGATTCTCGAGATCGGTAATCTCCTCCTTTTACAGTGTCATAAAACAATCTGTATGTAGAATCTCCGTCTCCTTGATAATTTTTTGCAGCATTAATTCCTCCTTGAGCGGCAATTGAATGTGCTCTTCTTGGTGAATCTTGATACGCAAATGATTTTACATTGTACCCTAATTCTGCTAAAGTTGCAGAAGCAGATCCGCCCGCCAAACCAGTACCAACAACAATAACATCTATATGACGCTTATTTGCAGGGTTCACCAAATTAATATGGTTTTTATAGTCTATCCATTTATCCTTAATTGGACCTTTTGGTACTTTTGAATCTAAAGCCATATTTTTTAAGATTAATGGTTTAAGTGATGATATAAAGCAATAAAAATAAATCCTAAAGGAATTATAATTGAATATGCCTTACCAATATTTTGTAGTGTTTTCTTTCTTCCTGCAGTTCCACCCATGGACTGAAAAGCAGATGTAAATCCATGTGCCAAATGCAGTCCTAAAAACACAAAGGCAAGAACATAAGCAATAACCCTTGCTGGATATGTGAATTTGTGAACTAATTCTTCATGATAACGAAAACCATCTATCCCTTCTAATGTTCCAGACCAATTACCTTGAATAAATTTTGTATTGATTTCAGGAAACCAAAAATCAATAAAGTGCAAAATGATAAAAGCTAAAATTGTAATTCCGCTGTAAATCATGTTTCTACTAAACCAAGAAGAATTTGCTGCTCCATTGTTTTTAGCATATGAAACTCCTTGTGAATTCCTGTTTTTTAATTCTAAAATAAAGCCCATTACAAAGTGAAAAACAACTGCAAAAATTAAGACTGGTTGAAGGGCAAATTGAACCAATGGGTTTGTACCCATAAAATGAGAAACTTCGTTAAAGGTTTCTGGACTAAAAACCGATAAAATATTAATTGCTAAATGCTGAAGCAAGAAAAACATTAAAAAGAATGCAGAAAGCGCCATTGCTACTTTTCTCCCAATTGAAGATTTAAAAAATCCACTCATTGTATAATTAATTAAAATTTTTAGAGCACAAAAATACGGCGAAACAAGTAGCAAAGCAAAGAATTTACAACGTTTTCGCTGGTATTTAGAATTATTTTAAATAAAATGCAACGGCATGCTTTTTTAAAGCTTATAGTTCCTAAAATTAACTTTTAAAAATAATTGAAAATCAATCCTACAGGTGGTTGATAAAAGCACTCTCTTTTGTATTAAAAAAAAATTATCCTTTTATAATTTAGTGCATCATGCTATTTTTACTATTTTAGTTGTACTTCCATTAAAAGTAAATTGTTGCCCCGTTTTTTTTCCAAGCAATCGTTTTCCAATTGGTGAAAAAATGGATACAGCAAAATAATCTTTATCATAAGTTGTCAGTTTCCCTGCAGAAATAGATAAGAAATAATTGACGTGGTTTGTTTCGATAATACTTCCTAAATGGGCAATTTTATGTTTTTTAAAAACTTCAATTTTAGCTAAACTTATTTTCATTTCATTAACTCCCATCAATTGCTGACTTGCTTTTTCCATTTCTAATTGTAACATAGCTCGACCAGTCTCGTGCTTGTCTCCGGCAGAACTTTTTGTTTCAGACTGAAGAGCTTTTTGATTCGAAGATAGAACCTCTTCTACAGTTTGTAATCTCTTATTTACAAATAGCTCACATTGTTTAAAAAGGTTCTCTTTAAGATTCATTTTGAAGAGTAAAAGCAAAAGCTCCATAATTTCCGTGATGCGAAATTGAGCATGAATTTGTTAATAATTTTTCTTTTTGGTAATACAATGGAGCACCAACAGAAGATTTTCTTTGTGACATTTCTTCCATTAAAACACCTGTTAACTCTTGAAGTTGCTGTTTGATTTCGCAATCTATAGTCTCTGGTAAACCGACAGAAGAAAAAACAGCTAATTTGTCATTCGTTTTCTGTGCAATTGTGTAACAATAAAAAGAATTAAAAAATGTTGTTGTGTAAAATTTATTTTTCTCAAAAAAAACAATTCCTTCAGCTTCAGAAATAAAACTGCATTCAAATTTATGAGGTGCAAAAAACCGTTTTTTATGTTGTTGTGTAAAAATTTTATACGCAGCTTCTTTCATAGTCCAAAGTCTCCAGACAACATTAAAAGAATTACTTGCGTTAAAAATGAGTTGTTGTTCTTTGATCGTAAATTGCTTTTCTAAAAAGCCTTTTCGCTGCCAATTACTTTCGCTTTTAGCGAATTGCAAATCCACTAGATCATTACCAACCATTATGCATTCATTTTTATTTGAATAATTTCTACAGTTGCTTTTACAGATAACATTTTTTCCATAGAATCATTATCTATTTCTATATTAAACTCATCTTCTACGTCTAGAATTATATCTACTAAATTTGCAGAATTTATCTCTAAATCATTTATAAAATCTGTGTTTTCATTCAAGCTTTTAAAAGCTTCTTCATTTTGAATATAAGGCTTAACAATCACTGTAAGTTTGGTAATTAATTCTTCTTTTGTCATTTATTTGGTATATTTTTTAAAGATAACACATGCATTTACATCGCCAAAACCAAAACTAGCTTTTATAATATTATTGATTTCTTTTTCAATCATTTTTCGAGGAATTTTATCTTCAGAAATTATTTTTAAAATTTCTGGATGAATGTCTTCGCAATTTATATTCGGAAAGATAAACTGCTCTTTAATTTGTAATACAGACGCAACACATTCGATAGCTCCAGCAGCAGCTAAACAATGACCAACCGTCGATTTTAAAGAATTAATATATGGAAACCTTCCTTCTTTTCTTTGCAATGCTTTCGTCCAATTTTCTATTTCTAGAGTATCTTTAGAGGTTGCGGTTAAGTGTCCATTAATGACGTCTATTTCTGATGAATTTATCTCTGCATCTGCTAGTGCTTCTCTAATGCATTTTTGAACAGCTTCAGCGTTTGGAGCAGTTAAAGTTCCCCCATTTCGTTGTCCTCCAGAATTAATATTCCCACCTAAAACCTCAGCATAAATTATTGCTTTCCTCTCTAATGCACTTTCTAAAGACTCCAAAACCAAAGCACCAGAGCCGCTTCCGGGCACAAATCCAGATGCAGTTTCACTCATTGGTCTTGAGCCTTTTTCTGGAGTTTCATTATGCTTATAGCTCATCACCCGCATAGCGTCAAACCCTCCCCAAGTATATAAACTGCTATCGCTAGAGCTCCCAACTAACATTCGTTTTGATTTTCCGTTTTTAATGCGTTCAAAACCCATCAACAAAGCCTCTGTTCCTGTTGTGCAAGCAGATGAATTTGTTGTAACCTGGTTTCCCAAACCTAAAATACCACCTAAGTATGCAGAAATACCACTTGCCATTGTTTGCACCACAGAGGTACTCCCTAATCTTCTAACTTTTTGTTCGTCAATTTTATAAATAGCTTCTCTAAATTTCTCAATTCCGGAAGTTCCTGTTCCAAAAATAATTCCAGAATTATAATCTAAATCCGAATGTTCATCCAAAGAAAAACCTGCATCTTTCCAGGCGTCAATTCCCGCCATACATCCGTATAAGATAGACGTGCTATGAAAGCCTCTTAACTGTAAGGGAGATAGGTATTCCTGTTTTTTTTCTTCAGAAATAATTGGTATCCCTCCAATACAACAAGAAAAACCTTTGTCTTTTAAATTCTGATGAAACGTAATTCCTGAAATTCCAGCTTTTATTGCTTTTGTAAATTCTTCAAGACCCACCCCATTTGGTGCAACAACTCCTAAACCTGTAATTACAACTCTATTTTTCATTTACGATAATTTTTTGACACGGATTTCACGGATTTTCACAGATAAAATTAAATTTTTAAATTCGTCTTTTTAGACCTCACAGGTTTTTAAAACCTTTAATGTCTGCTTACTAAATTAGTATCATTCCAGAAATAGTTCCCCTACAAACCAATTCATTTTTTGCATTTAGCATTTTTACTTTACATTTAAGTTTATTAAATCTAAAATATTCCTTTTCTGAAATAACCGTTACCTTTTGGTTTGGGTTAACTGGTAAAAAAAAATCAACTTGATTTGACGTTAAAGCAATTTTTATTTCTTCGGATAAAGATTCATCTTTCACAAGATAAATACCCAAACATACAACACCAATTTGCGCCATTGTTTCTATGAGAATTACTCCAGGTGTAATTGGGTTTTCTTTAAAATGTCCTTCGTAAAAAAATTCATTTTTTTTAAATGTATAATTTCCAGTAATTCCGTTTTCTGAAATTTGGGTGAGTTCATCAACAAATAAAAATGGTTTTTGATATGGGAGATTTTTTATGATTTCTGTTTGCTTCATTTGTTCAATTTAAGAGACCCCACAGGTTTTAAAAACCTGTTAGGTCTTGTGTGTGCTATAAATTTACCACTCCAACAAAATTCTTTGTGCAGAAAAACCAGGCCCAAAACTCAACATTAAACCTCTTTCTCCTTTTGCAGGATTTCTTTCCATAAAACGTTCTAAAACATATAAAACCGTTGCACTGGACATGTTTCCATACAAACGTAAAACCTCTTTAGTATCATCTATGTTTTTACCTAAAACTCCAAATAAATCTTCTACCGTTTGAACTATTTTCTTTCCTCCGGGATGAAAAATCAAATGATCAATATCATTAATTTTTAGGTTATTTTTTTCTAAAAAAGGGTGAACTATTGCGGGAAAATGTTCCGATATTTTCTTTGGAACTTCCTTGTCTAAAATCATTTGCAACCCGGTGTTTACCAATTTAAAACCCATCATATGAGTTGCGTCATAAAAATGATACATGGCTTCATCTATAATATTAGGGCCTTGATCTTCTTCGTGCGAAGACAGAATTACACTAGATGCTCCATCTCCAAAAATAGCAGCACTCACTATATTTGTCATCGAGTAATCTTCTAGCTGAAACGTGGCAGTTGGTGCCTCAACAGCGACTACTATAGCTCTTTTATTAGGATTCGATTTTAAAAAATTTTTCGCATATATAATTCCAGAAACCCCTGCAGCACATCCCATTTCTGTAACCGGAAGGCGCACAATATCTTGTTTCATTTTAAGAGAATTAATTAAATAGGCGTCTAAAGAAGGAATCATAATCCCTGTACAACTTACGGTAATTATATAATCTAAGTCTGTTGCTTTTAACCCTGCTTTTAATAAAGATTTTTTAAGAGATTCTTCAGCCAAATGTACAACTTCACTTGTATAGATATTGTTTTTTTCCTCAAAAGAAGTCGCGGTAAAAACTTCTTCTGGGTTCATGATGGAGTATCGTTTATCAACCCCTGCGCCTTCAAAAAGCTTAATTACTTTTCTCTGAAAGCGTTCGTCTTGATCTTGCATCCATAATTTTACAAACGGAATAATATCTTTTGTTTCCCTAGAGTATTTGGGAAGTTGTTTTGCAACTGCTATTATTTTTACTGCCATTTATTTTTTTATTATCCACAGAAAACGGAACGCCCATTTCCATGAAATTTGTGGTTTTATATTAATTTTTTGAGAAATTATTTCTAAATCTTTTCGAGTAAACCCACGTAAAACAGACGTTAGACCGTCTTCAATTATCATTTTATTACGAATAAAAACAGACAATATCATAAACAAATAATACGCTAATTTATGCCGATGTAGATCATTTACAACAATCCCTATTTTTGATTGATTAACCGTCTGTTTTAAAAAAGAAACCAATTGCATTTCTTTAAAGTGGTGTAAAAAAAGAGTTGCTATAACCACGTCAAACTTTCTTTTTTTAAATTCCTTAGAAAAAATATCTTCTGTTTTAAACTTAATTTCGGAATACTGTGTTGATAATTCATTTGCATACGCAATCGCCGTTGGATTTGCATCTACTCCAAACAATCTCATTTTATAGCCCTTTTTTCTACCGAACTTTGCAATATCGCGTAAAATATCTCCATGCCCACAACCAATGTCTACAATAGAAACCTCTTGTTCTTTTGGATGATTTTTTAAAATCCTTTTTAGGCCCCTTAAAGTTCCCTTATTTCCGCCTAACCATCGATTTATATTTTCTAATTTATCTAAAGTATCACGCAATAAATCGCCTCCAATAGAGAAATCATCCATTAACTCTTCTTTGTCTGTTCGTTGTTTTGTACTAATAAAAAAATCCATTAATTATCTATCGGTTTTCCGTGAGTTTGCTTAATAATGATGGGTAATAAAAAGGGGATTCGTTTTAAAACTTGTAATAAAATTGAGGCCGTTTTATCATTTCGAAACAACATTGCAATGAAATGACCCGCTTTTAATCTCCATTTAAATTGGGTGTTCCATTCTGTAATGTAACTTTTTTCTAGCTGATGTCTGTTGATATTATTTCCTTTTAAGTAATTTAGAATGAGTTTAGAGGCTATTTGAGCAGATTGAATTGCCATACTCATTCCATTTCCACAAAGTGGATGAATCATTCCTGCAGAATCGCCACACATAATCATGTGATTTTCTATTGGTTTTTTTGTTTCAAAAGAAATCTGGCTAATGGAAAGTGGTTGCTCGAAAACTGAGGTCGAATTTTTGAATATTTCTTTCAAAAAATCATTTTTTAAAATAACATTTTTCTGAAAATTAGCGATATTTTTATGTTTTTGAAAAGATAAAAAAGTTGTGATATAACATACATTAATTATGTTATTTTCTACTTTAGAAACACCACAGTAACCACCTTTAAAATTATGAAGTGCTACTAAATTTTTTGGGAAGCTTCCCTTTACATGAAATTTCACTCCTAAATAAGGTGATTTTTTTTTAATAAAATTACGCTCCATTTTTACGTCTAATAAAGAGCGTTTCCCAAAAGAGCCTATACATATTTTTGATGTAAATTTTTGTTTATTCTTTGTCTCAACTAAAAAAAGGTCTTCTTTAAAAGCTACATCAATGACAGTGTCTTGCAAAATTAAAACATTGTTTTCTTTCGCTTTTTCTGATAAAATAAAATCGAGCTGATAGCGAGAAATGCCAAAACCCCCTAATGGTAATTTTACAGAAATTAATTTATTTGTTGTTGTTGAAAGTTGAAAGTTGTCAATTTTAACTGCGCCAAAATTAAAAGGGTCGATTTCTAAAAACTCTAAATAAGGCAATACTTCGTTAGAGATGTATTCGCCACACACTTTGTGCTTAGGATATTCGTTTTTTTCTATTAATAAAACCTTGGTTCCAAACTTTGATAAGTGAATTGCATTGCATAAGCCCGCTAAACCTCCACCGATTATAAGAACATCGAAAGGAGCTAAGTTGTGTTTTATGTTCGAAGTAAAATAGGTGTGTGTTTTCATTAATCTACCAATTCTGCTAATTCTTTTCCTACTAAGCTACCGATGGCAACTCCCATTCCCCCTAGTCTAACCCCACAAAAAACATTGCTAGAAACTTGTTTTACAATTGCTTTTTTTTGCTTTCCAACCCCCATTATACCGCTCCACCGGTGTTCAATCTCAAAAGGGATATTATATAAAATGGTGTCTTTTAAAATTTGCTCTAATTTATTTTGAATGATTTTTGTGTGACCAAATACGGTGGTTTTTTCCGTTTCAAAATCAATATTTCTTCCACCGCCAAGCAAAATTCTATTGTTTATATTTCTAAAATAGTAATACCCTTTATCTAAATGAAATGTTCCTTTAATATGAAGGTTTTTTATCGGTTTCGTAATCAAAACTTGCGCCCTTGCAGGAGCTACTTTTTCATCTAAAAGTTGATTTGAGAATCCGTTTGTAGCAATACATAATTTATTGGTTTTAAAGCCGATTTTATTAGTTTCTATTGCTACTTTATTGCCATTTTCAATAAAGCTTTCTACTGAAATATTATTAAGAATTTTAACACCTAATTTTTGAACTTTATACACTAATTCAACAGCCATTTTACCCGTATCTATTTGACCTTCAAATTTATTTGAAATGTATTTATTATAGCTATTTTGAAAGTTGAAGATATTCTCTGTAACCGAAAAAACATCCTCCTTAAACATCGGTTTTAACAACTTGTTTAAGGTCTCTTTCTCAGACATACAATCTTCAAAAACTTCTTTAGAATCAAATAATTCAAATCCTTTGTGTTGCTGAAAATTAATCTTCTTATCTCCTAAATTTTCTCGTAATAATCGCAAGCCATTCCATCGTTTATCAACCAGGTTATAAACCTCTTCTGGAGTATGTGATTTTAGGTCATCTATCAATTCTGATAAACTACCAAAACAAGCAAACCCTGCGTTTTTTGTGCTTGCTCCTTGAGGCAACATTCCTTTTTCAAGAATTAAAACACTTGCTTTAGGGTAGGTTTTTTTTAAATGTAAAGCACAATTTAGGCCTACAATTCCACTGCCAACAATTGTAAAATCTATGTTGGTAAACCATTCTTTTAATTCCCAATAACTATAATTCATTTATATCTATTTTTAGAAACGGATTCCTTGTTAAATAAGAAAGGGTTGAAAAACTTCTAATATTAAAAATCAAACTTTAATTGCACCCAAAAAGGGGCTGTTTTTTGGGTATCTAAATTACCAAAAGAAATTCCTAATAAACGTACAGAATTTTTTAATTTTTCCTGATATACTAACTCTTTCACTACCGGAAAAAACTCTTTTTTAGACTGCATGAAATATGCTTTGGTTTTACTTCGTGTTTGCTGGGTAAAGTCTGAGTATTTTATTTTTACCGTTATAGTTTTTCCTTTTGTTTCACTCTTTAACATTCTTATTTCTAGCTCATCTGCTATTTTTTCTAACCGTTCTATCATAAAAATTTCTGATGAAATATTCTCAGTAAACGTTCTTTCTGCTGCAATAGACTTTCGGATTCTATTTGGCTTTACAGAACTATGGTGAATTCCACGAACAATATTAAAATAATGAGTCCCTGCTTTTCCAAATAAATTGACCAATTCAGATTCAGATTTTTTCTTTAGATCATTCCCTGTAAAAATACCAAAATTATACATTTTACTCGCTGTTACTTTTCCTACACCATAAAACTTATTTACAGGAAGCTCTTCTAAAAATTTTATAACTTCTTCAGGGTGCACTGTTTTTTGACCATTAGGTTTATTAATATCTGAAGCTACTTTAGCTATAAATTTATTAATAGAAATGCCAGCAGAAGCACGTAAACCTGTTTCTTCATAAATTTTTTGCCTGATTTCTTTTGCGATACTATTTGCAGACGGATTCCCTTTTTTATTTTCTGTTACGTCTAAATACGCTTCATCTAAAGAAAGTGGTTCTACCAAATCTGTGTAGGTATAAAAAATTTCTCTGATTTTTGCTGATAATTCTTTATACCTGGCAAAGTCTGTTTTTACAAAAATAAGATGTGGACATTTTTGTTTTGCTAAAAAACCACTCATTGCAGATTTTACTCCAAATTTTCTAGCCTCGTAACTTGCAGCAGATACTACTCCTCTAATTTCATTACCCCCAACTGCAATTGCCTTACCTCTTAACTCAGGGAAGTCTAATTGAGCTACGGAGGCATAAAAAGCATCCATATCTACATGAATAATTTTACGAAAAGGTGCTTGCAATTCCATCTTTCGAAAATACGGAATTTGTTGGTGTTTTTTTGTAATTAACTTTTCAAAAAATCAATCGCTGTTTCTATCGCTTCTGATAATTCTTCGGGTAGTCGTTCTTTTTCCCATGGATGAGCAGTTCCAAAAACATGATTTGAATTTTCAATAATTTTAAACGTACTCTTTGAATTCCATTTATGTAAGCTTTTCGCTTCATTAATTGAAACAGAAGTATCTTTATTTCCATGAATAATTAACAATGGAATTTCTAAATTTCGAGTAGCTTTTTTGATATTTAATCGCTTTTCGTTTTTTTCAAAATCTCTAAAAAACTGGTAAAAATGAGGCATTTCTTGACGAGTTCGTCCATTTTTTACATAATATACCTGTTTTTCTTTCCATTCTTGTAATTTTTCTTTTTTAGGAAACCTTCTTTTATAGTCGGAAACTCCAGCGAGAGAAATTACCTTTTTAGCTCTTGAGTCTTCATATGATTTTAACAAAACAATGCCTGCTCCTCTGCTGTGACCAATTAAATAAATTTTATTTAAATCAATTTCATTTTTAATATCTAAGTTTTCAGAAACCCAATCGATAACATTCCCTAAATCATCCAATTCTTTAGAATAATTATTATTTCCAAAAGCCTCTAGATCTGGAAAATCTGTAGGTTGCTCAACGGTTCCTCCATTATGAGAAAAATTAAATTTTACAAAGAAAAACCCAGCATTTGCAAAAGTTTCTGCCATTAAATTCCACGCTCCCCAATCTTTGAACCCTTTATAACCGTGACAAAAAATAATGATTGATTTTGATTGATTGCTTTCCTTAAAAAATAAATCCGTTAAAATCGGCTTATTGTATTTTCCGTGAATTCTTATGTTCTTTATAATTTTCATTTATTAAAAAAAAGTGTTATTACTGAAAAAAAAGCAACCAGTGCCGTTATAATTGACAAAATACCATTAATATCTTTTGTGAGTTTTCCTGTTTTTTTTTGAATTATTTTTGCATATTTTCCATATAGAAAAAGAATATAAAATGTTCCTATTACGGATCCTAAAACAAAAAAGAAAACAGGAATAAAACTAAAGGAAAACAAGGAAAAAGCTTCTAAAATTGAGGTTACAAAACAAAAAAAAGGAATTGCAAAAATGTTTAAAGTAGAAAGGAAGATTCCTTTTAAAAAAGGGGTTTCTTTATTCTCATTTGTTTTTGCTTTTTTTATTTTACTTTTTTTTGATTCTTTATAGAAATAGAACGACAAGAAAATAAAAACAACAATTCCGGATTTTTCTAAATATTCTAAAACAACTTGATTTTCTGCAATATACTTGCTTAAAAAAACAGCAATATAAGCCTGTAAAAATACAATAAGAGAGACCCCTAAGGCATATTTATATGTTCCTTTTTCGTTTTCTAAACTAATTTTAAGCGCAGTCATATTTAACATACTTGGTGAAATAGAGCCCACAAAAGAAAAGAAAAATCCAAATAAAAAAAGAGAAATGAAATTCATTTAAAAATTATATTTTAATTTGTAAAGATTACATTTTTAAATAAATTGTACAAAAAACGCATCAAAATATTAGATGCGTTTTATTTAATTTTTATTTTAAAAAAGACTTTTTAAACAACTCCTTGTGCCAACATAGCGTCTGCAACTTTTACAAAACCTGCAATATTTGCTCCTTTAATATAATCTACAGTACCATCTTCATTTGCTCCAAATTGTACACAAGAGTCATGAATATCTTCCATAATATCTTTTAGTTTTTCATCTACTTCTATACGGGACCAACTGAGACGTAATGAGTTTTGACTCATTTCTAAACCAGAGGTTGCAACACCGCCAGCATTAGAGGCTTTTCCAGGAGCGAATAAAATTTGTGCCTTTTGAAATTCATGAATTGCTTCTGGTGTAGAAGGCATGTTTGCCCCTTCTGAAACACACATACACCCGTTTGAAACCAGTACTTTTGCCTCCTCCCCGTTTAGTTCATTTTGTGTTGCACAAGGCAAGGCAATATCACATTTTACAGACCAAGGTCTTTTTCCTGAGATATACTTTGCTTTTGAATATTTTTCTACATACTCTGCAATTCTACCCCTTTTTTCGTTTTTAATAAACATAATATGCTTTAACTTTTCTGTGTTGATTCCTTCTTCGTCTATAATATATCCGCCAGAATCTGATAATGTTAAAACAGTTGCCCCTAATTCAATTGCTTTTTCAGCCGCATATTGAGCAACATTTCCAGCACCAGAGATTACTACTTTTTTTCCTTTAAAAGTATCTTTTGTTCGTTTCAACATGTTTTCTGCAAAATAAACCGTTCCATAACCCGTTGCTTCTGGTCTTATTAGAGAGCCTCCCCAAGAAGCTCCTTTTCCTGTTAAAACGCCAGTAAATTCGTTGTTTAATTTTTTATACATTCCAAACATAAAACCTATTTCACGACCACCAACTCCAATGTCTCCTGCAGGAACATCTGTATTTGCACCAATATGTCTGAATAATTCACTCATAAAAGCGTGACAAAAACGCATAATTTCATTGTCTGACTTTCCTTTAGGATCAAAATCAGAGCCTCCTTTTCCTCCTCCCATAGGCAGGGTTGTTAATGAGTTTTTAAAAACTTGCTCAAATGCTAAAAACTTTAAAATGCTTGCATTTACTGTTGGATGAAAACGCAAACCTCCTTTATAGGGGCCAATTGCAGAATTCATTTGAACTCTGTAACCTCTGTTAACCTGAATTTCTCCATTGTCATCAACCCAAGAGACTCTAAAAGATAGTAACCTCTCTGGTTCTACCATCCTTAAGAGGATATTTTTGCCATGATAAATATCATTTTTAATGATATAAGGTATTACTGTCTCTGCAACTTCTTTTACAGCTTGTAAAAACTCTGGTTCATGGTTATTTCTTGTTTTAACCAATTCCATGAATCCATCTATTTTAGATTTGTTACTTATTTCCATGCTTTTTTATGATATTAATAAAAATTTAATGCCGTAAAGATAGTTAATTTTCAATATCACAAAATTAAAATAATTAAAATAATTTTACCAAAAACCCTTATTTCAATCGATTTCGGTTACTGTTGTGGTTTTCTTGATAAATACAATATAAAACTCTTTAAAAAAGATTAAATTTGCCTCTTAATTATCTTCGAAAATGTTAGACAAAGTAAAAGAGTTAATTGGTGATGTAACTTCATTTAATGCAACAACGAAAGATGAAGTTGAGACTTTTAGAATAAAATACTTAGGAAGCAAGGGCTTGCTAAAAGATTTATTTTCGGAATTTAAAAATGTTGACGCTACCTTACGCAAAGATTTTGGACAAGCTTTAAATAGCTTAAAAAAAGCTGCTGAAACAAAGGTTGCTGAATTAAATAACGCTATAGAAAACACTACTACCAAAGGCTCTTTCTATGGAGATTTAACACGTCCATCTGAACCTATTAACCTTGGTTCTCGCCACCCTATTTCACTGGTGAGAAATCAAATTATTGATGTTTTTAACAGAATTGGTTTTACCGTTTCTGAAGGGCCAGAAATTGAAGATGATTGGCACAACTTTACAGCTTTAAATCTTCCAGAATACCATCCTGCAAGAGACATGCAAGACACATTCTTTATTGAGCAAAATCCAGATATTTTACTAAGAACGCATACTTCATCTGTACAAGTTCGGTATATGGAGGAAAACAACCCCCCTATAAGAACAATTTCTCCAGGTAGGGTTTTTAGAAATGAAGATATTTCTGCACGAGCGCATTGTATTTTTCATCAAGTGGAAGGCTTATATATAGACACTGATGTTTCTTTTGCTGATTTAAAACAAACACTTTTATACTTTACTAAAGAGATGTTTGGAAAGTCTAAAATACGCTTGCGTCCTTCTTATTTTCCTTTCACAGAACCAAGTGCTGAGGTAGATATTTATTGGGGTTTAGAAACTGAAACCGATTATAGAATTACAAAAGGAACTGGTTGGTTAGAAATTATGGGTTGTGGTATGGTAGATCCTAATGTCTTGAAAAATGCAAATATTGATCCCGCTAAATATTCTGGGTACGCATTTGGTATGGGAATAGAACGTATTGCCATGTTACTCTACCAAATTCCGGATATTAGAATGTTTTATGAAAACGACAAGCGTTTTTTAGAACAATTTAAATCTGTGATTTAAGGAATTCCTTTTCGCAATTTTGAGACGAAAACAAACTCAATACACATGAAAAAAGACATTCAAATACCGGAAGTTAAAAATGTTCACGTTGCAATTGTTTACGAATACAATGAAATTTATAAAACGGATGACTGGAACGTATATGTCATCAACAATAAAAACACTGATTTAGAAATGATGGTAATTGTTTCTCAAGGTTTTTCTAAGACAAAAACCACTTCTGTTTTACGTAAAAAAATAGCTACTTTACCAGCAAATTCTTTTGCTAAAATTGAATTGATTCAACCAGAATTATTCAAATTGAATAATCGTTTTCAAGTTTCGTTTTTTGAAAACAACACCTTGTTTGATAAAACTTTTATTTTTAAAGAAAACTCGATTAAAGAAAGTGTTTTGCAAATGATTCCTGAAATTAAAAAACGGGGCATTTTAGCAAAATAACATCCTTTAATTTTTTACTTTAAGAAAAAATTAAACTACCCAAGGAATCCAATTATTACATATAAGACGGTCGAAATTAACCCGCCCACAAGCGCATAGGGTAATTGTGTTTTTACATGGTCTATATGATCACTTGCAGAAGCCATAGAAGAGATTATAGATGTATCAGAAATTGGCGAACAATGGTCTCCAAAAATACCTCCCCCTAGAGTGGCTGCAATAACAATCGTTACGTTAGCTCCATGAATATTTGCCATCGGAATTGAGATTGCCATCATAATAGCGAATGTTCCCCAAGACGTTCCTGTAGAAAAAGCGATAAAAGAACTAATGATAAAAACAACTGCTGGTAATAATTCTGGCGACAACCATTCTTTAGTTGCGTTTGCTACATAAATACCTGTTTCTAATTCTTTACAAGCATCCCCAATTGCGAATGCTAATAACATCAATAAAGCTAATGGCATTAACTCACTAATTCCTTTTAAGGTTAGGGTTACCGCTTCTTTAGGCTTCATAATTCCTTGACTAAAATACATAACCAAAGCTACTAAAAGAGAGGTAATTACTGCATATAAAACTGACGAAGAACCAGAACCTTCACCAATTGCCAATGAAGCATGATTTAAAAATGAGGTAGCTCCTTTTACAGCATTCCAACCCGTATATATTAGATTAATTGGCATCATCAAGACCATTACCAAAAGAGGAATAATCATATTATATGCTTTTGCAGGAATTCCTTCTTTTGGAGGAAATGAAGTAACCTCATCAGAAACCATTGGTTTGGAATTTGGGTTCATTAAAAAACCTGTTTCTTTGGTTCTTTTTTCTGCTTTTTTCATTGGTCCAAAATCTTTTTTTGTAAAAATGATAGTGAAAACAATAACAATTGCTAACAAAGGGTAAAAGTTGTATTTAATAGAGGCCAGCATCACAGAAAAAGGTTTCTCTATTCCATGTGTTAATAATAATCCCATTATAAAAGCACCCCAAGCATTAAAAGGAATTAAAATAGACGAGGGTGCAGAACTTGAGTCTGCTATGTAAGCTAACTTTTCTCTTGGTATTTTTAACTTGTCAAAAATTGGCCTGTATAAAGTTCCTACGGTCAAAGAGCTGATGCTTGTTTCTACAAACAATAACAATCCTGTTACAGTTGCCATTACTTGAACTATTACTCTACTGTAGCCCGATTTTTTCTCTTCTAACTTTTCTAATTGCTTGTTTAAAATATTGATAAACCCTTCAACTCCCCTTGAATATTGAATAAAAATGAGCAAAGCACCTACTAAGGCACTAAACATAATTGTTCTTGTATTTCCCGCAGATTGAAAAACATTTACCATGCCTTCAATCATGGCTAAAGTTCCCTCTAAAAAATTCCACTCTTTTATGATTAGCCAGGAAAACCAAATACCAAAGAGTAAAGAAACATACACTTGCTTAGTTCTTAGGGCGAATATAATGGCAATAATTGGGGGTATTACTGAGAAAAAACCATATTCCATAAAAAATTATTTCTCTAAAGGTAAGGATTAATTAAAAACCCTTTTAAAATAAGGTTTTTTTATTAGATGTTTTACGCTTCTTCCCTCGCCTTTATATCTTCTATTAAGTCTAAATTTCTCAAAGTAGGGTTTAATGCCCCTGAAGCAATAGCGGTAATTAAAGTCATCGTTCCCCCAAATACTACTGCTATTACTGGCCCTACCAACTTGGCTGCTAAACCACTCTCAAAAGCACCTAATTCATTTGAAGAGCCAACAAACATTGAATTAACAGAAGAAACCCTTCCCCGCATATCATCAGGTGTTTTTAATTGTAAGATAGTTTGTCTAATTACCATAGAAATTCCATCTGCTGCACCACTTATAAATAGTGCTAAAATGCTCAGCCAGAAAATAGATGAGAGTCCGAAAGCGATAATACTTAGGCCAAAAATAAAAACAGAAAATAGCATTTTTTTACCTGTCTTTTTATTGATAGGAATGTATGTTGTTAGAAACATAGTAACAATACTACCTATAGATATTGATGCATTTAAAATACCAAAACCTTCAGGGCCAACATTTAAAATATCTTGTGCAAAAACTGATAAAATTGCAACGGTTCCACCAAATAAAACAGCAATCATATCTAGGGTTAATACCCCTAAAATAACCTTGTTTTTAAACACGAATTTTACTCCTGCTTTTAAACTTTTTAGCATCGGTTCTCCTATTTTTTTATTTAAAATAGGTTTCTTTTTTATTTGAAAAAGTACAATAAATGATAAAATTACTAGAATAAAAACAAGACATAGTGTTTTGTCAACTCCGATCCAACTAATAAAAAACCCTCCAAAGAGAGCTCCAGAAACAGTTGCGGTTTTCCAGGTACTTGTACTCCATGTTGCGGCATTTGGGTATATTTTTTTAGGAACTAATAGCGCTACTAGAGAAAAAATTGTTGGGCCAAAGAATGAGCGTAAAAAACCTCCAAAAAAAACCAACCCATAAATAGAATATAAAATAGCATTTGTTGACCAGTTTGCAACGATACTTTTTGAGGTTAATAAAAACAACCCTAGACTTATAAAAGAGAAAGCAGCTGTACAAATGGCTAATAAATTTCTTTTTTCATTTTGATCTACAATATGACCAGCAAATAGCGCCATTGTAAAGGCAGGAATGATTTCCATTAAACCGATTATTCCAAGAGATAGTGGGTCTTTAGTAATAGAATACACTTGCCACTCAATCACAATAAACTGCATAGACCATCCAAAAACAAGAAGAAATCTAACAAGTAAGAAAATGTTAAACTCCTTAATCCTAAGAGCTGCGTACGGGTCTTGTTTGCCCATCTATTAGCGTAATTTCATGTCCATTAGGATAGAGAAAGTTTGGTTAATATCACCCTCTTTTACAACAATTGTCATTTCGTTTGTAGTAGAAATAATCTCTTGTAAAGGAATATCTGCCCAAGCTAATTGTTTTAAAATAAAATAATAAATTCCTGATTGCTCTAAATTTTCTTTAGGTAATTTTATTGTTATTGAAGCCAACTCAAGCATGCTGTGGGTTCGCGTTTCTTTTTCAAAAATTTCATAAACAAAAGGTAGTAAGTTTTTACTTGTAACAATATTTGTTTCAAAGATTCCCTGAGAAACAGTCAAAAAATAATCTGAATTTTCTGATGATTTAGTTAAAATTTTCGCAATTTCTTTTAACAAAGAAGGGGTGTTTTTAAAAGTAAAATCACATAAATCAGAACGAACAATTACATCTCCTAAATCTAATGCGAGTTTTTTAATGTTCTTTCTAATGCGTAATTCACTCGCTGGAGACAACCTATTTATTGCCATCATAACAGCACCAACCTTCACATTTTTCTTTAATACAAGCGAAACTTCAGGTAAGATAATCCTTGCTAAAGAAGAAACATTAATCAATTTTTCATTTAAAGCCTCCTCAATAAAAGGGGTTTTTCTAATAGTACTTTCGACAACTTCTTGTATTGTTTTCATTTTTGTTGCTGTTGTTTAATAAATTACACTAATGTTCAAAATTAAACATTTAATCCAATTTATTCGTCAACTTTTTGAATTCTTTTTTAGGGTTTTTATTGGCGTATAAAATAGTATAAACAGTATCTATAATAGGAGTGTTTATATTTTTTTCTTCTTTCATTTTAAAAGCACTTTTAGTCGCATAATACCCTTCTGCAATCATGCTCATTTCTATTTGTGCAGATTTTACTGTGTACCCTTTGCCAATCATATTTCCAAATTGTCTATTTCTACTGAAAAGAGAGTACCCGGTAACCAATAAATCTCCTAAATAAGCCGAATTATTAATGTTTCGCTTCATTTTGTGCACTTTTTTGATAAACCTTTTCATTTCACGAATTGCATTACTCATTAAAACCGCCTGAAAATTATCTCCATATCCTAAACCATGAGCCATGCCAGCGGCAACTGCATATATATTCTTTAACATAGCTGCATATTCGGTACCAATAATATCATCAGACGTTTTCGTTTTTATGTACCAACTTTGTAAAGAATTTTCTATAATTTTCGCTTTATTTTCATCTTGACAAGCGATTGTTAAATATGACAAGCGCTCCATGGCAACCTCTTCTGCATGACAAGGGCCTGTGATTACGCCAATATTTTCAAATGAAATATTGTATTGTTTGTGAAAATGCTCACCAATAATCAATCCTGTTTCAGGAACTATCCCTTTAATCGCAGAAAAAATTATTTTACCCTCTAAAGATGACTTTAATTTACTTAATTCACTGGTTAAAAACGCAGAAGGAATTACAAAAATAAGAACATCATAATTAGCAACTGTTAAGTTTATATTACTAGATAATTCGAGTTGTTGTGCATTCAATTCTGCGGACCGAAGATAGTTAGGGTTGTGCTCATTTTCTTTAATATGCTCAATTGCTTGCTCACTCCTCATATACCAACCAATTGTTTCTAAATTTTCACTCAACATTTTTACAATTGCAGTTGCCCAACTTCCCCCTCCTAAGACTGCAATTTTTTTTTGTTCATTCATCTATAATTAATTTTATATAATCAAAAGTAATAAAACTATTAACTATAGATGAATGCATTTGCTTATTATTATATTTGTGAGGTTAGAAAGTTACATATATTAAGACTTTTTACTATTTTTAATTTCTTATTTTTTTATTCTATATAAACAATTATGAAAGTTCAAATTATAAACAGATCTAAACACCTAATTCCTACCTATGAAACAGAGGGGTCGGCAGGAATGGACTTAAGAGCAAATATTGAAGCCTCAATAGTATTAAAACCATTGGAAAGAGCCATTATAAAAACAGGTTTATTTATTGCATTGCCCATTGGTTTTGAAGCACAGGTTAGGCCAAGAAGTGGTTTGGCTGCTAAAAAAGGAATTACAGTATTAAATTCTCCAGGAACTGTAGATGCAGATTATAGGGGAGAAATTGGTGTTATTTTAGTAAACTTATCTAACGAAGAGTTTGTGGTAAATGATGGAGAAAGAATTGCTCAGTTAATTGTAGCAAAACACGAACGTTTAAAATGGGAAGAGGTAGCTGTTTTAGATGACACAGAGCGAGGTATCGGTGGTTTTGGTAGCACAGGTAATTCATAAAATTAGTTGTTTAGAACTTTATAAAACTGGCTCATTTTTCTTACCTCATTATATAATAAATTATATGTTAAAAGTTCGTGAGAAAAATACTTATAGCCTAGTTTTTTATAGAATTTAAAAGCTTGTGGTTGCGCATCCATAGCATCTAACCATATAATTTGATAGCCTTTTTTTAACGCTTTTTCTTCTAACCAAGAAATCAATTTTTTTCCTATTCCTTTTCCATGTATTTTTTGATTCAGGTAAACTCTGTGTAATTTAACCTGTTTTTCTTTAGAATAACCTTTTAGCTTTTCATCCCAAATTACTCTAAAATTACCAACAACCTCTGTCTTGTAAATAATAAAATAATAATCGCTTTTTTTCTGAGACAAGTCTTTTAGAAGGTTTTCTTTTGAATATTGAGAATTTATATACCAATCTCCTTTATCTTTCCAAAAATGACTATAGGTATAAGAATATATTTCTTTCATCAATATAAAAAGAGATTCAGAGTCTGAGTTATGAATATTTTTTAATTGGATATTTTTTGAAATTTGAATCATTTTATGGTATCATAAAAAACTGCCACAGATATAATTATCTATAGCAGTTAATAATAATTGAATCCTTTTTAAATACTCTTATTCTTGATTTTCAATCGCATTTTTTATCTTACCTTCAAGTTCTTCTGCTAATTCAGGATTGTCTTTTATTAATCCCTTTACTGCATCTCTTCCTTGACCAAGTTTTGTTTCACCATAACTGAACCAAGAACCACTTTTCTTTACGATTCCTAACTCTACACCAATATCTAAAATTTCTCCAACTTTAGAAATCCCTTGTCCGTACATAATGTCAAATTCTGCAATTTGAAAAGGTGGTGCAACTTTATTTTTTACAACTTTAACCTTAGTACTGTTTCCAATAACTTTATCTCCGTCTTTAATTTGTGTTCTTCTTCTTATATCTAGACGCACAGAAGCATAAAACTTTAATGCATTTCCACCTGTAGTTGTTTCTGGATTACCAAACATTACTCCAATTTTTTCTCTTAATTGATTGATAAAAATAACAGTACAATTTGTTTTGGAGATTGTCCCTGTTAGTTTACGTAAAGCCTGAGACATAAGGCGGGCATGAAGCCCCATTTTAGAATCTCCCATTTCTCCTTCTATTTCTGACTTTGGTGTTAAAGCAGCAACGGAATCAATTACAACAATATCTATTGCCCCAGAACGAATTAGGTTTTCTGTAATTTCTAAAGCTTGCTCTCCATGATCTGGTTGAGAAATTATTAAATTATCTATATCTACCCCTAAATTTTCAGCATAAAATTTATCAAAAGCATGCTCCGCATCAATAAAAGCAGCTATACCACCGGTTTTTTGAGCTTCTGCAATTGCATGTAATGTTAATGTTGTTTTACCAGAAGATTCTGGACCATAAATTTCTATTACTCTTCCTCTTGGATAACCACCAACTCCTAATGCTAAATCTAATCCCAGAGAACCAGAGGAAATTGCATCAATTTCTTCAGTAACAACATCTCCTAATTTCATTACAGAGCCTTTACCGTATGTTTTATCTAGTTTATCTAAAGTGAGCTGTAATGCTTTTAGTTTTGCTGCTTTTTCTTTATCTGCTGCCATAAATGTTTCTGTGTTTTATTTTAAATAAGTGCCACAAGTTACAAAAAAATAAACTACATTTTTGTACTATTGTAATAGTTAATTATAAAAAATGAAATCAGAAATACATTTAAAAAATTTAAACAGTTCTGTTATTATTACAAATGGGGAGTTGCTGAGTTTTAAAAAAGAGTGTATTGAATTTATTCATCAAAAAGGAAGTAAAGGTTGGCGAAATTCTGATGATGAAATGTTTCCTATTATTGGGCCTACCTCTAAAAATAATTTTATTGTTCACACAAAAAAAGGGAACGCAAAACAAGACCAACACGGCTTGTTACGTGAATTAAATTATAGTTTAGTTTCTGTTAACAAAGACAGTGCTAATTTTATAAAAAAATACGTAAAAAAAACTAAAATTAAAAATAGTAAATTTCCATTAAAATCTTCTGAAGAATACCTGTTCTGGCCTTTTGATTTTTCTTTTGAAAAAAAATTTAAACTAGAAAGAGATATTTTGAAAATTGAATTTATTATTAATTCTGAAATAGGAATGCCTTTTATGTTAGGCTACCATCCAGCTTTTTTACTCTCTAATTCTGGTATGGAGAGCTTAGAAACAAAAACACTTAAGATTTCTATAGAGGATGTTTTTAATGCTGGTTCTAGCGCTTTTCCTGTATTAAATTCTAATAAAATTACATTAAAAAATATAGGTAAAAAAGATTTAGAAATTACCACTACGGGTTTTAAAAATTTTATGCTCTGGACAGAAGTAAATAATATGCTTTGTATAGAGCCAATAACACAATATACTTCTTATACAGATCAAATATTCTCAGAAGAAAATATGCGTTTATCTAAAGGAAAAGAAAGTTTTGAAGTACAAATAAAAGTTTTATAGATTGTTAGAAAAGCACCGTCACTTTATAATTTACAAGCCTTGGGGATGTATTTCTCAATTTATAAATCCCGCGAAGCGAAAGAAAAAATTATTAGGAGAATTGTATGATTTTCCAAGAGGAACCATGGCTATTGGAAGGTTAGATGTTGCTTCAGAAGGCCTACTTTTTCTAACAACAGATGGAAAAGTAAGTGCGGAAATTAGAAGTAGTAAATATGAAAAAGAATATTATGTACAATTAGACGGACTTATAAATAAAGAAGCTATAGAAAAAATAAAAAATGGCGTAGAAATTGGTTTTAATGGAAAAAAATATAAAACAAAACGAGGACGTGCTTTTTTAATTGAGGATCCAAAATTTCCATTAAGAAGTCAAAAAATAAGAGATGAAAGGCATGGCCCTACTAGTTGGATTTCTATAATTATAAAAGAAGGAAAATTTAGACAAGTCAGAAAAATGACTGCAGCAGTTGGTTTTCCTACATTACGATTAATTCGTGTCAGAATTGGTAGGATAAAATTAGATAACTTAGTTGTAGGTGGTGTTCTTGAAGTTGATCATTTGATCTAATATTTATCGAACTTAGATATTAATTTCTATCCATTCTTATATGAGGTATTCCATCTTCTAAATACTCAACTCCTATTTGAATAAAATTATGAGATTCATAGAAATTTTTTAAATATTTTTGAGCGGAAACTGTAATTTCATCCTCTTTAAAATGAAATTTAATAGTTTCTATAGAAGCTTTCATAATATCGTGACCCAATCCAAGTTTACGTTCAGTATCAGCAACTACTACTCTTCCAATACTTGCTTTATCAAAATAGTCTCCGGCCTTAAAAATTCTAGTATAAGCAATAATTGTATCTTTTTTTACACCAAAAACATGCAACGCTGTTTGATCTTTAAAATCTAAATCTTGATAAACACAATCTTGCTCAACAACAAAAACTTCAGAACGTAATTGAAGGATTTTATAGAGTTCTGATGTTGTTAATTCTGAAAAGGATTTTGTAATGAAATTCATTTTAAAAATTTATTAAAACTATCTAAATACACGCATAATTTATAATTATTTTTCGATTGTATTAAATAGAATTTTTCTAAAAATAATAAGATTTAACCTTCACAAGAAATTTTATCTACTCTTATTCCATGTCTTCCTCCTTCAAATTCTGTAGAAAGAAAAATATCTACAAAACCTATAGCTTGTTGTAGGGAAACAAAACGAGCAGGAATTGTTAAAATATTTGCATTATTATGCTGTCGTGTTAGGGAAACTAATTCGTTATTCCAACATAATGCTGCTCTAATTCCTTTGTGTTTATTTGCTGTCATTTGTGCACCATTACCCGAACCACATAAAATAACACCTAATTTTGCTTTTCCTGTTTCTACAGCAGATGCTGTTGGATGAATAGCGTCTGGATAATCCATAGAATCATTTGTATTTGTTCCAAAATTTAAAATAATATATCCTTTTTTTTCGAGGTGTTTTATAATTTGAAATTTATATTCTGTTCCAGCATGATCATTACCTATTGCTATTATCATATAAAATTAGTTTTAATTTAGTTGTCTTTACAAAAATACAGAAACTAACGGTTATCAACAGTTATAAAGACTTAAAAGTTTATTTTTTTTGATAAAAGTTTAATTTTTAAGTCTTTACTAATAATAAAGGAATGTTAAAAACTATACGTAAAGTTTTATAAGTTTTTTAGGTAGTTTAAAAAAAAAATACAATGCATGAAATAAATTAACATACACAACTTTTATTATGAGTTTTTCATAAAAGCTTATTAACAAAAAAAATACATTTTATCTACATTAATAAAAATATTAATATTAATAAAAAGAAGTTAATAGGTAATTATATATATTGTTAATAAGGTTATTTTTAATTTGATTTTTAACTATTTAAACTCTTTATAAAATGTATATATGTTTTAATAAGTCATATAAAAAAATTAAAATTAAAAATATTATAGTGGTTATTCACACACTATTATAAACATCATTGTTTTTTAAAATATTATAAATTTATTATTATTATTATATACAATGTTAATAATTCTAATAAATTACAAATTTAATAGCATTTTTTATAATTTTTACTTTCATTTGTCCTGTTCCAATTAATTCTCCATCAGCCTGAATAAAAGGTTTTGAGTTTTTAGGAATTATACTAATTTCTTTAGTTTTATACGTTTCTATTTTTTTATGATGTACAATTTCTCCATTATATAATTTATGAATATTAGAAATGATATCTAAAAAATTTAGGTTTTTAACAATGGTAATATCAAACAAACCATCAGTAGTATTTACTTCTTTTGAAAACTGCATTCCTCCACCAGAAAATTTACAAATACCTACTAAAACCATTAAACAGTTGGTTTTTATTATTTTATCATTAAAATTAATTTTTAAAAAAGTTTTTTTATAAAATAATAATCCAGCCAATCCACTTAATAAATAAGCTATAGAACCAAGGTGTTTTAATTTTTTTAATTTGTAAACAATATATCCGTCATAACCTAACCCTGCTAAATTATTAAAGTAAGATATAGTTTTATTTTTAGTTTCTATAAAACCAATATCTTGAATAACTATTTTTTTATCATATATAATTTCTACCGCTTTTTCTATATTATTAGGTATCTTATATGTTTTAATCCAATCATTTCCGGTTCCTAAAGGAATCACACCAATAGTTATATCAGATGTTTTTACATACCTTTGCAACATTATTCCATTAATCACATGATGTAATGTTCCATCTCCTCCTATCGAAATAATATTTCTAAAACCCTTTTGAATAGCATTTTGTACCAATTCAATTTCATGTTTAGAATAGTCAGAAAAAGCAAAAGAATAGTGTATATTCCTATTATTTAATAATTGTTTAATTTTTTTCCATTGTTTAGGAAAATTATGATTTCCAGCGATAGGATTTGCAATAATAAACCAAGAATTATACATAAAAAATAATTTTTAAAAAACCAAAATACAATAATAATAGATTGATATTTTTAAAAAACATACAATCACAGTAAATAATTGTAATTTAGTATCACATATTAAGAAGTAAAAAAAATGACAAGAAATAATAAAAAATTATTTAAAAAGAAAGGAAATATTGTAAGAGATTTAACAAGAAATATATTTAAAATTCTGAAAGAAGATAGTGATAAATCTTTTAACCATAAACAAATTGCTGCTAAATTAAAGATATCAGATACTGATGGAAAAACTCAAATAATAAAAAAATTAACAGAATTAACCGCAAAAAAACAAATTAAAGAAGTAGAAAGAGGTAAATTTCAAGTAAATGTAGATAGAAAATATTCTGTTGGTTCATTAGATGTCACTTCTAACGGAAATGGTTATTTTATTACAGAAGATTACGAAGATGATATTTTTATACCAAATATAAACCTTGGTAAAGGTCTACATCAAGATACTGTTAAAGCTTACGTTTATAAAAAAAGAAGCGGTAAGAAGTTAGAAGGAGAAGTTGTAGAAATTATAAATAGAGCTAAAACAGAATTTGTTGGAGTTTTACAGAAAAATAAAAACAAGAATTTTGGTTTTGTAATTCCTGACAATAACAAAATGTATGCAGATATTTTTATTTCTGAAAATAAAATGAATGGAGCAGAAGACGGAGATAAAGTACAAGCAACTATATCAGATTGGCCAAAAAATTCTAAAAATCCATTTGGAAAAATTACTACAATTCTTGGAAAACCAGGAGATCATAATACAGAGATGCATTCTATTTTATTAGAATACAATTTACCTTTTGAGTTTGAGTTAGAAGTAGAAAAAGCAGCAGAAAATTTATCGTTAGAAATTACAAAAGAAGAAATTTCTAAACGTAGAGATATGCGAAAAGACTTAACTTTTACAATAGATCCTAAAGATGCAAAAGATTTTGATGATGCATTGTCATTTAAAAATTTAGAAAACGGCAATTATGAAATAGGAATTCATATTGCAGATGTTTCACATTACCTAAAGTCAAAAACTATTTTAGATGAGGAGGCTTATAAAAGAGCAACATCTGTTTATCTAGTAGATAGAGTTGTACCAATGCTTCCTGAAATGTTAAGTAATGGGGTTTGTTCTTTGCGACCAAATGAAGAAAAATTAACTTTTTCTGCTGTGTTTGAAGTAAATAAAAAAGCTGAAATTGTAAATGAATGGTTTGGTAGGACAGTCACTTTCTCTGACCAACGTTTTGCTTATGAAGAAGCACAATCTATTATAGAAAACTGCAAATTATCAGATATTATTAAGACTTATATAATGCCATCAGATATTTCTATTATTGATAAAGAATATGAGGTTGTACCAGAGATTGTAGAAGCTACTTTAAAACTAGATCAATTAGCTAAAATTCTTCGTAAAAAAAGAATGAAAGAAGGGGCTATTTCTTTTGATAGAGTAGAGGTGAAATTTAATTTAGATGAAGAGGCTAATCCTGTTGGAGTCTTTTTCAAACAATCTAAAGATGCTAATAAATTAATTGAAGAATTTATGTTATTAGCAAACAGAAAAGTTGCTGAGTTTATTGGTTTTTCTAAAGGAAAAGCAACGAACAAAACTTTTATATATAGAGTTCATGATGATCCTGATGTAGAAAAATTAGCTTCTTTACAAAACATGATTCGTAAATTTGGATACAAAATTAATACAGAAACAAAAGAAACTACTTCAGACTCTCTAAATCAGTTATTAAGTGATGTTCAAGGTAAAGCAGAATCAAACATGATTGAAACATTAACTATTAGAACAATGTCTAAAGCAGTTTATACCACACAAAATATTGGTCATTATGGTTTAGCTTTTGATTATTATAGTCACTTTACATCACCAATAAGACGTTATCCAGATGTTATGACACATCGGTTATTACAACACTATTTAGATGGAGGAGATACACCAAAAGCGAATTCTTACGAAGAAAAGTGTAAACATTCTTCTAATAGAGAAGAACTAGCCTCGAAAGCAGAAAGATCATCTATTAAATATATGCAAGTAAAATATATGCAAGATCATAAAGATGAAGAATTTGAGGGAGTAATTACAGGGGTAACAGAATGGGGAATTTATGTTGAAATTAAAGCGAATAAATGTGAAGGAATGGTTAGGATTAGAGACATAAAAAGTGATTATTATATTTTTGATGAAAAACAATATGCGATTGTTGGTCAATCTACAAAACACCTTTATCAATTAGGAGATGATGTAAAAGTAAAAGTAAAACATACAGATTTAGAGCGAAAACATTTAGATTTTACTTTAATAGAAAAATAATTTTTTAAAACAATAAAAAACAAAAAAAACCTTTATTATAATATATTTACTTATTTAATAAAATTAAAAAAAAATGAAAAGATTCGCTTTTTTTTGTACTATAATACTAAGTTACACGGCATTTACACAAACGACAATAATAAAAAACATAGGAGATTATTCTATTTTAAAAGTTTATAATGGAATAGATGTAGAATTAATTAAATCTAAAGAGCAAAAACTCGAAATTTCTGGTGAAAAATCTGAAATGGTTAAAATTAAGAGTGTTAATAATACTTTAAAATTATCACTCCCTTTTTCTTTAAAACCAGATAATAATTTAGCAGATGGTAAAGTTTTAATAAAATTATATTATAATAATAATATTGATATTATCGATGCAAATGAAGGGTCAACCATTACAGGAAAAGATTTTAACCAATTAAAATTAGAAGTAAATTCTCAAGAAAGAGCATTTATTAATTTAACATCACAAGTGGCATATCTTAAAGTTAGAATTTCTTCTGGCGGAATCATAAAACTTTCTGGTACAGCAAAGAATCAAGTAGTAAATATAGATTTATATGGGGTATATAATGGTTTTGCAATGAAAATAGCAGGAAATTCTGACGTGTTTGCTGGAACAGGGGCAAAAGCAGAAATTTTAGCAGGGGAAACTTTAAGTGCAAGAGTGAGTTTTGGTGGGTCTATATTTTACAAAGGAAACCCAGAAATTGTAAAAGAGAAAAAAGTAATAGGTGGGATTATTCAAAAAAGAAATTAGTAAGATACAATACTAACCTTTTTTGTATATTTGTAATTAATAAAAATTAAAAAAGATGAATAGTTTATCTATATATTTTGGAATGATAGGCGGAATGCAAATCGCTATAATTGTTGTGGTCGTTTTACTCTTTTTTGGAGGAAAAAAAATACCAGAATTAATGAAAGGTTTGGGAAGCGGAATTAAAGAGTTTAAAAATGCTGCTAAAGAGGAGCCAGAAGAAAAAATAGAAGAAAATAAATAATTTTATTTCAATTTTAAAATATAAAAAAACTCAACCTATTTAAATAGGTTGAGTTTTTTGGTTTTAGATAAATATAGCGCCTTGCGTTACGCGTCTAATTTCTTCGTTTTTGTTTTTTTCATAGCTTCACCAATTTGATTACTTGCAGTAAAACTAGCAACCATATCATTTAACATCGTGCTTCCAGCTTGAGGTGAATTTGGTAATAAAATCAAATTACTGTTCGTCTGCTGACCTATAGATTGTAGGGTGTCGTAATGTTGTGTAACTACAATTAAAGCGGATGCTTCTTGAGAGTTAATACCAACTTTATTTAAAACCTCTACAGACTCTTCTAATCCGCGTGCAATCTCTCGTCTTTGATCAGCAATACCTTGCCCCTGTAAACGCTTACTTTCAGCTTCTGCTTTTGCGCGTTCTACAATTAAAATACGTTGCGCGTCTCCTTCGTATTGTGCAGCAACTTTTTCTCTTTCTGAGGCATTTATTCTATTCATCGCTTCCTTAACTTGTGCATCTGGATCGATATCTGTTACCAAAGTTTTAATAATATCATAACCATAAGTCATCATTGCTTCATTTAATTCTGATTTTACAGCAATTGCAATATCATCTTTTTTCACAAAGACATCATCTAGTTTCATTTTTGGAACCTCTGCTCTTACAACATCAAACACATAAGATGTTATTTGATCGTGTGGGTAGTCTAATTTATAAAAAGCATCGTATACCTTCTCGTAAATAACTTTATATTGAACAGAAACTTTCAATTTAACAAAAACGTCATCTAATGTTTTTGTTTCAATAATTACATCAAGTTGTTGTATTTTTAAACTTAACTTTCCGGCAATTCTGTCAATAAATGGAATTTTAAAACGCAGGCCAGATTGCCTAATAGCACTAAACCTTCCAAAGCGCTCAATAATAGCAGCGGTTTGTTGTTTAACAGTAAAGAAAGCAGCAAAAAGAACTAATAATAAAAGTCCAATAATAATGGGAAAAATAGATAGCATAGCAAATTTTTTAGAAATTATTAATTTATACTTGTAAATATAAGAGATTTTAGTATCTTTTTTTTAAATAAAAAGTTAAAATAGTATTTATTAAAACCCAATAGGTTATTGTTTTGGAATTATTTTATTGAGTTTTTTATTATATTTAATCCAGTTTTTATATTGTTTTATTGAAAGTAAATCTTTCAATTTTGTGTTCAACCTTAAATCCTCATCTTTAAGAAAACTAGAAATAGGTTTTAGGTTCTCATTCATTTTTTTAAAAACTTTTGGTTGCTTAGAAAAATCTCCACTTTTCATTGTTTTCTTCTGATAATTTTCAACCATTGTTTTCGTGTTTTTAAGTAAAAAACTATTAATTCTAGCCATGTCTCTAATAGATTTATTGTAGGATGTAAGTAGTTTAGAAAACTCTTTTCCTTCTTTCGTAGAATTTTTTATGCTTGTTTTTTTTAAAGTTTTTTTTATGTCATAAAACACAAGTCCTATATATTCTTCTACTTTAAAATTTGGTTCAGGAGCCTTTTGAGGAGCTTGAGTCATTTGCCTTTGACGCTGCTGTCTTTGACCGTTTCCACGCCCGTTTCTGTATTGAGCTTCTGCGGTAAAAGCATTTACTAAAATAAAAAATAAAAGTATTTTTTTCATAATTATAAAAATTTTATTGCTTTTTTTAGCCTTTTAATAGTTTCTTCTTTACCAATGATTTCAATGATATCAAATAAATGAGGTCCTTGAAGTGCTCCAACTAAAGACAATCTCAAAGGCTGCATAACTTTTCCAAAACCAACTTCTTTTGTAGCAACCCATTCTTTAATTATTTTCTCTGAATTTTCTGATGAAAAATCTTCAATATTACTAATTACTTCGATTAATTCGGTCATTAACTCAGCTGTTCCTGCCTTCCAGTTTTTCTTAGAAGCTTTCACATCATATTCTTGCGGTGCTTGAAAAAAGAAGGAAGATAATTCCCAAAAATCAGTTATAAAAATAGCTCTTTCTTTAATAGAAGAAACTATTTTCTCAACGAAAGACGGATCTCTATAAATTCCCTTTTCTTCAAGAATAGTATGATATGCATATATTAACTCTTTATTATCTTTGGTTTGCATGTATTGCTGTTGAAACCAATTTGTTTTATCAGGGTTAAATTTTGCTCCAGATTTACTTACACGTTTTAAATCAAATGAAGTTATTAATTCTTCTAAAGAGAATATTTCTTGTTCTGTTCCAGGATTCCATCCTAAAAAAGCCAACATATTTATAAAACTCTCAGTAAAATAACCATCTTCTTTATACCCGCTAGAGACCTCTTTAGTAATCTCATTCGTGTAGGCTAAAGGAAACACAGGAAACCCTAATTTATCTCCATCTCTTTTACTTAATTTACCTTTTCCAACAGGTTTTAAAATCAATGGTAAATGAGCAAATTTTGGAGAATCCCACCCTAATGCCCGGTATAATAAGACATGTAAAGGCATTGAAGGTAACCATTCTTCACCTCGAATTACGTGACTAATTTTCATTAAATGATCATCAACAATATTAGCTAAATGATACGTTGGCATTCCATCACTCTTAAATAAAATCTTATCATCTAAAGTATTGGTGTCTATGGTAATATTTCCACGAATTTCATCCTCCATTTGTAAAATTTCATCCTGCGGAGTTTTAAAGCGTATTACGTAATTCTTTCCATCATTTAATTTTCTTTTTACTTCATCTTCAGATAAAACTAAAGAATTTATCAAACGCCCTTTTTTTCTATTATGCCAGTTATAGATAAATGTTTTCCCTTCTTTTTCATGTCCTTTTCTATGTGCTTCTAATTCCTCAGAAGTATCAAAAGCATAATATGCCCATCCAGTATTTATTAATGTGTTGGCATATTTTTCATACAATTCTTTTCGTTCAGACTGTCTATAAGGGCCAAACTTTTCATTTTTATCTGGACCCTCATCAAAAGGTATATTACACCATTCTAACGAGTCTATAATATACTTTTCAGCATTAGCTACAAAGCGCGTTTGATCTGTGTCTTCTATTCTTAAGACGAAAGTACCCTTGTGTTTTTTAGCAAACAAATAATTATATAAAGCTGTTCTTACACCACCAATATGAAGAGGCCCTGTAGGGCTAGGTGCAAAACGAACACGAACATTAGATTCCATTTTAACTGATTTTAAAGCCGTAAAGATACTTCTCTACAAGCATAAAAAAAAGTCTTTACTAAAAGGCTTTGAAGTTATTAATTACACTATTAAATTTTAAAATTTAAAGTAGACTTCAAAACTAAAGGCTGATTTTTTGGGCACATTATTTCCGAAGAATCAGGATTCCTAAAAAGGGGGATCGTAGTTAGATATTATAGAGAAAGATAACTGTGTATAAAAAAAATTATTTTCTACGTCCAAGGACTTTGTGTAAAAGCGAAAAAACCTATAGATAAAAGGATAAATTTAGATAGTCCCCCTTTTTTTTGACTCCTTTAAAAGCTCCCAAAAAGCTGATTACTTGTTTATAAAAACTGTTTTAACAATTATTTGATTGTGTATCATTGTAAAAATAGTATTTTTAAATGCTAATTATGGAAAGTTTTAAAAAGGTTGAACAAAAATTACATCAATTTACACGTAAATATTATACGAGTGAGTTGATAAAAGGAGGTATTTTATTTCATTCTTTTGGGTTAATATACTTCTTTTTTACTCTTTATTTAGAATACTTTTTATGGTTAAAACCACCAGTTAAAACGATCTTATTTTGGCTGTTTTTAGCCATAGAACTATTTTTTTTAATACGTTATATAGGGATTCCTATTTTTAAACTTATTGGTTTAAAAAAAGGGATAACCGATGTTCAATCCTCAAAAATAATAGGAGCGTTTTTTCCTGAAGTTCAAGATAAGTTAATAAACGTTTTGCAATTAAAGCAAACCAATAATCAATCCGATTTATTGCTTGCAAGCATACATCAGAAATCTATAGAATTACAACCAATTTTATTTCGAAAAGCGGTAGACTACAAGAAAAATATAAAATATTTAAAATATGCTGTTTTCCCATTTTTAATTTGGGGGGTAACCCTGTTTTTAGGCACTGACGGAGAATTAAAAAAAAGCCTAGAACGTTTTGTAAACCATAGAACAACCTATATACCACCAGCACCATTTACATTTTATTTAGACAATAGTTCTTTAAAAGTTGTCCAAGGAAAATCATTGTCTATATTGATTAAAACAAAGGGAAATGTTTCCCCTAGTGAGGCCAAAATACATTATGAATCACAACAATATTATTTACAAAATAATAAAAATGGAACATTTTCATTTACCTTTTATGATGTTCAAAAACCTGTTACTTTTTTTATAGAATCTAATAAAGTTCAATCCAAAAATTACACTATAGATCTCTTATACTCGCCAACAATCAATAATATATCTTTAGATTTAGTATACCCTAAATATATTCGTAAAAAAAATGAAAAACTTACTAGTTCCGGAAATATTACCGTTCCCGAAGGAACTCATATTTTATGGAACGTATATGCAAATCAAGCAGATTCAATTTCTTTTATAGAACAAGATAAAATAGATTATTTTAATAGGATATCAGAAAAATATTTTAAGTACTCTAAAAAAATAAAAAAAGGTATTAATTATACAATTTCTTCCTCTAATAAATATTTAAAAGATTATGAAAGGTTACAGTTTTATGTGGATGTTGTTAAGGATGAATTTCCTAAAATTACTGTTCAAACAAATAATTCTTTAAGCTCTCTTGAGCCTGGTCTGTTTGCTGGTCAAATTTCAGATGATTATGGAATAAAACAGTTCCAAGTTGTTTATTATGACGAAAAAACCCCTCGATCACAAAAAAAGCTAGATTTACCAATAACAACAAATAATCTTCAAACATTTTTTTATCAATTTCCTGACGGATTGACTCTCGATAAAGGAAAAAATTATGAATTTTTCTTTCAAGTTTCTGACAATGATGCTGTAAATGGAAGTAAAAAAGCAAAGAGTGAGATCTTTAATTTAAGAAACAAAACATCTCTAGAGCTTCGTCAGGAGTTATTTCAGGAACAAAGAAATACTATTAATACTATTGAAAACGCACTTATAAATCAGCAAACTTATCAAAAAAATATCGAACGAGTTCAAAACGACCTTCAGTTAAAGAAGAAGCCAAGCTGGAATGATAAAATTAAGTTTCAAAAACTTGCAGATCGCCAGAATAAGTATAACAAAATGATGCAGCGTCAAACAGATAGGTTGATTAAAAATTTAGATGAAAAACAAGCAGATGGTAAGCGTCTTCAGAATAAAAAAGAGGACTTGAAAAAAAGAATAGAAGAATTAAAAAAAACTCAAAAACAACAAAAACTTTTAAACGAAATACAGAAACTGGCTGCAAAGCTTAATAAAGAAGATTTACTTAAAAAAGCAAAAGAATTTGCACAGCAAAATAAGCAGCAAGACAGAAGTCTAGAGCGTATTTTAGAATTAACTAAGCGTTTTTATGTAGAACAGAAAACAATGCAAATTGCTCAAAAAATTGATAATTTATCTAAAACACAGAAAGAATTAGCTAATAAAAAAGATGCTTCTCTAATAGAACAAAAAGAGATAAAGCAAAAATTTAATGAGATCAAAGAAGAATTTAATGAGCTTTATAAGGATAATGAGAAACTAAAAGACCCAATGGACCTTCCAGATGTTGAAGATCAAAAAGAAGAAGTTAATTCTGAACTCAAAAAAACGGAAGATATGTTTTCTAAAGAGTCGCCTTTAGAAATAAATAAACACCAAAATAGGGCCGCTAAGAAAATGAAAGAAATGAGCATTAAAATGCAAAAAAAGATGATGGAAATGCAAGGTGATTCTATTGAAGAAAACATGGATAACCTTCGAAAAATTCTAGATAATCTTGTAATATTTTCTTTTAAGCAAGAGCAATTGATGAATATATTTGATGTTATTTCTACATCTCATCCAGATTTTGGTAAAGATTTAAAGAAGCAAAATCAATTAAAAACCTACTTCGAACATATTGATGATAGTTTGTATGTTTTATCCATGCGCATGCCCAAAATTTCTGCCAAAATAAAAGAAGATATATCTGCAACGTTTTATAATTTAGATCAATCTCTAGATAATTTTACTGAGAATAGATTTTCAAACGGAGTATCAAATCAACGGTACGTTATGACTGCTGTTAATAATCTAGCAGATTATCTGAGTAATATACTAAACAATATGAAAAATTCCATGTCTATGAAAATAGGAAAGGGAAAAAAAGGAAAAGGAAGTGGTTTTAGTTTGCCTGATTTGATTAAAAAGCAAGGAGAGTTATCTAAAAAGATGTCGAAAGGAACTAAGAAAGGACAAGAACCCGGAGACGGTAAAAAAGGCTCCAAAGGAACAAAAGGCGACGCTCAAGGAAAGTCTCAAGGAAAGTCTCAAGGAAAAGCTAATAAAGACGGAATAAATAATCAAGAAAACGGAAATTCTGATGGCGGAAAAACAGATGATCTAGATGGGCAACTTTATGAAATTTATAAACAACAAAGCCTCTTGAGGCAAGAATTGCAAAATCAAATAAAAAATTCTTTTAATGGCAGCCTTAATAATAACTCAGAAGCAAGAAAAGCGCTAAAAACCATGGAAGAACTAGAAAATGAAATTCTAGAAAAAGGGTTCAATCCTGGAACATTTCAGAAAATGCAAAATTTAAATTATCAACTTTTAAAATTAGAAAAAGCCGCATTAAAACAAGGAATGGATAAAAAACGAAAATCAAGCTCTAATTCTTCTGAATATCAGAACAATGCTATAAAAGCAATCAATCTTAATAAGCAGTTTTACAATCAAATAGAAATATTAAATAGACAATCATTACCTTTGCAGCAAAATTATAAAAAGAAAGTCAAGGCTTATTTTTCAGATATTAATAAAGAGTAAACATGATTGCGTTTAATTACGAAACCTCATTTGAATTGTCAGATGAAAAATTTTTAGAAGATTGGATTGATGCGGTGGTTTTATCCCATGGATATTCAATTGGAGAAATCAACTATATTTTCTGTGATGACACTTATCTTCATAAGTTGAATTTAGATTTTTTGCAGCATGATACATTAACTGATATTATAAGCTTTGATTCAACACTGGGTAAATTAATTGGAGGAGATATTTTTATTTCTGTAGAGAGAGTTTTAGAGAACGCAAAGGATTATAAGGTTTCCTTTTCCGATGAATTGCATCGTGTAATGATACACGGAATTTTACATTATATGGGTTTTAAAGACAAGTCTAGTACCGACAAAAAAAGAATGAGAAAAGAAGAGGACAATGCCTTATTTTTTATAAATAACTGATAATCAATTAAATAACTAAAGGTTTCACGTGGAACTATAAAGAAATGAGTTTATTTTCAACAACATACGATGTTTTAGTAGTGGGTGGTGGTCACGCGGGTAGTGAGGCAGCGGCAGCGGCAGCTAATATGGGTGCCCACACTCTTTTAATCACAATGAATTTGCAGAATATTGCACAAATGAGTTGTAACCCAGCTATGGGAGGTATTGCAAAAGGTCAAATCATAAGAGAGATAGATGCGTTGGGTGGTTTCAGTGGTATTGTTACCGATAAAACAGCAATTCAATTTAAAATGTTGAATAAATCTAAAGGTCCTGCAATGTGGAGTCCAAGGGCGCAATCAGATAGAATGCAATTTGCAGAATGCTGGAGAACTGTTTTAGAGCAAACTGAAATGTTAGACTTTTATCAAGATTCAGTTAATGGTTTATTATTTAATGGAGACACCATTATTGGTGTAAAAACAGCATTGGGTTTAGAAATAAAAGCCAAGACGGTTATTATTACCGCAGGTACTTTCTTAAATGGCTTAATACATATCGGTGAAAAAAGTTTTGGAGGAGGGAGAGCAGGAGAGGGTTCTTCTACAGGAATTACAGAAGATTTAGTTTCTAAAGGATTTGAGTCTGGTAGAATGAAGACCGGTACACCTCCAAGAGTTGATGGAAGGTCCTTGGACTATTCAAAAATGATAGAGCAACCTGGTGACGAAGTCACAGAAAAATTCTCTTATTTACCCTCAACGAAGTCATTGAAAAAACAACGTTCTTGTTATTTAACTTACACCAATTTAGGTGTTCACGATCTTCTTCGAGAAGGTTTCGATAGGTCGCCAATGTTTAATGGAAGAATACAATCTACGGGCCCAAGATATTGTCCTTCGATAGAAGATAAAATAGATCGTTTCGCGACAAAAGAGAGGCATCAAATTTTTGTAGAGCCTGAAGGGTGGACAACAGTAGAAATGTATGTAAATGGTTTTTCTACATCGTTACCAGAAGATATTCAAGACAAAGCTATTCGTTCAATTGAAGGCTTTGAGAATGTAAAGTTTCTGAGGTATGGTTATGCAATAGAGTATGATTACTTTCCGCCGACACAATTGACACATTCTTTAGAAACAAAGTTGATAAAAAATTTATTTTTTGCAGGTCAAATTAACGGCACAACGGGTTATGAGGAAGCCGCGGCACAAGGACTAATGGCTGGTGTAAATGCAGCTTTAAAAACCCAGCATAAAGAACCTTTTGTTTTAAAGAGGAATGAAGCATATATCGGTGTTTTAATTGATGATTTAATTACCAAAGGTACAGAGGAACCCTACAGAATGTTTACTTCAAGAGCTGAGTATCGAACCCTGCTAAGACAAGACAATGCTGATCTGAGATTAACCCCTATCGGTTTTAAATTAGGTTTAGCGTCTAAAGAAAGATTAGATAGAGTTATCGAAAAGCAAGAAAAAACCGACTTATTAATCAAGTTTTTACAAGATACTAGTGTTAAGCAAGAGGAGATAAACCCTATTTTAAAAGCAAAAAACTTGGCATTGATTCACCAATCAATGAAGCTTTATAAAATTGCAGCAAGACCACAGTTAGAGTTTTCTGATTTTAAAAACATTCAAAAATTATCAATCTTTATTACTGAAAATTCTATTGATAAAGATGTTATAGAGCAGGCTGTAATTCACTTAAAATATTCTGGCTATATCGAAAAAGAAAAAAATAATGCTGACAAACTTAACAGATTAGAGAACGTTGTAATTCCTTCTACATTCAACTATCAAAAAGTAAAATCTCTCTCATATGAAGCTAGAGAAAAATTAAGCAAAATTCAACCAACTTCTATATCTCAAGCCAGTAGAATAAGCGGAGTTTCTCCAAGTGATGTCTCTGTTTTATTGGTTTATATGGGGAGATAGATTTGTTAAAAAAACTCAATTGTTTCTCGTGGAACATTTAATAATGAAAAAACTTATGGGTCAAAAAAGAGACTTTCAAAATAAACTTAAACCCTATTTAGAGTGTAAAGATTTTACCGTATCTGGAGAGTCCTATAAGGTGTTGTTTAATCCAGATTATGAGATGTTGGTGACCTCCCCTGTTCCAGAAGATCTTGAAAAATATTATAAAAGTGATGATTATATTTCGCACACAGATAGTAGAAAATCATTTATAGATATAATATATCATTCTGTTAAAAGGAGCACTTTAAGAAGAAAGCTAGCTTTGATTAATTCGTTTAATACAAAAATAAAAAGCATTTTAGATATTGGCGCAGGTACAGGAGATTTTTTAAAAATATGTGCCGCTAATAATTGGAATATTTCTGGTGTTGAGCCAAATTCTGATGCTCGGAAAATTTCGAAGACAAAAGGTGTTTTATTAAAAAAAGAATTAGACCAATTAGAGAATAAGAAATTTGATGTAATTACTCTTTGGCATGTTTTAGAACACGTAGAAAATTTATCACACTATATTTTTAAATTAAAACAACTACTTTCAGATAACGGTAGGTTGCTTATTGCGGTCCCTAATTATAAAAGCTATGACGCAAAATATTATAAAGAATTTTGGGCAGCATTCGATGTTCCCAGACATCTATGGCATTTCTCTCAACAATCTATTCATAAGATTTTTTCGAAAGAACAAATGAGTGTTGAAAAAATAATACCAATGAAATTTGATTCCTTTTATGTTTCTCTTTTAAGTGAAAAATATAAAACAGGAAAAATGAATTTAATTAATGCTTTTTATAGAGGATTTGTTTCAAATCTAAAAGGAAAGTCTACTTCTGAATATTCTTCTCTAATTTATGTCATAAAAAAGGGGTAAAACCGATTTTTAACACCCTTAAAACCATTTTTTAAACCCATACTCATAAATCGTAGAAGAAATCAATAAAGTGCTTAAAACAGTTTTATGAAGCGATTCTTTATAAGAAATATTGATGTAAATCGCATGTTTCTATCAATTTTAATTATTTAATAAGAAAACTCCTAAAAGACAAATTATAAAGTAGACAGCTAAAGACATGGCACCAGCATAATCTTTTGCCAAACGCTGACCAATAAGTAAGAATATTAAAGTGATTCCAGAAAGTGCTACTCCTATTAGAGCGATTTCTTTTTCGCCGGAGGTGTAAATTTGAAACACTCCAATGATCATTAAAATACCGGCAACAACTTCAAGAATCAAAATAATTCCTAACAGCAAAGGAACGCTATTTTTAAAAGGAGAATTTTTAAAATGATTTTTTATAAACTCAGTATTCCCTTTCCAATCTATTATTTTATCAATACCTGATTGAACAAACGTAACAATTAAAAACAATAATATTAATATTTCTGTTGGATGATTCGATAGGATCTTCATTTTATATCTTGTGTTTTCTTTTATTTTTGTATTGCGATAAGAAAGCGAATCGTATGTTCGATTTGTTTGCTAATTTAACATCTTTTTTTTAACCTTTGTAAAAGCACTCTGGTATTCTTACTTCCTTTTGCTCTGTTTTCTTAAAAAAAGAGGCATCAAATGTTTGTTAGGGGGTTACAAAAACAATGTAACTAACTGATTAACAGTTGTTTTAAGCTTATTGTGTAGCGCTGAATTTTACTTTAATTTTAGCGACAATTGTTTGTGCTAATTTTTTTTTACTTTCTATTGTCCAACCGGCCACATGTGGTGACAATAACACTTTCTCAGAATTAATTAAATATTGAAAAGTCTCAGGTATTTTATCACTAGAAAATAGGTTTTCAAACGATGATTTTTCATATTCTAATACGTCTAAACCTGCACCTAAAATTTTACCAGACTCCAATCCTGCAACTAAATCTTTAGTTACTACAGATTTTCCACGAGCAGTGTTAATGAACCAAAAATTATTTTTAAAGTTTTTGATAAAATTATAATTTATCATGCTTTTAGTAAGTGCTGTTTCTGGCGTATGCATACTTAAAACGTCTGCTCTTTTTTGTAGCTCTTCTAAAGAAACTTGCTTGCAGTTTTCGTCGCCTACAGAAGGTTTTATATCGTAACACAAAACGGTAACATCAAAACCACGAATTTTTTTTGCGAAAGCTTTACCCATATTTCCATATCCAATTAAGCCAACCGTTTTTCCATCAAGTTCTACACCGCGATTTTCTTCACGCAACCAAATTCCTTTCCGAACTTCTTTATCAGCTTTATTTAGCTTATTAAAAAGCGACAACAACATCCCTAAAGCGTGCTCGCCAACTGCATTTCTATTTCCTTCTGGAGCAGCAATTAGTTCGATTTTTTTAGCATCAGCCAATTTACAATCAATATTTTCTAAACCAGCCCCAACCCGTCCAATAAATTTTAACTTTGTGGCTTTGTCTAAAAATTCTTTATCAATTGAAAACCGGCTTCTAATAATGCATCCCTCATATAAGTGAATTTTTTTTTCAATTTCAGATTTAGAGGAGGTATAATCTTCATCATTTATAAACCCTAAATCATTAAGTTGATTTATCAAAAGTGGGTGGTTCGAATCTATATGGAGAATAGTCAAAATAATGGATCAATTATTAACGTTAATATTGTTCTTTTTCGCTCGGAAAATCACCACTCTTTACATCCTCAATATAGGTTTCGAAAGCCCCGGTCATATCTTTGTACAAGTCCAAGTATCTTCGTAAAAAACGAGGATTGAATTCATGTGTCATTCCAATCATATCGTGGGTAACAAGAACTTGTCCATCAACACCGTTTCCAGCACCAATACCAATTACAGGAATCGTTAGTGCCTCCGCAACTTTTTTTGCCAATTTTGCAGGCACTTTTTCTAGCACCAATGAAAAACAGCCAACTCTTTCTAACATTAAAGCATCTTCCATTAGTTTTTCTGCTTCTTCTTCTTCTTTTGCTCTTACCGTATAAGTTCCAAATTTATAGATAGATTGGGGGGTTAACCCTAAATGTCCCATTACAGGAATACCAGCATTTAAAATACGCTTTATAGATTCTTTAATTTCTTTACCGCCTTCTAGTTTTATAGAATGAGCACCGCTTTCTTTCATTATTCTTATCGCAGAGCGCAGCGCTTTTTTAGGGTCAGATTGATAACTTCCAAAAGGTAAATCTACAACAACCAAACACCTGTCTATTCCTCTTACAACTGAGCTTGCGTGGTAGATCATTTGATCTAGAGTAATAGGAAGCGTTGTTTCATGACCAGCCATAACATTCGATGCAGAATCTCCAACCAAAAGAACGTCGACTCCAGCACCATCTAAAATTTTTGCCATGGTATAATCATAAGCAGTTAACATAGAGATCTTTTCTCTAATTGCTTTCATTTCTATCAAAGATTTAACGGTTACCCGTTTGTATTCTTTATTTGCTGCAGACATACTTTTTTGTTTTTTATAATGATGTAAATGTAAGAAATATCATCAGATATAGAACAAGTTAATATTTCAGCAACGGCAAGTCATTAAAAAAAGAAAACATTGTTATTTTAAATAGACATTTTGTAATTGGTCAATTTATTAAAATAAACCTTTATATAGCATCCAATAATTTTTTTTATAATGCTTTTCATTACATTTGTTTATATTTCGAAAAAGGCATAACAACAAGTTGTATTAAATATAAAAGGATAGATAAAGATGCGTACTTCATGGAAGTGTTTATAGAATTAAAATATTGAATTACAGAAATATAGATTCCCAAAACTTTTAATTTTTAAGAAATTTTTAGCATGCATTTTTTACCAGAAAACATTGATAATTATATAATTAAACACTCGCAGCAAGAGCCTCAAATTCTCAAAGAATTAGGTAGAGAAACCTGGCAAAAAGTGTTAAACCCAAGAATGCTAAGCGGACCTTTTCAGGGAAGAGTGTTGTCTATGGTTTCTAAATTAGTAAGCCCTAAAAACATTTTAGAAATAGGAACTTATACAGGCTATTCTGCCTTGTGTTTAGCGGAAGGACTTCAAAAGAAAGGAAAAATTTTTACCATAGATAAAAATGAAGAATTACAAACACTTCAAAATAAATACTTTGAAAAATCAGGATATAGAAATCAGATAAAACAATTTACTGGTAATGCATTGGAGATTATTCCAAACATCCATGAGAAGTTTGATTTGGTGTTTATTGATGCAGACAAATCTAATTATATCAATTATTTTCACTTAATGATAGATAAAATGAACCCTGGAGGAATTATTTTATCAGATAATGTTCTTTGGAGTGGAAAAGTTGTAGAAACCTTAGATTCTAAAGATAACGACACAAAAATACTTTTAGAATACAATAAACTTTTGAATGAAGACCACAGGATAGAAACGGTTTTATTACCAATTAGAGATGGTTTAACGATAAGTAGAGTAAAAAAGTAATCTACCTACATACTTCTTTTTATTGGGCCAGTAATATCTTCAATATTATCCTTTACAGCGCTAACCTCTTTGTTAAAGTCTTTGGCAATGTCTGTGTTAATTTTGTTTTTTTCAGAACTATCTTTAATTTCTTTTTTCAGATCGTTCGTGGCGTCTTTTACTTGACGCATTCCTTTACCCAAACCTCTGGCAATTTCAGGAATTTTATCTGTACCAAAAACCATTACTACGATTAACATAATAACGATAATTTCTGGACCGCTTATAAATAAAAAGGGTGTATTCATATCGCAAATATAAGGAGATATTTCAATAAATATGTAAACAATTATTTTTTGAAACGATTTTATACTGTTTTTGTTTCATGGGTTTATAGATATAAACGAGTTTTTAGAAACGACGACTTTATCAGTAATTGGTCTGCCATAGTTCTCAGAACATTCTTATAAATAAACTTAGCAACATCGAAAAGAACGTATACATAGTTTTGTTGAATCATTTAAATTTATCTAGATTCTTGTTTTATTTATTAGCTTAGCAATTATAACACTTCGATAAGCCTATTGTAAAAGAATATTAATAATAGCTTTAAATTATAAAAATGAAAAAAAAATATCTTGTATTATTATTTATTTTATCTCTCATATCATGCAATGATACTAATTTAATCGAAGACAATTATTCTTATATTTATTCAGAGAAAAGCGACTTAGTTATTTCAACTTTTGAGGATAGTTATATGAATTATGGAGCAACAGAATATGGTGAAAACTTAGTGTTTGAGTATCGATTTGACGCTGATGACGATGAACAAATTGCTGATGATGAATATAGAGAAACCATAAAATTTGAAATCAATCAAGAAGTAAACAAATTTTCGTATTGTAACACTGAGTTAGCTAATATTGATTTAGTCTTTACAAAACATTGTTACTGTTATTTTCCTATGGATGAAACAAAAGATGTTGTACCGACTGGATTTATCAGAGGTCAGAAAGCGTCTAGTAATGTATGGAAAATTAAAATGGACTTGACTTTTTACGCAGACGAGAACAGAATTATTGAAGGAAACTTTAAACTAGAATAACAAATCATCTTTAAACTCCCCCAAAAGA
>Ga0115008_10000056_pt1 | contig 63742 bp, 52 predicted proteins | sample FraStrMetagenome_FD_87164 | JGI IMG/M metagenome (GOLD analysis project Ga0115008, IMG submission 87164) | Marine eukaryotic phytoplankton communities from Arctic Ocean - Fram Strait ARC3M Metagenome | ecosystem: Environmental > Aquatic > Marine > Oceanic | place: Fram Strait | collected... | reverse complement strand
TTTTAAAACCCATTTTTAAAACACAGTATTGAAAAGATAAAGTATTAATAAGAGAGCCCCATGGATATCAACGAATTAATGAAACAGGCCCAGCAGATGCAGGGCAAGATGGCAGAAATGCAAGAACAGGCCGCCAATGCTGAAGTGACGGGCGAGTCGGGTGCAGGCATGGTCAAAGTGACCATGACCGGTCGTCATGATGTACGTAAAGTTACTCTGGATCCATCTCTGATGACGGAGGATAAGGAGTTTCTCGAAGACCTTCTCGCCGCTGCAGTGAATGACGCGGTGCGCAAAGTCGAGGCTCAGAGCGTAGATGCGCTGGGTAAAATGACCGGCGGTATGAATTTACCCGCTGGTTTTAAGATGCCGTTTTAAGCTGCTCTCTGTCCAAAGAGAGACCATATTGAAACTCCTAACTACAGGGCCACGCTGTGTACGGTAATGTAATTGATCAATTAATTGACGCACTGCGGGTATTGCCCGGTGTCGGCAATAAGTCTGCCCAGCGCATGGCTCTGCATCTGCTTGAGCGCGATCGCAGCGGTGCTACACGTTTGGCTGAGTCACTGGTAGAAGCCGTGGAAAAAGTCGGCCGCTGCGCTCAGTGTCGTACGCTTACCGAGCATGAGGTCTGCGCCATCTGTCGCAATGAACGTCGGCTTGCAGATCAGATCTGCGTGGTGGAAAATCCGGCGGATTTGTATGCCATAGAGCAAGCAGGCAGTTTTCGTGGCAAGTACTTTGTTTTGCTGGGTCACCTGTCTCCGATTGATGGCATTGGCCCCGAGCAGCTGGGCATAGATCAGCTTGTGGAACGGCTTAAAAACGGCGATATCAGTGAACTTATATTGGCAACCAATTTAACGGTTGAAGGCGAGGCCACGGCCCACTTTATTGCCGACAAGGCCAAGGCTCTGGGCGTCGAGGTATCGAGAATTGCCTATGGTGTACCCATGGGTGGTGAGTTGGAATATGTCGATGGTGGCACCTTGAATATGGCCTTGCAGAGTCGTAAATCACTTTAGAGCCAGAACTTAAAATAAGAGCTTTAAAAATAAGAGCTTTAGAATCACAACAATAGATCACGGAACTCATACCCCTAATGACAACAATTAATCACTGGATCGACAACAGCCAGCAGCTCGCTGAACTCTGTGAACAGCTGCAGGATGCTACCGAGCTGGCAATTGATACGGAGTTTATGCGCAGCGATACCTTTTTCGCCAAGCTGGCGCTGATCCAGCTGTCAGATGGAGAACAGTGCTGGTTGATCGATACACCCGCCATAGAGCAACTGCAGCCTCTAACAGCGTTGCTTAATGGGCCGCAGCTAACCTTGGTATTCCACTCCTGTGGCGAAGACCTGGAGGTGCTCGATCAGGTGCTCTCAGTGCGTCCCAAAAAATTGTTCGATTCACAGGTTGCCGCGGGCATTGTCAATATAGGCTATTCCATGGGCTATGCGCGCCTGGTGGAAAATATGTTGCAGATTGAATTGGGCAAGGAAGACACGCGTTCTGACTGGTTGGCTCGGCCCCTCAGCGATCGCCAAAAACGTTATGCCGCAGACGACGTGTTATATCTATTTAGAATTTATAAGCTGTTGCTCGAGTTACTCGAGCAACAGCAGCGTCAAAGCTGGTTTGCCGAAGAGATGCTCGACCTTCAGCGGGTTGCCGCAGAGCGTCGTGAGGCCCTGGATTATTATTTGCGCGTAAAAGGTGCATGGCGGCTTGACGCGTTGTCATTGGCTGTCTTAAAGCGACTCTGTGAATGGCGCGAGCAAGCGGCACGGGCACTGGACAAACCGCGTTCCCATATAGTGAAAGATAATGTATTGCTAGAATTGGCGAATAATAAGCCAACGCATATGAGCCAGCTGCATCAGATTGACGACTGGTATTCCCGCTCGGTAAAACGTTTTGGTGAACAGGTGCTGCAGGAAATCGCCAATGTGGATCACAATGATCTGCCTGATGAACTGCCGCAGCCATTGTCTCGCGCGGTGAGTGATGTTATGAAAAAGATGCGCGTCAGCATCAATGAATTGGCTGAAAACCAGGCTATTCCTAAAGAACTTATGTGTAACAAAAAAGAACTTGAATCGATTCTGCGCACAACTGTTGAAGGTAAGTGCGTATGGCCGGTCAGGCTGGTAGATGGGTGGCGGGGCAGTATGGTGATTCCGGCTCTGCAGTTAGTGATAGACAGCAGTGATGCGCTATGAAAATTGCCGGTAAAGTTCTCTGTGATATTTATAAGACCGCGAAGAAAGAAGAGATGTATCTTTATGTCGCGCGGGAAGATGGCACCAAGCGGGTTCCCGAGGCGCTGTTAAATCAATTTGGCACACCAGTGCTGGTAACCACTATGCTATTGGCAGAGACGAAGAAACTCGCGCGCGCGGATGTAGTGAAAGTGATGGATGATATTGGTCGGCAGGGGTTCTATCTGCAGATGCCACCGCCGCCTATTCCATTGAAAGAGCAGCTCTAATGGCCAGTCAGCCCTGGTGGCACACCAAGTCTCTTGCGGAAATGAACGATGACGAGTGGGAAGCACTCTGTGATGGCTGTGCAAAATGCTGTCTGGTAAAGCTCGAGGATGCCGATACTGAAGAAATTTATTACACCAATGTCAGCTGTCAGCTGCTCGACACTGAATCCTGTCGCTGTTCTGATTATGCTGGGCGCACCAAGGTAGTGGATGACTGCCTTAAACTTGACCGCAGCAATGTCAATCAACTGGAGTGGTTGCCCCATAGCTGTTCCTATAGGCTTTTAGCCGCAGGTCAGCCACTGCCTGAATGGCATCATCTGCGCACTGGTGATCGCGAAGCCATGCATAATTACGGCGCATCATTGCGCGGCAAGGTCACATCGGAACTCAATGTGCATGACGATGATATTGAAGACCATATTATTAGATGGATTAATTAACTATGTACACAGCTGAAGATTATCTCCAGGGCTGGATCGCCTATTCTATTGGTGGCTTGTTGTTGCTGTTTTTTCTTTGGTATCTGTTGCGTAATCTTCGCTATGCCGCCGTGCGTCATATCTTTTTGCTTATCTCTGCAGCCTTTTTGTATACGCCTGTAACCGCTTATCAAGATGACGCGCATCTGGCACCCGCGTTCTTTGTCAGTGTCTATGAAGGGGTTTTGCTCTCCGGGGCCAATGATGGCTTCCAGCGTGGCTTGGCGCCGATTATTGCGGTGCTGATTTTTGCATTGTTGATTTATGCCGTGGGACGTCTGCTACGGGCCAAGCTGTTTGGCAAAAAAGTGTTGTCCTCCAGCGATGCTGATGACAGTGTTCGCGAAGTTGATCTGGTTGCTGAACAGTCTTCTAACTCCGTTAAATAATGTCTTTCCTGTTATCTCAAGCGTATGGGAGAGATCTCAGGATCACCCTCGGGTACTCCGCGGTCATAGTTAACCTCAGATTCACTTGAAGACAGTGCCCCATGCTTGGCACCATGCCTCATCAGTTTTTACTAGACGGCTAAGAGGCTGCGATTGGCTGATAAAGTTCGCTGAATTGCGAATTTTTTTTGCTGATTTCTAATCTATTATGCTCGCCTAACTTATTTATCACTCAAAATGTGGATTTAGACTCTATGAAATTCGAAGGTACAGACAACTACGTAGCCACCGAAGAGCTACAGATGGCCGTGAACGCTGCCGTAACATTACAGCGTCCATTACTGATTAAGGGCGAGCCCGGAACTGGCAAGACACTGCTTGCAGAAGAAGTGGCCAAATCATTGGGTAAGCGACTTATTTCCTGGCATATCAAGTCGACTACCAAGGCACAGCAGGGTCTCTATGAATATGACGCAGTATCCCGTCTGCGAGATTCGCAGCTGGGCAATGAAAAAGTCAACGATATCAGTAACTATATCGACAAGGGCAAGCTGTGGGAGGCCTTTACTGCCGACGAGCAGGTTGTACTCTTGATTGATGAGATCGATAAGGCGGATATTGAATTCCCTAACGATCTGCTGCTGGAATTAGACCGCATGGAATTCCATGTCTACGAGACCGGCGAGACAGTTAAGGCGATACAGCGTCCAATCGTGATCATTACCAGCAACAACGAAAAAGAGCTGCCAGATGCCTTCTTGCGTCGCTGCTTCTTCCACTTTATTAGCTTCCCCGATCGCACCACCATGAAACGCATTGTCGACGTTCACTTCCCAGTGATTAAAAAGACGCTGGTGGACGAAGCCCTGGATATCTTCTTCGATGTGCGCAAGATTCCCGGTCTCAAGAAAAAGCCTTCAACCTCAGAGTTGGTCGATTGGCTCAAATTGGTTATGTCCGATGATATTCCTGAGGATATTCTGACTAATCGCGATCCCACCAAGGCGATTCCACCGCTTTACGGCGCGCTGTTGAAAAATGAGCAGGACGTTCACCTGCTGGAACGCTTGGCATTTATGACTCGGCGAGAAGCCCGATAAGGTTTATCGCTTATGTTGATTAACTTTTTTTTCACCTTAAAAAAAGCCAATGTGCCGGTTTCGATCAGAGAGCTGCTGGATTTACTGGCAGCTCTGGAAGAGAATCTCGCCTTCGCCTCTATAGATGATTTCTATCTATTGTCGCGCACGATTATGGTCAAAGACGAGAAGTACTATGACCGCTTTGATCGGGCCTTTGGTGCCTACTTTAAAAATCTTGAAAACCTCGATGACATTATTGAGGCACTGATTCCCGAAGATTGGCTGCGCAAAGAGTTTGAAAAAAATCTCAGCGAAGAAGAAAAAGCCAAGATTGAAAGTCTCGGTGGCCTAGAAAAACTGATTGAAGAATTTAAAAAGCGTCTCGAAGAGCAAAAAGAGCGGCACGAGGGAGGCAATAAGTGGATTGGCACTGGCGGTACCTCGCCCTTCGGCAATGGCGGCTTTAACCCCGAGGGTATTCGCGTCGGTGGCGAAGGCGGGCAGGGCAGTGCAGTTAAGGTGTGGGAGGATCGCCAGTTTAAAGATCTGGATGATTCGGTGCAGATTGGCACACGCAATATTAAGGTGGCACTGCGGCGCTTGCGCAAGTTTGCCCGCGAGGGCTCTGAAGATCAATTAGATCTGGATGACACGATTCGCAGCACTGCGCGCAACGCCGGCATGTTGGATATCAAGATGGTTCCCGAGCGCCGCAATGCGGTCAAGGTTCTGATCTTTTTTGATATCGGTGGTTCCATGGATCCCTATGTGCGTCTCTGTGAAGAGCTTTTTTCCGCGGCCAAAACTGAATTTAAGCATTTAGAATATTTCTATTTTCACAACTGTCTCTATGACTATGTGTGGAAAGACAATCATCGCCGTCGCGATGAGCAGATATCCACTCAAGACTTGCTGAATAAATACACCTCGGACTATAAAGTGATTTTTGTTGGCGATGCCTCTATGGCACCCTATGAAATTAATAGCCCTGGTGGCAGTGTTGAATATCACAATGCGGAGCCCGGCAATGTGTGGATGGATCGCATGGCCAAAAGTTTTGATAAATTGATTTGGTTGAACCCAGTGCAGGAACAGTATTGGGACTACACGCCATCTATCCTTATGTTACGGGAGTTAGTCGAGGGCAAAATGTTTCCGCTGACGCTTGGCGGTTTGGAAAACGGGATGAAACTGCTGTCGAAATAGATTTTTGCACCGCAGTTTTGTCACCAATATAAAATATAAAAATAAACACTGGATGGGTATTGGTATGAATGTTCAAGAAGCTGCGATTCAAGCGCAACTTGCTATAGGTGTGTCGAATAAGCAGCCCGCGCTGCCAGCAGACTCTCTGTTGGCTATGTGGCAACAGGCAGTTGCCGATTCCGGCGAGCGTCCAGCGTTCACCTGTTTGGGACAGACTCTCTCCTATGCTGAGATAGATCAGTTGGGAGAGCGTATTGCCGGTTATTTTCATACTCAACTAGGGCTCGCCGCCGGCGACCGCCTGGCCATCCAACTACCCAATTTGTTGCAGTATCCCATAGTGGTAATCGCGGCTTGGAAACTGGGATTAGTGATAGTCAATACCAACCCCATGTATACCCACCGTGAACTGGTGCATCAGTTCAACGACTCCGGTGCCAAGGCGGTGGTGGTACTTGACCAGTTCTATGACACATTGCAGGCAGCGCTGCCCGAGACAGGCATAGAGCATGTTGTGGTCACTCGAGCAATCGATCTGCTGCCACAGCCTAAGAAAACGCTACTCACAGCGGTGACTAAGGTCCTGGGCAAGCGCCCTAGCTTACCTGCTCAGGGGATTATCAGCTTTACAGATATGCTGGCAGGGCAGAGTGCTTATCCCTCCCATACGCCTGCCTACGATGATATTAGTGCGCTGCAATATACCGGCGGTACCACTGGGGTATCCAAAGGTGTGATGCTGACTCAGGGCTCATTGATGAGCAATGTGGCGCAGACTATGGATATGGTCAGTGCCGGCGGCCGCTCGGTAAAGTATTTCACCACAGTGTCACCGCTACCGCTCTATCATATCTATGCCTGGATGCTGAATATGGGGCTGATGCCGGCAACTCGCGGGCACAGTGTGCTTATCCCGGATCCACGTAATATTCCGATGTTTGTCGGCGCTATCAAGTCCCTTAAGTTTGAAATATTCTGTGGGCTAAATTCGCTGTTTGTGGCGCTATTGCAGGACAGTAAGTTCCAGAAACTCGACTTCTCTAAGTTGCAGATAACACTGTCGGGTGGCATGGCGCTAATGGATGCTGTGGCCCACGAATGGCACGAGGCGACTGGCTGTGTAGTAAGTGAAGGCTATGGTATGACTGAATCATCACCGGTGATATCCATGAACCCTTCCGGCCATGAAAAGATTGGCACTGCAGGTATCCCGCTGCCTGGAACCGAGATAAAGGTGGTTGACGAAAATGGGGTTGAACAGGACGTCGGTGGTGTTGGCGAACTCTGTGTGCGGGGTGCTCAGGTGATGAAGGGCTACTGGCAGCGAGAGGCACAAACCGAGGAGGTGATTGTCGATGGCTGGTTGCATACAGGTGATATAGTCACAGTCGATGAACAGGGTTATATAAAAATTGTCGATCGTCTGAAGGATATGATTATCGTCTCCGGCTTCAATGTGTATCCCAATGAGCTGGAACAGGCTCTCACACTGCATCCAGATGTTCTGGAATGCGCCGCGATTGGGGTTGCTGATGCCAAAGCTGGAGAGGTAGTGAAGATGTTTGTGGTGGCCAATAATGCCAGCTTGACTACTGAGCAGGTGGTTGAGTTTTGCAAAGCCAATATGGCCGGCTACAAGGTCCCTAAGTTTGTCGAGTTTCGCGAGGACCTGCCTAAGAGCAACGTGGGTAAGGTTCTGCGCAAAGAGTTGAAAGCGGAGGAGTTAGCTAAGCTCTAAAAACTGCAAAGATCGAGTCAATAAAAAGGCCGGGCTTGTTACCAAGTCCGGCCTTTCTTGTGGTGCCTTAATAGCTGATATCTGATCTAAGATTACTAGATCATATACACAACGCCCCACAAACCAACTGCGGTCAGTACCAATGTATATGGCAGCGCCATAAGCACCATGCGCATATAGGAGAGGCGGATAAGTGGTGCGATCGCTGAGGTCAGCAGGAAGAGGAATGCAGCCTGTCCGTTAGGGGTTGCAACACTCGGCAAGTTGGTACCGGTGTTAATCGCAATAACCAGCTTATCGAAGTGCTCACGGCTAATACTACCGGCGTCTAACACTGCTCTGACTTCGTTGATGTAAACCGTTGCCACAAAAACGTTGTCACTGATCATCGACAGCACACCGTTGGCGAGGAAGAACATGCCTGGCTGCACAGATTCATCCATTGCCAGCACCCAGCCGATAACTGGAGAGAATAGGTGCTGTTCGTGGATCACTGCAACAATGGCAAAGAACACCACTAAAAGAGCGGTAAAGGGCAGGGCCTCTTCAAAGGCGTGGCCAATGCGATGCTCTTCGGTGACACCGTTAAAGGCAGTCAGAAGTACAATCACCATCAAGCCAATCAAGCCCACTGGAGCCCAGTGAAACGCCAGTCCTAAAACCAGAATCAGAGAGACAATAACCTGAATAATCAAAGCGGCCTTGTCGTACTGAGTGCGACGTGAGTTGTCGTGGTCACTGGAGGCTTGCAGAATGACGCGGACTTCTTCTGGCATCTCTGCACCGTAACCAAGAATTTTGGTTTTCTCCAAGATAATGCAAGTGGCTAAACCACAGACCAAAACAGGCATGGTCACTGGCGCCATGGTGAGGAAGAACTCAATAAATTCCCAGCCGGCTTTCTCAGCGATCAATAGGTTTTGCGGCTCGCCCACAACCGTGGTCACTCCACCGAGTGCGGTACCCACAGCTCCGTGCATAATCAAACTGCGCAAGAAGGCGCGGAATTGATCTAAGTTTGCACGTTGATTGCCTGCGAGGTTTTCGTCAGTGCTATGGTCATGTCCGTCATCGACAATTTTCTTACCCGATGCCACTTTGTGGAACACCGAGTAGAAGCCGACCGAAATCGTAATCAGTACTGCTGTAACCGTCAGTGCATCGAGAAACGCAGAGAGAAATGCACCGGCAAAACAGAATAGAAATGACAGGGTGGTTTTTGATTTCACCTTGAGCAGTATATTGGTGAAAACAAATAACAACATGTCGCGCATAAAGTAGATGCCGGCGACCATAAACATCAGCAGCAGAATCACTTGAAAGTTTGACACTGTCTCTTGATAGACCGCCTCAGGCGAGGCCATGCCGAGTAAGATTGCCTCGATGGCGAGCAGGCCGCCGGGCTGCAATGGGTAGCATTTAAGCGCCATAGCAAGGGTTAGAATAAATTCAGCAATCAGCATCCATCCGGTCACGAAGGGACCAAAAGCCCAGAGTGCGATGGGGTTGATTATTAGGAAGGCAATAATCGCCTTTTCATACCAACCTGGGGAATTGCCCAGAAAGTTTTTTTGAAACGCCTGATACATCGTTGGCTGCATGTTAGGTCCTTATTATTGTCTAGTCGGAAAATTAATCGTGTTAAACTTACGCTTTAAGGCCAAACAGTAGCGGTTGATTCCGCAATATGCAAGCTTCGCCACAGCCTCTTTAATGGAGGCTTTTTAATAATAACAATAAGGCAAATACCTCAATATGCTTCCTCCCGCTCTCGAAGGATTTTTTCCCGCTAATGCTCGAACAGGTACTGAAAATTTATGTGTTATTCCCGTGGTTGGACGGGATATTTTAGTTGCGCGGGGTAGCAGTGATCTAGTTATTGATCGCGAGCAGGCCGATGTGATGAAGTTCTTCTGTGAACAGCGCTTGGTAGTTGGGCAGTGGAACGGGGTTGATTGCGAAGTCTGGGATCTGTCTCCAGAGTCTCGTTCCATGGAGGGATTCTCAGTGATGGAGCTGCGTTCGGTATTGCTTTCCAGCAGCGACGAGCAGTTTTCATTGGCGAGCCGCGCTGTCCAGATGCTTGAATGGCAAAAGAATCACCGTTTCTGTGGCGGCTGTGGTGGCTCGACCGAGAGCGCCGCAGATGATCATGCGCTGCGCTGCATAAGCTGTGATATCAGTCTCTACCCACGAATTTCTCCCTGCATAATTGTCGTGGTACGTGATGGTGAACGCTGTTTGCTGGGTCGTTCGGTGAACTGGCCTGAGGGGCGCTTTAGTGCACTGGCTGGTTTTGTCGAAGCTGGTGAGAGTGCCGAGCAGGCACTGCATCGTGAAGTGTTCGAAGAGTCCGGCGTGCAGGTTGAGAACATACGCTATGTGGGCAGCCAGGCCTGGCCATTTCCCGGCCAGTTGATGCTCGGTTTTATTGCCGATGCGGTGACTACGGATATTAACGTCGACGAGGTCGAAATTGCTGAGGCGCACTGGTGGCACTACAAAGAGTTGCCCGCGATCCTGCCGCCGCTTACCAGTATGTCCGGGCGCTTGATTGCGCGCTTTGTCGAAGAGGTCAACGGCGCTTAAGCCGTCTATAATCAATTTTTGTCTGCCTATAAATGGAGTTTGTCTTGGAATTTCTTTTTGAATACGGTTTGTTTTTAGCCAAAGTAGTTACCGGTATTGCCGCCTTGGTAATTGTGGTCAGCATTGTTGTCGGGCTGAATCAAAAAAATCGTCATAGCGGCAGCAAAGGCCACTTGGAAATCACCCCGTTAAATGAAATGTTTGACGATATGAGTGATGCGATCAAATTTGCGGTAATGGATGAGTCACTGCACAAGGCTGAGGATAAGCGCCTCAAAAAAGACAAGCAGAAAAAGGCCAAGGCGCTGCAGAAAGCCAGTAAGAAGGCGGCTAAAGATCCAGAGGCCGAGTTACCTGCGCAAAAGCCGCGAGTATTTGTGGTGAACTTTTACGGCAATGTCAGCGCGTCTGCAGTAACCAATCTTCGTGAAGAGGTGACTGCGATACTGTCTCAGGCAAGTGCCAATGATGAAGTAGTGGTGCGCCTAGAGAGCGGTGGTGGCATGGTTCACAGCTATGGTCTGGCCTCTAGTCAGTTGGATCGGATTCGCAAGCGCAATATCCCTCTGACAGTCTGTGTCGACAAGGTGGCTGCCAGCGGCGGCTATATGATGGCCTGTGTTGCCGATAAAATTATCGCTGCGCCTTTCGCGATTTTGGGCTCGATTGGTGTTGTTGCCCAGTTGCCCAACTTTAACAAGGTGTTAAAGAAGCACGATGTTGAATTTGAGCTACTGACTGCGGGTGAACATAAGCGCACGCTGACCATGTTTGGTGAAAATACTGACAGCGGTCGGGAGAAGTTTCTCGAGGAGTTGGAAGATACTCACAGTCTTTTTAAAGAATTTGTTCAAGAGCGTCGACCACAGCTGGATATAGACCTTATTGCTACGGGTGAGGTCTGGTTTGGCACCCGCGCACTCAATGTTGCTCTGGTAGACGATCTGCAAACCAGTGATGAATATCTGGTTGCGCGCGCCCAGGAAGCCGATGTCTATGAGATCGCCTTTGTGCTTAAGAAAAAACTTCATCAACGATTGGGGCTGGCGGCTGAGGAGAGCGCCGATCGAGTGATGCTGCGCTGGTGGGAGCGCTTGACCAATAATACTGAGCGTATGACTTAGGCTGGTAGTAAAGAGGCAGGTAATAAAGAGGCTGGTAATAAAGAGGCTGGTAATAAACAGGCCGGTAATAAACAGGCTGATTGTAAAAGAGTGTATTGGGCGCTTGTTAGATCAAGCGCCCTCAGTTTAAAAAAGAACGCCTTAGAAACGAGCGCCTTAGTAGCGAGCGCCTTAGAAAAGAGCCCCTTAGAAAAGAGCCTCCTAGAAAAGAGCTTCGGGGTCCAAGTTGTAAGCATCCGGCGGAAGGTTGCGAGCTATATCAATTGAGCCTTCCTTGCCAGTAATTGAGATAACCTTCTTTTACGCCAGTCGGCGTTTATTCATATCCAATATCACCGTCAATTTCGGCTTTCTGCCCATTCCTGCTCTGTAGTCGCTGACCACAGCCACCTCACCATTGGTTAGCTCAACCAGAGAACCCGGTGGGTAGAGACCTATTGCCTGTATAAAGGTATCCACCAACTCCTTTTGAAAAAGCCGCGCGCGCCAGCCTGCGAGCTTGAGTATGGCCTCTGAATGGGGGATTGGTGTGGCGTAATAGCGCGGGCTGGTCATGGCGTCATAGCAGTCCACTATGCCTGCAATTCGGGCATAGAGAGGAATGTCCGTGCCGCTAAGTTGTTGCGGATAGCCACAACCATTAAAGCGCTCATGGTGATACTGCACCGCGGCCATAACGTCCGTTGATAGATTGCTGTCAGCCAGAATTGCCAGCCCATGTTCAATATGGCTGCGTGTTTCGGCTCGTTCCTGATTGCTCAGTTCGGTGCTTTTACGCAGTAGGGAATCCGGCAGATGCAGCTTGCCTATGTCCATTAACAAACCTGATAGGGCCAGCTGAAACAGCTCCTTTTGGTCTAGGTTTAACTGTCGCCCCATCACACAACAGAGAATCGCACAGGATATAGAGTGGCGATAGGCGTAACTGCTTTTACTCTTGAGTCTGGCCAGCCACACTGCAGCTGCTGGGTTGCGAATAATGCTTTCCACCATCGCTTGAACAAAGGGCTCAAGGCGTTGAATATCAGGTTTCTGATAGTTTTTTACCGTCTTGCCAATGCGATTAAACTCTTGCTGAATACTTAGATAAGCCAGAGTAGCCACACGCAGTTCCGACGAGATATCCGTACTGATTTTATAGTCTCCGCCGTTGCGGTTTATAAGTTCATGGTTGAGTGGCAGGGTATTGATTTTCTGTTGTTCTGCAGTAGCTGGCTGTGTATTAGGCTGACTCATTGTGCTGGTAACATCCTGTTTTTGAGTTTAACGATCCTTTTTATATCCCGACATCTTTATTCTTGAAATCAGAGACCTCTTATCCCTCTAGTTCCTTTAATCCCCTTAATAATTCTTCTAATCTCTTTTAATCCCTATTAATCAGGGAAAGGCTCAAAAAAAGGATAGCAGATAAATAGTCGTGCATAGGCCAGGAATATCCTCGATCAGCTTGTTCTGCCAAGGCTGTCACGGCTTGTCTAAAGGAAGTACTGCAGTTGGATAGCTGCTTAGCCACTGGCTAAGCTGATCTGCGGGCATGGCTTTGCCTATATGGTAACCCTGGGCGTAGGTGCAACCGAGCGCGGCCAGTAGTTCCATGGATTCGGCGTCTTCAACCCCTTCAGCGATAGTTTCCATGCCGAAGCGTTTGCCCCAGTCAAGAATCAGTTTAACGATATCCATATCGATCTGATTATCACGCATATTTAAGACGAACAACTTGTCGATTTTAAGCTCGTCCGCTGGAATAAATTTAAAGTACTCCAGGGATGAATATCCGGTGCCAAAGTCATCAATGGCGATCTTGACACCGAGTTGCTTGATCTTTTTCAATACCTGAAAGCCATAATCAAGATCCTGCTGAATGGTTGATTCAGTTACTTCAATACAGAGATCTGAGGGTTCGGCACCCCACAGATTAAGGCTCGATTCGATGGTCTCGAATAGCCCTGGTGAGTGCAGGCAGGACGCGGACAAATTGATCGCAGTGGTAATATTCTGACCTCGCCACAAAGCGGATTCCCTGACCGCAGTTTGCAGGGTCCAGGCAAAAAACTCATCCATGCGCCCGGATTGTTCAATGATCCCAATCAGCTCCTCAGGGCTAACGCCATGGTCGCTCTGGTTCCAGCGAACCAGTCCCTCAACACCCTGGGGTGTGCCATCGGCAAGTCGAATCTGTGGCTGGTAAAAGAGTTCAAAACTGTTTTCGCTCAGCGCATCGAGAACGGTCTTTTTTAGAGCGATTTTATGCTCTGCTCTATGGGTTGCCGAAGCCTCGCTGATGCAGTAGGGACGACCTTGAGAATAAGCCTGTTTTGCCGCTGCTTCGCTGTTTAAGAGTAATTTTTCAGCTTCGAGCCGCGGCTGATGGCAGTCAGCACTGATAGCAAAGCCAATGTGCGCCTCCAAAAACAGCGTTTCAGAGCCAATATTAAACGGATTGCTGATTTGTTTGATGATTTTATTGGCCAGTAGGGGAATGAGTTGGATACTGAGTATTGGAGAAATAATCAGGGCGAACTTATCTCCATCAATTCGACGGCAGGCGATAGGGTACTTGGGAATACCACTGAGCCTCTCCTGTAGTTCGGCAAGCACTTTGTCCCCGGCTAAATAGCCATAGCGCCGATTGATCTGACTGAATTGCGTCAGATCGATCAGAGCCAAAACGGTACGTTTTGGGTCTTGTTGAGGGTTGCTGAACCAGTCTGTCAGTGCTTCGAGTAGGGCGGGTCGGTCAATTGCAAAGGAAAGTAAATCTTTCGAGAGTTGATTTGTCATATTCAGATATACAGTGTTTCAGGATCTAGGCCAAAGGCACCTGGTTCAAGCGTTTTTGCTATCTCGATATTTCGATTGCCGGTTTGTGAATTTGCCCCTGAACCTGAGTCTGAACCTGAGTCTGCAGCCAAGTCCATCTCGGTAAAGTCTGCACGTTGCTGCTTATCGGGATCTAATATGACTAATATTTGTGGCCGTAGGCGCTTGCCTGGATTTTCTTTGACCACTATGCCCACTTCACCTGAGGTGAGCTCAACCAGAGTTCCGGTGGGGTAGACACCCACCGCTTGGATAAAAGCTTCAATTAGTTCAGGTTGAAAGTCATAGCCGCGCCATTCATACATTTTTTTGATAGCCAGTGCATGGGTGATAGGTTTGGCATAGACCCGCTGGCTGGTGATCGCATCGTAGTAATCTGCGATTGCTGCGATTCGTGCATAGAGCGGTATTTGGGTACCTTTAATCGCCTGAGGATAACCGCTGCCATTAAAGCGTTCATGGTGTGAGGCAATCATATCGATCACTGCCTGGGGCATTACCCGAGACGACTCCTTGGCCATCTTTAAACTGAGGTCCACATGCTTTTTAACTAGTGCAAATTCACGTTCGGAGAGCTGCTGTTTTTTATTCAGGATCTGCGTTGGGATTTTTAGTTTGCCTATATCCAATAACATACCGCCCATGGAGAGCAGTGCCAGTTCTTTTTTAGGGAGGCCGATTTGACGGCCGATCACCGTGCACCAGATGGCCACGGCAATACAGTGGCTATAGGTGTAACTGTCCTGTGATTTAAGCCGTGCCAGCCAGATACTGGCGCCTGGGTTGCGAGTAATGCTGTCGACTAGAGGGGTGATCACCTCGCTGAGCTGGGCAATATTGAGTGTCTTGCCGCTGCCAATACGGCTGACCATACTGTCGAATTCGGCGCGAATGTTTTTGTAGGCACCCTGAGCGACTTTAATCTCTTCAGTGACAGAACTCTTCTCGCTGTAACTGACCGGATGATGGGTAGCAAGTTCGGCTTTAAAGGGCCGCGCCACTACATCTGGAGGCCTTTTGTTGGAGGCTGCTGGGGTGGCTGCAACACTCAGGTTAGCGAGGCTCTTTGAGCTGTCTACGTACACATAGTCGCAGTAGAAACCGAGCTTTTTAACGTCGGAGAGATTGCGAATCATAAAGCCTTGAAGGCTGAAGGGCGTGTCGAGCCATGGTCGATCTAGACCTGAGACATACATGCCCGGCTGGAGATCCTGAATATAGATTTTTTTGCTCTGTAGCTGTTCCAAACCTGTCGCTCCCTAACATCCGTATTGTGCAGCGCTGATTTAATGCTCTAACTGCTTCGGCCAATTTTGCTCCTTCCTAGAGCAATTATGGACGTTGTTTTTTATGTCTGCTGTCTAATTTAGGCCTGCTTTAATCTCTGCGCAGCGTATCCTTCAGGGCTATAGGATTAGTCAGATTAAAGACTACTATGTAGCTTGAGATTAGAAAAGTAATGATCGCGGTGGCTTGAATCAAATGTGACGCATTATTACCAATTAGGCTGGTGTTAAAGGCGACATAGGCAATTAGCAGTGAGAACTCGCTGTTTTGCCCCAGGCGCAATCCAATATCCCATGCTAGGCCATGGCTCTCGCTCTGGTTGCGCAACAGCCAGTGATAGACCACGGGTTTGAGGCTCAACATAATAATCGCCAGAATGATCGCCGGCAGGGCAATATGGGGTATTAACGACAGGTCAAAGCCACCGCCAAGCGCAAAGAAAAACAGTATTAAAAAGAAGTCCCGCAGTGGCTTCAGGTTGAGCGCTATATAGGGTGCGATAGGACTGGTGGCTATGGATATGCCGGCAATAAAGGCGCCGATTTCGCGCGATAGCCCGCCGTATTCTGCCAGTTCGGCAATACCCAGACACCAGCCGATGGCGAGTAGAAAAACATATTCCCCAATACGATCAAAGCGCGCGAACAGCGGCTGCAATATATAACGCACCATTAACACCGAGCCGGCAATCAGTAGCGGTAGGGATATCAAGCTGACGGCAAAACGCATGTAGCTGTCACCGCCAGAGGCGGCAGATATCAGCATTAGGAGTACAAAGATGGCGAGAAAATCCTGCATCAACAACATTCCCACCATAAGCTCGCCGGAGTGGCGGTGATGTAGCACAGTAGTGGGCAAAAGCTTGATACCAATAATGGTGCTTGAGAACATCATCGAGGTGCCAATAATCAGATTTTCTGTGGCCGAGAAGCCAAATAGGTAACCTATGCCATAACCGGCCAGAGCAAATATTACTGAGCTAATTAAGGTGACATGGGTGACCTGACGAAACACGCGCAGCAACGCCTGAGGCTGCATATCTAAACCAAGCAAAAATAGCAGGAAAATAATGCCGATGCTGGCGATCTCAGCAATCAACTGCACATCTGTAACCCAGGCTAGGCCGTGGGGGCCCATGGCAGCGCCGAGCAGGATATAGACAACCAACAGCGGTTGGCGACCAAATAACGCCAGGGAAGCGACCACAGCCGCCCCGGTGAAGATAAGAAAGAAGATTTGTATTAAATGATGTTCCATCGCGTTATCTCAATACATCCAGCACCAGGGTGCAAGGTCTAGTGAAGTTTATTTTAAAATAACGCGCTCGGATGGCTAGGATGGCTAGACTGGTTAGAGCGCACAGGGCGTCTAGCGCAGACGCTTAAACAGGGGTTGTGCCTGATCGGCGCCGGTTTGGTAGCCGTCCGAAAAATCGTTCAGGGACTTAGCTGCAGCCTCCAGGTCCACCTCATCGGCTAAACAAAACTGGCTAAAGCCACAGCGCTGCAACATAAACAGCTGATCCTGAATAACATTGCCTATCGCCCTTATCTCGCCTTGATAATCATAGCGGTCACGCAGTAAGCGGGCGCTGGAAAAACCGCGGCCATCGACAAATTTGGGGAAGTTGAGTGCTATGACAGGTAGTTGCGCAACATCATCCGCAAGGGCTTCGATCTCTTCATCGCTCTCGAGCCAGACACCGACTAGGCCAGCTTGCTGGTCGAGCTCGGCGCTATGCTCAAGCCAGTACTTTAGCGGCAGCAGAATATTCCCCTGGGGAATCGTCTCCACCGGCATTTGCAGAACTGTCCAGTTATTCTCGGCAACCGCTCCGTGACTAAGCATCTTTTGCATAAACTCGCTCCTTAAATTTATCCGCACCAATACGCTGATAGGTGGCGAGAAACGCTTCGCCCTCGAGGCGGTTTTCGACATAGACATCGAGCAGTTTTTCAATGCCCTCGACCACATCATTCCGCGATAGAGAGGGTCCTAGGACTTTAGCCAGCGCGGCGTTTTTATTGGCGCTACCGCCGAGTTGTATTTGATACCATTCCTCGCCCTTTTTATCCACGCCGAGAATGCCAATATGGCCAATATGGTGATGACCACAGGCGTTCATGCAGCCGGAAATATTGAGTTCTAAGTCGCCCAGATCGTAGACATAGTCGAGGTCTTCAAATTTCCGCTGAATGGCTTCGGCAACCGGAATTGACTTGGCATTGGCCAGGGAGCAATAGTCGCCACCGGGGCAGCAGATCATATCGTTGATGGTGCCTATAGTCGGTGTTGCTAGGCCGTCGGCCTTGGCCATCTGCCAAAAATCAAATAACTGGCTCTTGATGACGTCGGCAATAACAATATTTTGATTGTGGGTGGTACGCAGTTCGCCGTTAGAAAACTGATCTGCCAAACCGGCAATGCTTTCCAGCTGGCGGTCGGTAACATCGCCAGGGGCAACGCCGGCGGGTTTTAAAGATAAAGTGACTGCGGCGTAGCCAGGCTGCTTCTGGTTGCGCACATTGCGCTCTAGCCAGCGAGAGAACGCGACATTATCTGAGGCCTGAGCCTGCAGTGCAGCGTCCATGGCGGCTTCGTCAACAGACTGGTAGTCGGGCAGGGGGAAGAAGGTTTTGACTCGCTCAACTTCACCGCTGGTTAACTGTGCCACGCCATCCACATCGCGGGCTAAAATCTGTGCCCATTCAGCTTCAACACGTTCAGCAAAAACGTCAGGTGTCCAAGCCTTGACCAGAATCTTAATTCTCGCCTTATACTTATTATTGCGGTTGCCATAGCGATTGTAGACCCGCAGTACCGCGTCTAAATAAGTCAGCAAATGCTGCTTCGGTAAGAATGGCTTAATGGATGACGCAATAACCGGTGTTCGGCCGAGACCGCCGCCAACAAATACATGGAAGCCGGTTTCGCCGGCATCATTTTTGACCAGCTGGATGCCAATATCATGGAGCAAAAATGCGGCACGATCTTCTTCAGAACCGCACACTGCGATCTTAAATTTACGCGGTAGAAAGGCAAATTCTGGATGGATAGTCGACCACTGGCGGATAATTTCACACCAGGGGCGCGGATCTTCAATCTCGTCTGCGGCCACGCCGGCAAACTGATCGGTAGTGGTGTTGCGAATACAGTTTCCGCTTGTCTGTATTGCGTGCATCTGCACGCTGGCGAGCTCGGCGAGAATATCTGGAACGTCTTTCAGTAGTGGCCAGTTGAGCTGAATATTTTGTCTAGTGGTAAAGTGCACGTAACCCTTATCGAACTTGCGTGATATCTCGGCCATTTTGCGCACCTGAGTGCTAGACATAAGGCCATAGGGCACTGCGACGCGTAACATGGGTGCAAGCCGTTGAACATAGAGCCCATTTTGCAGGCGCAGAGGCAGGAATTCCTCTTCGCTGATTATACCATCCAAATAACGTTGGGTCTGGTCGCGATACTGTTCGACTCGTTCATCAACGAGCTTTTGATCATATTGATCGTAGATATACATAGATGTTTTTTAACCTTATTAGCCAGTCTAACCAGTCGACAAAAGCGAACTGAAAAGGGCCAGCTTGAACCAAAATTATGCCGAATACCTGACCATAGAGTGGGGCCCTAGCTTTCAGGGGCGACATGATAGCTTCACAGAGGCCTGTTTTGAATTACTATTTGGACATATCAGAGTCAGTTTGCGGAATATCTGTTTTGCTGCCGATATTATTGCCAATCCATAACCTCTGGCAAATTGCGCGTAAAAACTCCTTTTAAGGGTTCTGTAAACAGGCGACAGCTGATAAAGCGCTTGCTAGAATGCGCGCTCAAATTCTCTAGCCCTGCGTAGCAAGGCTAAAACGACAGTTTAAAAGGCATTATTTATGAGCAGTGATAACAACCAATCAGTCCAAGACATCAATGATCAAGAGAGCCATGACAACAGCAAGGCAGACGCCATTGCCGCAGTTGCGGTACTGATTATTATTATTGTTACCGTGGTCTATTGGTTATCTAGCCTTTAATTCGGGCATAGATCAAAAGCTATAGGTCAAAAGCTATGAGCGCAAAACTTCAGCTAGTGGAAAATCTCAGTCAGCGTCAGGTGGTCGAGGAGTATCTTAATCGGGTTCAACCTGAGCCTGAGATTAGTGCCGCCCGTGTTAGCGAGTTGCGGGATCAAATTAAGCAACAGCTGATTGAAAAAGACGCGGTGCTAATTGCGCACTATTACACCGATCCATTGATTCAAGCTCTGGCAGAGGAAACTGGCGGTGTGGTCTCCGATTCACTGGAGATGGCGCGCTTTGGTAAGACTCACAGCGCTCAGACTCTGGTTGTTGCCGGGGTTAAGTTTATGGGCGAGACCGCTAAGATACTGACTCCAGAAAAACGCGTCTTGATGCCAACACTGGAGGCCACCTGCTCGCTGGATGTGGGCTGCCCGGCTGACGAGTTTGCCGCGTTTTGCGATCAGCATCCAGATCGCACCGTGGTGGTTTATGCCAATACCTCGGCTGCCGTTAAGGCTCGAGCCGATTGGGTGGTGACATCCAGTATTGCTCTAGAGGTGGTTGACCACCTGGATAGCCTCGGAGAGAAAATTCTCTGGGCGCCGGATAAATATCTCGGTAGTTATGTACAAAAACAAACCGGCGCTGACATGCTGCTGTGGGATGGCGCCTGTATTGTTCACGAAGAATTTAAAGCTCAGGGTATTACCGATTTAAAAAAGGTCCACCCTGATGCTGCAGTGTTGGTTCACCCGGAGTCACCTCAGTCGGTAATCGATATTGCCGACGCTGTGGGCTCTACTTCACAGCTTATCGCCGCAGCGGCGAGCCTGCCCCAATCAAAGATGATCGTAGCAACAGATCAAGGTATCTTTTTTAAGATGCAGCAAGCGGTGCCCGACAAGCAGCTTCTGGTAGCGCCGACAGGGGGCAGTGGTGCAACCTGTCGTAGCTGTGCCAGCTGTCCTTGGATGGGTATGAACGATTTGGAAAACCTTCTGGCTGCGCTCAAACAGGGCAGTAATGAAGTGTTTGTGGACGCTGAAGTAGGTGTTGAGGCAATGAAGTCACTGGGCCGAATGATTGAGTTTCGCGAGCAGCAGGTCTCCTAGGGTCAAGCTATTGATTGCAAACCAGGTGTTCCAAGGTCCTTGTTATACGCTCTTTATTACAAGCTATTTTTACAAGCGTGTAATCTCAATGATATTGCGGTTAAAGCCTTTCAGCTCGATCTTCCATAGCAGCGAGATCACGCAGTCGCTGGCGAATAATCGCTGACTGTTTAAAGTCCTCCTTAACCATTCTCGCAGCTAGGCCTAACTGCTCCCGCGCCTTATCGAAGACACCAATCAAAATAAAGTACTCTGCACGCGCCTGATGTAAGCCTGAAATATTTCCCGCCAATCCTCGCACTTCAGCCAGTCGATACCAAACCATAGGATCTTGGTTACGCATTCGCGATAGGGCTGTGAGTACCGTGTCCGCGCCATCGTAATTGCGCGACTGCCACAGGGCCTCTGATTTAAGTACCATAAGAGGATAATTATTTTGGTTGACCACCAGCTGTTGACCGAGTCGGCGCAGCGCAGTGGTGTAGCGTTTCGCGGCTATATCGATTTCAATATCCGTGTATAAAAAGATTAGATTAGTTGGCTGACTAGTCAGTAACGGCTGCATTTGCTGGCGCGCTTTATCTAGCTGGTTGGCCTTAAGGTAGGCGAGGGCGAGACCATAATTTGCCGCATCCGCCTTGAGCGTGTTGGCTTCAATTTCAGCGGTAAAGCGATTGATGCTAAGCGTGGTCGTTTGGTCCATGGCCACCAGGGCTCTTGCTCGCATCAGGTAAAATTCTGGATTTTGAGCATACTGGCGCATCGACGTTCCCATGGAACGATTGCGCGCGTCACCTATACGTTTTTCGGTAATCGGGTGAGTGAGTAGAAATTCTGGTGGGCGACTTCCGGTATAGCGCGTGCCTTTGAGTAACGTGGCAAACATATCGGCCACAGCACCTGGATCGCGATTGGCGCGTTCCATGGTAGACAGGCCAACACGATCGGCCTCCTGCTCATTGGATCTGCTGTAGCGCAGCTGACTATCCATAGACAGTGCCTGAGAGGTGATCATAGCCGCAGAAGCGGCGTCGCCACCGGCAGTTGCCGCAAGAACAACAGTAGCCAACAGTCCGGCCATGCTGATCATTGAGTTCTTTTTCTGTGCCTCAGTGCCCCGTGAGAAATGCCGTTGACTAAGGTGGGCCAGCTCGTGAGCCAGCACCGAGGCCATTTGATCCTCATTTTCAGCGAAGGCAAATACCCCTGTATGAAATCCAACGACGCCCCCGGGCACGGCAAAGGCATTCATTGTGGGATTTTTAACGATTACCAGTTCGAGACGGGGATCTTCTAACTCACTGTAAGTGGCAAGATTGTAGAGCAATTGCTCAAGATAGGTCTGCATCAGCGGATCATCATGGGCGCGCACGCGACTGCGGAAGATTTTTAACCAGATCCTGCCGAGCTCATATTCTTGGCTTTTCGAGATCATTCCCGAGGCCGCATCGCCAAGCACCGGCAGTTTTATTTCATTTGCGCTCAATGAGCTACTGAGAGGCCATAGCAGGCAGCAGAGTATCAGACTCCTTATTAGTGTTGGCATTGGCAAAATAATCCTGATGCTCCCTCTCGGCCTGATCTCAAATAATGTATATGTCTGATGTGTCTAAGGACTGTCATGAGTCTAAAGTTCAGCCTATAAACGCTTCCGCTTTGGCAGCATTACTGTAGCGGAAAATTATGCACAGTTCGACAGTTGAAATATTGACAAGTTTCAGGTCAGATAGCTCTCTTATAAAGGCGTCACAATAGTGCGCCTGCTGGATGGTAGTTGAGCTGAGTAAAATTTTGTTGTAGCAGTTTCGAGAGGAAATGGATGAAAAAGATACTTCATAAATGGATTGAGCGCTATTTTGGCACTGAAGAGGCTCTGCTACTCACCATTATACTAATTGTCTCGCTAGTAGTTTTCGCCACGCTGGGCGCGGTGTTGGGGCCTCTTTTTGCGGCCTTGATTCTATCTTTTCTACTGCAGGGTGTGGTCAATACGCTGGTACGCTACGGTGTGCCGCGTGCTATGGCACTAGTGAGCACCTATCTGCTTTTTGTTGCTGGTTTTGTCTCGGTGATTGTCGGCTTGATTCCGATTATCGGACGCCAGACATCTCTACTTATAGGTGAGCTACCCAATATGATTGCTGGGCTGCGGGATTTAGCCGTGGCTATACCCGAGCGCTACGCTGAATATGTTAGTCCGGAACAGTTTCAATCCATTACTCAGCGCCTCTCGGAAGAGGTGGGGCGTCTTCTCGAGCAGGCTCTGTCGTTTTCGATCAGTAGCTTTCCCGGCATTATTGGGGTGATGATCTATTTGGTATTGGTGCCTTTATTAGTGATGTTTATGCTCAAAGATAAGGACCAGCTATTACTGTTTTTAAGTAATCTGTTACCAGAAGAGCGCTCAGTGATGCGAACCATTTGGAATGAAATGGATATGCAGTTCACTAACTATGTGCGCGGCAAGGCGATAGAAATACTGATTATTGGTCTGGTCTCCTATGCTGTGTTTCTCTGGCTCGGTGTTAACTACGCTGCGCTGTTAGCGCTGCTGGTGGGTCTCTCTGTGTTGGTACCCTATATCGGGGCTACCGTGGTAACTATTCCTGTGCTCTTGGTGGGCTATATGCAGTGGGGCTTTAGCAATGATTTCTTCTGGTTGTTCGGTGCCTACGGTGTGATTCAATTTCTCGATGGCAATCTATTGGTACCGCTATTGTTTTCCGAAGTGGTTAACCTGCATCCGGTGTTCATTATTGTGTCGGTACTGTTGTTTGGCGGTATTTGGGGTTTCTGGGGTGTCTTCTTTGCTATTCCTTTAGCCACTTTGGTCAAGGCAGTATTTAACGCCTGGCCGCGAAGGGCTCAACAGGAATTGAGTTTGCAGCCGCCGCTAGACTTAGCCCCTGAGACCGCCGGTGAGGTAGGTCCCAGCGCCTAGCACTTTGCACTTAGCGCTAAGTCAGCTCTATGACCTCTGGCGTTAGCGCAAGAAAGCACGCTAAGTAGTCTTAGTACCGCAAGTAACGAAAGCACCGAAAGCAGCACAATAATCATTAGCAAATACAGATAAAAGGCACTATTCATGGGCAAAAAATTATCCATTGTTTGGATTCTATTACTGGTGGCGATTGTCGCCGGTTTGCAGCAGGGCTGTTCAGCGCCAGATAAGGCGGGCCATCCCCAAGGCATTGTTGTCAGTCCCAATGACAGCCGTGAATACCGGCATTTACGATTATCGAATAACATGGATGTGCTGCTGATTTCGGATCCTAGCAGCGATAAGGCGGCTGCCTCTTTGGATGTCTATGTAGGCAGTTATCAAAATCCTCAGGATCGAGCGGGGCTGGTCCATTTTCTTGAGCATATGCTGTTTTTGGGTACCCAGAAATATCCTGAGCCCGGTGAGTATCAGAGTTTTATTAGCGAGCATGGCGGCAGTCATAACGCTGGCACCGGTTTGGAAAATACCAACTATTTTTTCGATATAGACGCGGCTCACTTGGAGCCGGCCCTAGATCGATTTGCACAATTCTTTACAGCGCCCAACTTTGATGCGAAATATGTCGATCGTGAGCGCAATGCGGTGGAGTCGGAGTATAGGCTAAAGCTAAAAGATGACGGTCGCCGTGGTCAAGATGTCCTGCAGGAGCAGGTTAATCCGCAGCATCCATTGAGCAAATTTACCGTTGGCAATCTCGACACTCTGGCTGACTTTGAGGATCGTCCACTGCGCGACGAATTGCTGGCAATCTATAAAAAATATTACTCCGCCAATATTATGAAGTTGGTAGTGCTTGGCAGTGATAGCCTCGATGAGCTGCAAGCTATGGTCGAGCCGCGATTCCAGCCGGTGGTCAATAATCATGTGCTAGTGGACCCGCCAGCGGCACCATTATTTGCCAGCGACCAACTGCCAATGCAGCTAGGTATAGTGCCTTTGCAAAATTCCCGCTCCCTAAGCCTCAACTTTCCGTTGCCTAAAATGTTTCCTCACTGGCAGAAAAAGCCGGCGAACTATTTGGCTGCACTGCTGGGGCATGAGGGCGAAGGCAGTTTGCTGGAACGCTTAAAAGCCCGCGGTTGGGCTGAGGGACTCTCTGCTGGAACCGGTCTCGAAGATCGCGGCGGCGCGCTATTTTATGTGGATATCGCTCTGACACCTGCAGGTCTTGACCATCAGTCACAAATTGTTGAGATGTTTTTTGCCAAAGTGCAGAAGATTGCGCAGCAGGGCATAAACAAGTGGCGTTATTTGGAGACCGCGAAACTCAGTGAGATCGCTTTTCAGTTTCAGGAAAAGCAAAACCCTATGGGTTATGTCTCCATGCTGTCGTCAAAGATGCAGCGCTATCCGATCCAGCATGTGCTCCAAGCTAACTATGTAATGAATGAGTTTGATGCCGATCTACTGTCCAGCGTGGCGGCGCGCTTAACCCCCGATAATATGCTCTTGTCCCTTACTGCACCCGAGGTCGAAACTGATAGAGTCAGCCTGATGTACCAGACGCCCTACAAGGTGACAAAGATTGCCGATGCGGATCTGGTCAAATGGCGCGCGCCAGCAAAGTTTGACGATCTGGTGCTGCCCGAACCTAATCCCTATATTCCAGATGATCTTAGTTTACTTAGCGCTAATGAGAATTTGAAAGCCCCTCAGCTTATCCTCGATAGCAAGGCCGCCAGCGCCTGGCATTTTCCCGATACTCGCTTCGGTGTTCCCAAGGCGAATATTATCGCCTCTCTGCAGACTCCTGGAATTGATTCCCCAGAGGCATTTGCGGCGCTGGAACTGTACCTCGCTTATATCAATGATCAGCTCAGTGCAGCGGTCTATCCGGCTCGAGAAGCCGGGTTGAGCTTTTCCCTACGGCCAAATAATCGCGGTATCGCCATTGTTCTGGGTGGCTATTCGGATAAACAGGCAGTCCTGCTTGAGGATATTCTCACTGCACTGCTCAATCCGGAATGGGATGCTGCCCGTTTTGAGCGTATTCAGCAGAGTCTGGCTCGAGATATGGGCAACTTTGCCCAGCAGTATCCGTTCCGCCAGGTTGTGGCGAGTTTTAATGCCATGATTAAAGGTCAGTGGACGCCGCTACAGAAGGTTGACGGGGTAGAGCAGCTGTCCATGGCAGAGGTAAAGCTGTTTGCAGCTAATGTGCTGGAGAATCTAGAGCTCGAGGTGATGATAAGCGGTAATCAGGATAAGGCTTCGGCCCTGCAGTTGGTTTCCAGTTTAACCTCCCCATTAGACCTTCAGGAGGCTGCGGTTACTCAGTCTGTGGCTAAGCTGGCCCTGGGAGAACAGCGTGGGCAGATTGCGGTAGATCACAGCGATGCGGCGTTGATGCTCTATCTTCAGGGCCGTAACGACAGTCTCACTGAGCGCGCGCATATGTTGCTGCTTGGAGAGATGCTGGCATCGCCGTTCTACACCAGTTTGCGCACTGAAAAACAACTTGGTTATGTCGTGGCGGCCTTTGCTAGCAATCATCTGCGAGTACCAGGCATAGCGATGATAGTTCAGTCGCCCACGGCTTCCGAATCAGAACTCAAGTCTGAAATGATGAGATTCTTGGCAGCCTATCAAGATCAGGTGGCGGCGCTCTCCGATAAGGATTTGCAACGCTATAAATCCTCGGTATTAAGTGGTCTTGAAGAGACACCCAAAAATCTAAGCGAGCTCAATGGCCGTTTTATGGAGTCTTTGGGGCTTGGCTATAACGGTTTTGATTTTCGCGAGCAGTTGGCACTTGAGATCGCATCAGTGACCGTTGAAACCCTTAGCAGTGCCTATCAAGCGGTCACCGCTGAGCAGATTCGCGGGCTGGTGGTGGAGACTGTAGACGGCGATCAAGAGAGCGTTTTGGTGGATTTACGTAAGTTGGCAACAGTTTATCAGTATGAATTTCGGTAAATTGGTCATAAATGGCCATCTTGTAATTTTACTAACTTTACAATTATTGAAATAAATGTATTATTTACAATGACTTATGTTAATTACGGTAAAATAATGTCAAATAGTCAGCCGATTGACGATCTGGGGCCGCCATTGATTTCGTAATTTAACTACATTAAAATTGCGCGCATATTTTTGCGTCCTTTGGCTCAGTCTAGAATAGGTCTTAAACCTGACGCAGATAGCCGTTTAATTGACAACTGGTTGGTGATGAATGACTAAGGATTTAGATCCGTTTGAAACTCAAGAATGGCTTGAAGCCTTCGATGCTGTACACAAAATTCACGGCGATGAGAGAGCTAACTTTCTGCTTAGCCAGCTTCAGTCCCATGCCAGCGATCAGGGCATAAAATTACCACCATCGGTCACCACACCTTTCCGCAATACCATCTCTGCTCAGCGCGAAAAGCGCATGCCTGGCGATCTGTTTATGGAGCGTCGTATTCGCTCACTGATTCGTTGGAATGCATTGGCCATGGTAATGCGCGCCAACAAGAAAAGTGAAGGCATCGGCGGCCATATTGCCAGCTTTGCTTCTGCCGCGACGCTCTATGATGTCGGCTTTAACTACTTCTTCCGCGGTCCCGAAGGGGATCATCTCGGTGACCTTGTGTTCTTCCAGGGACACAGTGCACCGGGTATGTATGCACGCTCTTTTCTAGAGGGCCGTCTTAGCACAGATCAGATGGATAACTTCCGTCGTGAAGTCGATGGCGACGGTCTCTCGTCCTACCCACACCCCTGGTTGATGCCGGATTACTGGCAGTTCCCTACAGTATCTATGGGGCTGGGTCCGATTCAGGCAATCTATCAGGCGCATGTTATGCGCTACCTTTCTGCCCGCGGCATGTCGCCTCGTGGTGATCGCAAGGTCTGGGCGTTCCTCGGCGATGGTGAGTGCGATGAGCCGGAAAGCTTGGGCGCAATCTCTCTGGCTGGCCGCGAGCAGCTTGAGAATCTGACCTTTGTGGTGAACTGTAACCTCCAGCGCCTCGATGGTCCTGTGCGCGGTAACGGTAAAATCATGCAGGAACTCGAAGGTGTGTTCCGCGGTGCTGGTTGGAACGTGATCAAGGTCGTCTGGGGACGTCACTGGGATCGTCTGATCGAAAAAGATACTACAGGTTTGCTGGTTAAGCGCATGGACGAAGTCTGTGACGGCGAGCTACAGAATTACAAGTTTAATGGTGGCGCCTATACCCGTGAGCATTTCTTCGGCAAGTATCCGGAGTTGCTTGAGCTGGTAGCGGACATGACCGACGAACAGATTATGTATCTGAATCGCGGCGGTCACGATCCGTATAAGGTTTATGCAGCCTATGCAGAAGCCTCAGCACACAAGGGTCAGCCAACGGTTATTCTCGCGCACACGGTTAAAGGCTACGGCCTCGGAGGTGCAGGAGAAGCGGCCAACGACACTCACTCGGTGAAAAAACTCGACATCGATAGCTTGCGTGGATTCCGCGACCGATTCGGCATTCCGGTACCTGATGACCAGCTGCAAAATGTTCCCTACTACCGTCCACCAGAGGACAGTCCTGAGCTGGAATATATGCGCAGACGTCGCGCCTCTCTGGGTGGCTCACTGCCAGCGCGTAAAGCCGACTTCACTGCCATGAAAGTGCCTGAGTTATCGGCCTTTAAGAAGCAATTGGAGAGCAGTGGCGAGAGAGAAATCTCTACCACCATGGCCTTTGTCCGTGTGCTGTCGACGTTGATCAAAGATAAAACCATCGGTAGCTCGGTTGTGCCGATTGTTCCAGACGAAGCACGTACTTTCGGTATGGAAGGCATGTTCCGTCAGCTGGGTATCTATACCTCGGAAGGACAGAAGTATGTGCCTCACGATCACCAGCAAATTATGTACTACAAAGAAGACAAGAAGGGCGTGATTCTCGAAGAGGGTATCAACGAAGCCGGCGCTATGTCCGCTTGGATCGCTCTGGCTACGGCTTACAGCACCAGCAGCTGCCCGATGATTCCGTTCTATATCTTTTACTCAATGTTTGGTTTCCAGCGAATTGGCGATCTGGCTTGGGCCGCTGGCGATAGTCAGGCCCGCGGCTTCTTGATCGGTGCCACTGCAGGTCGCACCACATTGAACGGTGAAGGCTTACAGCACCAGGATGGTCACAGTCTTATATTGGCCAACACTGTGCCTAATTGCCGCAGCTATGATGCAACCTACAGCTATGAGTTGGCGGTTGTAGTTCAGGACGGTGTTAAGCGTATGTTTGAAGACAAGGAAAACTGCTTCTACTACCTCACCACGATGAACGAAAATTATAAGCAGCCGGCTATGCCTGAGGGTGCCGAAGAGGGCATCATCAAAGGTATCTACAAGTTCTCCCATGGCGGTAAAGCTAAGTTGCGCGTACAGCTGATGGGTGCGGGTACGATTCTCAATGAAGTGCGCGAAGCGGCGCAGATTCTTAAAGAGACTTATTCGGTTGAATCGGATATCTGGAGCTTGACCAGTGTTAACGAACTGACCCGCGAAGGTCAGCAAGTTGATCGCTGGAATCTGCTGCACCCTGAGAGCAAGCCAAAAAGAGCTTACCTGTCAGAGCAGCTCGATGGCGCTGAAGGCCCAGTGATTATCGCCACTGACTATATGAAAAACTATGCTGAGCAGATGCGTAAATATATCGATAAGCCACTCACTGTCTTGGGAACTGATGGTTTCGGTCGCAGTGATAGTCGTGAAGCACTGCGTAGCTTCTTTGAAGTAGATCGTTATTTTATTACTGTTGCTGCGCTTAAGTCGCTGGCAGATGAGGGTTCTATCAAGCACTCGGTAGTAAGCGAAGCAATAAAATCATTTGGTATAGATCCAGAGAAGACCAATCCGCTGTTTGCTTAGAATGGTGGATAGGGCGCTTATAAGATAGCCCGAATAAATTGGCTGGAATAATAAGCTCTGGTAGAAAATGCTAGGTGATAGCGGAAAATACGAATAAAGGAATCAATGTGACAATACAGACAATAGTAGTTCCAGATCTTGGTGGTGCGGGGACCGTAGAGGTTATCGAGCTTGGTTTAAATCCCGGCGATAGTATTGAGGTTGAGGATGCGCTGCTGGTTTTGGAATCCGACAAAGCGACAATGGATATTCCTAGCCCAGCCGCAGGTGCCCTAGTGAAGTATCTGGTTGCTGAGGGCGCCACTGTCAGAGTGGGTGATGCTATAGCTGAAATTGACGTCGCTGATGAAGCCACAGCTGAGACTGAGGCAGAGCCTGAGGAAGTTGAACAGGTAACCAATGAGCCTTTAGTCGAGGCTGCAGTTGCGACAGAACAGGCACAAGAGCAGGCGCCACAGGTAGCGGCCGCTAGCTCTGCCGAGCAAATGATTCTGGTTCCAGATATAGGTAGCGATGATAAGGTTGAGCTTATTGAGGTCTGCATCGCGGTTGGCGACGAAGTCAACGAAGGCGATACTCTGGTTGTTCTTGAGTCCGACAAAGCAACTATGGATGTTCCGTCCACTCATTCCGGTAAAGTGTTAGAGATTGTTGTTGCTGAGGGCGCCAAGCTGGGTACTGGTGATGCAGTTGCGCTATTTGAAGTGGCTGGTGATGCGCCGGCCCCGGTGGTAGCAAAGCCCGTAACAGATAAGCCCGTAACCGAAAAGCCCGTAGCCGATAAGCCCGTTGCTCCTGCTGCGGCTCCAGTGGCAGCTCCTATCGAAGCTGCGGCCGATGCAATTCAATCCGCTCCTGGTCAGCCAGCACAGCCAGCCGCTGTTGCAGCTGCCGAGCCGGCTTTATCAAGTGATGCGGCTCAGGTCTACGCTGGTCCAGCGGTGCGCTTAATCGCTCGTGAATTGGGTGTGGCGTTGACTGAGGTTTCTGGCACTGGTCCAAGAGGACGTATCCTCAAAGACGATGTGAGTAATTATGTTAAGCAGGTAATCAAAAATAAAGACGCGCCCGCAGCAGCAGCAACTGGCGGCAGCGGTATTCCAGCAGTTCCAGCCGTCGACTTTAGTCAGTTCGGTCAGATCGAAGAACTGCCCATGAGCAAGATACAGAAGCTCACTGCAGCTAATATGCAGCGCAACTGGTTAAATGTTCCTCATGTTACTCAGTTTGATGATGCCGATATCACTGATTTGGAAGCATTCCGCAAAGGTCTAAAAGCTGAGGGCGAAAAACGTGGCGTGAGAGTGACCCCAGTGGCTTTCTTGATTAAAGCTATAGGTGCAGCTCTAGAGGCCAATCCAGAGTTTAATCGTTCACTGGCCGCCGATGGTCAGAACTTGATCCAGAAGCATTACTGCCATGTTGGCATGGCGGTAGATACGCCCCGTGGCCTAGTCGTTCCGGTTATCCGCGATGTGAATGAAAAAGGCATCTGGGATATTTCCGCTGAGATCAGCCTACTGGCTGGCAAAGCTCGCGACGGTAAGTTGAAGCCAGCAGAAATGCAGGGCGGTTGTTTCACCTTATCCAGCTTGGGTGCGATTGGTGGCAATGGCTTTACCCCGATTGTGAATGCTCCGGAAGTGGGTATTCTCGGTGTCTCCAAATCACAGATGAAACCGGTCTGGGATGGCGCTGAGTTTGTTCCTCGCCTGTTATTGCCTATGGCTTTGTCCTATGATCACCGTGCCATTAATGGCGGCGATGCCGGTCGTTTTATGACTCATCTGGTGAAGCTGCTTAGCGATATTCGTTACCTGGCTTTATAAAGAGGTTTTCAAATAGAACCCCAATAGAAAGAGAGGGATTAAATAATGCGATTTTTACACAGCATGGTACGGGTTACTGACCTGGCAAAATCCCTCGCCTTTTATTGCACTGCCTTAGGTCTGGCAGAACTCTATAGATATGAAGTTCCCAAGGGACGTTTTACCCTGGTTTTTCTCGCCGCACCCAGCGATGCTGATAACGCCCAAGAGACGAGAGCGCCGCTGATTGAGTTAACCTATAACTGGCCGCCTGAACAGGGCGAGCCGGAGCACTATGGGGAAGGGCGAAACTTTGGGCATCTGGCTTACAAGGTGGATGATATTTATGCCACCTGTCAGCGTTTGATGGATGCAGGCGTGGTGATCAACCGTCCACCGCGAGATGGCCATATGGCCTTTGTGCGCTCCCCTGACAATATCTCTATCGAACTGCTGCAAGAGGGTGAGGCGCTGCCCGCTCAGGAACCTTGGGCATCGATGGACAATACTGGTAGCTGGTAGAAATCCGCTAATACTTTTATTGGCTGGCTTTTTTATAGGGTAGCATGGCGGTTGCCTGTTCTATATGTTGCGCAATTCCCCCTTTTTCTTCCACTAAAAAACGCGCAATCGCGTCGCGAAATCCTGGATGTTTTATCCAGTGTAATGAAAAGGTTTCGATAGGTTCAAAACCGCGAACAATTTTATGTTCTCCCTGAGCACCGGCGTCATAGCGCTTTATGCCACGGCTGATGGCAAACTCGATGCCGGTGTAATAGCAAAGCTCAAAGTGCAGGTACGAAAACTCTCCGGCACTGCCCCAATAGCGTCCATACAGCGTTTCATCATCAAAAAAGTACAGCGCACAGGCTATTGGCTGGTCATCGAGCCAGGCTACTGCCATGGCCATCTGATCGGGCATGGTGCGGGCAATCTGAGTAAAAAATTGTTCGGTTAAATAGCCGCGGCTGCCATTGCGTTTCGCATAGGTGCGCTCATAAAGCTGATAGAACAGAGCCCAGAGCTTTGGGCTGATATCTGCGCCGAGCTCGATGCTGACACGGATACCCTGTGCCGCAACGTCAGCGCGCTCTTTGCGCACCATTTTACGTTTGCGCGAGTTCATACTGGCAAGAAAGTCATCGAAGTGCTGATAATCGCGATTGTGCCAGTGGTACTGAACACCACTGCGCTGTAACAGGCGCGGGTCATTAAACAGCCTGCGATGCTCTGTTGAGGGAAATAAAAAGTGCCAGCTAGATGAGCCGGTTTCCTCTGCGACAGCAAGCACCTCGTCAATAAGTTGAGTGCATTCCTCTTGGTTTAGCGGTTGTGCAGAGCGCACACGGGGGCCAGTAGATGGGGTAAAGGGAACGGAGGTCACCAACTTAGGGTAATACTCTAAACCATTCTGATGGTAGGCATTGGCCCAGGCATGATCAAAAACATATTCCCCCATTGAATGAGTTTTCACATACAAAGGCATTAGTGCGGCATTTTTTGCTTCACTGGAGGTAGTAGGATCATGCTCCTCGCTTTGATTGCTATTTTGCAGTGAGAGGTGCACGGGATACCAGCCACTTGTATCACAGGCACTGCCGCTATCCTCGAGTGCCTGTAAAAATTCATGGCGCAAAAAAGGGTAGCTGAGGGCCGTTGGGTTCAAAGTGTTTACTCGATAAGGACAGAATATCCATTGTACGTGGTCACCGCGAAACATGATCAAAAATATCCGCTCTGAGTGCTTCCAATAGGAAAGGGCTTTTACATTATTATCACTGAATTTTTTTGGGTAAAGATTGCCAGTAGGGTATCATTGCGACCTTAAAATTCGATTAGCTTTTAGATTAACTTTTAGATTAACTAGATTAAATTCAGTACGGAGACTCAAGAATGATAATCAAACCCCGCGTCCGCGGCTTTATGTGTATTACCAGCCATCCGGCAGGCTGCGAAGCCAATGTTAAAAACCAAATCAACTTCATTAAAGCACAGCCTGCGATTGAAGCGCCAAAGCGCGTGTTGGTGATTGGTTCCTCGACCGGCTACGGCTTGGCGGCACGAATTACCGCGGCCTTTGGCAGTGGTGCTTCGACACTGGGTATCTTCTTTGAAAAGCCTGGCACTGAAACCAAGCCTGGCACCGCTGGCTGGTACAACTCTGCAGCATTCCAAAAATATGCTGAGCAAGATGGCCTCTATGCCAAAAGCATCAATGGCGACGCCTTCTCCGATGAAATAAAAGCCAAGACGATCGAGACCATCAAGCAGGATCTCGGTCAGATTGACTTGGTCATCTACAGTCTTGCGGCGCCCCGTCGACAGCATCCAAAAACCGGCGAAATATTTAACTCAACGCTCAAGCCGGTGGGTAAAGATATCAGTATGCGTGGTATCAATACCGACAAAGAGACGATTCAAGAATTTAGCCTGTCTGCGGCCAATGAGCAGGAGATCTCGGATACGGTTGCCGTGATGGGTGGCGAAGACTGGCAGATGTGGATCGATGCGCTGGCTGACGCCGGCGTGTTAGCCGATGGCGCCAAAACCACAGCCTTTACCTATATTGGCGAGAAGATGACCTGGGATCTGTACTGGGATGGCACTATTGGTCAAGCCAAGAAAGATCTCGATAAACGTGTGTTGTCCATTCGAGACAAGCTTGCTGTGACCGGTGGCGATGCTCGCGTATCCGTGCTTAAAGCCGTAGTGACGCAGGCGAGTTCGGCTATTCCAATTATGCCGCTGTATCTGGCTATGCTGTTTAAAGAAATGAAGCGCGATGGCAGTCACGAAGGCTGTATTGAACAGCTTTACCGGTTGTATACCGAATGCCTTTACAGTGCAGATCCACGCACTGACGAAGAGGGTCGTCTGCGCTGCGATGAGCTCGAGCTGCGAGATGAGGTGCAGGCTGCAGTAGCGGCGGCCTGGGCCAATATCAGTACAGAAAATCTTACTGAGCTAACGGATTTTTCCGGTTACAAAGACGAGTTTTTAGCCCTATTTGGCTTCGGTATTGATGGCGTTGACTATCTGCAAGATGTGGCCACTGACGTGCCTATAGACAACTTGGTGTAAAAGGCTCACTCAGGCATTAATGCCAAACAAACCTACTTAACCACACTGGACTACAGATAGCCTATGAGCTCAAAAGGCACCCAATTTAGACCTGTGCTATTGCACCCGCGTTACTGGCTGATTTGGTTTGCCTTTGGGTTCTGGTGGTTGGTTACGTTGCTCCCATTTCCTCTGCTACTGCTTATTGGCAAGGGCATTGGTCTGATGTTTCACGCTATCCCCAGTCGCCGCAAAGTGATTGCGCGGCGCAATATTGAGATCTGTTTTCCCGAACTGAGTGAAATCGACCGCGCGGCTCTATTGCGAGCTAACTTTATCAGCACTGGTATTGCAGTGATGGAAGTGGGTATCTCTTGGTGGTGGTCAAAAAAACGCTTTAGCAAGTTGATGCAGTTTGAGGGCTTAGAGCACCTTGAGGCGGTCAAAGATCGCGGTGTTATGATTCTTGGAATTCATTACACCAGCTTGGAAGTTGGCGCTGCAGCGCTGTCGTCGAAGTGGCAAATGGATGGTATGTATCGCGCTCATGGCAATGCTGTGTACGATTTTTTACAAGCCAGAGGGCGACTCAATCAATCGATTGGCGAGAACTCTGTGTTTGAGCGTCGCGATGTACGTGGAACTATGAAAGCGCTAAAAAACGGGCACTCCCTCTGGTATGGGCCGGATCAAGACTATGGTTTACGTCAGGGTCTGTTCGCCCCATTTTTTGGTGTCCAGGCAGCAACGGTTTACGCCACAGCACGCTTCGCGGAAAAGACAGGTGCCGCAGTTGTGCCCTTTAGTCATATTCGCCTCCCTGGGTCTCAGGGCTACAAGATAACTGTATACCCTGCACTCGAGGACTTTCCAGTAGGGGATGACCTTGTGGATGCCACCAGAGTTAATCAAATTATTGAAAAATTTATTCGGCTACAGCCGGATCAGTATTTATGGGTTCATCGGCGCTTTAAGAACCGGCCAGAGGGCGAGGACGATTTATATAATTTACCGGCACGCAAGAAACGCCGTCGCAACCACTAGTAACGCCATAATCCGTCTAACCTTAGGCAAAGGTTTAGCTTGTGTCGCCCTGTAGCCATCAGTACCATGACGTGGTTTTCACCCAATAGCAGTAATAGGAAGTAGTAGATGATTCGCGGAAGCATTGTCGCCCTGGTCACGCCCATGCACCAAGAGACCCAAGGGGTTGATTGGTCAGCCCTAAAACACCTGGTCGATTGGCATATAGAGCAGGGCACCAACAGCATAGTGGCGGTGGGTACTACTGGTGAATCAGCCACTTTAAGTGTTGCTGAGCACGCTCAGGTTATTCGCGTCATAGTGGAGCAAGCCGCTGGCCGCTTGCCGATTATCGCTGGAACCGGCGCCAACTCTACCAGAGAAGCGATTGTCTTAACCCAGGCGGCGGCAGATTCAGGCGCCGATGCCTGCTTGCTCGTGACCCCCTATTACAATAAGCCGACTCAGGAAGGTCTATATTTGCACCACAAAGCGATTGCTGAGGCTGTTGCTATAGATCAAATTCTGTACAACGTCCCTGGGCGTACCGCTTGTGATATGCAGCCAGAGACTGTTCTGCGTCTCAGTGTGATTGATAATATTGTCGGAATAAAAGAAGCCACAGGTGATCTTGAACGAGCTAAAACGTTAATTGATCAGCGCCGAGAGGGCTTTGCCATTTATTCTGGCGATGATGCCACGGCCAGAGAGCTCATTTTGTTGGGCGGTGACGGTGACATTTCAGTAACCGCCAATGTTGCCCCTAAGTTAATGTCCCAAATGTGTTCGGCAGCGCTGGCTGGAGATGCCGCTCTGGCTGCTGAACTAGACCGCAAGCTTAAGGCACTGCACCGAGATCTATTTGTCGAAGCTAACCCAATCCCAGTTAAGTGGGCGGTGGCTGAGTTGGGTTTGCAGGAAAATGTGTTGCGATTGCCAATGACGCCGTTGAGCGCAGAGCACCGTGAAAGGGTTCGAGCGGCTATGCGGAACGCCGAAATTATCTAAAACTGATTTTTACCAAATTGATGGGTTGCCAATAACGATGAAACGATTGATTAGCGCACTGAATATAGTTGTTATTCTCAGTTTGACAGGCTGTGGTTGGTTGGGCCTGCGTGACCGCAGCGATGACTACTTGCTAGCTGAGGAGACTGCGGTGACTGTAGTACCTCAGGGCATGGACAAAGACGTTCTCGGGCAGATCTATCCTATTCCCGAAATTCCGGTGGCCAGTGTTGAGTTGGTAGAATTTGACGTGCCTCGCCCGCAGCCGGCTTCTGTCAATACCTTTGAACAGTCGGTAAAAATTCAAAGCCTTGAAGGACGCCGCTGGGTGTTGATCAATGTGCCCCCCAGCGAAATATGGCCGCGTGTGCGCAATGTGCTTAATCGCAGTGGCGTACCCGCTGCTCTGGCCGATGGCTCGGAGGGTATAATCGAAACCGTGTGGGTCAAGTTCAACTCAGACGAAGAAAACTCTCATCGCTTTCGCTTTCAGATCTCTCCTGGCGTCCAGTTAGACAGCGCCGAGATTTCTGCAGTGCACAACCAGGCTCCCCGTGCCGAGGAAGATCAGGCTCAGTGGCCACAGACCTCGGACGATGACCAACGTGAAAAAGATATGCTGTCTCTACTGGCCAGTGATTTAGCCGCCAGTGCCGACTCCGCGTCAGTGTCGTTGCTTGCTCAGAATATTGGTGGTGAGGCCAAGGTTGAGGTGGTTATTCCGGAGATTTCCGACCCGTTTGTTATGGCCAAACTGAGTTTCGACAGAACCTGGGCGTCGACACTCTATTCCGCTGATCGCGGCGGCTTTGCCATCATTGACCAAAATCGTTCTGAGGCGGTTATCTACGTTAACTATACCCCTGAGACAACTGAGGAGCCTGGTTTCTTTGCTCGGTGGTTTGGCGGCAGTGACAAGATTCTTGAAGTAAATTACCGTATTTTGGTGCAGACCGTCGGCGCCAATGTTGAGATTCGTATTGTCGGTGCGGAAGGGCAGGGTCTAAATAAGGCTGAAACTCTGCGCCTGCTTAAAATCCTCCGTAGCAATATGTCTTAATATTCTTTTACTCTGGCTTTTGGCGACTGTTGGTCGCTGAGAGCATGTAGTTACAAGCGTGCTCGTAAAAGGTTATTAATACTATGCGTTTTGCATCTCTCGGCAGTGGTAGCAAAGGTAATTCGACACTAGTCGAATGGCGAGATACCTGTCTGATGGTAGATTGCGGGTTTTCCATTCGCGACACTACTCAAAGACTCGCCAAGTTGGGCAAGACGCCTGAAAATATTGATGCCATTTTGGTCACCCACGAGCACAGTGATCACTGGAAAGGGGTTGTGCCACTGGCCTCAAAGTTCGCTATAGATGTCTATGTCACTGCCGGCTGTATGCGCAGTAAAAAAGCTAGCGGCAGAGATTACCCCTTCAAAGTTATGGATAGTCATCAGGCATTTCAAATCGGTGATCTACGGGTAACCCCTGTGCCGGTCCCCCATGATGCTCGAGAGCCTGTTCAGTTCCTGTTTAACAGCGAACAGCATCAACTTGGAATACTCACAGACGTTGGTTCCCTAACGCCGCATATAGAGACTGTGTATGCCAAGTGCGATGGGTTACTGATTGAGGCCAATCACGATCTCGATATGTTGTATGCCGGCAGTTACCCCGAGTTTCTAAAAGACCGTGTTGCTGGTCCCTGGGGACATCTCAATAATCAACAGACGGCTCAGCTATTGTCGGTTCTCGACCAGCAGCGTATGCAACAGTTAGTGATTGGTCATATCAGCGAGAAAAATAACAGCCTTGAAAAAGTGCAGAGTGCAGTCGAAGCGGTAATTCACAGCGGTGGTAATTTACACTACGCCTGTCAGCAGCAAGGTTTTGACTGGCTTGAACTTAGCTGACTGTTTTCTAGCGATCAAACATCATTTGGTAGCGCTCAAGACGCGGCTTTACGTCTAAGGTCAGGATCGGGTGTTCTATTCATTGTTCAGTGTGGCGGTTTAAGATCGCTATTAATAGATGAATTGAGCAGCTTCTTTAAAACATTTTTTTATCCACTGCAATCTCTTTTCGGCAGTTTATCGAAACTATTTTCGGTTTTTTTCCACAGATAGCTGTTATTTTTACAATAAATTTTACAAAACCCACGTAACCCATTGATTTTTGGCTTATAAAACAATAAGTCATTGATATATAACGCTATTATTATCTGATCAAAAAATGAGCAATCTAAGTGTTAGGCCCACTTTTGGGGCCTTTAGTGGGCTCATATGCCATTTCATCCACAAAGTTATCCACAGCTTTTGTGGGTATCTTTTTGCACCCTTATAGGGCGCAAACTCTATCCTCTTACTAGTTAGTTACAGACTGGCGCTGCGATACTGGCGTCCTTAAGTAAAGTGCCAAGCGCGCGCACATCAGTACAGCTGATGGATGGATTTTCAGAGAGGTTTACTTGGCGCAACTCACCTAAAAATAGCAGTGCTTTAATCTCAGTGAGTTGGTTGCTGTTTAAATTAACTGTTTTGAGTTGTGAAAAAAGTTCAATACCAGAGAGATCAGTGATCCCGGCGAAACTGCAATTAAGTAACTCTAGTTGCTCAGGTTGAGTGATCTTCGCTTCGGTTAGGGTGATTTTGACACAGCTAGCCAATGCCGGATCAGTAATCTGGTACCCACTGTAGATCACTTTAGGCGTGTAGATCGGCTGCTGGTTGAGCGTTACTGTGTAGCGATCACATCCAGTCACCAATAATAGGCTCAAAATAAGGCTCATCATTAGGTGACGACAGGCAAAAGGGCGATAGCTTAGAGACATAAAATACTCCGATCAGGGTTCTGCATATAGGCGACATGGGCAACTTGATTAACACTGCATTATAGGTGCCCGATTATGCCGCTGTAACGCTATAATCGCTGCAACTATTTAATCCACCGTACAGATCACCCACTGTGACATTTTGTACGCTTATTTCAGGGACTTTTCGATGTCTGTAGACAGCCTTCCTATTATTCGCATTGCCTACGAATCAGGCAGCTATGAGGCTCAGGCTCTGGCACTTGCGAAGAGGCTGTCACTGGCTATGCATGTTGCTCCTGAGGACTATGACTATCTCTTAGAGTTCACTGAACAGGGCCTGTCACTGCGGCCATCTGCGGATAAAGGTTATGGTTCGATTATCTGTGATTTTGCCGGTTCTGAGCACAGCCACCGACGTCGTTACGGCGGTGGCAATGGTCAGGCTATAGCCAAAGCCGTGGGCGTTTCTGGTAAGTTTGCGCCGCAGGTACTAGATGTTACGGCTGGATTGGGCGGAGATGGTTTTGTACTGGCCTCCCTAGGTTGCACTGTGAGAATGCTAGAGCGCAATCCCATTGTCCACAATCTGCTTGCCGATGGTCTCAGTCGCGGCATAGAAGCGGGGCAGCAACAGCTGGATTTGGGGGACAATGAGCTCACCTCGGTGATCAACAGGCTCAGCCTGCTGGAGGGCAACTCGGTAAACTACCTCAGTCACCTTGTGGCTGCATTAACCCAGCCTGACTCCGATACTGCGGTGTGGCGTCCCGATGTAGTCTATGTTGACCCGATGTTTCCGCTGCGTAAAAAATCCGCCAAGGTCAAAAAGCAGATGCAGGCTTTTCACGCCATTGTCGGAGCCGATCCGGATGCTGATGATTTGTTAGTCAATGCTTTGGCCGTCGCGAAGTATCGAGTTGTGGTAAAACGTCCTACAGGAGCCGGGTTCTTAGCTGAGACTAAGCCCAATTACTCTCTCGAGGGGAAGTCCACTCGTTACGATATTTATGCGCTTAAAAAGCTGCCTGTTTAATACTGATTTGCGCAGCTTTACCTTAAGCCTTAGCGTCGCTTCAACACAATATAATTTCCTAGAGCGACCAACATAAATCCCCCAGCGGCGAGCAGAGTCCACTGGTAGTCTTCAAACAGAGTTGACAGAATAATCGCCACAAAAGGAATAATCAGCGAGGTGTACCCGGCGCGGCTTGGGCCTATATTGATCAATAGTTTTAGGTAGGCACCAAACGCTAAAATAGTGCCGAAAACCGAGAGATAAATCAGTGAAAGGCTATATTCCAGCGTAGAGCCATATGAGAACTCGGCACCAGTGACAAGGGCGATCAGCGCTAAAATCGCCGTGCCATAGAATATTGACCAAGCATTAATTGCCCAGACCGAGATACCCGTATTGCCATTGCGCGTCGCCACAATATTACCCAGAGATGCAAAGATAACAGCCACAAATGCCAGCCCAAAACCAATCAAAGCGCCGTTGGGGTTTGAATTGGATTCGGAGTGAGAGAGCAGGGCAAACTCTGGATAGAACAGCATACAGATGCCTGTCAGGCCAGTCAGACCTCCGACAACAGTTGATAATGTCACTGGGTGGTTGAGAAAGATTCTGCCATTGATAATATTAAAAAAGACTAACAGTGAAAAAATCACTGCCACCAAGCCACTGGGCAGATAGACCTCCGACCAATAAATAGTCCAGTAATTCAAACCAAACAGAAAACAGCCCTGGGCAGCCATAAAACGATGATCTCGGGTACTAATACGCAGTGGAATATCTCGCAGCCAGCACCAAATAAATAACAGTCCCGATGCCAGAGCCATACGGTAGATTACTGATACTAGAGGGTCTACTTCGCCGAGCTGGTAGGTGATTGCCAGCCAAGTTGACCCCCAGATCAATATAGTTGCGAGGTACAGTCCACTATTGAGAGCGTTCATATTTCACTCACTGGCTTAAGCCTCAAGCCAACAGCTTGCTCAAAATAGTCTGGTAGATTTCAGTGAGACAGTTTAGATCGTCGATATTAGTATTTTCGTCAATCTTGTGAATACTTTCGTTGACTGGGCCCAGCTCAATGACCTGAACGCCCAGGGGCGCAATAAACCGACCATCAGAGGTGCCACCAGCTGTTGACAGCTCAGTATTCATACCTGTGACTTCAGCGATGCTTTCAACGGTTGCGGTCACTAGCTCGCCCTTGGAGGTTAAGAATGGATGGCCACTGAGATTCCAGTCGGCCGAGTACTTGAGTCTATGCTGATCAAGCAGGGTTTCCGTGCGCTGAATAATCTGTTGTTCGGTCAACTCGGTTGAAAAGCGGAAATTGAAGATAACCTCCATTTCACCGGGGATAACATTAGTGGCCCCTGTGCCAGCCTTCATATTGGAGATCTGAAAGCTGGTGGCTGGAAAGAAGTCATTGCCGTTATCCCAAACCTCAGAGGCCAGCGCGGCGAGAGCGGGCGCGGCTCTGTGCACGGGATTGTCGGCCAGGTGAGGGTAGGCCACATGACCCTGCTGACCTTTCACCGTAAGCGTGCAGCCAAGGGAGCCACGGCGTCCGTTTTTAACCACATCACCACATTTTGCGGTACTGGAGGGCTCGCCAATCAAACACCATTCTGGCAGCTCGTTGCGCTGCTCTAGCAATTGAATCACTTTAATCGTGCCGTTGATGGCAATGCCTTCTTCATCGCTTGTTATAAGAAAGGCGATGCGGCCACTGTGGTTGGGGTGCAGCGCGACAAAGCGCTCGCAAGCCACAACCATAGCAGCCAGAGAACCTTTCATATCTGCGGCGCCGCGACCCACTATATGACCCTCGACTATGGTTGCGTCAAAGGGCGCCTGCTGCCAATTTTCTTCAGGCCCAGTTGGTACTACATCTGTATGTCCGGCGAAACAGAGGGTGGGCCCGCTGTCGCCACGCACTGCCCAAAAATTATCCACATCACCAAAGCGTAGACGCTCGATCGTAAAACCGATGGCCGCGAGGCGCTCAATCATAACTTCCTGACAGCCACTGTCATCCGGGGTCACCGAGCGACGACGAATTAGCTCTTGGGTAAGTAGCACCGTTTCTGTGGTGTGAGAAGCGGGTAGCTGAGACTTCGTTAACTGCGAGCCTGTTAACTGAGTGGTATTGGACTGGGACATAAAGGGGACCTTTTAATTAGGCGCTTATTGTAAAGGGCAAATGCGCGCTTCGCTATATCTGCGGCGCGAGATTCCAGTTAACATCGCGGTAATCATTATGTAATACCCATTCGATGACTCTGCGAGACCAGCTTGAGCAAAAATACAGTTGATAGAAATTTTGATGATCTGAGCGAGAAGTTTGCCCGGAAGGTGTACGGTGGCCTAAAAGGGGATATTCGTCTGGCTGTTATCTGGCGCGATCTCTTGGCTGCGCTCCCTGACTTAGAGATTCAAGCACCATTGCGAATCCTTGATATTGGCGGAGGCTTGGGCCAGTTGACTGTGGCGCTGGCAAAATTAGGCCATCAGGTGGTGTATAACGACCTCTCCCAGCAGATGCTTGAGGTGGCCCAGAAACTGGCGTTGGAAGAAGGGGTGATGGATAAAATTATCTGGTGTCAGCAACCTTACCAAACACTCAAAGACCAAGGCCTCGAGCGATTTGATCTGGTGATGAGTCATGCATTAATGGAATGGTTGGCTGAGCCAGAGCTATTGATTGCAGATCTGCAGCAGTATTTAAGCCCTCAGGGTCTATTGTCTCTAACGTTTTATAATCAAAATGCTTTGGTGTATCGCAATTTAATTCGCGGTAACTTCAATGTCTTGCAAGGGGAGTTTTCCGCACACCCTAAAAGTCTCACTCCCGGTGAGCCATTGCAACCTCAGGCTGTTCAGGAGTGGGTTGATCAAGCAGGTCTTGTAACGGACTACAGTTCAGGAATAAGAGTCTTTCACGATTATGTCACCACTCAGCGTGGTGGTCATGAGAATGCCAGTGCAGTGATCGATATGGAGCTGCGTCACTCGGTGCAGGAACCGTTTAAATGGTTGGGTCGCTATATTCACTTTATCTGTTCAGTGGCGCGCTAGGCGGCTAAAAAAGAGCTTGGGAATTAAAAAAGCTCCCACCTATGGGTTAGGGGGAGCCTTCGGAGCGAATTTAACTCTTGAGTAAATCGCAGAGTTAAGAGTGGATAGAGGCTTAACCAGTTAGTCTAGGCCGTGATAGCCTTTTTTCGTGTCACTATGCCAAACAACCCAAGGGCCATTGAGCCAAACAAGAACAGTGCGCTGGGGGATAGGTGTCGCAATAGGTGGCAGCACTGCAAAGAACTCTCTGGTGGTACCGCGGTCATTAGCGGTATAAACCTCCATAGTGGTCGACCAGTCAAACTTTTTGTTGGCATCTGCTTCTTTCTTTAACCCTTTTACCAATTTCTTATCGCGCCGATTTTTGAGATCCGGTACATCGCCCATAATGTCCCAGATAACGTAGTTTACCAGTGCATTGTATTTTGCGGCGGTGGAGCTAAGGCTCTCGGAGATATCCAACAGACTAAAGAGGTATCCGGCTTTGGCGTACTTTTCGTGGCCCTTGCGGCCACTGTTGTATTTTCCCGCGCCAGCCTGAACAGCGGCATAATTATTCACTGTAGCTTCCCAGGTGCCTGCCATGCTGCTATTGGAGGTATTCACCGCTAGGCTATTGGTACCGTCGACAGTTATTGCGTTGAGCCCAGCATTGACTGAGCCATTTTTCTTAGTTTCAAGGGAGGTTGATGTCCCAGCACTCTGGTAGCTGATATCGACTGGTGCGGCGATGACTGCAGTGCTAAGGAGCAGGAGTGCAGCGCTAGTGATAGATAGAGTTATGTTTTTTACGTTGATGCCCATTCCGTTTAAGCTCCCTGTCAGCCTCATGCCAACACTTATTGATTACGATTGGAGCGATTCTATGCTCTGGCCGAGGTACCGCAACCGTCTGAAATGAATTGTGCGAACTGGTTAACAGTTTTAATCGAACTGGGAGGGGTTAGTCCCGCGATAGGGCTCTCAGAGGAGAATTTAACCTGGCTTTCCTTAACGGGCTGTCTTTAACGGGCTCTCTTTAAATGGCCGAGTTATCACTCTGGCATTAGTTGGGTCGATCTAAGCTGGCTAGACCAGAGGTCAGCATAGCGGCCATCAAGGGCTAGCAATTGCTCATGATTTCCCTGCTCGACAATGGTTCCTTGATCGAGCACCACGATCCTGTCAGCATCAACAATAGTTGACAGGCGATGAGCAATAACCAGGCTGGTATGGCCCTCGGCAATTTCTCGCAGAGCCGCTAAAATAGAGCGCTCTGATTTGCTGTCCAGTGACGAGGTGGCCTCATCGAAGAGTAAAATCGGCGGTCGCTTAAGAATGGTTCTGGCAATGGCTACACGCTGCTTTTCGCCACCGGATAATTTTAAGCCGCGCTCACCCACCATGGTATTCACACCATCCGGTAACTGCTTAATAAAGGTCTCTAGGTGGGCCATACGGATGGCATTATGAACGTCTTCATCGCTGGCCTCAGGTTTACCATAGCGAATATTGTCAAAGATGCTGCTGTTAAATAGCACCGTGTCCTGAGGCACTATTCCTATGGCCCCACGGAGAGATTCCTGAGAAACCATACGAATATCCTGACCGTCGATGGTAATACGGCCCTGAGTTGGATCGTAAAAGCGAAATAATAGTTTTACCAATGTTGACTTGCCTGCGCCGCTAGCGCCCACTATCGCGACTTTTTCACCCGGCTTTATATCAAAACTAATATTTTTTAATATCTGCCGATCTGACTGGTAGTCGAAGCAGATCTGATCGAAGCGAATATGCCCCTGAGTCACTTTTAGTTCTGCGGCATCGGCCAGGTCGGTGACTTTGCTACTGAGCGCCATCAAATCGAACATATTTTCTATATTGGCCATTGAGCCTTTAATTTCACGATAGACAAAGCCGAGAAAGTTGAGGGGCATAAACAGCTGCATCATAAAGGCATTGATCAGCACGAAGTCGCCGATAGTCATAATGCCATCGGTCACTCGCTGGGCGGCGAGCCACATCATTGCAGTCATGGCGACGGTAATAATCAGCGCTTGGCCGCCATTAAGGGAAAGCAGTGATAGGCGGTTTTTACGCCGAGCTGTTTCCCAATCTTCTAGGGCAAGGTCATAGAGCCGCGCTTCATATTTTTCATTGGTGAAATATTTAACCGTTTCATAGTTTAGCAAGCTGTCGATGGATCGGGTGTTGGCGGCCGAGTCAGCTTTATTCGCTTCTCGAACAAACTGGGTACGCCAGTCAGTGGTGACCAGTGAAAAGAGAATATACATAACCACTGAAACCATAGTGATCGCGGCAAACTCTATGCCGTAGTTATAGAACAACAGGCCAATAACCAGCGCAATTTCAATTAACGTGGGGGCAATATTAAACACAAAGAAGCGCATCAAAAAGCTGATACCGTTGGTACCCCGATCTATATCGCGAGCCAATCCACCGGTGCGACGATTGAGGTGAAAGTCGAGATCAAGGTTGTGCACATGGATAAATACTTGTAGGCCGACGCGGCGCATAGCCCGTTCAGTTACGCGACCAAAGACCGTATCGCGAATCTCGCCGAGAATAATCATCGAAAAGCGCGCAAACCCATAAGCCAAAACTAATCCGATAGGCACGACTAAAAAATTGGGAAGGCTTGGAGCACTTTCTAAACTCGCGGCAGGACTAAGCGTATCTACTATATCTTTCAGTAGGAAGGGACCGTAGACACTGGCGGCTTTAGACAGCACTAGACAGGCAACGGCTACACCGATGCGAAACTTATACTCCAGCAGATAGGGCCAGATAATCTGGAATAGTTTCCAGTTAATTTTTTTATCAGGATCAAAGTCTTGCCTGTGGCGCATAGGTTGCTCAGTCTCTCGGGTTACTTATACCCGCATTTTTATTTTGGGGATCGGCTGCGTCGCTTAGAGCAACTGATCTTTAGCCGCATTGATTTTAGCCGCTAGATAATCGCTGCCACCGCGATCCGGATGTAAGCGCTGCATCAGTCTCTTATGCGCTTTGCCAATATCTTCTTTAGAGGCACCGGGCTCTAGGCCCAAAATTTTCAGCGCCTCTTCATTGGATAAATCAGAAAAGCGCGTTGATGTGGAATCCTGCTGGGACTGTTCATCACCGCCACGACCATTGCGCACTAGATAGGCCTGCAACAACACATAGGATTCGCGGTCTGTCTCACGCAAACTGTCACTCAGGACTTTAGCTTCATCGGCACTTAGCTCGGAGAGGCGACGTCCGGCAAACTCGCCATCTAACACTTCACCATCCATATGGCGGGTGGAAAAATTGACTTCCACGGCCAATGATTTAGTGCGAAATTGCGAGGGGCTCGTTTTGAAGCGGCTTAACATTTGCAGGAGAGGCAGGGCACGAAGCCCCACTGCGAAGGCACCTTTAAGCACTGGCACCAGCACAGCAAGACCAGCGCCAAGCCAGTGCATGCGGCCAGTCGCTACCAGCATAACCGATGCGCCAAGTACCAACCAAAAGGCGCTGCGCCACAAAAACGCACGGCGCTTTTCTTGGGGTAGACGGGTGAGCGTTGTCCACCAGTACCAGATTGAAAAGATAATCGCGATGAGTAACAGTAATCTAATCATAGTGCTCTTAAACGTTAGTGGTTGGGAGTATAAACTTTGTTTAACAATACCCTGTTATGCAGCTTAGGGCGAGTCGTTCTGTGGTATCTAGAACTGATGTAGTGATAGAGGTACGGCTATAAAAAAGCCCCAGATCTATACAGAGCAGGGGCTTTTTGAACTCAATAATACAAAAAAGCTTAGCGGGTTTTTAAAACATCGCGTAATTTATCTGCCATTGAGATCAATGTTCTTTCTGTGGTTTCCCAGTCGATACAGGCATCAGTTACTGAGACACCGTAGTCCATATCATCTGGATTACTTGAGAGCTTCTGATTACCCGCATTGATATTACTCTCCAGCATCACACCAATAATTGACTTATTGCCTTCGACGATCTGGTTGGCAACATTATCCAGCACCAAAGGCTGCAGATTGTGGTCTTTATTGGAATTGGCGTGACTGCAGTCAACCATGATATTGGCATCGATACCGGCGGCAACGAGCTCCTGCTCGCAAATTGAAACGCTAACCGAATCATAGTTAGGCTTGCCATTGCCGCCGCGCAAAACGACATGGGCGTAGGGATTGCCTTTAGTCGTAACAATCGAGACATTGCCGTCTGAATTAATGCCTAAAAAACGGTGTGGGCTTGAAACTGACTGCAAGGCATTGATGGCTACGGTCAAGCTGCCATCGGTACCATTTTTAAAACCAATAGACGAGGACAGGCCAGAGGCCATCTCTCGGTGAGTCTGAGATTCTGTGGTGCGGGCACCAATCGCCGACCAGGCTATCAAGTCTTGCAGATACTGAGGTGAAATGGGATCCAGTGCTTCGGTGGCAGTGGGCAGGCCAATTTCCAAAATATCGTGCAGCAGCTGACGACCAATATGCAGACCATCGGTAATCTTAAATGAGTCATTCATAAATGGATCGTTGATCAAGCCTTTCCAACCGGTGGTGGTGCGGGGCTTTTCAAAATACACGCGCATAACAATCAGCAGTGTATCGCCGACTTTCTCTTCTAAGGCTTTGAGTCTGTTGGCATAGTCATGAGCGGCCTTAAGATCGTGGATAGAGCAGGGACCCACTACAACCATTAGGCGGTGATCTTTGCGCTCTAGTATGTTCTCGATATTTTTACGACCCTTAGAGATGACCTCTCGGGCTTTGTCACTCAGCGGGATTTCACTCTTCAATTCCGCTGGGGTAATCAGAACCACTGGTGGTTCGATATTAATATTTTCTACAGCCTGTGAATCCATGCTCAAGTTCCTAACTAATGTCGTTTTTTGAAAGATCATCCATTGTACTTAAATCTACTGGCTTTTGAAGGCTATTCGGCTTCAAGCTCAATAAACATGGGGATTTGCGGAAAATACAGAGCACAGTGAACCGGATTTGCCTGCATGCTGCGATAGAGTTTGGCGTAATGGCTAAGTTGGGCGCTGTAGGCACTGCTCTGACGAACAATAAATTGCGTTTCTGACTCCCCCTCTGCAGGTTGAGAGAGTTTGTAATCAATAATCCAGCGGGTGCCATTCTCGACGAAAGTTCTGTCAATCACCGAGGTGCCCACATGGCCGCGATCGCTATATCTATAGCCCAGCGCCTGCTCACACTGTGCCTGCTCATGATGCTGCAGAATCCAGCGACCGCGCTGATCGGCAAGCATGCTATTAACGGCGTCTAGTAAACTTTTTAATTCATGAGGTCTGGCGAGCATACCAAGCTCTTTAAGCTGAGCGCCCCAAGTTGCCGGCAACTGGCTAATGCGTGACTCAGGCCACTGCTCGACACCCTCATTGGCTAGTTGTTTGAGGGTTCTGTGCAACACCGTACCCATGGAGCGAGCGCGACTGGAGAGGCTACTATCAATATCACTACCTGTTTCGGCAGAGGTTTCAGGAGTGCCAAGATTGGCACTAGTATCCGGTCTCTGTGGCGACTGAAACTGGCCGTCCAAACGCCGAATATGGCGCAAACTAGGGACTTCTTTACTGTCCTTATCGGCAAGCTCCGTAGCACTCTGTTGCACCGCGTAGAGCCCTTGATCCAGACCGGTCTCAATACTTTTCCAGATCGGTGTCAACAACGTGGTTTTGCCTGTGGGTTGCCATTGACCATTTTTCAGTTGTTTAACCGCACCGCAGAGATAGAGCCGGCGCACCGCTCGGGTTGCAGCCACATAGAGAACGCGAGTGCTCTCGAGGCGAGTTTTAAGACTGTCTTCACGCTTTAGATAACTGTAGACACTGTCATCTTCCTCATCGTGAGCACCCAGTGGCGCCATAATTAATGAGGAATCACTGTGCTCATCTATATGCTGTTGCCAGCGCATTAATTGCTTTTTATCCGAACCGGAGCCGCGACTGAGACCGGGCAAAATAACATGGTCAAATTCCAGCCCCTTGGCTTTGTGAATGGTCATAATCTGAATAACGGACTTTTGACTGCCGTCGGTATTATCTGAACCGCCATCATCGGGGGAAGGCGCGGCATAGAGTTTGTCCACCGCCAGTTTAAAACTGTTCCAGTCGCTAACTGTTGCCCCGGTTTGCCAGTTCTCCAATAGATCTAAATAGCTGCGGGCGTCGCTGAGATCGGCACTGTCTTTAAGCGTAGCCGGACCACCCAAATCGATCCACAGCTGTTCGACGCTCGCACGCAAATTAGTGCGACCACGATTGGCCCAGGCGGATTCGAGAAGAGGAACAATGCGCTGGAGGCATTGCTGGCCATCTTGGCTGAGATGGAGCTGAGACGCTGAGACACCTAGCAACTCGATTAGCTGGGCCAATACCGCATTATTTGGCTTGTGGGGATTTTCTTTATTGTCACCAAGGCTATTGGCCACAGCTAATAGGTCCCCTAGGCTAAGCCCACAAAAGGGGGCACGCAACACTGCCAACCAAGCAATTTTATCCGCTGGTGAAAGCAGGGCGCGGGTCAATGACAGCAGATCAATCACCGGCATTCTGCTGGCCAGTGGCGTAATATCAATCGCTTGCCAGAACAGTTTGGCTTCCCGCAATGCGGGGATAATACTGCGCAGATGGCCGCGCCCGCGCACCAGTATGGCTATAGACTCATCTGGTTTGTGATCGCGCAAATCACTGCACAGCTTGGCTATATAGGCGGCCTCATCAAGCTTGTGATTATCGCCAGAAAAACCCTGAAAGCTGACCGACTGTGCATTGTCAGCGGCCTTCACCGCAACCGAGGGCGAGTAGGGAATAGCGCCGCGGCTAATATCAGCATGGGCCGGGAAAGCGTCAGTGAAGGCGCTGTTGACCCATTCAATAATGCCTAGCTGGGAGCGAAAGTTAGAGCTTAATGTCAGAGGTCTACACTGAACGGGTCCCACTGGATGGCGCTGGGCATTGAGAAACAATCCAACATTGGCATTGCGAAAACCATAGAGGGATTGCATCGCGTCACCCACTAAAAACAGTGTGCGGCCATCGTCCGGCTGCCAGCCGCCTATTAGCTGCTCAAGCAGTTTGATCTGTGCCGCAGAGGTATCCTGAAACTCATCTACTAGAATATGACGCAACTGATAGTCGAGACGCAGGGTAATATCGGACACCACGCCATCCCCAGCTTCGGGTTCCAGGGCATTTAACGCCGCGAGGGTAATTGCTGGGTAATCACATTGACCCTGCTGCTGAAAAATTACATCCAGTTGCGCCGCTAATAACGGCAGCAGAAAACCTAGGGCATCGAGCATTTTCTGCTGAGATTGATCGATCTCAGCATCGGGCAGATGCATTACATTGGCGATAATTTCATTCAGTTCAGGGCGCTCACGACACCAGTCGAGAAGCACTATGATCCGTGCCTTAATCTCTTTTTGATCGCTGGGAAATCCCTGCTTAACATTAATGGTCTTACGTGGCTCATTACTTTTGGTCACCAGTAGACCGAGGATCAGTTTCCACTGAGCGACCCCTTCAAGCCCGATTTCAGGCAGTTCGCTAAAGCTGCCTAGCTGGCTTAGGGCAAGGTTGTCCTTGGGGGCAATATGTTGCACGGCAAAATCTATTAGCGCGATAAATTCGCCGGCGACGGGCTGTAATGCCTCATCCAGCTCCAGCAGATTATCAGCCACAACCTGTTCTATGACCTGCTGGAAATACTGACTGTTTTTGCCCGCATCGTAAATTAGCGGCAACCACTGCTCGCGCTTGCCGAGTAATTCTGAGAGCAGGGTTTCGCAGCGCGCCATATCATTGCCGGTGTGGGCCAGTATTACAGCCAGTTGTTCGGCAACTGGGCCAGCTTCCTCGATTTTATCCAACAGCGCTCGGGCTGCGCTTTGATAATGAATTTGCGGCTGTTCGCTGGGCTCTGGGATAGGGCCAAATTTGGTTTCAAGAGCAAACTGACTGGCAATATAGCGGCAGAAACCATCGATAGTTTGAATACGCAGACGGCCGGGCATATCCAACAGGTTCCAACCCAGCTGTCGGTTGCGCTCAACTGCAGCAGCGGCCAAGTCCCAGGTCTGGGCCTCATACTCATTGTCAGGGCGCGGCGTGTAAGCCGCCTGACGCAGTGCACTGTGAATACGGCTGGCCATCTCGCGCGCGGCTTTGCGGGTGAAGGTAATGCTAAGAATTTCCTCAGGATTTTCCACAGTGCAGAGCAAGCGCAAAACCCGCTGAGTAATGAGTCCTGTTTTTCCCGAGCCCGCCGGAGCAGAGACAATAAAGCTCTGGGAGGGATCTAGCGCTTGGCGGCGCTGTTGCAGATCGGCAATCTCAGTCATTGGCTGGGCTCTCCGCTAATGCCAGTAGTATTGATAGAACCCGTCACTTCGGCATTGATATCGGCCTCTTCAGACCAGCGATTTAATGGCAGTAGATAATCCTGATAACCAAACTGAGTCTGATCGTAGACTTCAACACTGGCATGGCCGTTAACAAATTCATCGGCGAGATTACTTAAGGCGCTCTGCCAAGCATCAATCTGTTCTGCCCACTGCTGGGAGAGGTCAGTATCGCCAGTGACTTTTTCACTGGCTAAAAATTTGCTGTCAGTACTGCCGACAAACTTGATCTTGCCGCCTTTGATCTGGGCAAAGGCACAGCCATTGGCGCGGGGATTACTGGCCAGTACATAGAGAGGTAACTGAGGATCCACAGGCCGAGTACCACTCCAACTGGATTCTTTTACGGCGCCGGACTTGTAGTCAATAATTAGCAGCTTGTCGCCAATCTGATCCACACGATCTAGGCGCAAGTTAATTTCTAGATCGCCAAATCGCACGCTGTTTTTGCTCTCCAATTCCACCACTTCAAAGGGCGGGCGCAGCTTTTCTTCTTCGAGCCACTGAGTCAGGAGTTTTTCCAAACGCTGTTGCTCGAGCCCGCGGAAGCGATCGCCGCGAAGAATTGGATGGCGGGGGGCCCACTCTGTGAGAGTTTGCTCAATAGTCGTAGCCAGCTGTTGCTGAAGCTGCTGATCACTCAGGGCCTGCAATGTGGCGGAGGTTTTCCAGATGCCCCAGAGGCGAAAAAGGATCTCATGCAACAGTGAACCGCGATCCAGGGCCGACAAACCCTGGCTGGGCTCCTCTAACGGCTCAGCTTTTAGCCTATGGGTGACAAAGGCATTAAAGGGGCAGATCGATTGGTTTTTTAGCAAGTTGCTGCCGCCGCGAATGGTTTCTAATCTCGGGCTGTAGGGCGGCGCTTGATCAGCCAGTAGCTGACACTGATAGTCTTGATAGAGCCAAGGTGGATGGGGCTGTGGGCTGTCAAAAAGCTTATGGCTATTAAGAACCTTATGGCTACCCAGCGGAATGTCGCTGATAAGCGGGCTGGGGTCGAGCTGCTCTTCACCGCGTATTTTTGGGTGGCTAACAATTAAACGGCCACTATTATTTTTGTAACCCTGTAATAGTTGATTGGCAATCTCCAGCTCGCGTTCCGGCAGGCTGTGGGGCATTTGATGCAGGCGCTGAAACTCCGCAGGCAGCAATTGGTTAATCGCCACTGATGCCGGAAAGTTCTGGCTGTGCATATCGACAATCCAGAGCTGATCAAAGCGCAATCCGGATCCCTCGAGTAGGCCCAGTATCTGCAGCGGCGCGTCAGCAGTCTGTGGATGAAACACAGAATCCTGTGCCAGCTGTTGCAGATGTTTAAAGGCGGTAGAAAGACCCACTTCAATACCCAGATTATCGAGGCCGGTAAACTGTTCCAGGAGTCGATTCCAATGTTGGCGCTGTTGATATTCGATACTGTTGGCTGTGCGTTTTCCGGGCCAGCCGAGATCCGTTAGGTAGCTGACAAAGAATTCGCCCCAGGCGGCAAAACTCTGTTGGCTGTTAATTTGGCGGCGCTCATAGTCACGCATATTTCTCAATGGGTTCAGGGCGTCCGATTCATCCAGTTGATTGTCTTTATTATCAAGACCGTCATCATTGCTCTTATGTTTAGGCGTCACTGCCGTAATAAACTGACTTAGACTAAAGTCAAAACGATTGCGTTTACGCAGCTGTATTTCACTGTCAGCGCGAAAGCTCAGTGGCAGCTGATCAAATGCGGAGTAGGGTGAGTAGAGTAGATGCAACCATTCACTGAGTGGGCGTTTATCTTTTAACAGGCCAATCATTAGCAGGGCACTGTGCACCATTGGCGTGTCGCGCAGCGCTGTGCCGGCAGAGATATTAGCGATAACCTTGACGCCGTCTGGGTTTTCAAGGCTGGTATTATTGTCGACGGTATTGAGCGCCTCATTGACCACTCGCGCGACCCGCTGCAGTGAGCTATTCAGCTCAGGCACTACAATACCTATACGCTGCTCAGGATTGATCTTTAGCTGCTGCGCTGCCCAGCTTGCGGCCAAGCGTAATTCTTGCGGAGAATCCTCAGCTTCAATCCGCACCACTTCGGTCGGGGAGTTAACAGACTCTAGACGGGTAACCTGACTGCTCGCAGTGGCGATTAGTGCCGCCTGTAGCGGTGGTGTAGATTGAAACCCATAAACCATAATTTCAGCTTCACGATTCAGCGCAGAGCAATCAAAACCCTGCCCAACCAGCTGCCAACTGCGCTGAATGGTAAGCAGTTTATTGCGCCGCAATAGCTCATCGAAACGACCACTCCAGCGTTTAAAGTATTCGACGGAGGGGTTTTCACCTGGCACCTGATCAGCCCTAAGGTTCCAGTTCTCTAATGCCTTTAATGTATCGCCAGCCAGCTTGACAAAGTTAACCGGCTGCTCGAGGCCATCGTCGGCAATCGCTCGTTCCCAGTAGTAGCGACTCTGTTGAGTGCCGACTATAGCTAGGCCACGAACCAATGAGTGATTTTGATCCTGCAACTCGTCCCAGCAAGCTCTTAACCAGTGATCCACCGAATAGACACGGGGTTGTTTCCAGGCGGAACAGCTTTGAGTTAGATCAGCGCTGATCTGCTCGCCCCAGGCTTGAGTGATCTTTGCTGCCAGTCGTTGATTCGGCGTCAGGATCAAGCAGTCACGCTCTATAGCGTCACGGAAGAGGCTGATATCTATAAGTGCTGGCAGCATGGATGGTATTACGTTCCCTGTGTGAGTGATTTGATAAAAGCTTTTTTTACAGGCTCTATAATCGCAAAACAGCGGTGCAATTGACAGCGGGCTGATACAATAACCCCATGCAATTATCGATTAATGTTATTTCAGTTTTTTGGGGCCTTGGCGGGTTTATTCTCGGTGGCATTTTGACAATGGCGATTCTGCGTGCCAAGACAGCACTACTCGAGCGTGAGCAATTTGCCACTCAGCAGCAGCTCGACAAGTTAATCGTCGAACAACAGCAGTTAGAGGAGGTTCGCAGGGATTTATTGACACTGAATAGCGGCCTTGAGCAGAAGTTGCTCAGTCAGCAAAATCACTATCAAGAGCAGATCGCGCTATTGGCCGATGCCAAGAAGACGCTGAGTAGCGAGTTTGAAAACCTCGCCAATCGCATCTTTGACGAAAAGCAGACTAAATTTTCCCTGCAGAGCAAAGAGGCCATGGAAGTCACTCTCAGCCCATTGCGCCGCGATATAGGCGACTTCCGCAAGCAGGTTGAATCCGCTTATGAGAAAGAGAATGCCGAGCGCAATAAGCTGGTAGGGCAGATCAGCGAGCTGCAAAAGCAGACCATGCAGGTCTCTGCGGATGCTGTGTCGCTGGCGACTGCACTGCGCGGCGATAACAAAGCTCAGGGTAACTGGGGTGAATTTATTCTCGAAAAACTCCTGGAGGACTCTGGGCTGTCCAATGGCCGCGAGTACAGTACTCAGGTCGCGCTAAAGGACGAGACAGGCAAGCGTCGTAACCCTGACGTGATTGTCCATCTTCCCGAAGGTCGGGATATTGTGATCGATGCCAAAGTCAGCCTAGTGGATTATGAGCGCTATTTTCACGCCGAAGACGAAGAGTCGAAAAAGCTCTGTCTGCGACAGCACCTAAGTTCACTGCGTGCTCATATCAAGGGCCTGAGCAGCAAGGACTATGAAAAGCTCGAGGGTGTCAACAGCCTCGATTTTGTATTGATCTTTGTGCCCATAGAATCAGCCTTTATGCTGGCCCTGGATCACGACCCTGAGATGATGCGCGACGCTTATGATCGCGGCATTATTTTAGTCAGCCCCAGCACATTGATGGTAACCCTAAGAACAATCAAAAACCTCTGGCGCTACGCAGATCAAAATCTTAACGCTCAGTTGATCGCCGACAAAGCCGGTGGCCTCTATGATCAGTTCGTACTCTATATCGAGTCTCTCGACGAGGTGGGCAAACATATCGAAAAAAGTCAGGAGGCCTGGGACACGGCGCATAAACGTCTCTCAAGTGGTCGGGGCAACCTTATCCGCCGTACAGAAGAGCTAAAGAAGCTCGGTGCTAAGACGAAAAAGAACCTGCCCGACAATATGCTTGATGCGGACCCTCTGTTGCCTTTGGTTGCCAATAAGGTGGTAGGCGAAGCAGATAGCAATAAACCTGAAAACAAGGAATAAAACGCTATGTTGTCGAACCAATTGATACTGCTACTGGCGGGTATTCTGCTGCTTGTTGTGGGCAGTTATGCGGCTTATCTAGCAGTACAACTCTATCGCCGTCGACAGCATCTTGAGAGCAGTAAAAAAGAGCTTGAGAAACAGCTAAAGGACAAGGAGGCTGAAGCGCGTCAGTCAGTACAGATTATTGCCCGAGCTCTGGTGCAGAAAGATCTGAGTGAAACTGAGGCGGCAATGCGTATTTCTTGGCTGTCTCAGCAAATACTTCTCAGTGCCGATGAGGCTCAGCATTTCAGCGTTTTTCAGCAGCTGGCTGTGGCCACTGCGCATATTCCGATACTGGATGACTGGGCAGCTCTAGGTAAGGCTGAAAAGCGCAGGCTCAATACAGAGCGCGAGGGCATAGAGCAGAGCTATCGAGACTTTGTTCAGGCCAGTGCTGCAGAACTGGTGAGTATCCGTTTAGCCTAAACCCTTGCGGTTTTTCTCAGCTTGACTCACAGAGTTCGCCGCTTGAGCAATACGCCACTCTCTAAATGGTGAGTCCAAGGGAACTGATCAAATATTGCGGATCGGACAATGTCATGGGTTTCAGTCAAGCTGTCTAGATTGGCGCGCAAGGTCTCCGGATTGCAGGAAATATAGAGAATATTATCAAAGCGCTGTGCCAGTTGTAGCGTACCTTCATCCAGACCCGCTCGGGGCGGATCCACAAAAATGGTCGAGAACCCATAGCTGTTTAGATCAATGTCCTTGAGCCGCCGGAAGGGCCGTTCACCGTTTAATGCCTGCGTAAACTCCTCACTAGACATGCGCACTACAGTGACATTATTCACATCATTTAGGGCAAAATTAGTCTGCGCCGAGCGCACTGATATCTTCGAGATTTCCGTTGCCAGTACCGACTTAAAGTGCTGCGCCAATACCGCCGTAAAGTTGCCATTGCCACAGTAGAGCTCAACTAAGTCGCCGCTAGCAACATCGTCGATCGACTTGCAGCAGCCGCTGGCCCAACTCAACATTTTCTCATTAACCTTAGCATTGGGTTGGGTAAAGCCGGATTCAATCTGCTGATAATGGTACTGCACACCGTCTACGGTAAGGCACTCGGTAACATAGTCACGGGTGAGCACGGTCTTTTGTTTGCGGCTGCGACCGATCACCATAATGCTATGTTCTGCTTCTAACGCCTTAGCGGCCAGCTGCCACTGCTCGTCAACTGGACGATGGTAGATCAACGTAATCAGTGCTTCGCCACTGAGCGTCGTCAGAAACTCTAGGCTAAAGAGTTTGCGACTAAGAGTTGTCGAGGCATTAATTGATGCCAGCAATGGCGTCATCAATTCGCCAATCAATTGGCCAGCAATAGGGAATTCGCTAATCACATAAGGACGCTTTTCACCGGGACGGTTCATGGCGTAATGAGCGACGCCATCTTCATGCCAAATTCGGAATTCAGCGCGCATGCGGAACCCGCTGGCAGCTGAGTCAAATACCTCGACCTCAGGGAAACTAAGTCCATCGAGAGTGCCATAAAAGCGCTCAAGCTTGTTATTTAGGGCGGCTGGATAGAGTGCGGGGTCAATACTTTGATCAGACATTGGGTTTTGGCTTCTTGTTGGCGTGTTGCTAGCAGTAAGGTGGTATCTGGTAATCAAATACAGTTTTTTGGCTTGGGTAACCCAGCGTATTTGGCCACTAACTTAGCTGGACTGCCGGGAAACAGTTGCAGCAGATAAATACTGCGACCTTTTTCAAGACCACAATGCTCGGCTACGGTTTTACACAGGGGGCGCATGGACGGTGAAAAGCCGTATTGATCATAGAAGCGGCGAGCCGCATCCAGTACCTGCAGGTGCTCGGTCTCGAGCTCCACAGCATCCTCTGCAGCAATATTACTGGCCTGGTCCCAGGACCAGTCCGCTAGCTTGTTCAAATAATTTTTATCACTCATGGTCAGCTGTCATCAGAAGAATAAAAAAAGGCCCCGTCAATCAACGGAGCCTTCCATTTTATCTTAACAATATCCCAGATAGCGATTAGATATCTTTTATCCGGGTATTTCTAGCTATTGTTAGTCGTCGCTGCCCATGCCGAATAGGTGCAGCAGGCTGAGGAACAGGTTATAGATCATCACGAATAATGTCACTGTGGCGGAGATATAATTACGCTCGCCACCATGAATAATGGCGCTGGTCTGCCACATGATCATACCGGTTGAAATCAGTGCAAAGGCCGCGCTTACCGTCAGTGCCAGCGCCGGAATTTGCAGGAAGATATTGGCGATCGCAGCGACAAACGCAACCAGCATCCCGGTCATCAAGAATCCGGTCATAAAGTTAAGATTTTTACGCGTGGTCATCACATAGGCAGACGAGGCGAAGAACACCAGAGCAGTAGACCCCAGAGCCATCATAATTGGCTCAGCGCCACGTACAGCGAGATACATGTTCAATATTGGCCCAAGAGTGAAACCCATCCAACCGGTCAGGGCAAAAACCCACACTATACCCATTGAGTTGTTCTTGTTTTTCTCCGTCATCCAAAGGCAGATAAAGTAGGGCAGTAATGTCCAGAGACCGAAGTAAGGGGCATTTATTGCCATAGCAACGCCAGCCATAATGGCACTGAAGGCCAGAGTCACACCCAGTAACATATAGGTGCTGCGCAGTACTTTGACTACCGCGGGGTCTAGGGCGGTGCTTTGAATGCCGCTTTGACTATTGCCTGAAATTGATTTTGCGCTGTACTTGTCCGTTTCCATTTTTACTTCCTCTAACTAATTTAACGTTGCGTAATAATACTCTGTCACAGGCGCGCTGTCACAGCTTTGACCCCCTAAGAGGCTGACAATTTTTGACCATATTATCAGCTTTGAGTCGCTAAGCTACTGTTGTTTACGGGTGAGTATTTGATTGGGATCGTCAATATCGAAGCTCTGCAGGGCAAAATCACCGCCACGCATACTGATTACCCAACCTAGATCATGCCAATCGCCTAGCACTATACGCTGACCGAGACTGACTCGGTGCTGGTCGGGACGATGGGTATGACCGTGAATCAGCACCTCTACCTGATGTTTGGCCATTACTGCGTCCACTGCGACCGCATTCACATCCATAATCGCTGAAGCCTTATTGCTGTTCGCCGACATGCTTTTGGCGCGCCAGTCAGAGGCGAGCTTTTGACGACGTTTCAAAGGCAAATGTGACAGGCACCACTTATAGATCGGGTTGCGCGCTTTGCGGCGAAAGCGTTGATAGTCCAAATCATCAGTGCACAGGGAGTCGCCATGCATCACAAGGGCAGTTTGGCCCTGATAGCGAATAACATGTTCATCGCCAAGTAGCATTGCTCCACAGCGTTGGATAAAACGGCGGCCGATTAAAAAGTCGCGATTACCATGCTGAATGTAGAGTTTTACACCTGAACTGCTTAACTCGCCGAGGCTAGCCTGAACCTGCGCTGCCAAATCAGTGGGATCATCATCCCCAACCCAGGCCTCAAACAGATCGCCGAGAATATAAAGCGCCTCAGATTGGGAAGCAGTATCCCGCAGAAAAGACAAAAACGCCCGGGTAACTTCCGGGCGTTCAGGTGCAAGGTGAAGATCTGAAATAAACAGCACAGACATAGACTTACTCGCTTTTTATCACCTACTTTATCTTACTTGTCAGAGTAGGCATCGCTGATTAGCGTTTCGGTAATTTCAATGGTCTCAACCGGCACATCTTGATGGTAGCCTGAGCTGCCAGTTTCCATTTCAGTGATGGCACTCACCACATCCATACCTTCGACTACTTTGCCAAATACCGCATAGCCCCAACCCTGGCTGTTTTTGCCACTGTGGTTGAGAAAGCCATTGTTAGACACATTGATAAAAAACTGTGAAGAAGCGGAGTGGGGATCGCTAGTGCGCGCCATAGCCAGAGTGCCGATTTCATTGGCCAGGCCATTGTCTGCTTCGTTTTCGATGGACTCACGAGACTCTTTCTCATTCATCTCTGCGTCCATACCACCGCCCTGAACCATAAAGCCAGGAATCACGCGGTGAAAAATAGTGCCGTTATAAAAGCCGTCGCGAGCGTACTGCAAGTAGTTGGCAGCAGTGTTAGGCGCCTTGGCAAAATCCAGTTCGATGGAGATATCACCCTGAGTGGTGCGCAATGTAATCATAAGAGTTCCTGTGAAAAGTCTGTGTGAATTAGGTGCTAGAAAGCTAAGCCGCATTTTAGGGGGTAACGGGTAGGATTAAAACCGATCTTTGAGTTTTGCTCTCTGCGGGTGGGGTTTTTGCACTTATTTTCAGCTAATCGCCGATTACCGAGTCTAATCGGCGAGTTAGTAAGCGTTTTAGTTTGATGTGCCTATGGCTGCGGCTATAATCTCGGCCATCTTTTCTCTCCAGACCTATTTAAATGACTGATATCGAAAAACCCACAAATTTTATCCAGCAAATTATTACTGCTGACCTCGAAGCCGGCCGTGTAAAAGAGGTGGTGACACGCTTTCCGCCTGAGCCCAACGGTTATCTCCATATAGGTCATGCCAAGTCGATCTGTCTTAACTTTGGTCTCGCCGAGCAGTTCGGCGGCACCTGCAATCTGCGCTTTGATGACACTAACCCTGAAAAAGAAGATGACGAATATGTTCAGGCGATTATTGAAGATGTTCGTTGGCTGGGTTTTGACTGGGGTGGTGAACCGCGCTTTGCCTCGGATTACTTCGGTCAGCTTTATAGTTGGGCGCAGCAGCTGATTAGCGATGGCAAAGCCTATATCTGCGAGCTAAACGCCGAGCAGATGCGCGAGTATCGCGGCACCTTAACTGAAGTGGGCAAGAACAGTCCCTACCGTGAGCGACCTGCGGCGAAGAGTCTCGAGTTACTTGAGCAGATGAAGGTTGGTGCCATTGACGAAGGTGCGATGACCCTGCGCGCAAAAATCGATATGAGCTCGCCAAATATCAATATGCGCGACCCGGTAATCTATCGCATTAAGAAGATACCCCATCATCGCACCGGTGAGGAGTGGAATATCTATCCGGCCTATGACTTTGCCCACGGTCAAGAAGATGCCATTGAAGGGGTGACCCATTCCGTGTGCACCTTGGAGTTTGCAGCTAATCGACCGCTCTATGAGTGGTTTACCAGCAATCTACCGCTGCCCTCCATTCCGCGCCAGTATGAGTTTGGTCGCCTGAATCTGAATTACACCATGACCAGCAAGCGCAAGCTTAAACAGCTGGTGGATGAAGGCCATGTTGATGGCTGGAATGATCCCCGTATGCCGACCATTTCGGGTCTCCGTCGCCGTGGTGTGACTGCGGCATCGGTGCGTGAGTTTTGCGATAGTCTGGCAGTGGCCAAAACAGATGGCATTGTTGACGTCGCCCAGTTTGAACACTTTATTCGCGAAGATCTGAATAACAACGCCAGTCGCGCCATGTGTGTGTTGAATCCGCTGAAGATTACCCTGAGCAATTATCCAGAAGACCAGCAGGAACTGTTGGTTGCGCCTGGGCATCCCAATCGTGATGACTTACCGTCTCGCGAATTACCCTTTACTCGTGAGCTTTATATCGATCGCAATGACTTTAATGAAGACACCACACTGTCCCGCAAGAAGTTTAAGCGGCTGGTCATCGGTGAATATGTTCGTCTGCGCAGTGGCTATGTAATCCGTGCTGACGAGGTTCTCAAGGATGCGACTGGCGAGATTATTGAGCTTATCTGTTCGTATATTCCGGGTACTGTTGGTCAGGATCCCCCGGAGGGTGTGCGTCCCCGTGGTGTTATCCATTGGGTTTCGGCGACTAACTCGGTTGATTGTGATCTCTATTGTTATGAAAAATTATTTACTGTTGCAGCGCCTGATGCGGGGGAGGGGTCGTTTATAGATCACCTGAACCCTGACTCCCTGCAGATTATTAAGCAGTGTAAAGCCGAGCTGGGTTTGGCTGGAGCCGAGGTTGGCCAGCATTTCCAGTTTGAGCGTGAGGGCTATTATGCGGTTGATGCTAAGCACAGCAGCGCTGGAAAATTGGTCTTCAACCGTACCATCGCACTGCGCTAATACATTTTTTAAGAGAGAAATATGAGTTTATCCCTATACAACAGCATGACCCGCAGCAAGCAGCCTTTCCAGCCCATTGATAGCCAGCGGGTAACTATGTATGTCTGTGGGCCAACGGTCTACAACCGTGTGCATATAGGCAATGCCCGCCCGGCTGTGGTGTTTGATACGCTCTATCGGCTGTTGACGAGTCTCTATCCCAATGTTCAGTACGCGCGCAATATCACCGATATTGATGACAAGATTATGAAGACCGCTGCGGAGTTGGGTGAGGATATAAGTGTTCTGTCGACCCGTTATGCGGAAGCCTATTTTGACGATATGCAGGCGCTGAATAATCTGCCGCCCACTATTGTGCCATACGCCACTCAGCATATTCCCGAGATGACCGATATGATCTCGCGATTGGTTGCCAAGGAGCACGCCTATGAGTCTGAGGGGCATGTGTTATTTGCGGTGCAGTCCATGGCGGATTACGGAAAACTATCTGGCCGGTCCTTGGACGATATGCTCGCTGGGGCTCGAGTTGAAGTGGCCTCTTATAAAAAATATGCTGGTGATTTTATTCTGTGGAAACCTTCAGCCGATGACGAACCCGGCTGGGATAGCCCCTGGGGTCGCGGTCGTCCAGGCTGGCATCTGGAGTGCTCGGCGATGATTGAAAAGCATTTGGGTGAGTCCATTGATATTCACGGTGGCGGTCAGGATTTGATTTTCCCGCACCATGAGAATGAAATTGCCCAGAGCTGCTGTGCCCATGATGGCAAACCAGTTGCCAACGTCTGGATGCACAATGGCTTTATTAATATTGAAGGCGAGAAAATGTCCAAGTCACTGGGCAATTTCCGTATGGTCAATGATCTACTTGAGCAATACCCGGGTGAAGTTTTGCGCTATGTGATTCTCTCGGCTCACTACAGATCTGAACAGAATTTCGGTAAGGACTTGCTCGACAGTGCCTGGCGTTCTCTGGATGCAATCTATGGGTTTTTGCGTACTCAGGTGGGTATTGAGGCTGCGGCCGTCGATATAGCTGATACTCATGCTTACGCTGCTCTGCTAGATGATTTGAATACGCCTGTGGCGATTAGTGAGTTGCATAAGTTGGCTCGTGAGATGAATGCTGCTGATGGGGATGCCTTGGCTGAGGCTAAGGGTCGTTTGTTGGCAGTGGCTGGGTTGATGGGGCTGTTGCAACAGGATCCGGAACAGTGGTTTACCCATTCTCGTGGTGGCAGTGATATTTCTGCTGAGGAGATTGAGGTGCTTATTGCTAAGCGCAATCAGGCTAAGGCGGATAAGGATTACGCTGGGGCCGATGGGGTGCGTGAGGAGCTGAAGGCGATGGGTGTGGTGTTGGAAGACAGTCGTGAAGGAACTAAGTGGCGTCGCGGGTAGTGGGGGTTGGTTAAGTGTTGGTAGGTTTAGGATTGGGTGCGCTGGAAAGCCTGGCCCTAGCCTTGAGATCGACCCCATACCTTTTATGATTTGCTGACACTGCGGAACTCGCTGTCGCTCAAACAGGTCCTCGCTTTTTCACCAAATCAAAAAAGGTATAAGCGGGGCCTGATTGATCTCAAGGCTAGGGCCAGGCTTTCTTGGTGATGTCGGCGCCGGATTCTTCGTGAGAGTAGGTGACCTCTTCTGTTTGGTGCATACGTGGTCGGTATGACCCGTCTGTTAATATTTTTATATTCTTTGTTATTTCTCAGTTCGGCGTGTGATTTTTCGCTGCTTGTTTTTGTGGGCTCTATGATTAATAGATTAGATTAATCATTTGGAGTGCGACGTCGTGGGCTATATTTTTCTGATTATGACTTGGCTTTTGGCTGGCGCTGTCTGGGGTGGGATTGGTGTCGCTGTTGGCCCTGGGATACTGATGTTGCTTGTTGGGGCTATTGTTGCAGGCTGCGGCTGCTTATATAGTTTGAGTGAAAGACTTTTCGGCTATCAACTTAACTATGCTTGGGCTGGGTTAAGCATATTTATCGCGAGTTTGATGGTCATAATTTTTGCTGTACCAAGCCTGAAATTTACAGGTCCCGGCCATATTTACATGGCCGCTTTTGTTCTTATTCCGAGCTATTTGATTCTCTTTGCAGTGAGGAAACTCGCGACTA
>Ga0115008_10000055_pt1 | contig 63875 bp, 42 predicted proteins | sample FraStrMetagenome_FD_87164 | JGI IMG/M metagenome (GOLD analysis project Ga0115008, IMG submission 87164) | Marine eukaryotic phytoplankton communities from Arctic Ocean - Fram Strait ARC3M Metagenome | ecosystem: Environmental > Aquatic > Marine > Oceanic | place: Fram Strait | collected... | reverse complement strand
CTGGCCATCGCCGAAGATCGGGTTCCCTCAACCGGAGAGCCCGACCCCTACATGCATGTGTTTATGGATGCAGGCAATGGCAATGTGCTGGCCTTTTTCGAAATACCCCATTCTCCAGATATGGGGGTTGACCCCAACACGCCCAAGTGGGTGCAGCATATCGCCTTTAAGGTTGCTGATATGGATGCATTACTTGAGGCCAAGGCGCGCATAGAAGCGGCGGGCGTAGAAGTACTAGGACCTATAGACCATACCATTTTCAAATCCATCTACTTCTTTGATCCCAGCGGCCATCGTCTGGAGCTGGCGGCAAACACAGCGCAGCCGGGCATGCTGGAAGAGCTGCACAGAGTGGCCCCAGCCATGCTCGATGAATGGGACAAAACCAAGCGCGCACCTCAGCATGCCGCTTGGCTACACGATGGGACGCACCCCTTTAACAATGCATCAGCACAGGGAACAGAACAATGAAACTTGCCTCACTCAATTCGGGCCGCGATGGTCAGCTAGTGGTGGTTGACAGTCTTATGCAGCGCTATGAGACAGCGACGGCTATTGCGCCGACCCTGCAAGCTGCACTGGATAACTGGGATAGCTGTGCGGCACCACTACAGGCGCTATTTGAGCAACTGGAAAGCGGTGAGATAAAGGGCCAGACATTTGTTGCTAGCACCTGTGCCTCACCTCTTCCACGAGCCTTTCACTGGGCTGATGGCAGTGCCTATGTCAATCATGTAGAGCTAGTACGCAAAGCGCGCAATGCTGAAATGCCAGCGTCCTTTTGGACTGATCCACTGATCTATCAAGGCGGGTCAGATACCTTTCTGGGCCCCTGTGAAGATATTGCCATGGCGGATCCAAGCTGGGGTATTGATTTTGAAGCCGAGGTCGCAGTGATTGTCGATGATGTGCCTATGGGCGTATCTCCCGAGAACGCACGGGACCATATCAAGCTCGTTATGCTGGTCAATGATGTATCGCTACGCAATCTAATTCCTGGAGAGCTGGCCAAAGGCTTTGGTTTTTATCAGGCTAAGCCTAGCAGTGCCTTCTCTCCTGTCGCGGTAACTCCTGAGGCTCTGGGGAATGCCTGGGATGGGGCCAAATTACACCTGCCCCTAAGGGCAATTCTCAATGATAAACTTATTGGCCAGCCTAATGCTGGTGTTGATATGACTTTTGACTTTGGGCAGCTGATTGCCCATGCAGCTAAGACGCGTCCTCTCTGTGCTGGTACTATTATTGGTTCAGGCACAGTGTCTAATCTTGATCGATCCAATGGTTCCTGCTGTTTAGCCGAGGTGCGCATGCTGGAAATAATAGCCCATGGCAGTGCCAGCACCGACTTTATGCAGTTTGGTGATCGTATCCAAATTGATATGCACGACCACAGTGGCCAGAGTATCTTTGGTGAAATCAACCAGCAGGTAATCCCGTATGTCGGCTGATACAGATCTACAGCTTTACAGCTACTATCGCTCGTCGGCGGCGTATCGGGTGCGTATTGCCCTTGAAATAAAACAGCTCAGTTACCAACAGTTACCCGTTAATTTGCTTAGCGGTGAGCACAGGCAACTGGAGTATCTGCAGACTAACCCCGGCGGGCTGGTTCCAACCATGTCCACCGCTGAGGGTACATTAACCCAGTCTCTGGCGATTATCGAATATCTAGAAGAGCGTTGTCCTAAACCCAGCTTACTGCCGCAGGGTGCTATGGATCGTGCTCAGGTGCGTTCGATTGCCTATCAGGTTGCTATGGATATTCACCCATTAAATAATCCTCGAGTGACTCAGTTTATCGAGGCTACAGTAGGCTTAAATAAGGAGCAGAAGCTGGATTGGTATCACCACTGGATTGCGCAGGGATTTGGCGCCTTGGAAACTAACCTGAAAGTACTTAACAGCAATGGGCGCTATTGCTTTGGCGATAGGGTGACCCTGGCAGATATCTGCCTGATACCCCAGGTCTATAATGCCCTACGCTTTGACTGCCCCATGCAGGACTATCCACTGATTAATGCCATTTACCGACACTGCACCGGACTGCCTGACTTTATTGCCGCCAGCCCGGAATCTCAACCGGACTGTCCGCCTAAGTAAAGACCCCATAATAAGTTACAACTAACCTGAGGTCCATTCTATCCCGATGAAGCGCCATGTTAACTCATCAGGATAAATGCGGTGTTGCGTGAAAAAGGCTGTGACATTAGGATACAGCCCGTTTACAACTTCATGCAAGCCTCGGTAGGCATTGGGCCGGGCGTTTTAAAACATCGAATATGCCTGGCATCGAGTACTTGCTCGGTGATGTTAAATTTACACTGTTTAGGGTAACCATGACTCAGAAATCTATCCATATCGGAAATCAGCTGGTTCAGGGCGAGCGTCAGAGCGTTTCTGGTGAATACGTCAGTATTAAGGGCGAAGAGTTTTATAAGATCGCCAACTATAACCAGATGAAAGACTTTTTCATCAGTGTGGTCAGTGATTCAAATCACTGGATGTTTATTTCTACTCGCGGTGGTCTTTCAGCGGGGAGAGTAGATGCTCAGAGTGCGCTGTTCCCCTATTACACAGATGACAAGATCAGTGACTCTTCACCGTTTACCGGCAGTAGAACCATTGCTCTGGTTACCTCTGGTGATAAGACCTCATTATGGGAGCCGCTTTCTGAGCAGTATGCCGGCGTCTATAAAATCACCAGAAATCTCTATAAGAATGTCTATGGCGACAAGCTGATCTTTGAAGAGATCAACCACGATCTTGGCCTGACCTACAGCTATGCCTGGCGTACCTCGGATAGGTTTGGTTTTGTAAAGACAGCCAGTCTGGTCAATAACAGCGCAGAGTCTGTCAGTGTAGAGATTCTTGATGGTATAGAAAACCTGATTCCCTTCGGCGTTGAGTCCGATGTGCAGAACTCTCTGAGTTGTCTGGTGGATGCCTACAAGAAGAACGAGCTTCAGACGGATACAGGCCTTGGGCTATATAGCATGAGCTCGATTTTGGTTGACCGCGCTGAGCCCAGTGAAGCCCTGTCGGCTGCTGTAGCCTGGTCTGTGGGTATGGCGGGAACTACCAAACTGATCTCCTCAATCCAGCTGGATGCATTTCGCAAAGGCCAGGTTGTAGAGCAGGAAGCCAATGTCCGCGGTCGAAGAGGCGCTTACTTTGTCAATGGTACTTTAGCCTTGGCGCCCTCGGCAGAGCAGAGCTGGAGCATTGTTGCGGATGTTAATCAGGGCCCGGCCGATGTCCGTGAACTGAACGCCTATATCAATAGCGACGCTAATATTGCTCAGGATATAGAAGACGATATAGCTCTGGGTTCCCTTAATCTGGCCCGCATCGTAGGTACCTCCGATGGATTGCAGGTGACAGAGGACCGGCTGAGCGCTAACCACCACTTCGCCAATGTACTGTTTAACGTGATGCGTGGCGGTCTGTTTGTGGATAATTATGCTGTCGACAAAGCTGATTTGGTTAGTTTTGTAAAAGGCTTTAACCGGGTTGAATATCAGAACTCCTTGAGCTTTTTTGAGGGCCTAGATGACAGCTTTCACTACAGTGACTTGATTGCTGCCGCTGAGCAGACTAACAACGCCAGCATACAGCGTCTGTGTATGGAGTATCTGCCTCTGTCCTTTAGTCGCCGCCACGGCGACCCATCACGACCTTGGAACAAGTTTGCCATCCAGGTCAAAAAAGATGATGGCTCTCAATTGCTAAATTTTGAAGGCAACTGGCGAGATATCTTCCAGAACTGGGAAGCTCTAAGTATCTCGATTCCTAACTATGTTGAATCTATGATCAGCAAGTTTGTTAACGCATCCACTGCTGATGGCTACAATCCCTATCGCATTACCAAAGCTGGCATCGACTGGGAGAAACCCGAGCCTCACGACCCCTGGGCCAGTATTGGCTATTGGGGTGATCACCAGATTATTTATCTGCTAAAGTTTTTGGAGCTTTCCAGCGACTATCATCCGGGTACTCTAGAGAAATTCCTCAGCGCAGATCTGTTCTGTTATGCCAATGTTCCCTACCGAATTAAGGGCTATGAGCAGCTGCTTAAAGACCCCCATAACACCATTGATTTTGATGAGGAGCTGGACAGTCTAATTGATCAGCGCGTTGCGGCTGTGGGTGCAGATGGTCGATTGATCTGGGATAAAAACGATTCTGTTTACAATGTTAATCTGACCGAAAAACTGCTGGCTACAGTGTTGTCAAAGCTGTCCAACTTTATCCCCGAAGCCGGTATCTGGATGAACACCCAGCGCCCGGAATGGAACGATGCCAACAATGCGCTGGTGGGCTATGGCGTATCCATGGTGACCCTGTACTACACCAGACGCTATCAGCAGTATCTGCTGGATCTGTTCTCCGAAGTCGAGTTCGATCAGGTAGAAATTTCCACAGAACTGGTTGAGCTGCTCAATAGCATTAACAGCACCTTTGTGGATAACCGTCACCTGCTAGAGGGTAAAATCAGCGACACAGATCGCCGCCTAATACTCGATCGTCTGGGTCGTGCTGCTGACAGCTTCCGGGCTGGTCTCTACAGTCATGGCTTTGCCGGTGGGCGAGTGGCTGTTGAAACCTCCCAGCTGATCGCCTTCTGTCAGACCTCCCTAGAGTTTATTGATCACAGTATCCGCGCTAACCGTCGTCAAGACGGTCTCTACCATGCCTACAACCTGATGACAGCTACTGAGGATGGGATCGAAATTACCTATCTATACGAGATGCTCGAGGGTCAGGTGGCCGTGTTGAGCTCTGGTTATCTGAGCCCTGAAGAGTCCCTGGCCGTGCTGGAAGCGCTGCGCCAGTCCGCCCTCTATACAGAGCGTCAAAATTCTTATCTGCTCTACCCAGACCGTGAGCTGAGCAGGTTTATGGATAAAAATATAATTCCACCATCGCAGCTGCAGCGTTCAGCTCTGCTGCAGGCCCTGGTGGCCTCTGGTGATAGCAGTCTGGTTGAGTCTAACTCACAGGGCGGCTATCACTTTAACGGTGCGTTTAATAATGTAATGAGTGCCCAGGCCGCTATGGAGTCGCTGGCTGAAAATGGTTATGCCGATTTGGTGGCTCAGGACCAGGCTCTGGTAGAGGAGATTTTTGAATCTGTCTTTAACCACCGTCAGTTTACTGGTCGCTCTGGCGGCATGTATGCCTATGAAGGGCTGGGTTCGATCTACTGGCATATGGTATCCAAGTTGCTGTTAGCGGCGCTGGAGAACTTCCAAAAAGGTCTGGAGCAAAACAGTGACGCAGAGACCATGGGTCGATTGGCGGATTGCTATTTTGATATTCGCTCAGGGATTGGCTTTAACAAAACCCCAGATAATTATGGTGCCTTCCCTACAGACCCATACTCCCATACCCCGGGCTTTGCCGGCGCCAAACAGCCTGGTATGACAGGTCAGGTAAAAGAGGAGGTCATTGCTCGCTTACAGGAGCTGGGTGTCTCAGTGGTCAATGGATCTGTTACCTTTAACCCCTTTATTCTCAGAAAATCTGAGTTTCTCTCGGGTTCAGATACTCTGGTTTACTTCGATACCAGTGGCGCGCGCAAAACCCTGCCTCTGAAAGCTGGCCAGCTAGGCTTTACCTATTGTCAGGTACCTGTGGTTTACAGTCTGGCAGAGCAGACCTCGATTGAGCTGAACTTTGCCGATGGCAGTAGCCAGAGCATTGCCGGCAATAGCATAGAGTCTGAACTGTCGATGGCTATATTCGACAAGAAAGGTACAGTGAGCCAAATCCATGTGGCGCTGCAGCCTGGGCTTGAGTAGCAGATTATATGGCACACTGCGCCACAGCAAGCCACAAAAAAGCCGCCTGATCAGGCGGCTTTTTTTATGGTTTTAGGTTGCTGAGCAGAGAGTCTATGCTAGCTCGCAGCGGCGGCGCGGGCATCTAGTTGAGCGCGAATCTCATTGGCTTTTTGTTCGTCCAGGTCATAATTGCGCATTACAAAGATTGCCAGGCTGGTGCCAATGCAGGGGATCAAAATATAGCTGAGACGCAGAAGGGCCAGAGTTTCGTCGCTCTGTACAGCCACATTTTGGTCAAAGCCAATCAGGCTAAGTATCAGGCCTGAGCCAGCACCGGCTACAGCGGCGCCAAACTTCACCATCCACCAATAGATTGCACCGAAGGTACCTTCACGGCGCTCGCCTGTCTCCAGTTCATCCATATCACAGATATCTGCAGTCATAGACATCATGATGGTAAACAGTCCGCCAATACCAAAGGCAAACAGAGGCAGAGGTATAAACATCATCCAGGGATCCTCTGGCGAGAAACCCCACCACAGAAGAATATAACCGAGCAGAGACACTGACTGAGAGGCGATAAAGGTGTTCAGCTTGCCATAGGTCTGTGCACACCAGTTAACCACGGGGATTACCAAAAAGCAGGTAAACAGGGCGCCCACAGAACCAAATAATGTTGGCCAGACACCAGCGGCAACCGGGTCGCCCGCATTCATATAGTAAACAATAATAAACCAGGAAAATGCGGCAATAACCTGAAAGGCGTTAAATACCAAGAACGTAGCCAGACAGACTTTTCGGAAAGCTCTGTTGCGCAGAGTGGTCATAATGCCGCTACCGAAGTCCCGAACACTGTCCATCAATGTGCCGTCGTTGGCGGCCGATTGATTGCTATCCTCAGCTGTATTGGTAAAGGTACAGAAGATTGCCGGTACCAGAGCCAGGCTCATACAGATGCCTGCCACCCAGATAGACAGAGTTCTGGCCCCCTCAGTGGCCGACTCAAACCAGCTGGGGTCGTAGAGAATAATCCAAAACCAGGGCGCTATTACCCAGGCCCACTGACCAATCCATTGCGCAATAGCCATTAGTCTGGTGCGCTCGTGATAGTCTGAGCTCATCTCGTAGCCCATGGCTACATAGGGCACGCTAAAGATGGTCATGCCGATCCAGAAAATACTGCACCAGGTGAGAAAGTAGTAAAAATTGTACATCTCGGTATTTTCTGCAGACAGTTGCCACATCATGACAAAGGAAAATCCGGAGATAATGGCGCCTATAAACACATAGGGTCTACGCTTGCCCCAGCGAGAGACAGTATGATCTGAGATATAACCCATCAGCGGGTCGGTGATAGCATCAATCAGTTTGGGAATAAGAAAAATCAGCGACCACAGCAGCGGGCTCATACCCAGGCTCTGTACCAGCAGCACCATAAAGATACCCAGTGCCGCAGGGAACATCTGGTTGGCCAACATGCCAATACCCCAGGCGATTTTTTGGTCGAGGGGAATAGGCTGATGAGCCCTATTATCGGAGCTCAGGGGCTGGGCTGCAGTATCTTGAGACATAGTTTTTATCGCTATTATTGGTTGTTGCTGCTTCTAAATCAGCTTCCCAGCAGTATAGGAGAGGCTCTCAGCTAAGTCGTGGCAGTTTCGACTAAGACGGGCAAATTTGCGGTGGCCGCGCCACCGTGGCTATCCACAACCAGTACAAACAACCTGTATTCCCCAGGTGCAGGTGCCGGAAACTCAACTCTATCCAGGCTACTGTCACCCCGTTGATGCCAAACAGTCTCGGGTCTGGGTTCAAAATCGCCGCCATCGCTCTCCAGTTTCTTATCCACCTCTTTGAGCAATTCCCAGTGGTAGCTGAGTGTTTCTGGCTGTTGATAATCAACTGTCACTCTGGCTGCATAATTTTTCTGTTCTGTTAAGTAAATACTCGCCGGTGCCTGCAGACCCTCAATATCCAGGGACAATAACCTGGCCACTGGCTGTTCAGGGGCCTGGCTGGTCCACAATGTGCCCATCACCTGAGCCGATTCTGTATGTTGGCCCTGCTCTAAAAATACGCCGTACCAGGTGGGGGTGCGCTCCTGCTTCTGCCCCCAGAGAAAGACAAAAGAGCCCAGACATTGCCGACGATCTGCTGCTATGTAGTCAATGAAACGCTGTTGATAACAGCCGGCCTTAACAGAGCTATTGGCTTCAAATGGTCTGTCCCAATCTGTACAGGCTGATTCCCAGTGGCCGGTAGCACCCCATTCAGAGACTGTATAGGCTCCGCTAAAACCACTCTGGGAGAGATAGTCCGGCAGTTGGTCTATTTCGCCATAGAGTTGGAATGACAGCAGGTCGAGATCGGGGCAGCGGGCTACCACTAACTTGATCACCTCTGGTTCGGCGCCTGCCAGCATGGTAGTGGTGGGGTGGTTGGGGTCCAGCCGGTGAATCATTTTGGAAATATCATCCACCGCATTCCAGACTTTAGGGTTGCTGTGGCGCAGGTTCAGTTCGTTGCCTATGCCCCACATCAGTAACGCAGGGTGGTCTTTGAGAGCCAGTATATCCTGTTCTATGGCCGCTAACTGCTGCGCCACAGCTTGCTTGTCGCTGTAATCAAAGCCATGTCTCTCGCGCGCCACATCCAGACCCATACAAACCATCAGCCCGTACCTCTGAGCCTCATCGAGAATCTCTAACCCGGATTTTTCGCCATTGTCCACTCGCCAGGTTCTAAATGCATTGCCACCATAGTCGGCGAGACTTTTAATACTGCCGAGCTCAAGTCCAGCACCTTTGATATAGAAAGGATTGCCGTCGACACTGAGTTGATAGTTTTGAGACTGTTTTTTTAATTCTACTTTGCTTGGTTTCATTTCCAGATTCACTGTACCCGACAACCCTTGAGTTTACTTTAACTGCGTAGGCGTCAGACAGGCCATTCATCCTGATAATAGCTACCGTTCGTCGCTAATACGGCTCAAGACTCATCTGGTTGCTTTGATAAACCAAATATCGGCTCGTATACTTGGCCGATAAAATCAACCAATTATCTGCTTTCTACAGGAACCTCCATCCGTGTCTACTTTTTTAAAAGCCATTGTGCTGTGCCTCAGTCTAAGTCTACTAGTTGCCTGTGGCGCAGCAGATAGAGGTGCGGACGAGCATCTCCAGAGTCCTACAGCGGCAGAAATATTGGGAAATCCAGACTATCCAGCATTTTCCTATGGCGGCTACCGTGGCAAGAGCCGAGATCTGGCTCCAACCCATGAACAGCTAACCGAGGATTTAAAAATACTCTCTGCCATGGGTATTAAGGTGCTGCGCACCTACAACACCTCCCAGTACCCTCAGGTAGAGCGGCTGTTAGCGGCGATTAAAGCTCTGAAGGATCAGGATCCAGAGTTTGAAATGTACCTGATGATCGGCACCTGGATCGAGGCCCATAATGCCTGGGATAGGGATGGTCGCACTGATCACCACAGAGGCAATATCGACAACAACACCAGCGAGATAGATACGGCGGTGGCCATGGCCAACCAGTATCCCGATATTGTTAAGGCCATTGCTGTGGGCAACGAAGCCATGGTGCAGTGGGCGGTCAATTACTTTGTCTACCCCAAGACAGTTCTCAAGTGGGTCAACCATTTGCAGGCCCTAAAAGCCTCTGGTGAGCTAAACCCGGATATCTGGATTACCAGTTCAGACAACTATGAATCCTGGGGTGGTGGTGCCAAGTTTTATCAGACTGAAGATTTAGCCGCACTGATTAAAGCGGTAGATTTCCTGTCTGTGCACACCTATCCCTTCCATGACTCTTTTTATAACCAGGATTTTTGGGGTGTGTTGGCAGACGAAGAGCAGCTGTCCAAGCAGGAGATGACAGCAGCAGCCATGGCGCGAGCAGTGGACTATGCCGCCTCACAGTACCAGGGAGTGGCAGACTATGTAGAGAGTTTAGGTCTGGATAAACCCATCCATATAGGTGAGACTGGCTGGGCTTCCAGCGACTCTGCTGCCTATGGTGCCAAGGGTTCAAAAGCAGCGGATGAATACAAAGCAAAGCTATTTTACAACTATATGCGGGACTGGACTGACCGGGCCGGCATGTCGTTATTCTATTTCGAGGCCTTTGACGAACAGTGGAAAGACTCAGGGGATGCCTGGGGTTCTGAAAACCATTTTGGGTTGATAAGGCTCAATAATGAAGTGAAATACGCCCTCTGGGATATCTTTGATCAGGGTGGTTTTGACGGTTTGACCCGCGACGGCCGACCTCTGGTAAAAAGCTATGGTGGCGACGAGACAAAACTGTTGGCTGAGGTGCTCAACCCGCCCTTTAAGAGCCGCATGGCGATTCGTAAAACTACTACAGTAAATCCAGCTGCTGTTCCCGGAGAAGCTGTAACTGCTGATCGCTATATCGTGGTGCATGAGTCTATGCAGCCCTCCGATAGCAATAATATGACTTACCCCAGTGCAGTTCTCAAACTGATCCCCTGGGAGGGCACAGTCAGTATTGAGATGTCTCAGCAAGGTGTGGTGAGCATAACAACTCGCACCAGTGACTGGTGGGGCACCAGTCTGGAGTTTCAGGCTGAGGTGGGCGAAAACCTGGAGAATTTTAAATCTGGTTATCTGCATTTTGAAATTAGAGGTGATGCAGATGTTAGCTTTAATATAGGTTTCCAAACCGGGCGCTATCTGGATGGTGATCAGATCAATAGTTTTGCAGCATTTGGGCCAGGCACAGCCAACCAGGTGACTGATCAATGGTCCAGCTATAAGCTGTCGATAGACGAATTAAATGCTGGCACCGACCTCAAAGACCTGACCGGTATTCTGTCTTTGCTCAGCCAAAATCCTGGCGAGAATAAACAGATTTCCCTGAAAAATATTTACTACAGCCGGGACTAACCATCGCCACTCAGGTGGAACAGAAATGGCTTGGGGGTCACCTATTTGGGTGAGGGTCTATATTAAATGTTGCAAAAAAGGGGAATACTGGACTTCACAAAAACTAAAAGAATAATAATATGCAAAATAACCTCTCTGTATCCAGACAATCATTGTGGGCCCTGTCTCTAGGGCTGAGCTTAACAGCCTGTTCAGGCGAAAATATCGAGCCATCCAGCGAGGCATTTAGCACTGCCGCAGATGTGCATTCCGACAGCAAAGTTATAACTGAAACCGCTGAGATTGATGCGCTGTTAAATAGCCGAGAATTCGGCATTCTTGGGGGCCAGGCTAATCTATTTGACATAGAAACTGAACTGCTAGAACCCAGTTTAACCCAGGCTGCCAGTTCCACAGTAAAAGAGGCAAACCCCAGCGAGCGCAACCCCTATTATGGCGACTTGCATGTGCATACCGCCTATTCTTTTGACGGCTATGCATTCGGCACATTGGCCTCTCCCTATGACGCCTATAGTTTTGCCAGAGGGGAGGCGATTTCAAATCCGGGTGGCTACGATATGCAGCTGACTGAGCCAATGGATTTTTATGCAGTCACAGATCACGGCATGTTTTTGGGTCTGGTTAAAGCTGCGGCCGAAACCAACACAGAATTTTCTAAGAATAAATTTTCAGAGCCTTACCATGACCTGAACGCCCCGGGCAATTTCGGCACTGATATGTTCAGCAGGTTCAAACGGCTGCTGACCTTCGCCGATTTTATTCCCAGCGCTGTCAGCGGCGTATTTGGTGAGCAGCTGAATCGCCAGGAAGTGCTTGAGATCACCAGAAGCGCCTGGGCGGATACCATTGATGCCGCAGATCAGTTTAATGATCCCGGCCGCTTCACCACATTCGCCGCCTATGAATATACCTCGTCCACTGCCAGCATGGGCAATTTACACCGCAACGTGATCTTTCAAGACACAGAGACATTACCCCGCGAGCCTTTTTCTCGCTTGCACTCCAACAATCCGGAAGACCTTTGGGACTGGATGGATGAGTTGAGAAGCAAGGGGGTGGAGAGTTTGGCTATACCCCATAACTCCAATGGATCTAACGGTCAGATGTTTAAGACAGTTGATTGGTCCGGCACCCCATTCGACAATAGCTATGCGGAACAGCGCAGTAGAAATGAGCCTATTGTGGAGATAACCCAGATCAAAGGCACCTCGGAAACTCACCCAACCCTTTCAACCAGGGATGAACTGGCTGGCTTTGAAATCACGCCTTACCGAGTGGCCACCGGTGCGCTCAGCCAAATTAAAGGCTCCTATGTGCGCGAGGCATTATTAACCGGTTTGGCCATTGAGACACAGGGCACGACAAACCCCTATCAGTTTGGTTTTATTGGTTCCAGCGACACACATTCTGCAGCAAGTCAGAACAATGAGTCAGCCTTCTCATCGAAGCTTGGCATACTGTCCAGTACTGCTGAGCAGCGGGGCTCAATTCCGCAGAAAGGGTTTGACGGCCAGCTGGCCTATTACGGCACCAAAGTATTCGAAACCATTAATCCCACACCACTGGGTAAAAGTCTGTATGTGAAAATTGACAGCGATGTCTATGCTGGCGGAGCCTCGCCTACCTATGGAGCCTCAGGGTTTGCCGCCGCCTGGGCGGAAGAAAATACCAGAGATTCACTCTATCAGGCATTTCGCCGCAAAGAGGTATTTGCGACGTCCGGTCCAAGAATTAGATTGCGCTTTTTTGCTGGCTATAACTTTGACTCAAGCATGTTGAGTGCTGCCAATGGTATAGAGCGGGCCTATGCCAATGGCGTGACCATGGGGGGCACATTGTTGGCAAAACAGCAGGGAGCTGATAATTCCTCACCGGGCTTTATGGTGATAGCTTCAGCCGATCCAAAAAATGCACCATTACAGCGTATTCAGATTATTAAGGGTTGGGTGGATTCTGCGGGTAAAACCTATGAGAACGTTGTGGATGTGGCCTGTGCCCATGGTGCGGAGGTCAATGCGCAAACTAATCGCTGCCCGGACAATGGTGCCAGAGTGGATATTTCTGACTGTTCCATTAACCCAGAGAAAGGCTCTGCGCAGCTTTCTGTACTTTGGCAGGATCCAGAATTTGATCCCCAACAGCGCGCCTTTTACTATGCTCGCGCAATAGAAAACCCAACTTGCCGCTGGTCAACCTGGGATGCTATTAGGGCCGGTGTTGCGCCAAGACCTGATTTGGCAACCACTATTCAGGAGCGCGCCTGGTCTTCGCCAATTCAGTATTTGCCGCGGGATTGATCCAGAGCTTGGAAGTATTTTTTACGCCAGTATTTAATGCTTAGCCAACAGAGAAACCCGTTGATCACCAACACAGCGCCTACCAGAGGCCAAAATGCCGAGCTGAGTCCGTTGACCAAGCCTATGGGCGAAAACAGTAAATAAATAATTATCACACAGCTGACCATGGTGATAGCCACTGGCAATCCATAGGCCCAGGGCGTCATATCGACCCGGCTGTTGTTGGTGAATTGCCAGGGTTTCTCCATAGGCATCCAGTAGCCAATAGCCAACATAATAATCAGCTCAATAACAAATAGAATGCCGTAGATATGAATAAAATTAATATCTATATCGATCACAAATTTAAGCAGGGCGTAGGCGATCACATGGAAGCAAATAACGACCTTGGCAGCTAGGCCAGGCACCTGTTTGGTAAATAGACCAACCAGTACTATGGTGATCACTGGAATATTATAAAACCCGGTAAAAATACGAATAACCTGGAATAGACCCTCAGGCGCAAACTGCAACAGAGGAGAGACTACAAAAGAAAATAGCGCAATCAGTATGCTGGCAATCTTGGCGACCCTGATCAGTTGCTGATCACTCAGCTCAGTCTTTTTATAGGGCTGATAAATATCCAGCACAAACAGAGTGGCCGCGCTGTTAAGCAACGAATTAAAGGATGAAAAAACCGCGCCGAGCAACACCGCTAAAAAGAAACCACTCATATATACCGGCAGCACATTTTTCACTAAATGGGGGTAGGCTAAGTCTATAGATTGAAGCTCGCCACCATAGAGATGAAAAGCAATAATTCCTGGCACCATCATAAAAAATGGTACCAGCAGCTTAAAGTATCCGGAATAGAGAACGCCTTTTTGTCCCTCAGCCAAACTAACTGCGCCCAGAGTGCGCTGTATTACGTACTGGTTAGTGCCCCAATAAAATAAATTGGCAAAAATCATCCCTGTGAATAAGGTGCTGAAGGGTGTCGGGTCTGTTGGTGCACCTATGGCATTGAGTTTTTCGGTATGGGTGGTTACCACCTGATTAATACCTGCTCCCAGGCTGCCATCTCCCAGAGCAATAAATCCAAATACGGGCACTGCAACGCCAATAATCAGCAGGCCAATACCGTTTAATGTGTCGGAAACTGCAACTGCTTTAAGCCCGCCAAAGACTGCATAGATAGCACCAATAACTCCCACACAGACAATGGTCAGGGTGAGCCCGGCGCTGTAGCTAACATTGACTAGGTTGGGAATATCAAAAAGCTGCAGCACAGCAATAGAGCCAGAATAGAGTACCGAGGGAATAGTAATCAGGCCGTAACCCACCATAAATAGCACCACAGTCATACGTCTGACATCGTCACCAAAGCGGCTGCTGAGAAACTGAGGCAATGTGGTAAAGGCACCGGATAAATAGCGAGGTAAAAACACCAAAGCCATAACAATGGTGGCGATAGTGGCTGTGACTTCCCAGGCCATACTGCTCATGTTGTAGCCGTAAGCAGAACCGTTAAGTCCAATCAGATGCTCTGCAGACAGGTTGGTTAACACCATGGAGCCAGCAATAAAGACGCCGGTTAAACCTCGGCCAGCAAGAAAATAGCCATCTTTGGTATCTGTAATACCTTTGGTTTTTTGATAGGACACCCAGGCAACAATGCCCATAAAAAATACACAGGACACCAGTGTGGAAGTGATGTAGTTCAGTTCCAAAATCTACTCCTCTCGCTGATTGCAGGGGCCATTACAGAGTGCTCTTTTTAATTATCATCAATAAACTGCATATCCGGCCCCAGAGAAATCGAAGTATCCTCTGGTACAAATGCAGCTATTTGGTTCAGTGACAGTCTGAGTTTATGGCTGCGGCCTGCCTCAAACATCTCCTCTCCAGGGAATCTTTTCCAACGCTTACCCATGCTGGCAGGCAAGTATATTTCAACTTCTCCCCCAGGTTGCAAACAGGGCGCCACTAGCAGGCTGTCACCCAGCATAAACTGATCTTCAAAACCCCAGGCGGCTTTTTCGTTTGGACAGGCCAGCACCATGGCTCGCTGCGCAGGTAGGCCTGTTTGGCTGGAGGCTTCCATGACCTGATTGAGATAGGGCAACAATTGATAGCGCAATCGAAGAGCCTGAGTCACCGCGGCCTCTGCATCTGCACTGTAGGACCAGGGTTCCCGCGCCCCTATGCCATGCAATCTAATATGAGCAGAGAATATGGCTGCCTGGGTCCAGCGCACGTATAGCTCGTCATCTCTCTGATCTGCATAAAAGCCACCAATGTCGGTGGCATAAAATGGCGCACCTGAAAGGCCCCAGGAAATACCGCCACGCAAACTGGCGGCGAGCCCGCCCCAGTCTGCCTGTGGGTCGCCTCCCCATTGGGCTGGGTATCTCTGACTGCCTATCCATGAACAGCGGCTGAATAAAAATGGCCCTGATTGACAGTAAAGCTCTGCTGCCTCGTAGACACAGCGGTTGTATAAAAGGCTGTACACATTGTGCAATCTATCGCCACTATCACCGTTGTATGCCAGCATATCAGGCTCAATTTGCTCGCCAAAATCAGCTTTGATCATATCCACACCCAGATCAAATAGTGGTTTGTGGCTATCGCGCCAAAATTCATAGGCCTCAGGATGAGTAAAGTCGACAATGCCGGAATCAGGTAGTGGAGTGAGTACCTCACCAAAGCAACTGGTATCCCATTGATAGCGATAGGTCTCTCCGGTTTTGCGATGTTTAAGCAGCCAGCCCTTGGCTGACATCTGGTCAAACAGAGGATTATCTACAGAGACCAGAGGGTATTCCCAGATACAGACTTTAAACTTAAGCGCTTTTAGCTGGTCCATCACCAGTGCCGGCTCTGGGTAGCGGCTTGGGTCCCATTCAAAAGCAAATCTTGTCTGGGTATCCTGCCAGGCTCGCCCATCCAAGGTAATTACATCGCAGGGCATCTGCCGCTCCCGCACCTTTCTGGCGGTGGACAATAATTCTTCGGCATCCCGGTAGTACGCCTTAGATAATATAACGCCCAGAGACCATTTGGGTGGTACTGGCGATCGCCCAGTCAACTTGGTATAGCAGCCGATCATCTCGGCAGGACTATCGGCGGCCAGCAGAAATATATCTGCATAGCTGTCTTCGACAAGCAGGCCATAGGCGCGCTGAGACCAGGATGGATAGCCCACAGCATGGGTCACAGGTGCAGGAGTATGCACAAAAACGCCCCAGCCATTGGGGCTCCAGGCAAAGGGAGTATTTTTATAAGAAATCTCGGCATTGACCCCCAGGGCATCCTGGTTGTAGGAGCGCAATAGCTGGCCGCGTTTATCCAGACGGCCCCATTTCTCACCCAGGCCGTAAACTGGTTCGCTAGAATCCAGATCCAGGCTAACAAACCAGCCCTGATCGACCTTGGCTACAGGAGGCAGTCGAAACTGGCGCACAAAATGGCCATCTGTAGGGGAGCGCTGGACACAGCAATCTCCTTTAAATAACTTAAAAGAGAAGGGGCTGTGACCTATCTCCAGTCGGTAACCAGCACCAGTTATGACTGTTACAGCATCTGCACTGTCTACAGACAGAGGCACTGCTTCCGGTTCCTCGACCAACATGCCATAGTCAGTAGCTGAGACTTTGCCCAGGCGCAAGCGAGCGCCGAAGCCATGCAGAGAGATTTCTACAGGTCCAGCCTCTGTCTGCATCAACAGAGATTTCTTATCATCAGTAAGATGGCTAGCCGCGGTTATTCTAAGTGCAGGAATATCATTCCAGGCCGGGGTCGCCCCTTCAAAACTAATCATTTACCACAACCTTTTTACTCACCTAATTATTATTTTTTTTGCTCTGGGACAGCCTATACAGGCGTGCTATCTGCAGCAGTCGGGTTGGTTTGCAGAGCTTGGCTTGCGTGCAGATTGATACCTCTGTCTATAAAGACCATTGCGTCATTGATAGTTGAGAACATGGTTTTTTCAGTCATGTAATCACTGAGTATAGAGGTCTTAATGGTATCTCTAACCGGGCCTATGGCATTGGTAATATAAAACTGGATACCCTGTTTTTGTAAGTTTTCGATGACCTGCTGCAGCATAATTACCCCGGTGCTATCCAGGCTATTAATAGATTCCGCATCGAGCACCACAAACTGCAGGGCCTGCATATCCCGCTGTTTTATCCAGCGGTACAGTACCGAGACAAAGTAGTCCTTGTTGGCAAAATAAATTGGCGCATCAAATCTAAAAATCAATACATCATCACGAATATGGGCCTGGGTAAAGCGCGTGATATTGCGATATAACTTGCCATTCTGGATGGAACCCAATTCAGTCATATGGGGCGATGTGGTGTTATAGATCATCATCATAATAGACAGACTGACACCTAGTAGCAGCCCCTCTTGCACACCCAGTATTAGGGTGGCCAAAAAAGTAGTCAGTAGAATATAAAATTCTCGTCTATTGTGGGCATAGAGAACCTTCATCTCTGCATACTTAAATAAGCCTGATACAGAGACAATAATAATTGCTGACAGCAGTACTTTGGGCAGAGGGTAAGACACAAATAAGGGAGCCACAACCAGCATGGCAGCACCAATAAATAACGAGGAAAACAGCGCAGATACCTGAGTTTTTGCCCCAGCTTCTCTAAAGGCCGCACTTCTTGAAAAACTAGCTGAAACCGGGAAGGCTCTACACAGAGAGCCCACCAAGTTAGCGGCACCCACAGCGATAAGTTCTAAATTAGGCTGAGTAGTGATTTTATCAGTAGGGTTCTCTAAAGACTTGCAGATTGACATGGTCCCAACATAACCCATCAGTGCCACAGTGATAGCCACAGGCACCAGAGCCTCTAGGTCAGACAGTGAAACATTGGGAAGATTAAATGAGGGCAATCCCTGGGGGATTGAAGAGACAACATCTACCCCCATTGCCTGTAGTTCCCAGATGCCGGAGGCCAGCATGCCAAAGACTAGCAGGAATAGTGGGAAGGGCATGACTGGAAAGCGTTTTTTAGGCACTGTCATAATCAGCATGCCCAGAATGCCAATGCTCAGAGTTATCCAGGACCAGTTGGGTACCTGCAGAAAAAGCTGATATAGCAATACAAAAATATTGCCACCGGCAACATCCACACCGAGCATGGTTTCGAATTGACTGCCCATAATGATCAGTGCCGCCGCCGAGGTGTAGCCCACAATCACCGGATAGGATAAAAAGTTGGCGATAAATCCAAACTTCGCCAAACCCAACCCCAGTTGCAGAACCGCCACCATAAGCGTCAGCAGTACTGCCAACTCCAAATAACGCTCTGAGCCTGGTTCGGCCAGAACACTGAGGCCAGTGATAATCAGGATTGAGTCAAGAGCTACGGGACCCATTGAAATCTTGTTAGAGGTGCCTAGTAGCGCATAGACAATGGGCGGAAAAATGCAGGCATAGAGTCCATATTCTGGAGGCAGGCCAGCGACAAGAGCGTAACCCATGCCCTGGGGAATTAGCATAAAAGCTATAACCAGCCCGGATAACAGATCGCTCCTAAAGGTACCCTGGTGGTAATCCTTCAGCCACAGCAGGCCGGGAAATAGCTTGGTCAGCATGGTTATTTTCACCTATCTTTATTCCGCCGCAGTGACAAATGCCGTGGAGGAGGGGGTTTGCGGTGTACAGTAGATTTGATTATTACCATTTATAAGGTCTCAGGCTAGTTGTTCGCGCACTTATTTAGCATTAAAAAAATGAAACGTACTGTTAACTATGCTTTTATCCCCTAAATCTTTAAACTAACCTCGCGCCAGATGAGAATCCAATATGCTTGCAGATCTTGAATACAGTCAGGATAACTTTCCGTCGATTATCCTTAACGATGGTTCGATAAATACATTGCAGCAAGCCCATGCTTGGATAAATACCAACCAGGTAGCCTTGAAGAGAGAGCTAGCCTGCACAGGCGCTCTGTTATTCAGAGGTTTCCCGGTCAGCGATGCAGTTAGCTATGACAGATTCTTCTCGGCGTTCGGCTATAATAACTTTACCTACAAAGAGTCACTGTCGAACGCGGTGCGCATCAATTATACCGATCAAGTATTCAGCGCCAACGAAGCGCCAAAGGATGTGGAGATTTTTCTGCACAGTGAAATGGCCCAGACGCCAGTATTCCCTAATATTATTTCCTTATTTTGTGAAAAAGCTGCGGACATAGGCGGCGCCACTATACTCTGTAGGTCGGATACTCTGTATAACAAACTCGCCATAGCTGAACCCCAGTGGCTTGAGAAGCTGGCTAAAGAGGGTATTAAATATACCAACAGCATGCCCAACGGCGATAATCCCGACTCAGCTCAGGGTCGCGGTTGGCAAAGTACCCTGAGTGTGACCTCCAGAGAGCAGGCGGAAAATAAGCTGCTTAATCTGGGTTATAAGTGGCAGTGGCATGCAGATGGGTCGTTGTCAGCTCAAACCAGAGTATTGCCAGCCATCAGAGCAGTTGATAGTGGTAGGCAGGTTTTCTTTAATCAGATTATTGCGGCTTACCAGGGATGGCAAGGCGTCAAGGAGAACCCCTCAGTTGGGATTTGCTTTGGCGATGACTCGGCAATTCCCCGACACTTTCTGGATAAAATCTGTGAGATAGCAGCAGACACTGCCTACGACCTGATGTGGCAGGACGGCGATGTTGCTGTAGTCGACAACCATCTCTCTATGCATGGGCGGCGACCCTATGATGGCGATCGCGTGCGCAGAGTGCTAGTTACATTGGGGATTTGATCAGCCTCTAAACCTATCTGTCTCTTCGAGATAGCCTCTATGGGCAGGCTAATCCTGCCTCTCTCTTTTCTGTCTAAAAGTTTCCCTCAGGGGGGGAGCGGATTGCCCCTTCGACCCCGTCTCATATCGGTGCGAAAAATCGCATTTAACAATAATTAACATAATCTATAACTTTTGGGGAAATATATATGTTTAGAAAGTCAAAACTTTCTGTAGCTGTTCTCGCTGCTGCTGGAACACTGAGTGCTGGCCAGGTCATAGCTCAAGAAGGCATGATCGAAGAGGTTGTCGTAAGCGGCATCCGAGGCAGCCTTGAGAGAGCAATGGACACCAAGCGCGATTCGTCTGGTGTTGTAGATGCAATCTCTGCCGAAGATATCGGCAAATTCCCAGATACTAACCTAGCTGAATCACTACAGCGTATCTCAGGTGTATCTATCAACCGTGTTAATGGTGAAGGTTCTGAGGTAACAGTTCGCGGCTTTGGTGGCGGCTTCAACCTGGTCACCCTGAACGGTCGTCAAATGCCTTCAGCTAATGTTGGCACTATTACGGGTAACCCTCTGGATCAGGGCGCTTCAGGAAGCAGCCGTTCGTTTGATTTCTCAAACCTGGCCTCTGAGGGTGTGCGTGGCCTGCAGGTATACAAGACCGGTCGTGCAGCTGTGGCAACTGGTGGTGTAGGTGCAACTATTAATGTTGAAACCGTTAGACCTCTGGAAGCATCTGGTACTCAGGCTAGCTTGGGTGTTAAGGCTGTAGACGATACCAGTGGTGACGAAATCACTCCAGAAGTAAGTGGTCTGTACAGCTGGACTAACGACGACGCTACTTTTGGTGTTTCTGTATTCGGTAGCTTTCAGGAGCGTGACTCCGGTAGCCGTCACTCTTCAGTAGAAGAGTTTGGTCTGCGTACCTGGGACAGCACTAACCCAGCAAACCTGGCTAATCTGGGTATAGTTGCAGACGCGACTATCGAGAATGCGCCAAACGACGGGCAGCTGGTTTATCGCCCAACTAACCTGGGTTTGGGTTTCAACGAAGACAAGCGTGAGCGTACCAATGGTTTGCTGACTGCACAGTTTGCTCCCAATGATGAAATGACGTTCACAGCTGATTTTGCCTATGCTGAGAATATTCAGGACTCTACTTCTTTGATTGACGGCCTGTGGTTTAACGGTACTGTTGACTATGTTGAGTATGATGGCAACCCAGTTGTTGCGGCTCCTGTAATCTTCGCAGAAGACGTATCCGGTGGTAAGGACTTCTTCTTCCAGAATCTAGCCATGGGTACCAAGGACACTCTGGAATCATTCGGCTTGAACCTTGACTGGAATGTGAGCGATCAGCTGAATCTGCGTTTTGACCTGTCTTCTTCAGAAGCCGAGAGTGGCGGTAATGGCCCTCTGGGTCACAACGTACTGCGTATGAACGTTGCTGGTGCTACTGCCGGTTGGCAGGCTGTTGATTTCGGTCAGACAATTCCACAGGGTGTGGCCTCTATTGATGATTCATCTAAAGGCAATGCAAACGGCGTCTTTGACGCTGCTGATGTGGGTTCTCAGGTAACTCAGTTCACTAGTTCTGACCAGGTAGCCAAAATTGACCAGTTCTCTTTTGACGGTACTTTTGCAGTTTCAGATTCTGTTGAGGTAGATTTTGGTCTAGGCTTTATGAGCTCAGAGATGCAGCAGACTCGCATTGGTGGTTCTAATGCACTGGGTGGTTGGGGTGTTGATGCTCCAGGTGATATCCCAGAAGGTCTTATCCAGCAGGTGAATACTCTAGGTGAATTCGACTATAACGGATCTGGCGTTGCTGGTGTTTCTCAGCCTGCTGGTGAAACTGCTCCTATAGCTTTGGGTTCTGTCTCTTGGCAGACTGATCCACTGACATTGCTCAATGCTATTGCTGGCACCTATGGCTACGATCCCGCCAATATGCCTATCAACAGCACTGCTGACAATTTGGTTGAAGAAGACACAGTGTCTATTTACAGCCAGATAACAATGGACGGTGAAGTAGGTGGCATGCCATTTGATGTGGTTGCCGGTATTCGTTGGGAAGAAACTGAAGTCACTTCAACTTCTCAGCAGTCAGTACCTAGCGCCTTTGTTTGGGAATCAAATAATGACTTCTCATTTACACTGGGTTCTGGTGTTTCAGCTCTAGCTGAAGACTACACTTACAGTGCACTGTTGCCTAGCCTGGATGTTTCGGTTGATATTACCGACAGCTTGAAAGCTCGTGCTTCATTCAGCAAGACGCTGGCTCGCCCAACCTACAGCGATATGTACACAGCTACCTCAGTAGAAGCGCCTAGCCGTATTACTCACCTAGGTGATCAGCCTTCTGCTAGTCAGGGTAACGTTGCATTGGATCCTCTGGAATCCAATAACTTCGATTTATCGGTTGAGTACTACTACGGTGATGCTAACTACTTCTCTGTTGGTTACTTCCAAAAGAACGTTTCCAACTTTGTGGGTATTCAGCAGGCTAATCAGTCACTGTTTGGTTTGAGAGATGCTACAGCATCAAACAGCACCTTCTTATCTCAGGCTATTGACCAGTTAGCTGAATTAGGTCTGGCAGAAAGTGAAGATAGACTTTTCTCCATGACTGCAATTCTGCAAAACCTCGATTCCTTTGAGGGTGCAACCGGTGCTGAGGCATATACCAATGCCATGGCCGGTGGTACTGAGCAGGAAGGCCACGACGCAATTTTCAGTGCATACGATGTAACACCTGTTGCAACGGATCCTGAAATTATGTTTGCGGTTAAGAGTCCAACCAACTCCCAGGATGCTGAAATCTATGGTTTTGAGATTGCATCTCAGCACTTCTTTGGTGAGACAGGCTTTGGCTACCAGTTCAATTACACAATGGTAGAGGGTGATATTGGTTACGACAATGGATCTGATCCTAGTCAAGACCAGTTCGCACTGCCTGGCCTGAGTGACACTCTCAACCTGGTAGGTATTTATGAGAAAGACGGGCTGTCTGCTCGTTTAGCCTACAACTGGCGTGATGATTTCTTGAACCAGGTTAACCGTTCAGTGGGCAGTACTCGTAACCCTGAGTACATTGAGTCTGTTGAGCAGCTAGATTTGAATGTAAGTTATGAGTTCAACTCTGGTGTTATCCTGTCTATGGATGCGATCAATCTGACGGGTGAAGGACAGCGTAAGTACGGTCGTACTCCAACTGCTGCATTCTTCGTTCAAGAGCTTGATCCACGTTACGTGTTCTCAGCACGTTACACGTTCTAAGATAAATAAGACGCTCTCTTCCATGGTCCCCCCCCCATTGTTGAGAGCGTCATTATTTTGAACAGAACAAAGAATAAGTAACAGAGTAGTTTCGATAAGGCCTCCATGTAGTCTCTACAGGGGGCCTTATTTTTTATTACAATGGTAGAATAGTCGCTACCGCCTATAACTATAAATGACTGGATAATTAAATGAGCCAAGCTGTACTTCTAAATAACGTCGAACACAAAGATCTAAAAGTTGATTCCAGCCTCGGTGCTGAATATGGCGACAATGTAAATCGGGCTCTGGCGTTTTCTACAGAGTTTGGCGATCTGCAAAAAGAATATCCGATACTGTTTTACAGAGATTCCAAAAGTCAGGCTTTTCAGGCCCACGTGATTCTGGGTCTTGAAAAGGATGAAAACCTATTTCTGGGTGACCAGGGCTGGTTGGGTAACTACGTACCTGCAGTATTGGCCCGCGGCCCATTTATGATTGGTTTCCAAGCCCGCGAGATTGAGGGCAAAGCCGTTAATGAACCAGTTATCCATATTGATATGGATAACCCAAGGGTGGGCGCCGAGACCGGTCAGCCGCTATTTCTCGCCTATGGTGGCGATACCCCCTATCTGGAAAAGATAATGCAAACCCTGCAGGTTATTCATCAGGGTACTGCACTGGATGAGAGCTTTTTTGCCACCCTAGATTCCATGGAGCTGTTCGAGCCGGTTAATATAGAAATCTCCCTGAGTAATATTGCCAATGTTAATCTGCGTGACTACTACACCATCAACAAAGACAAATTGGCACAGTTAGATGCTGAAAGTTTAGAGAAACTCAACAGAGCAGGTGTGTTGAGTCTGGTATTTTTTGCCCTAGTATCCATGGGTAATTTTAATAAACTGATTGAACTTAAAAATAAGAAAATGGCCATTGCCTAGAGGCATGCCGGTTAAGATGCGATCACTATGAGATATTTAGACGGCCAGGTTCCTGTGCTAGAGGGCGTCAAGCCCGACCAGATTCCGTTCGAACAGCTCTTTGCAGCTGAGGGGCCTATTATTTTGCGTGGTCTGGTATCTGATTGGAGCCTAGTTAAAGCAGGCGAGCAATCACCAGGCAAAGCGATGGAGATATTGCAGAGCCACTCCAGTAAAAAGCCGGTGGGTGTCTATATTGCACCGCCAGAGGCAGAGGCGCGGTTTTTCTATAATCAGGATTGCACTGGCTTTAATTATCAGAGCAAATATCTGCAACTCAGTGATATTTTTGCCCAAATCCGCGAGGCAGAGAATAACCCAGATCACTCTTACTACTATATGAATTCCCTAACCCTGGACAACTGCTTTCCAGGCTTGCGTGCGGGCAATGACCTCAGCTTTGATCACCAGGCGTTTACCAATAACCAGCCATTATCAAAAGTCTGGGTAGGAACAGAGTCAATTGCTGCAGCCCATTATGATGTGCCGAGCAATCTAGCCTGCTGTGTGTTGGGTGCGCGTCGCTTTACCCTGTTCCCGCCAGAGCAGATTCACAACCTCTATCCTGGCCCGCTGGAGCCCACGCCAGGTGGACAGGTGATTACCATGGTCGATCTTAAGAATCCCGACTTTGAGCGCTTCCCCCGAGTTCGTCGGGCATTGGAGGCTGCAGTGGTGGTGGATTTACAGCCTGGCGACGCAGTCTACTATCCCAGCATGTGGTGGCATCAGGTCGAAGCGCTATCGCCGTTTAATATTATGATTAATTTTTGGTGGCTTCGCTCGCCAGCCTATATGGGCAACCCAATGGATATTGTGATGCACGCCATTATGGGTATTAGAGATCGCCCGGAGGCAGAAAAGAATGCCTGGCGAGAGGTATTTGAGTACTACATCTTTGGCCCGGCAGATACCCCCAGAGAGCATCTGCCGGCAAGTATTCAGGGTGCACTAGGGGAGCTGGATGACGACAGCATTCGCCGCCTCCGCGCCCTGGTAAAAAATAAGCTTAATCGCTAGCGGCCTGTATATCTGCACTCTTGGGTGCCCAGAGTAAAAGTATCTCGATGCTCAGAGTCGGGTACAGGTACAGAACAAAAATTGGAGTAAAAGAATAATGTTGAAAGTGGTTATTGCAGGGGGTGGAACCGCTGGCTGGCTTGCGGCCTGTGGTCTGTCCTCTCGTTTGGGCAGCTTGCTGGATATCAGATTGGTTGAGTCCGATACCATTGGTACTGTTGGTGTAGGCGAAGCCACAATTCCCCCTATGCGCAACTTTCACCGCATTATGAATATTGATGAACAGGAGTTTATGCGTGAGACCCAGGCAACCTTTAAGTTGGGCATTGAATTCGATAATTGGGGAGAGGTGGGCGATAGCTATATTCACTCCTTTGGAGAAATAGGCCAGCGCTCTTGGATGGCAGAGTTTCATGAATTTTGGATGGAAGCTCAGACCCAGGGTTTCGGCGGCAGTCTCGAGGACTACTGTCTCGAGTTGCAAGCCGCCAAGGCGGGTAAGTTCGCCACTCAGATAGATGACACCAGATTAAATTTTGCCTTCCATCTGGACGCCACCCGCTATGCCAAGTACCTGCGCAAAAAAAGTGAGGCGGCAGGGGTGCGCCGGATTGAAGGGTTGATTAAAGAGGTTCAGAAAGACCAGCAGTCCGGTGAAATAAAGGCGCTGTTATTAGACAGCGGCGAGTTGATCGAAGGCGATCTGTTTATTGACTGTACAGGCTTCCGCTCTCTGCTGCTGGGAGAATCTCTTGGCGTAGAGTTTGATGACTGGAGTCACTGGCTATTCTCTGACCGCGCTATTGCAGTGCAGACTGAAGCCACAGAGGAGCCGGTGCCCTATACTCGTGCCACGGCCCATGCTTCTGGCTGGCAGTGGCGCATACCGCTGCAGACTAGGGTGGGTAATGGCATTGTCTATAGCAGCCGATTTATGTCCGATGAACAAGCCAAGCAGACATTATTGAGCAATATTTCCGGTGATATGATTACCGAACCCAGGCAGCTGAAATATCGCACCGGCAGTCGCCAGAAATCCTGGCATAAAAACTGTATCGCTCTGGGGCTGGCCAGTGGTTTTATAGAGCCGTTGGAGTCGACCAGTATCCATTTGGTGATGACCGCGATTATTCGCCTGATACGCCTGTTTCCCTTTGGTGACTTCACCGAGGCACTGGCAGATAGATTTAATCAGGAAACCCGCACCGAGATAGAAACCGTAAGAGATTTTGTAATTCTGCACTATAAACAGACCCATCGCACCGACAGTGACTTTTGGAATGCCTACCGCACCATGGAGATTCCAGATACGCTGGCCCATCGTCTGGAGATCTTTGAGAAAAACGCCTATGTCTGGCCAGATGATGTGGCTCTGTTTCGCGTCGATTCCTGGGTGCAGGTGATGATGGGGCAGGGCTTGAACCCCAGATCTTATCATGGCGCTGGTAAGCTAAATAATAAGGCCTCGCTTCAGCAATCCCTGGCGAAAATGAAATCTTTGATTGATGAGAAAGTACAGAAACTGCCTACCCATCAGCAGTTTATTAACCATTACTGCCCGGCCCCCCAGGGGGACTGATCAGCAGACTAGTTGAAAACATTATGACTAAAACTGTAGTTATAGTAGGCGGCGGTAGCGCTGGCTGGTTAACAGCCGGGATAATTGCCGCGCGACATAACCCGCTGGATAAAGCCGGCCAGGGCACTAAGGTGACAGTGCTGGAATCCCCAGATGTTGCCAATCTGGGGGTGGGTGAGGGTACCTGGCCCACCATGCGAGATACGCTGCGACAGATTGGTATTTCTGAAGCCGACTTTTTGCGCGCCTGCGATGTCAGTTTTAAGCAGGGCTCTCAGTTTATTAACTGGCAGCGAGGAGAGAGCGAGTCTTACTACCATCCATTTTTTCCTCCCGGCGGTTACGGTTCTGTCAATCTGGCTGCCCACTGGTTAAATGCGGGTGGCAATGGCAGCTTCGCAGATGCAGTCTGTCCCCAGGGCAAAGTCTGTGATTTAGGCCTGGCTCCAAAAACGGCGCAGACGCCGGAATATGCATTTGGGCTTAACTATGGTTACCATCTCAATGCGGGAAAATTTGTAGAGCTACTGCAGCGTCACTGTGTGGAAAAGCTAGGGGTGGATCACCAGCTAGGCCATGTGGATCAGGTGTTGGATGCTGAAAACGGTGATATCCAAGCCCTTTCCTTAACCAATGGCGCAAGCATATCTGCGGATCTGTTTGTCGACTGCACAGGCTTTGCCGCGCTGTTAATTGGCAAGCATTACGAAGTGCCTTTTATCTCTCAGCGAGACTGTTTATTTAATGATACGGCACTTGCTGTGCAGGCCAAACATGCTGCTGAGGATACCCCCATAGCCTCCTGCACCAAATCTACTGCTCAATCCAGCGGCTGGGTATGGGATATCGCACTGCCAACAAGGCGGGGTATTGGCCATGTTTTTTCCAGTCAGCATAGCTCAGTAGAAAAAGCCGAAGACGAGTTGCAGCGTTACCTGGATGCAGATCAGTGGCTGGCAAAAGATCACCCCAGTCCGCGTAAAATAACCTTTCAGCCCGGCCATCGAGAGACTTTTTGGTATAAAAACTGTGTGGCTGTAGGCGTCTCAGCTGGCTTTGTAGAGCCCCTGGAGGCCAGCGCTCTAGTATTAATTGAAAAGTCGGCGGAGTTTATTAGTAATAATTTGCCCCAGGACAGGTCGGCAATGACAGTTGTCAGCAAGCGTTTTAATGAGATTATCAGTAAGTACTGGACCGATATTGTTGATTTTCTGAAACTTCATTATGTATTGTCCGAGCGCACAGATTCTGAGTACTGGCGAGATCACAAAGATCCAAACAGCATGCCAGACAGTCTTAGAGACAGTTTACAGCTTTGGCGCTCTCAGGTTCCCTGGGCCTCGGATACCAATAATCGGGCCGAGTTATTTTCTGCGGCAAGTGTTCAGTATGTGCTCTATGGCATGGGTTTTGTAACAGAGGTCAGCAGCCGCCGCTATCGTCAATGGAGTAAAGACGCTGCGTTAGCAGAGCGGTTGATGCGTGACAATCTGGGTAAAACTGAGATGTTTATGGCCAGCCAGCCCAGTAATCGCGATTTGCTTAATCTGGTGCGCCGAGCCTGATCAGACAGCTGCTCTACCTGATGTACTCAGTCGGCAAACTGGATAAAGCTGGTTACTGTAAGGCGTCCTGTTTCAGGGCTGGGATCAAAGTTGTAATCTGGCCCAATAATGCCTGAATGCAGGCTCGAACCTCGGTACATCAGCAATCGGTTGTATACTGCGGTATGGCGTGCCAGCTCTGAATAGTCCTCAGTGCCGCCGCAAATATAGCCTGCGGGCTGTCGCGCAGGATCCTGCAGCCTAGTCATCAGGCTCTTCTGGTACTTGTCAAATCTAGGCTTATCTATATATTCATAATCAGTTGCATTGTGGCGATAAAACCCTGTCCCTGAACTCGGTGCATCGCACAGATAATGTATCACGGCCAGACTGTTTCTTGAGGGCGCATCAAAATGGGGAACGCACTGCATAGGTGTCAGATTTTGAGGTTGGGTAGTTACCATAGAGAACTTTGATGCCGCAGATTTTATACTGCGCAGATCAAGGTTAAAAAAATCACCAATAATAGTCTGGAAGTTTCTTACCAGACCTATGATATAGGCATCGCTGATCGACATTCTGACGCCTGGATAGAAGCTGTCCGCCACTGCGAAGCTATTTCGAGCAATAGCATCTTGCCTAAGTATCTCCGCACCTTGCATATAGGAGTCAACGCGCACCAGCTCTTGCTGATCAGCACCAATTTTCAGACATTCGTAGTCCATATTATGACATGGAGCATAGGTTGATTTATCATCAACAGACATTATTTATTTCCTGTCGTCGTTATTATTTAAAGCGCAATATATTTTTTATAGCTACAGCATAGATCAAATTTTGCCCGCTGCACACAGCTGATTAGTTGGATAATATTCTGGTAAAAAAGGCTAATTACACAGAGTGGATTGGCCTGGCCAGAACGTCTTATTAACGTGTTTATTTGTAAGCGCATATGGCCTTGAGCAGTTAATATAAATACTCAATGAAAGACATCACAAGAATTAAACCAACGGAGTTTGTTGATGAATATTGCGCATTATTTGATGGCGGGGTTTTTTGTAGCTGCAGTAACTGGATGTGACTCTGGCCCAGCTGCGGGCATCGGTGGCACTGAGGGCCAGGCTGAGTCAGCAGAGTCTCAGATTATGCAAATTCACCCAGAGATCTGGCCTAAGCAGGAACCTCCGATTGCGCGAGATGAAAATACAGAGCGCCTTATTGCATCATTAATTAGCCAAATGAGCCTGGAAGAAAAGGTCGGTCAGATTATTCAGGCTGATATTGGTTCAGTTACGCCCGATGAGGTGCGTGAGTATCATCTGGGGTCTGTGCTCAATGGTGGCAATTCAGCGCCAGGCGGCGACAATCGAACCAGCCCCGCCGCCTGGGTCGCTCTTGCCGATGAATTTTGGCTGGCTTCGACGGACAAAACCGGTGGTAGAACAGGTATTCCCGCACTCTGGGGCACAGACGCTGTGCATGGGCACAACAATATTGTTGGAGCCACAATCTTTCCCCATAACATTGGGTTAGGCGCTGCCAATAATGCCAATCTGATGTACCAAATCGGTACTGTGACGGCCAAAGAATTGCTGGCGACAGGTTTGGATTGGACCTTTGCTCCTACCATAGCTGTTGTGCGCGACGACCGCTGGGGTCGTACCTACGAGAGCTATTCCGAAGATCCGGCTATCGTCAGAGAATACGCTGGTTATTTGGTTGAAGGTATACAGGGTAAGCTCAGCGATAATACCTTTCTCGATGAAGATCACCTGATTGCAACTGCTAAGCACTTTATCGGTGATGGCGGCACCATTGATGGTCGTGACCAGGGAGACAATATCTCCAGTGAAGAGGATCTGCGCGATATACAGGGCGCCGGTTATCCGGTCGCTATTAATCGTGGTGTGCAATCGGTGATGGCTTCTTTTAATAGCTGGCATGGGCGCAAAATGCATGACTATAAAGAGCTATTAGACGATGTGCTGGTCGACCAAATGGGGTTCGATGGTTTTGTTATCGGCGATTGGAACGGTCATGGGCAGGTTGAAGGCTGCACCAATGTGTCCTGTGCGTCCTCGTTTAACAATGGTCTTGATATGTTTATGGCACCGGACAGCTGGCGTGGACTTTACCTGAATACTCTGGCCCAGGTAGAAAGCGGTGAGATCAGTATGGCGCGCTTGGATCAGGCCATAGGTCGTATTCTGCGGGTAAAAATACGCGCTGGATTATTCGAGGCTGGACTGCCCTCGGAGCGCAAATACGCCGGACGCTTTGACTTGCTTGCAGCCCCAGAGCATAGGGCGCTGGCAAGAAAGGCTGTGCGTCAGTCATTGGTTTTGATTAAGAATGCCAATCAGCTATTACCGCTTTCACCCTCTGCAAATATATTGGTTGCGGGTGATGGTGCTGATAATTTGAGCAAACAAACTGGTGGCTGGACTCTCTCCTGGCAGGGAACTGGCAACAGTCCAGAACATTTTCCCGATGCGGTATCTATTTTTGATGGTATCCATGAGCAGGTAAAAGCCGCAGGGGGCACTGCAATATTGAGCCCAGAGGGTGAGTACAAAACTAAGCCCGATGTGGCTGTGGTGGTATTTGGTGAAAATCCCTATGCGGAATTTCAGGGCGATCGTGCCCATTTGGATTTTCGTTCAGAAGAGGGCCTAAGGCTACTCAAGAAATTTAAATCTGAGGGTATTGCGACAGTGGCAATTTTTATTTCCGGGCGGCCAATGTGGGTTAATCCGGAACTTAATGCCTCAGACGCCTTCGTGGCTGCCTGGTTGCCTGGCACAGAGGGTGCTGGTATTGCTGATGTCTTGCTGCGCAACGCCAGCGGCGATATTCAGTTTGATTTTCATGGCAAGCTGTCTTTCTCCTGGCCCAGAACCGCAGTTCAAACGGCGGTTAACCTTGGGGATGAGGACTATAACCCTCTGTTCGCCTATGGTTATGGCTTGGGTTATGCAGATACCGGCAATTTTGAAGCTTTATCTGAAGACGCACAGCTTGGTGATATGGCTGAGGGGCAGAATAATAACTTCCTCAAGGCTGGTGAGCCTGTTTCACCCTGGCGACTGGCGATGCATGATTCCTTGGGCGCTGTGCAAATCAATAATTCTAAGGCTACCAGTGCCTCTGGCGCTCTGACTATGAGTGCCCTGGATTACAGAGGCCAGGAAGATACACGCCTATTTGTTTTTACTGGAGCTGCTGAGTTGGCTGTTGAGGGTGAGACTATTGATCTTGCCCGTGAATCCAATGGCGATATGGCGCTGGAACTTGAGTATCAGGTGCTTGGTGATCAGGTGGGCAATACCAGCATTGGCGTTGCCTGCGGTGAAGGCTGTGCCGGATACCTTAACATTACCTCAGGGCTGCAGAATAAGCTTAATCAAGGATGGCAGTTATCCCAGTTAAAATTAAGTTGTTTTGCTGATCAGGGTGCAGATATGAGCAAAATCAGCTCACCTGTGGTCCTCAACGCAGCTGGGCCTCTGCAAATCCAGTTGAGGTCAATTAGTCTTGTTAGTAATCAAGGGGATGCCAGCTGTTCGCTGTAAGCTGCTATAGATGCTTATATAAGCCTACTAAATCAAGCAATTAATCATGGTACTAGAGAGTGGATTCTCTAGGCTAGAACGTCTTATTATAGTATCAAGTATTTGCTGTTTTTAGCAGTTAGGGGATTGTCCCGGTAATAACTCAAAATTGTTGGTTGATCGAAACAGTCGTATGACGCCTGATAGTCAAAAGTTGGAGATGCACGATGTCTATATCCGCCACCATACGGAGCTTTGCCGCTATGTGGTGAATAAAGCCAACGTCAGTAATGACGAGGCTCAGGACATAGTGCAAGCGGCATTTACACGCGTGATTGAAATGGACTTTAAGGACATTAAAAACCCGAGAGCACTTCTATACAAGACTAGCTACAACATAGCCATCGACCAAAAAAGACATGGCGGCGTGCGCCAGAGGCATGTTCAGGCGGTTGTTGACTCAGGTGCGGCGATGGTAGAGGAGTTGAGCCCAGACCGTATACATGATGGCAGACGTCAGCTGGGCCAGGTGGTCGAAGCACTGTGGGATATGCCAAAAAAGCGCAGAAGACTACTTTTAATGAATCGATTTGATGGTTTGAGCTATGCGCAAATTTCCCGTACTGTCGGATTGTCAGAAACCGTGGTGCGCAAGCATGTTGCCAAAGCGCTACTGGATTGCCAGAAAGCACTTCAAGCCCGAACGGATCAGAATTTTAAATGAGCAAATATTTTATGCAGCTATCAGATCAGATTAATGAGCAGGCGGCAGAGTGGTTTACACTGATGCAGTCAGCAGATGTGTCTGCCGAAGATCGCCAAGAATTAAATAACTGGCTGTCAGAGCACTCTGATCATCGAGAAGCTTACAGACAAATAGAGCTTGTATGGCAGAGCATTGGAGATCTATCTGGCAGTGAAGAAGGCTTTGAGTTGCGCCGTTCGGTAGAACCGTTTTCATCTCGATTGAAAACATTTTTTGCGGAGCTTATGCCGGCGCAAAAATATGCAATGAGCTTTACCATAGTCTGTGTTGCAGTTACATTGATGTTGCTACCTGAGAGCAATACGCCTGCTACTACCTACTACAGCACAGGTGCGGGAGAGATTAAAACCATCACTCTGGTCGACAATAGTGAAATTACCCTAGGTGCCAAGTCGCAAATCAGCACAGTGATTTCTGATGTTGAGCGATCGGTTAATCTGATCAGCGGTGAGGCCTTTTTTGATGTAGCCAAAGATCGACAAAAACCATTTTTTGTTATTACGAATAACCTCACTGTAGAGGTTGTGGGTACTCAGTTTAATGTTCGGCAAGTGAGAGACTCTGTGAGCGTTGCTGTTGCAGAAGGCATAGTGAATATTTTTAGCCAGGGCGTTCACAGTGCTCAATCGGAATTTCTCCCCGCCCTAGTTTTGATGGCCGGACAGGGCGTTGTAAAAGAAGCTGGCAGTAACTTTGAGCCAGTTACTGCTGTGCCTGCCTCGGACGCAGGGGCCTGGCGAATGGGCCGGCTGGTCTACAGAGATATATCACTGGCGAATATTGTTGCAGATGCCGGCCGCTATATAGACAGTAAAATAGTATTGCAGTCTGATGATCTTGCTGATGTAAAGGTCACTATGACATTGCGCACCGACCAGGTGGATCAGTTGCCGCAGATGCTGTCGCAGACGCTGCCGCTGGAAGTACATGTAATTTCTGACAATATCACTCTGCTTAAAAATTAATCAGAAAACAGTATAGGTTTATCGCAGCTGTATCTGAGTCACTGATACTGGGCAGGCCCAATAAAAACTAATATCCAACCAATAATAAAAACTATCAGAGGGATTTATGACCGCAGCGCCTAGCAACGAGAGACTTACCATACTAAAAATAACCGTGGTTGCCGCACTGGGTGGGTTGCTATTTGGCTATGACACAGGTGTGATTGGCGGAAGTCAGCTATATTTTACCGAGTATTTTAAATTTTCCGCTGCCGAACAGGGCTGGGCAGTCAGCAGCGCACTCTACGGTTGTCTGGTGGGTGCCCTGATTGGCGGTTACCTCACCAAAAGCATCAGCAGAAAATATACTTTGATTCTGGCGGCGGCTCTTTTCACCGTCTCGGCCTGGGGCTCCGGTATTGCAGATAGCCTCAATGAATTGGCAATCTACCGTATTATTGGTGGCCTGGCGGTGGGTATGGCTTCACTGGCGGCGCCTATGTACATTGCCGAGATAGCTCCTCCAAGATTACGTGGTCGTTTGGTTTCCTACTATCAATTGGCCGTGGTTATTGGCTTTTTTATTGTGTTTTTAGCTACTTACTTTATAGGTGGTGGCGATACGCAGAATATGTCGCCAGAGGTGCTTGAGGCGCTGCATAAGCACAATGTTGAGCAGGGCTGGCGCATTATGTTCTGGTCTGAGCTGTTGCCTGCCGGAGCTTTCTTTGTGCTGCTATTTACAGTGCCACACAGCCCGCGTTGGTTAGTGCTCAAGGGCCGCACTGAAGAGGCTAGAGCAGTGCTTGCGCGCATTACCTCGAGCGACCAAGAAGCCGATGCTGAGCTTGCTGAGATACAGGCATCCCTGACCAAGAGCCCTGCGCCCAATATGGCTATGCTGTTTGGTAAAGGTATTGGTTTCGCCCTGTTTCTTGGTGTGATGCTGTCGATCTTTCAGCAGATTACCGGCATTAATGCCATTCTCTATTACGGTGCAGAAATCTTCAGTAATGCTCTGGGCTATGGTCCGGAAGATGCACTTAAGCAGCAGCTGTGGCTGGGTGCGGTCAATCTGATCTTTACCTTTGTGGCCATCTACAAGGTCGATAGCTGGGGGCGCAAACCACTGTTTATCGGCGGCAGCATTGGTATGTTTGTGGGTCTATCTGTTTTGGGTCTGACGATCTATACAGGACAGATGGGGGTTATCTCTCTGTTGGCCATTCTGGTATTTATTGGCTCATTTGCCATGTCTATGGGTCCAGTGGTCTGGGTTATGTTGTCGGAGATGTTTCCCAATAATGTGCGCAGTGTCGCCATGTCAATCGCGGTGGCGGCACAGTGGCTGTTTAATGCACTAGTGGCCAACAGCTTCCCAGTGGTTAATGAAAGTACGCTAAATCAGAGCGGTTTTAATGGCGCACTACCCTATTTTATCTTTGCTTCATTCTGTGTAGTTGCCATGATCTTTGTATGGAAGCTGGTGCCTGAAACCAAGGGCAAGACGCTGGAAGAGATGGAAGCATTGTGGTCAGCCAGAGAGGACAGTTAATCTGAGGCAAGATTAATCACCGGTGATAAAAAAGCAGAGCATAGGTATTTGGCCCTGCTGTTTTCGTCGGTCCGGGGGTTAAGAATCGACCAAAGTGGCCTCCAGCACGATCAACTGGACATGCAGACGCGTATAATTAAACCAGAAAAGTTAAGCGCCAGATTGCTTGCAGGGCAGCAGAATTAAATCAAAGGACGATGAATAGATAATTATAATAATGCGAGATGATGGGTAGTCAGGCCATCAGTTTTTGATTATGAATAGATCGAAGAATTTGGGGGGCGGGGGACTGCAGCATAGGTTATTTGTGCTGGCGGCTTCTTTAGTTCTAAATTTTGGATTTATTCCCCAGACTTTAGCTCAACCTGATCAAGCCAGAACAGATTTTGATATTCCATCTCAGTCGTTGGAGTTGGGGCTAGTTGCCTTTTCGCTGCAAGCAGACATCAATATTATTGGTGCAACCGCGCTGCTACAGCAGCATATCATTCCAGACATCAATGGCTATTTCACCAGATCAGAAGTGCTGAACCTATTATTTGAGGGCAGCGGTCTCCAGTACAAAGTTATCAACGATTCATCTGTGGCAATTTTTGCTAAGAAACCAGTGGTTGAAAAAACCTATCTGCAAGAAATTATTGTCACTGCTGCCGGCAGAGAGACAGACTTGCAAAAAACCCCTATTGCCGTCTCTGTATTTGATCAGACCAAACTCGATTCTAATGGCGTTTCCAGTTTGGCTGGACTGACTTATATGGTGCCTGGCCTGGAGATGACTAGTACCGCCCCACAGGCTGCGATGCTGGTGCAGCTGCGTGGTGTGGGCACTACTAATATCACTGAAATTGCCGATGGCCCAGTGTCAATTCATGTTGACGGTATCTATTCTCCCAGGTCACAGGCTGCGGCATCTTTACTCTATGATGTGGATAGAATCGAAATATTACGGGGCCCTCAGGGTACGCTGCTTGGCCGCAACTCAACCTCTGGCAGTGTCAATATTTATAATCGCAAGCCTTCCCTGGATAGGGTTGAGGGCAATTTCTCCGCTGCAACAGGCAACTACGATCGCCATGAATTGCGCGGGGCCCTGGATGTGCCAATTAGTGATAGCTTTGGCTTGCGCTTTGCCGGCGCTACTCTGCGACATGATTCCTACACCGATCTTCTGGATAGCTATGCAGGTCTTGGCTCCCAGTACCCTGAGACTTCAGACCAGTTAAATGATTTTGATCGCGCTCTAGACTTGGGACAGAAGGGGCCAGAAATGGCGGACCAGAAGAGTTGGCGTATCTCTTCTCTGTGGCAGCCAGCCGATAGTTTTAGTGCCCTGGTTAGCTTTGAGGAATATCGAGATCAGGGTACAGGCCTGGCTCAATTGGACCCAGGTCTGGTTGCTCAGGGTATTAGGGCTGTGGTGTCAGATAGCCCTGCTTTTCTTGATCTGCACAACAGCAGTCTGCGCTCTAAGTTGGACTACAAAGCTGCGAATTATTCAACGCGCTATCTTTATGGACGCTCGCAGATGAACCGCGAGCAGATTGTAGATGCCGACAATGGCATAACCAGCAGTTTTGAACAGCAGCGTACCCATAGTTCCAGTTTTCGGTTTTCCTCCCACGAACTGCAATTGATGAACGATGATAGCGAGCGACTGCGCTGGTTGCTGGGAGCTTTTTACTCCCATGAAAATAATAATATTGTATTTGCCGTAGATCAGCAAAATGCCGGCGGAGGTCGATACCCCGAGGGCGCTTCAAGTTGGATTAGTAATTCTGATGGGGCTGCGGTTTCCTATGCCATTCAGCCAGATCGGCGAGTGAAGTCGCTGGGGCTGTTTGCCCAGGCTACCTATGATATTGATAATTTGCGCCGGCTCACTCTAGGTGCAAGGTATACCAGCGATAATAAGTCTGATCGCGATGGCCGAGCTATCAATTGCCGAGTGACTTCCATGCTCGGTCCCTATATCGAGTCTGATTCAATCGGCCCAGGCGCGCCGCGGCCGGAGCAAATTTATGCAGACGCGGCCACACAACAGGCTATTGATAATGGGAATTACCATGACAATGGCACCAATCAGGGTATTGGCGATGAGCCCTGCTGGATAAGGCAGGTCAATGATCTGGCAGTCACCTGGGAAAATATAAGCGGCCTGATCAACTATGAATATAGTCCCTCCGAGCGCCTTATGTATTTAGCCTCGCTTTCAACAGGGTTTAAGTCTGGCCATATTCAGGACGCCGGAAACTCTGTTGAACCTGAGACTGTAACCAATCTTGAGCTGGGATTTAAGTCCCAGTATCTGGATGACAGATTAAGGTTCAATGTGGCACTGTTCCGGGCCGATTACAATAATCTGCAGTTCTCCAATGAAGACCGACTTGATATCAATAACGATGGAATTGCTGATACAGGTGGCAGCACCGTGGTGCGCAATGCCTCTGCAGCCAGTATTAGTGGTATTGAGATGGAGCTTGACTGGGCCTTGACCGATTTGGATCGACTGCAGCTCAGTGGGACCTTTACCGATGCCCGCTTTGATCATTTTGAAATACCAGACACCTTATTTGGTAATCTATTTAACCCCTACGTATCCAGCACAACTCTGTCGCCAGTAGATCCTGTTGTGTTATCTGGCAATAGCCCACCCCGGGTTCCGAACTGGAAGTTCACGCTTTCTTACAGCCATAACTTTAACTATGCCTGGGGGGTTATTACTCCGCGCATAGTCGTCAAGTTGTCCGATCAATATTTCTTGGATATCTACAACCGCGATAATTTGGCACCTGGAGTTTTTGATCGACTGCCGAGCGGCGGCGTTGATTTAGGTGAGCAGAAATCCTACCAGATGTTTGATATAAATCTCGCATTCAAGCCTGTATCTGCAAACTGGATGCTGTCGGCATTTATCAATAATGTCACTGATGAGGATGTAAAAATAGATTCAGGCAATGTGCTAACTGAGGACGGCTTAGTGGCTACCTATCTTGCGCCCAAAATCTATGGTCTGAAATTCAGCTACCTTTTTGCAGGACATTAAAATTTACCTAGCAGGCTTCATGGACAATTTTTTATCGCCAGTAATTTTGCCCCGTCCCCTGAGATGGATTATTTAATCACTAAAAGAACCTATCAATGAAAAATTTTCCAGGTAAAAAAACTCTTTCTACTCTCATAGTGTTGGTGGCAGCCACCAGCCTTTCTCTCAATTCTCAGGGAGGCCAAAGTACATCCCCCTTTGTCGAGTCCAACCTTGATCCTGTCGTAGAAAAGCGCATTGATAAAATGATCAGCACCATGACTCTGGACGAGAAGCTAGGACAGATGTCACTGCGGGATTGGCTGTTTTATGAAGATAAAGATTTGCAGCAGATTGTCGAAGAGATCAAACAGGGAAGAATAGGTGGTTTCTTGAACGTACCTCGCAGCAGCTATGACCCCAAAGCTTTTTCGAAATTACAAAAAGTGGCAGTTGAGCAGAGTAGGCTGGGCATTCCGCTGATCTTTGGCCATGATGTGATCCATGGCTATAAGACAATTTTCCCCATTCCCCTGGGCCAGGCTGCAAGCTGGAACCCGTCAATCATTGAGCAGGGCGCCCGAGTAGCAGCAAAGGAAGCCACCTCTGCTGGTATCCGCTGGACCTTTGCTCCTATGATCGATATTCCCAGAGATCCCCGCTGGGGACGGATGGCGGAGAGCCTGGGAGAAGATGTATTTCTTACCTCCACTCTGGGAGCGGCAATGGTCAAGGGGTTTCAGGGCGATGACTTAACCAGCCCCGATTCAATGGCGGCTTGCGCCAAGCACTTTGCTGGCTATGGTTCAGCTGAAGGTGGTCGCGACTACAATAGAGCCAATGCATCTATCCGACAAATGCATGATCATCATTTGCCACCATTTAAAGCAGCCATAGATGTTGGTGCAGTTTCTATAATGACTTCCTACAGCGAGTTAGATGGGATTCCTGCGACAGGAGATAAGAACCTATTGACTAATATCCTGCGCGATCAGTGGGGGTTTACCGGTTTCGTAGTCAGCGATTGGAACTCAGTCATGGAAATGCTGCCCCATGGTTTTGCTGGGGACGCTAAGGATGCCGCAAAAAGAGCGGCTAATGCTGGCTTGGATTTTGAGATGTATTCCACGGCACTGCAAGATAACCTCCCCCAGCTTATTGCCGATAAAGAGGTCGAGCAGGCCAGAATCGATTCAGCGGTGCGCCGTATGATACGGGCAAAAATTGCTATGGGATTATTTGACAACCCCTACGCTGAAGGCGAAGAGGAATTTCTAAAACAGGAGTATCTTGAAACTGCCAAACAAGCAGCGGTGCAGTCTTTTGTGTTACTCAAAAATGACGATAAAGTTTTACCCCTCAATAAAAACCAAAAGATTGCGGTGATTGGTCCTCTTGCCGAGGTCCCCTATCAGCAGATGGGTACCTGGGTTTACGAGGGAGAGGCGAAGGACTCCAGAACATTATTGCCTGCTCTTAAGGATTATTTAGGTGCTGCAAGTAACAACGTAAAATATGCCGCGGGCTTACCTTACAGTCGTAGTATGGACAAGGCAGGGTTTGAACAGGCAATTCAGGCTGCCAGCGGGTCTGATGTGATTCTATTTTTTGGCGGGGAAGAAGCTGTATTGACCGGCGAAGGTCACAGCCGTGGTAATATTGACTTACCTGGTGCTCAGGTGGAGCTGATTAATGAGTTGGCAAAACTGAACAAACCCATAGTGCTGGTAATCCTGTCTGGCCGTCCTAATACCTTAGGTAGCCTGGTCGACAAAGTAGATTCGATGATGATGGCATGGCACCCGGGCACTATGGCCGGGCCGGCACTGGTTGATGTGCTCTATGGTGAAGTCTCGCCCTCTGGGAAACTGCCCATTACCTGGCCATTAGCCAGTGGTCAGATACCTATGTACTACAACCACAAGGCTACAGGTCGTCCACCCAATGACGATAACTACACCAGAATTGATAAGATTAATCCGCACCTAACCTGGCAGCATGAGCCTGGCAATTCATCAAACTATCTGGATTATGGGCACAGCCCGCAATTTCCGTTTGGCTTTGGTCTTAGCTATTCAGCCTTTGAATATAGCGATCTCAGTTTAAATAACTCGCAGGTTGCTATGGGCGACAAGGTCAAGCTGTCCATCCAAATAAAAAATACCGGCGATGTCGAAGCGACTGAGATAGTGCAGTTATATGTTCGTGATCTGGTAGCTGATGTAACAAGGCCGGTGAAGGAGCTAAAGGCATTTGAGCGAGTCACCTTGGCAGCAGATCAGAAAAAGACCGTTGACTTTGAGCTATCTACAAACAGCTTATATTTCCATAATCGGGATATGGTTCAGGTAGTTGAGCCAGGCCGATTTAAACTATGGATAGCCCGGGACTCTGCTGATGAGGCACATGAAACCAGCTTTGAATTAGTGGAGTGATAGCCTAATCAGCCCCCACAAAATATTCAAAGCATTGGTGTTTTCGGCGTCTCCATGGGTGCAGCCAATGAGCCCAAAGAGTGGTGGCAATCACCCCGTCAAAGCCACGCCAGAGCCTGGCCGTCGGACTCGGACTATATCGAAAAACCTGTCTCTGATTATTTTCTGACTTATCTCTAGAGTACTATCCGTGCTTTAAAACAGCGCATAATTGTTTTTACAGGGTAATTTATGGTGCGTTTTTTCTGCGCCAATAAAAATGTTCTCGTCAAAATCTAGCCTTTACTCTCTAACCTATTGATTTTATTAGCTTGGCACAGTTCTTGTATTGCTTATATTTATCAAGAGCTTTCAGAGCTCATGACAATTTTTAAATTAAGCCAGGCAACGGAGCCTGCGTGCGGGTGGCCCTGCACGCAGGCTCTTTTTTTTGAGTATCAACATTCACAGGAAACAATATGAAAAAGTTTAGATTAGCCTCCTCTGCTGCAGTCGCGATTTTAGGCCTTCAGCCTTTTATGATCGGTCATGCTGACACCGCCAATTCTATTGCAGAGATGTTAAGCGAGGGAGACACCTCATTGTCATTTCGCTATCGCTATGAATTCGTCGATCAAGACGGAGTCGCTGAGGACGCCAATGCATCAACATTAAAATCCAGACTGACCTACAAATCTGCTTCTTACAATGGTTTGACCGCTTTAATGGAGGTAGATAATGTCACTGTAATTGGGGACGAGAATTACCGCACGCCAACCAATGGCAATGTTGGCTACCCCATTGTTGCAGATCCAGATGGCACAGACTTTAATCAGGCATCTCTCAGCTACACCACTGATGATATTTCTGCCACCCTAGGTAGACAGCGTATTTTGCACGATGGGCAGCGTTTTGTTGGTGGTGTTGGTTTCCGCCAAAACGAGCAGACCTATGATGCACTAACACTGTCCTTTAAAGCCGCCGATTCTGTATCTGTAAACTATAGCTATATCTGGAATGTAAATAGAATCTTTGGACCCAAAGACAGTGCAGTACAGGCAAAGCGATGGGAATCAGATAGCCATATTGTCTATGCTTCTATGTCGCCTACCAAAGGTCAGAGCCTAAAAGGCTATGCATACCTGCTGGACTTTGCCAATGCTGCGGCCAATTCATCCAGCACCTATGGTGTTGAGTACAGTGGGAAATTTGATGGTTTTGCGCTTAATGCGGCCTATGCTGTGCAGTCTGACTATGCCGATAATCCATTATCCTATGATGCCGACTATATGATGGCGCAGATAACCGTGCCTCTCAAGCCTATCTCAGTAGCACTGGGTTATGAGGTGCTGGGCAGTGATGAGGGCTCGGCAGCCTTTAAGACACCGCTCGCCACCCTACACAAGTTCCAAGGCTGGGCAGATAAGTTTTTGGGTATGCCGGCCAATGGCGTCGAAGATAGCTATATAAAACTAGCAGGTAAATTGGGTCCCGCTAAAGTAGCATTTTTCTATCACGACTTCAGTGCAGATTTTGGTGGCGCTGATCTGGGCTCCGAAATTGATGTGGTAGCGACTTACCCAATTAACAAAGGTCTGTCTGTGCAGCTTAAATATGCATCCTATGATTCGGATGGCCATGCTTCAGATACAGATAAGCTCTGGTTTACTATCAGCGCGAAATATTAATCTGTATCCTAAGGAGTTAAGTTAATACACTGATTAGGTAGTCTAATTCGGCGACTACCTAATCTTCTTTTTAGCATTTTCTCAAAAATTTAATGACTACATCTTTTCCACAGACAGTGCGCGTTATGCTGGTAGATGATTTGCCAGAGCGAGCGGCTATTGTAAATACCCATCTGGTAGTCGCTGGCTATGAGGTCGTCTCACGCCTGCCCACCGCTTCAGGCTTATTATTTCAAATCGAACAGCACCGGCCAGATATTATTTTGATTGATCTGCAATCCCCCGGCCGCGATGTATTGGAAAGCCTATCTGTGATTAATGCTCACAACCCTACACCAGTGGTTATGTTCTCTGAAGAAGAGGACCCGGGTTTTATTGCCGAAGCCGTAGATGCGGGCGTTAGCGCCTATCTTATGGGTAGCTTCGACGCCAAGCGGGTAAAGCCGGTGATTGATGTGGCAATAGCGCAGTTTAAGTCTTTTCAGTCTTTGCGTCAGGCACTAGACACCACTAGAGACCGTCTGGAAACCCTATCGACTATTGATAAGGCAAAAAGTCTGTTAATTAAACAGCACCAATTTACCGAAGAACAAGCCCACCAACAGCTGCGCAGCCTGTCTATGGACAGCAATCTAACTATGCAGCAGGCGGCCCAATCCGTAGTCACCATTCTAGGTAAAAATAACTAAAAATAAGATATAGCTATGAATCTAATCATTCCTAATAAATTACCCCCGGCAGAGCGTTCAGACTTGCATCTCGGCTATATGAGACTGAGCGACAGTGCACCACTTATTATTGCGCAAGAATTAGGTCTGTATGCAGACTATGGACTAAATGTGAGCCTGCATAGAGAAGTCTCTTGGGCCAATATTCGCGATAAAATGATTGCCGGCACCTTTGATGCCTGCCAAATGCTCGCGCCTATGGGTATGGCGACAACATTGGGGGCCGCTGGAATCAGGGCGCCGATTATTAGTGGCCTAGTGCTTTCGTTAAATGGCAATGGTATTACTCTATCCTCATCCCTGTGGAATAAACTACAGATAGATACTGGTGCTAATACCTATGACCCGTTATCTACGGCGCTGGCATTAAAGGCTGAAATAGATAGAACCGGTCAGCAATTGACTCTAGCCAGCGTACATAATTTTTCTATTCATACATTATTACTCCATCAATGGCTTGAACTGGCTGGCATAGACCCAGACCGCGATGCCCGAATTATTGTACTGCCTCCAGAGCAAATGGTGGATAGTTTGGCTCAGGGTATTATTGACGGCTTCTGTGTCGGTGAACCCTGGAACAGTATTGCTGTGGAGCACGGCTCCGGGGTGTTGGCCACCACCGGTGTGCGACTATGGAATGGTGCACCGGAAAAAGTACTGGCGGTTATGGAGGCTTGGCACGGGAGAAATCCTGGCACCCACTTGCGGTTGCGCCTGGCCTTGATGGAAGCCTGCCGCTGGATGGCCAATATGGAAAATCGAGAGCAGGCAATTCAGATTCTCTCCCAGCCTGCTTACCTAGATTTGCCGGCTGAATATTTGCGACCTTCTTTAACAGGCAAGTTATTTCACCAGCGCGCGCAGACCCAGTCAGAACAAACTGACTTTCATGTATTTGATAATTTTAACGCAGGTTTCCCCTGGCGTTCAGATGCAGAAGCTATGATTCAGCAATTCACCCCTATACTGGGTAAACAGGTTAATTCTGAGCGAACCCGCTCGTTAGTGCAGCGCTGTTATCGCACAGATCTATATCGAGAGGCGGCAAAGTTTCTGAATATCCAGTGCCCCAGTCAGGACTACCGCCCCTGACTAAAGCTAACCTTAGCCCAACTACTGTGCAAATTAGATTTGTCTGCCCTCAGTTTCGCACCACCAGGGTGCGCAGTCGATTCTAATGGGCACTGCTCTGGGCCAGGCAGTCATCAAATTGATTATTTTTTGATCTATTTAACCAGTATTGCCCTGATTTAGCTGATTTCCCCCCTGTCTTAAAAGTTGGCACATATCTTGAATAACTAATATACGAGTGCTGATCCGAAGTAACAGTTTGCGGCAGCAGGGTAACGATGCCCGCCTCAGGTGTATTCCCCAATACCCTGCAGGCGGGTTTTTTTTGTTTTTTTACGCCACCTACATTTGAGGTAACTAATTTATGAAAGAACTAAAAACTCTAGCGGACAGAGATAAAACTCTTGCTCGTATTGTCAGCAAGTCTCTGGGCGCTATTGCTCTTTGTGCCAGTGCGCTCTGTGCTCAGGCAGAATTGGGCGAGCCTGAAAAAGACGAGCTTAGATTTGGCTTTATCAAGCTGACCGATATGGCACCTATCGCAGTCGCGTATGAAAACGGCTATTTCGAAGACGAGGGTCTGTACGTCACTATTGAAGCTCAGGCTAACTGGAAGGTGCTGCTCGACGGTGTTATCGATGGCAAGCTAGATGGGGCTCATATGCTGGCAGGACAGCCTCTGGCTGCGACCATTGGTTATGGCACCAAAGCTCATATTGTTACACCCTTTAGTATGGATCTGAACGGTAACGGTATTACTGTTTCCAATGATATCTGGGCTGAGATGAAGAAAAACATCCCCCACGTAGATGGCAAGCCGGTTCACCCGATTAAGGCAGACTCGCTCAAGCCAGTAGTAGATAGTTTTGCCGACCAAGGCAAGCCATTCAAAATGGGCATGGTATTTCCAGTATCTACTCACAACTATGAGCTGCGCTACTGGCTGGCTGCGGGCGATATCCATCCCGGTTTTTATGCGCCTCACAAAGGTGATACCAGTGGCACCCTAGAGGCTCAGGCATTGCTTTCCGTGACACCTCCACCTCAGATGCCCTCAACACTTGAAGCCGGCACTATCCATGGTTACTGCGTAGGTGAGCCATGGAACCAGCAGGCAGTATTTAAAGGCATTGGTGTACCAGTGATTACCGATTACGAAATCTGGAAAAACAACCCAGAAAAAGTCTTCGGCATGACCAAAGAGTTTACCGAGAAATACCCCAATACCACAGCTCGCGTTGTTAAGGCACTGATTCGCGCTGCTAAATGGTTGGATGAGAATGATAACGCCAACCGCCCTGCAGCAGTGGAGATACTCTCGCGGAGTGAATATGTAGGGGCTGATTACGATGTTATCGCCAATAGTATGACTGGCACCTTTGAGTACGAGAAAGGTGACAAGCGCGCAGTGCCAGACTTCAATGTGTTCTTCCGCTACAACGCTACCTTTCCCTATTACTCAGACGCAGTTTGGTATCTGACTCAGATGCGCCGCTGGGGACAGATTTCGGAGCCCAAGTCCGATGACTGGTACTTTGATGTAGCCAAGTCGGTCTATCGCCCAGATATCTATGAGATTGCGGCTAAAGAGCTGATAGAGGAAGAATTGGTGAGCCCATCAGATTTCCCAGCATTCACAACTGAATCTGGCTTCCGCGCTCCACAGAAACACTTTATTGACAATATCGTCTATGACGGCTCCAAGCCAAACGCCTATCTGAAGAAATTTCCGATCGGGCTTACAGATGAAGTGCTTTAGTAGCAGGTAACTCCCAAGCAAAACCCGACTGGTTCCCAGGAGCCAGTCGTATTTAAACCTAAGGAAAAAACAATGAGCGCCACATCTACAGTCTTCAAAATTGCTCAAGTCGTTGACCTACTCACAGTCTCCAATTTGCGTCTGGTCTTCGATAGAATAATTAAAATGCTAGCTCTGCCGGGTTTTGGGGTTTTAGTATTTCTAATGCTCTGGCAACTGGTGGCCAACAATATTATTACCTCTCTGGGCCAATTTCCGGGCCCTAATCAGGTATGGGAACAGTCCAATAATTTAGTGGCGGAGCATCAGCGAGAACGCACAAAAGAAGCTTTGTTCTACGAACGTCAAGAAAAGCGCAACGCCAAAAAGCTGGCAAAAAATCCTGATGCAGTAGTTAAGGTTCGCGCTTATACCGGCAAGGCAACCTTTGTTGATCAGATAGGCACCAGCCTACTGACCGTGGCATTTGGTTTTATGGCCGCCACATTAGTAGCTGTGCCTCTGGGTATTATTTGTGGGCTAAGCGAATCAGTCTATCGCTGTGTTAACCCAATTATTCAAACCTTTAAACCCGTGTCGCCGCTGGCCTGGTTGCCGCTGGTAACCATGGTGGTGTCGGCACTATATGTCAGTGACGACCCATATTTTGAAAAAGCTTTTTTAACCTCCGCCTTTACGGTCGCGCTCTGTTGCCTGTGGCCAACCGTGGTTAACACCACTGTGGGTGTGGCCAGTATTGACCGCGACCTAATCAATGTCGGCCGCGTATTGCAGCTAAGTACCTCAGTGCATATTCGCAAGATCGTTATTCCCTCCGCTATACCAATGATTTTCACCGGATTGCGCCTATCTCTGGCCACCGGCTGGATGGTGTTAATCGCAGCCGAGATGTTGGCCCAGAACCCAGGGCTTGGCAAATTTATCTGGGACGAATTTCAAAATGGTTCCTCCAATTCCCTCGGCCGCATTATGGTCGCCGTACTGGTGATTGGCGTGATCGGATTTATATTAGACAGCTTGATGCTAGCCGTGCAGAAGCACGTGTCCTGGGACAAGCAAGCCATCTTGCGTTAATAGGACGATTGTAATAATGACAAAAAATTATCTCGAAATAAGCCAAGTCGGCATTGAATTTCCCACTGAGGGAGAGCCCTTCCGCGCCCTGCAAAATGTCAATCTAACCATTGCCAAAGGCGAGTTTATTTCTCTGATTGGCCACTCAGGCTGTGGCAAGTCGACGGTGCTGAATATTGTTGCCGGCCTCTATGAGGCCACTGAAGGTGGTGTGATTTTGGAAGGCCGCGAAGTGGATGAGCCAGGCCCAGACCGCGCTGTAGTTTTTCAAAATCATGCGCTACTGCCTTGGCTGACGGTTTACCAGAATGTCGAACTGGCAGTGAAATGTGTTTTTAAGAAAAGTAAATCTAAACCTGAGATGCGCGATTGGATTGAGCACAATCTATCCCTTGTGCATATGGACCACGCGCTGCATAAGCTGCCCGGCGAACTCTCTGGCGGCATGAAACAGCGGGTGGGCATTGCCCGCTGTCTAGCCATGCAGCCCAAAGTGCTGTTAATGGATGAACCCTTTGGAGCACTGGATGCATTGACCCGCGCTCATCTTCAAGACTCATTGATGGAAATCCAGCAGCAGCTGGGTAACACCGTGATCATGATTACCCATGATGTGGACGAGGCCGTCTTACTATCCGACCGCATTGTCATGATGACCAATGGACCTGCCGCTTCTATAGGCGAGGTGCTACCCATTGACTTGCCCAGGCCCCGAAACCGTGTGGTGCTGGCAGATGATCCGGATTTTAATAATTACCGTCAGCAGGTTCTGCGCTTTCTCTATGAGAAGCAGAAGAATCCGACAGCCAAAGCGGCGTAATCGTAAATCGTATTTAAGGAAATCAAAAGATGTTAAAAGTTGTTGTAGTCGGAAACGGCATGGTTGGCCACCATTATGTAGAGCAGTTGGTAGCCTCAGCTATTGAAGCCCAGATTACCGTGATCGGTGGCGAGACCAGACCAGCCTATGATCGGGTGCATCTGTCGGAATACTTCGCCGGCCGAACACCAGAAGAACTAGCCCTAACAACCAGAGAGCATTATGTAGACATCGGTGTTGATGCGCACTTTGGTGACTCGGTTGCACAGATTGATCGCGACAGTAAAACTGTGATTACCGAAAATGGCCTCCGTTTTTGCTACGATAAATTAGTGCTGGCAACGGGTTCCTATCCCTTTGTGCCACCAGTGCCGGGCAATGACCAGGACCCCTGTGTGGTCTATCGCACCATAGACGATTTAGGCAATATTAAGGCTCAGGCTAATGGTGCCAAGATCGGTGTGGTTGTGGGCGGTGGTTTGCTTGGTTTGGAAGCGGCCAATGCAGTTCAAAATCTCGGCCTTGAAACCCATGTGGTTGAATTTGCGCCCGGACTAATGGGCGTTCAGTTGGATGTCGGCGGCAGTGGCATGTTGCGGCGCAAAATTGAAGCCCTTGGCGTACAGGTCCACACCAGCAAGGCTACAGAAGTTATTGAAGCCAGTGATGATGGCGATAGCCGCGTGCTAATGAAGTTTGCCGACGGTGGTTCCCTTGCCACAGATATGATTGTGTTTAGTGCTGGTATTCGCCCCTACGACCAGCTGGCCCGTGAATCTGGGCTGAAGGTTGGCGAACGCGGTGGTATTGAAATTGACTACCATTGCAAAACCAGTGACTCCGATATTTTTGCCATTGGTGAATGCGCACTGTTTGGTGGCCGCATCTTTGGATTGGTGGCCCCGGGCTATCGGATGGCTGAGGCTGCTGTTAGTCAGTTGACTGATAATAAACAGTCCTTTCAAGGCGCAGATATGAGTACCAAGCTTAAATTGCTAGGTGTTGATGTGGGTTCCATTGGTGATGCCCATGGCCGAGAAGAGGGCTCTATTGCTTATACCTTTAGCGATGAACGCATTGAAGTTTACAAACGATTAATTGTGAGTGCCGATGGTAAGAAGTTACTTGGCGCAGTACTGGTGGGCGACTGCTCCGACTACGATACCTTGCTGCAATATTTCTTAAATGGGATTGATCTGCCAGCGGATCCAGAAACCTTAATTCTTCCCTACAATGCTGGTGATGCTCCCGCTCTAGGTGCTGCTGCGCTGCCAGCTTCGGCCACTATCTGCTCCTGCCACAATGTTAGCAAGGGCGATATTATAGATGCGCTGGATAGCGGGTTTTATGCCCTTGGTGATATTAAATTTGAAACCAAGGCCAGCACTGGTTGTGGTGGTTGTGCCGCACTTTTGAAAAATATTGTCGATGATGAAATGGCCGCCCGTGGCCTGGAAGTGGACAAGTCTCTCTGTGAGCACTTTGCCTACACGAGACAGGAATTATTCCACCTCATTAAAGTCGAGGGCATTAAAACCTTTGATGAGCTATTGGAGAAACAGGGTAGGGGCCGTGGCTGTGATATCTGTAAACCCGCTGCTGGTTCTATTTTTGCCTCATTGTGGAATGACTATGTGCTGGAAGAGAAACATGTGGGTCTACAGGATACCAATGATAACTTCCTGGCCAATATGCAAAAGAATGGTACCTACTCTGTAGTACCCCGAGTGGCCGGTGGAGAGATCACCCCAGATAAATTAATCGTGCTGGGAGAGGTGGCTAAAAAATATAACCTCTATACCAAGATAACCGGTGGTCAGCGAATTGATTTATTTGGTGCGCGAGTGCAGCACCTGCCCGCTATCTGGAAAGAGCTAGTCGAGGCTGGTTTTGAAACAGGCCATGCCTACGGAAAAGCACTGCGCACGGTGAAATCCTGTGTGGGTAGTACCTGGTGCAGATACGGTGTGCAAGACAGTGTAGCCATGGCTCTCTACATAGAGAATCGCTACAAAGGATTGCGCTCCCCCCACAAGCTGAAATCTGCAGTCTCTGGTTGCACCAGAGAATGTGCCGAAGCCCAATCTAAGGACTTTGGTGTGATCGCAACAGAAAATGGTTGGAATCTATTTGTTGGTGGCAACGGTGGCATGAAGCCGCGCCACGGCGACCTGTTTGCTACAGATCTGGATGACGAAACCCTAATTAAATATATAGATCGCTTCCTGATGTTCTATGTGCGCACTGCGGATCGTCTGCAGCGCACGTCGGTGTGGATGGATAATTTGGAAGGTGGGTTGGAGTACCTCCAGCAGGTGGTAATTGAAGATTCTCTGAGCATAGCCGCCGAACTTGAAGAGCAGATGAATAATGTTGTTGGCACCTACCAATGTGAGTGGAAAACCACTATTGAGAATCCAGAGCGCATGAAGCGTTTTGTGCAGTTTGTAAATGCGGATGAGGAAGATGATCAGATTGTCTTTGTGCAGGAGCGCGGTCAGCCAAGACCAGCAACAGAAGAAGAGCGCATAAAACTATTGGAAGAGATCGTCTAAGGAACAACCATGAGCCAAGTTACTATTATTTGTGAACAGAAAGATCTTGTTGCTAACTCCGGTATCTGCGCCATGGTTGATGGCCAGCAGATAGCGCTGTTCTATCTACCCAAGGAAACACCCCAGGTATACGCCATTGGCAACTGGGACCCGATCGGCAAAGCCCATGTGCTGTCCCGCGGCATGGTTGGCGATATTAATGAGCGCCTGGTTGTGGCCTCACCTTTGTACAAGCAGCATTTTGACTTGCACACCGGTGAATGCCTAGAAGACAGCGAGTATAGCGTGCCGGTATACAGGGTCGAACTGACCGCTGATAAAGTTCTGTTGACCCTGTAAAGATTAATGACAAAAGCCTGCCAAATAAAAACTACCTGCCCCTATTGTGGGGTCGGCTGTGGCGTAGATGCGAGCATAGACAACAACAATATTATTGCCGTGTCTGGAGATATTTCACACCCGGCAAATTTAGGTAAGCTCTGTGTTAAAGGATCTGCACTGCATAAGACCAATGGTGATGCCGGAAGACTTTTGCATCCCAGAGTGGCAGGGCAGCAGACCGATTGGCCCACCGCAATACAGGCTGTTGCAAATCAGCTCAGTGAGGTTCGCGATAAATATGGTCCGGGCGCCATTGCTTTTTATCTCTCCGGTCAACTGCTGACCGAAGACTATTATGTGGCTAATAAATTGGCCAAAGGCTTTATTGGCACCGGTCATGTGGACACCAACTCAAGGCTCTGTATGTCGTCTGCGGTGGCCGGTTACAAGCGTGCCTTTGGCAGTGATGCGGTGCCCTGTAACTATGAAGATTTAGAACAAGCCGATCTACTGGTAATAACCGGCTCTAATGCCGCCTGGACCCATCCGGTGCTCTATCGGCGAATGGCCGAGGCGAAAAAAGCCAATTCTAACCTCAAGATAGTGGTGATAGACCCGCGACGCACAGCTACCTGTGATCTGGCCGATCTGCATCTTGCCATCGCACCGGGTTCAGACCATTTTATCTTTAGCGGTTTACTGCAGTATTTAGACGCCAATGGTTTTACCGACCTCAACTATATTGAGCAGCATACACAGAGCTTTGCCAGTGCTATAGATCAATGTGCCAGCGCAACATTGAGTAATGTGTCTGAGCAGGCGGGTATTACCCTTGATGATCTGACCATGTTTTACCAGTGGTTTGCCAACACTGAAAAAGCCATTACCTTTTACTCTCAGGGTATTAATCAATCAGCCACTGGCACCGATAAATGCAATGCCATTATTAACTGCCATTTGGCCACGGCAAAGCTGGGCAAGGTTGGCGCAGGACCTTTTTCAATTACTGGTCAGCCCAATGCTATGGGTGGTCGCGAGGTGGGTGGTTTGGCTAATATGCTGGCCGCCCATATGGATTACAGCCCTGAAAATATTGCCACAGTGGCAGAGTTTTGGGGCACAGACAGGATCAGTCAACAGCCCGGTTTAAAAGCCGTTGATCTCTTTGATGCCGTGGCCGATGGCCGTATTAAAGCTATTTGGATTATGGGCACTAACCCAGTAGTCAGTATGCCCAATGCAGATAGAGTCAAGGCTGCGCTGGAAAATTGCGACAGAGTGATTGTCTCTGACTGCATTGCTGAAACAGATACCACAGCCACAGCTAATATTTTATTGCCGGCCACTGGTTGGGGCGAAAAAGACGGTACGGTGACTAATTCTGAACGGCGCATTTCTCGTCAGCGGGCCTTGATAGAACCTCTGGGCGAAGCCCGCAATGACTGGTGGATAATGTGCCAGGTGGCGCAGGCTATGGGCTATCAAAAGGGTTTTGCCTACAACAGCCCGAGAGATATTTTTATTGAGCATGCCGCGCTCTCTGAATTTAAAAATACCGGCAATAGACTGTTTAATATAGGCGCGCTAACTGGGCTCTCGGAAACAGAGTACGACCAGTTAGAGCCGATTCAATGGCCAGTCACCCCAGAGAGTCCCACCGGAACCCAGCGTCTTTTTTTGGATGGACATTTTCCGACCCCCAGTGGTAAGGCACAGTTTATTAGCAGTGCAGCCGAGCTGCCCAGACAGAGTCTTAGCGATCAGTTCCCTCTGGTCCTGAATAGTGGCCGTATCCGCGATCAGTGGCATACCATGACCCGTACTGGTCGTACCGCTAGATTGCTCGATCATATTGAACAGCCTTTTGTGGCTATGCATCCAGAGACAGCGCTGGCCTATAACCTAAAAGCGGATGATCTTGCCAGAGTCACTACGGCTCAGGCTGATCTAGAGCTGTGCGTAACAACAGATGAGGGTTTAAAATCCAACCAGCTATTTATTCCCATCCACTGGAATAACCAGTTTGCCAAAAGGGCTCGTGTGGATAGTTTGGTGGCACCGATAATCGATGCTGTGTCTGGGCAGCCAGAATTTAAATTTACTCCGGCGACAATTGCCAAGATCGATGTTCCCTGTTGGGCAGTATTGGTCAGCCGCACCAAAATCAACTGTGAACCATTTATAAATTGGAGTCTGTCACCCCTGGAGAATAATCAGGGCTATCTCTACCAGGTTGCCCTGACTGAGAATTTTAACTGGCAGGATTTTATAGCCCTAAAGCGCTTGATAGAGCAGGGCCCGGCGCAAGCCTATGAGCACTATGCCGATGGTGCGGCCTGTGATGAACGCTTTATTTGCTACAGCGATCAACAGATTGAACTGGCTATTTTCACCCATGCCGACAACAGCAAGTTGCCCGGCAGAACCTGGTTACAAAGACTGTTTGATGAGCAGGTTGATGGCAACTACTGGTCATTGATTGCTAGCAGTAGCAAACCGGATCAGGGCAAGCTGATCTGCTCTTGCTTCAAAGTCAGCGAAAAAACAATTGTCGAAGCCATCGAAGGTGGCGCCTGTTCAGCTGCGCAGCTGGGCCAGCAACTTCAGTGCGGCACCAACTGCGGCTCCTGTATTCCGGAGCTAAATAGTCTTATCACCCAAAGTCTTAGATTAGCCTAGCCTAATCACAACCAACCATGGAAAACTAATGAACAACAATATTCTGACACTGGTTAAAACCACTCATTCTGCCGCGGCAAATTTAAAGCCCGTGGATAAAGCTTCATTCGGTCAGGTATATCTAGTCGGTGCAGGACCGGGAGATGCGGAGTTGATTACGGTAAAAGCCATGCGATTGCTGCAACAGGCCGATGCAATTGTTTATGATCGTTTGGCCAACCCCGAGTTGTTAGACTATGCCAAGCAGCGTTGCGATTTGATCTATGTAGGCAAGAAAAAAGATCAGCATAGCCTTCCCCAAGAGCAGATCTGCGAACTGCTGGCCGTACTGGCCCGCTGTGGCAAAAATGTCGTGCGCCTTAAAGGCGGTGATAACTTTATCTTTGGCCGCGGCGGTGAAGAGGTGGATCACCTCAATAAGCAGGGCGTGGAATGTTTCATTGTGCCTGGCATTACCGCAGCCATTGGTTGCGCTGCCGCCACGCAGATTCCGTTGACCCACCGCGATCATGCCCATGCAGTGACCTTTATTACTGGCCATCGGCAGAACGGGAAAATGTATATAAACTGGGATCTGGCCCTACAAAAAGACAGCACAGTAGTGTTCTATATGGGGCTTTCAAATCTTGAAGAGATTACTAGCCAGCTCTTGCAGCGAGGCTGCCCCGCCGATAAACCCTTTGCGATTGTGGCTCAGGGTACGTCAAATGATCAGCAGGTCGTACTGGGTACTATCAGCGATATTGCCGAACGCGTAAAAGCCATGCCGCTGCCATCCCCTGCGTTATTAATGATGGGTGACGTAATTAAAGCCAATGGCTATGCGCAACAGCTTGCGGATCAAACTTTGGCCAGCTATCCGGTTATTGCAGAGGCCTGATGTTTCTGCGAGTTCAGCTTGCCAAATTCGTTGTGTCGAGTAGGGGTTGTTTACGTCGCCAAAAGATTAGAAAGACACCTGCGGCCAGTTGCCATCCACCATATAGAAGCATGGTAAACAGGGCCATATCCGCCATCGGGTTGCTTTCTCCCGCCACCGTTGGAAATAGCGATACCTTGAGCAAGAAACCCAGATTAATATTTCGTACCACCACTTCCATCTCAATGGCTCTGTTGTCTTGACTCGCCAGGCCAAAGCTCTTGGTTAGCCACATAGCTACAAAGCTTAGGCTGAGAATAAACCCACAGAGAACTGCAATATCACCGCTGGCCATATTGGCAAAGTTGAGTCTGCCAGCTCCCAGTGAGCCGATTACTATCATGCCAATACCAGCCAGAGAGCCACGGATGCAGAATGCAGAAAAGCGCTTTGCGTAGGCGGGAAAATATTTTAAAAACGTCATACCCAAAGCAAGGGGTAACAGCAGACAAAGGCCTATTTCGATAGCGACTTTTTGGGCCGGCATTACAAAGCTATCAGTCATATAGTCGGAGATTAGAAAGTCTAAAATCGCTGGGGTGGTAACTAGGCAGGCCACTGATGTCAGTGCGGTGATACTAATGGATAGAGGTACATTGCCCCGCGCCATAAAGGTAAAAATATTGGATACAGTACCACCGGGAATAGATGCGACAATAGCAATGCCAATCAGCATACCGGGAGGCAGGTCGGTGAACAGGATAAACCCAAGGGCGATTAAGGGCACCACCACAAGCTGCATCAATAGCCCCAGGGTTGCTGCCTTGGGCTGCATGGCGACTTTTTGAAAATCGGTAATTTGCAGACCAGCCCCCATACCCAGCATGGCCAGTATTAGCTGCACTGCGGCAACCCAGTATTCATACTCTATATACCAGGCAATCATATATCCCCTTTTTACTGGCTCTGATGGCCAGTTGTTAGTTTTTTTAAATAATTTCCTGAGGGAGCTTTCTAAGGCACCTTATCTAAGCGACTTCGTGCCCCATTGCGGCTTCCAGTAATTCAAACCAGGATTGCCTGTCTAACTGAACATTCATTGCCTCGCCAAACAGCTTAATCCGCTCAATGCTATTGCTGCCCATAACCGGCAAAATAGCAGCCGGGTGTCTGAGCAGCCAGGCTACAGCCATAGAGGAGGGTGCGACCCCATGCATTGCTGCCATCTCTTTAAGCTTCATTCCCAGCGGTGACTGACTGTCTTGCAGCAACTGCCCACCGGCCAGTGGCGACCAGGCCATGGGAGCGATTTTGTGCTGCTGCAGATAGGCGAGATCGCCATTGGTCAGTGCGGTATTTTCAGCAAGGCTGATTTCGATCTGGTTGGTAACCAATCTGTTGTTCATGCGGGACTGCAATAGGTCCATATCCCAGGGTCGAAAGTTAGATACACCCAGGGCCTTAACTTTGCCGCTCGCAATCAGCCCATCAAGTGCCTCGCCTGTTTCATCCGCATCCATCAATGGATCTGGGCGATGAATCAGCAGCAGGTCTATTTGTTCTATTGCCATCTCTTGCAAAGAGCGATCAACAGCTTGATTAATGGCAGGCTGTGAACTGTCATAATATTTGACCCGCTTGTCGGCATGCATACCTATAGGTGCCACAATATCGCACTTGGTGATAATTTCCATTTGCCCGCGCAGGGCAGGCGCCTGTTTTAACGCGGCCCCTAAAAGCCCTTCGGCTGTATAGGCGCCGTAGATATCGGCCTGATCGAAGGTGCTGACACCCTGCTCTAGGCAAGCTTCAATTTTAGCCTGTATATGCTTGGGTGAAGTATCGGGGTCATCTCCCAGTCGCCACATGCCATAGATGATGCGCGACACCGACAGGCTTTCACTGGCCCCTGTATTACCCAGTATTATTTTTTCCATGCTTTGAATTCTCAATTTGACTAAGTGTTACCCACTGTCACAGCTATCAGCGGCATCCTGTGTGGTTAACTCTCTATGACGCACCTTGTCACCAAAGTCCTGATTGAGCCAGCGCACTAGCGACAGGCACAGCAGTATCATAATTGGAATTAACGGCACAGAGCTCAGTACGGTGGCTGACATAACGGTATTCAGTGCTCCAGATTGCAATATACCTGCAGTGATAAGGGCAAGCAATAGAGCCCAGGCCACGCGATTCCAACGTTTGGGTTCGGCGTCTGCTCCTAGGTTTTTAGCGCAGATACTCGAGAGCACATAGGCGGCTGAATCAATACTGGTAGCATAAAAGATAACTGATAACAGGGTAAATGCGGCTAGGGTAAACTTGCCCAGTGGCATGCTCTGAATCACCAATGCATTTACAAAAGACATGCCTTGGGTGGCCAAAATTTCTTGCACCGCTAGGCTACCAGTTGTCTCCAGATACAGAGAGTAGCCGCCCATAATGGCCATAAATAACCAGGTGCCCAGACAGCCCCAGCCAATCACGCCCAAAACCATCTGGCGAATGGTTCGGCCCCGGGAAATACGCGCAAAAAATAACCCGATCATGCCTGTGTACGCCAGCCACCAGGCCCAGTAAAAGCCGGTCCAGTCTTCGGGGAAGCTGCCGTTTTCTATGGGATCAGTCCAGGTTGCCAGGCTGACAAAGTTACTGAACATCAAACCGATGCTGTTGACTGTCAGATCCATAATAAAAATTCCGGGACCAGCGATAAGTACAAAGATAATCGCCGCAACAGCCAAAGCTATATTGATATCGGCCAGCACCTTGATACCAGACTTAAGGCCGCGATATACACTGGCACCAAAGAGCGCAGTCCAGAAGGCTAGCACTACCATCTTGATTAGCATGCTGTCGGGAATATCAAACAGGGTGGCGAGCATGGCTGATAACAGAGGCACACCTAGCCCCAGCGAGGTGGCAACGCCGCCAACAATCCCCAACACAATAAAGATATCGATCAGCGTTTTAATCTGGCTGCGACCTCTTTCCGGCAGCACAGCATCGCAGGCGCTACTGATACGCAGAGTGCGATAGCGCTTCACATAGAGCATATAAGCTATGGGTACGGCGGGCACTGCATAGATCGCCCAACCCATAATGCCCCAGTGAAATAACGGGTACATATGGGCCCACTCAAAAGACTTGGAAGAGCCCACCTCAATACCCATAGGTGGCGTTTGCAGATAATAAATCGGCTCTGCAAAGCCCCAGGCTATTACACCTGCACCAATGGCCGCGGTAAACATCATGGCAACCCAATGGGTATCGGAATACTCCGGGGGCTCGTCAGCGGCACCTAGTTTTACATGGGCATAGGGGCCAAAGGCCAGCCACAGGCAGAACAGCACAGCGGCAATGCCCACCGATAGATACAGCCACAGAAAGTTACTCATTATGGCTCTGCGGCTATCAACCAGTATCTGGGCCGCACTATCAGGGAAAATCATCAGTGGAATGGCGCAGGTGAGAACAATGATTACTGCAGGGATAAAGATGGCCCAATCGACTTCGGGCTGGCTGTTTTTGTTGCTGACTTGGTTGCTCATAGAGAATTATTGTTATTAGTATCACAGCAGGGTAACACAATGCCGGGTTTTACTCCTGAAGGCCGGGCCAAAATACTGGGCTCTATAGGCTGGGCTATTGCTCTGTTAGACAATATTGTCTTTAAATTGGCCAGCTGGCTTGCTCTATCACATCTAGTGACGTAGCCTAAAGGCGACAAAAACAATAACCACTACCGTCAAGGTAGAATTAAGCGGGCTTCTATGACAGATCAAAAACTACCAAGTAAAAACTATCGCAGTATGGTTCTGGTTCTACTAACCATAGTTTATGGATTTAACTTTATCGACCGCCAAATTGTGGGTATTTTGGCTCCCTTTATTCAAGCGGATCTGGGTCTGACTAATACCCAGTTAGGACTGTTAATTGGCCTGGCCTTCGCCACCTTTTACACCCTGATTGCTATTCCCATTGCCTGGTTGGCGGATCGCTATAATCGAGTCAATATACTGGCTGTTGCTCTGGCGGTGTGGAGCGGCTTTACAGCATTAACTGGTCTGGCCGGTAACTTTATGCAGATTGGTTTGGCACGTATGGGTGTGGGTGTCGGTGAAGCGGGCGGCAGCCCTCCCTCCCATTCAATTATTTCCGACCTGTATCCCAAAGAAGAGCGAGCTGGGGCTCTGGGGGTGTACTCCATGGGTATTCCTCTGGGCATTATGGCCGCCTATTTTGCCACTGCATCTCTGATGGGTTCCTCCGGCGAAGCTGTGGATTGGCGTCGTATCTTTATTTTTCTGGGCCTTACCGGAATCGGTTTGGCGGTGGTGGTTAAATTAGTGCTTCGTGAGCCTGTGCGTGGCGCCATGGAGTTGGATGTGGGCAAAAAGATTGTCCAGCCACCTTTTAAAGACTCTCTAAGCATTCTAGTTAAGATACCAGCCTGGTGGGCTATGTGCTTTGGTATCGCCTTTGGTTCTTTTGTGTCCTATGCGACCTCGGCATTTCAGACTAAATTTCTAGTGCTACTGGACCCGGCGTTCGATTTTCAGACGCTGGTGATTGCTCTGGGTGTTATTAATGGCACAACCTATGCTGGGGGTGCGTTTTTTGGCGCCAAGCTGGCGGATTGGTGGGGAGGCAAGGATATCCGGGCCTATGGCTGGCTACCTGCTATCGCCATAGGTATATGCCTACCCATAGGAGTGGTTAGTTTCTGGGTGTCGTCGGTATGGGTTCACTTGGCATTTACCACGGTGTTTTTACTGTTTTTGGGTATTTATCTGGGGCCCAGTTTTGCCATTGCGCAGACCCTGGCGCCGATTAATATGCGCGCCATGTCCACGGCACTGTTTTTCTTTATCCTCAATATGATTGCTCTGGGCGGTGGGCCTACATTTACTGGCTGGCTGGCGGATATATTTAAAGATGGCAGTACAGAGCTGGAGTCGATTCGCTATGCTATGACTGTGACCTGCGCTATGTTTATACCCTCGATTATCAGCTTTATGGTGGTCTCGCGGGTATTGCCAAGAGACTGGGCTGCTGCAGAAAAGCGCAATCATGAATTAAATAATGGCTAGAGCAGCTGTTGGTTCGAGCAACAATTGGATAGTACCGAGGTGGACCCATGAAAAACATTGCGCTGACGCTGATAACCTCCATGATGGCGCTTTCAGTTCAGGCGACCACCCAGGAGGATATTAAAAGTTTTACCCTCGACAATGGTATGAAGATATTGGTGCTGGAAGATAGCTCTATTCCCAATGCCAATATGTATCTGTTCTGGAAGGTGGGTTCGCGCAATGAGGTGCCAGGCATTACTGGCATCTCACATTTCTTTGAGCATATGATGTTCAATGGCTCAGCCAAGTTTGGCCCCAAGATGTTCGACCGCACCATGGAAGCTGCCGGCGGCGCCAACAATGCCTATACCTCCGAAAATGTCACTGTTTACACCAACTGGTTCCCGGCTGGCGCCATGGAGACTATTTTTGATCTGGAAGCCGACCGAATTGCCCGTCTGGATATAGATGCAGCAATGGTTGAGTCCGAGCGCGGTGTGGTTGCTTCCGAGCGCACCACAGGTTTGGAAAACTCTAACTGGCGCGTACTGCAGGAAGAGTTAAAAGGCGCGGCCTTTCGAGCTCACCCTTATTCCTGGTCAGTGATTGGTCATGAATCTGATATTGCCGCCTGGTCCCTGGAGGATCTGCGTGAGTATCACAGCACCTACTATGCTCCCAACAATGCCGTGGTGGTGATTGCCGGTGATGTAAAGCTCGCGGAGGTCAGAGCCATGGCCGATAAGTACTTTGCACCAATTCCCGCCAAGGCCCCGCCCAGAGAGATTAAAACCCTAGAGCCCGAGCAAAAAGGCGAGCGCCGGGTGTTTGTTAAAAAAGCTTCGGTTAGTACGCCCAATCTGATGTTGGCTTATCATATTCCCGAGACAGCTCACCCAGACCATTATGCCTTGGATTTGCTGGCCGCTATTTTGGGCGAGGGCAAAAGCTCGCGCCTGTATCAGTCCCTGGTCAATAATCAGATTGCACTGGGTGTAGAAACCTATATGCCCGAGAGCTTTGATCCCAATTTATTTTACTTCTACGCAGTGGCAGCAGCGGATACTGATGCCGCCAAACTAGAGCAGGCCCTGTTAGCTGAGATTGCCAAGGTCTCCGACACTGGTGTAACAGCCGCTGAATTAGAGAAAGTTAAAAATCTGCGTCTCATGGATTTTTATCGCACCCTAGAAACCATCAATGGCAAGGCGAATACCATAGGCACCTTTGAGTTGTTTATGGGGAGCTACGGAAAATTATTTAGTGCTCCAGAGGAATACAACAAAGTGACGCCTCAAGATATACAGCGTGTTGCCAGTCAATACTTTATCCGGGCCAATCGAACGGTGGGAGTGCTGGCTGCAGAGGAGGAGCTGGATCAATGATCAGACAACTAGTCACCGCAACCGCTGCTGTCGGGTTAGTATTTTCTCTCTCAGCCTGCGCCCCAGATCCTCAGACAGTGACCAATGTGGCACCAGCGGTTAGCAGTTTTCAAATGCCTCCCAGCGAGACAGTGATATTGGACAATGGCCTGACGCTGATGCTTATGCCCCAGACTGAGGTGCCATTAATTACTGTAAACGCCGTAGTGCGTGCCGGCAGTGTCGCAGATCATGTTGCTGGCATTGCATCCATCACAGCCCAGAGCCTACTGCTGGGCAATAAGTTGGCATCCAAGCAGGAGACGGAGTTGTTGGTCGATAGTCTGGGCGCCAGTCTAAATGCAGATTCAGGGGTTGAAGGTAGCTATATAGGCGCTGACTTTATGACCAAAGATGCTGAGCAGATGTTGCCGCTACTTAAGGCTGTGCTCACTGGGCCCACATTTGATCAGACGGAATATAGCAAACTGCTCAAAAATAAAGTGGCTGCGTTGGCGCAGGCTAAAGAGAGCCCAAGAGCTGTGATCGGTGCTTATTTTAATGCCCAGCTCTTTGCAGATCATCCCTATGGCAGTCCCAGCTTTGGCGACAGTGAATCTTTGCAGAACATGAGTCTTCAGCAGGTGCGGGATTTTTATCTTGTTCATTACCAGCCAGCCAATACCGCGCTGACCATTGCCGGTGACTTTGAGCTTGCCGAGATGAAAGCCTATGTTGAGGGGTTATTCTCAGACTGGCAGGGCGCTGATGCAGTTGAGGCGCTGGCACCTGAACCGATAGAGGCCCCAAACAGTGCCAAAGTGCTGTTAGTAGATAAGCCTGATGCCATTGAAACCACCTTCTTAATCGGTGGCATGGGCATTAGCCGCGATAATCCGGACTTTGTCGGCCTGCAGGTTATCAACACCATACTGGGTGGCCGTTTTACCTCCTGGCTCAATGATGAGCTGCGGGTAAACAGCGGTCTGACCTATGGTGCGCGCTCTGGCTTTACCTCATTCCGAGATGGCGGCACATTTAGAATTAGTACCTTTACCAAAACCTCGACCACTGAAGAGGCGATTGATCTGGCCCTGGCAACCTATGCCAGACTATGGGAGCAGGGCATAGACCAGGCCACATTGGATTCGGCCAAGGCCTATGTCAAAGGGCAGTTTCCGCCAGATTATGAAACCACTGGCCAGCTCTCCAGCCTGATGGCAGATATGTATCTATTTGATTTTGGGCCAGAATTTATCAATGAGTTTGAAGCCAAGGTAAATGGCCTGACCCTGGCGGAGACTGAGCGATTGATAGATAGCTATTTCCCAAGGGACAATCTGCAATATGTGCTGATCGGCCGCGCCGATGCAATAAAGGATATCGCAGCCAAGTACGGTGAGGTTCGCAGGGTAGATATGCAGGCGCCCGGCTTTGCCCGCTAGTTTGTCTATTGGTTTAGTAATAACCCAGCTTTAGTTGTTTGCTTTTTATAAGCTTTTCTCTGGGTGCACTCCATCGACATAACCCATAAAAGCTTCATGGATACTGTAGCCAATCAATTCGCGCACACGCTTGGGCAGAGTGCGAACCGTATCAGGCGGAATGGCCAGAGCCATATTTTCAAGCTGTCGGGCCCAGCCAGTGCAGTACTGAGGGGTAACTATTAGGCGCGAGGCATCGGACAGGTTTGCTCCGCCTCGGTGATAGAGGCTGCTTTTAACCAGCAGCAATGAACCGCTGGTCATGGGTACTTTAAATGTATCGGTCCTAGGCTGGGGATCATGGTTTGGATCCCGCTCTCTGGGGTCCATTAGCTCGTCTACCGCAGCCAGAGCTATGGTTTTGTCTTCAGTCCAGTTATGGCTGTCAGCGATAAATTCCGTAGCCCCATTTAACTCGGTTGTATCATCTATGGCCCAAAAGGCACTGACCCCAAAAGCTCTGCGCGGGCGTGGAATACTGACCTGAGAATCGTCACAGTGCCAGCCCTGCACAGTTTCCCCCGGATGTAAATTGATCGCTAATAATGCCGACAGCAGACAGGATTCCCCCAGTTCTCGCTCGGCAAATGCCAGTGCCAGGGGGTGGGTTACCATCTGCGAAAAAACATCCGGGGCCTTGGCCAACAGACTGTAAACCCGATTGGTTTTAAAGCCCTCAAAGTCATTGCGCCCGGTTGCGGTTAAAAAAGGCGCCAGCGCCTCTCGCACCTGTTGCACTGCAGCCGCATCCATCACCTCTTTAAATAAAATATAACCCTGGTCTTCATACTGCTGGTAGGCCTGATCAAAGGTTAGTCCACCCAGCCACTGGTCCAGATTATGGGTATCAATGCTATTGCTGTTTGATGGGGCGTTTTTACTCAGCTGGCTAACGGATTGGCTCAATGATTATCTCCGCTAATATTCTTGCTGTGGAATGCCAGATAATGAGCCAGCACATCCTGAGGGGCCTCTACCTGGGGGTAGTGGCCAATCTTTGGCAGTTCGGCGCAATAGTCCAGGCGGCAGTCCAGTTCTCTATAGCGCGCTACCATATGGCTGCCGGAAACTGGATCTACTGAGCCATTGATAAGCGCCAGGGGAATAGTGGATTTTTGCAGGGCCGACACCCAGCGTTCTCTGTGCTGGATACGGTCGCTCATATAGGTAATCAGATTGTGAAAAAGGTGTTTGCCATCATTGAAGTTAATCAGCCACCAAAAATCCTGCAACTCCTGCTCTGAGGGTTTGCTATCTTCGCCAAATACCGAGCTGAAGTTACGGCAAAATTGGCGGTAGCCGGTAAATACATTTAGTAATCCACCTATAGGGCTGAGCAGAAGTTTTTGGGTAAGCAGAGCCCTGTGGGTCTCTGGGAATAGTCCGCCATTGAGAAAGCAGCAGGACAGCCACTGCCCGATTCCAGAGCCATCCATCTGTCGCGCAAGCAGCTCCTGGGCTACGGTGTCGCCATAGTCATGGGCCAGCACATGAAAGCTCTCGAGCCCTTTTGCAGCAACTAGAGCCTCGACAATATCCGCTTGGCCATGGATGCTGTAGTCGCGCCTGTTGGGTTTATCAGAGAGGCCAAAACCCAGCATATCCAGTGCTATCACCCGATAATCACTTACTAGGTCATCCCAGATTGGCAGCCAGTCCCAGCTTGAGGTGGGAAAGCCATGGATCAGTAGTAATACAGGCGTTTGAGGGCTGTACTGCTGAGTTGCCCCGCTATCAATACAGAAGATCTGATGCCCCAGAAGAGATTGATATTGCCCCTGGGCGCGCCAGAGCTCCGGGCTAAAACTAGGTTTACTGGCAGATGATTCCATAGGATTTTTATTTTTATAAAATGGACAGGCTTTATAGTGGCGTAAAACGACCCGCGAGTCCATTTACTGTCTTGAGTCCGATTAATCTTGGTGCAATACTTTGCCTGTGTTGCCTGTGTTGCCTGTGTTGCCTGTGTTGCCTGTGTTGCCTGTGTTGCCTGACAAATAG
>Ga0115008_10000052_pt1 | contig 65508 bp, 47 predicted proteins | sample FraStrMetagenome_FD_87164 | JGI IMG/M metagenome (GOLD analysis project Ga0115008, IMG submission 87164) | Marine eukaryotic phytoplankton communities from Arctic Ocean - Fram Strait ARC3M Metagenome | ecosystem: Environmental > Aquatic > Marine > Oceanic | place: Fram Strait | collected... | reverse complement strand
TCTCTCCCATTGTCATGCGCTTAAATTTATAGCGCGTTCTGGTGCTGGAATGGAGAACATTGACATTGATGCTTGCAAACAACGCGACATTACTCTTTACAACGCTCCTGAAGGAAATCGAAACGCTGTAGGTGAACATGCCCTTGGAATGTTATTGAGTTTATTTAACAACATTTCATTTGCTGATACTGAAGTTCGCAATGGAAAATGGGATCGTGAAGGAAATAGGGGTGTTGAGCTCGATGGCAAGACCGTTGGCCTGATCGGATTTGGAAATAATGGTCAAGCATTCGCTAAAAAACTACGCGGATTTGACACTCAGATACTGGCATATGATAAGTATAAAACTGGGTTTAGTAATTCAACAGTGAAAGAATCCAGTTTAAAGGAAATCTACCAAAAAGCCGACGTCATTAGTTTTCACATCCCTCAAAATGAAGAAACGATCTATTTCGCGAATGAACCATTTTTCAATCGATTTAAGAACAATATTTACCTCATCAACTTGTCTCGCGGTAAAATTGTAGAAACAGCGGCTTTAGTTCGAGGAATTAAGTCGGGACGTATTTTAGGTGCCTGCCTAGATGTTCTGGAATATGAAAAGACAAGCTTCGAATCGTTTTTCGAGCAAAACTTATCGGCAGACTTCAACTATTTACTCGAATCAAAAAAAGTACTCTTATCTCCACATGTTGGCGGATGGACACATGAAAGTTACTTTAAATTAAGTGCTGTTTTAGCAGATAAGATATTGAATCAATTCAAGGGGTGAATTCGAAGTAAATTTCCGTAAAAAAGGTCTTTCCCTGTCGTTGTTTTCATCCACAATTCACGGGCCTCACTTCTACCCTTCTCAAAGTGCACTTTCCCTGCAACTTCAAGTGTTCGAAGGTCAACTTTTGGTGAGTAGGTGTTTAACACTAAAAACCCTTTTCTTCCGATAATTTTTCCTGCTTGAACAATAAGTTCATCCAGCTTATCCTCTAATTTCCACTTCTCTTTTTTTGCACCTATTCCCCAAGCAGGAGGGTCCATCATAATTCCATGGTAATGGTTTTTCCGCTTAACCTCGCGAGCCGCAAACTTCAATGCGTCTTCATGTACCCATTTAATGTCAGAAAGCTTACTTGAATCCATATTCTCTCTTGCCCAACCAATCAGTTGCTTTACCGAATCTACATGTAAAACAGTGTCACACGTGTTTTTTGCCACCACAGAAGCAGCTCCCGTATAAGCAAATAGGTTTAAGAATTTATCACTCCCTTTGAGGCGCTTCGTTAAAAAATCCCAGTTTACACGCTGCTCTGGAAATAGGCCAAGGTGTTTGAACTTTGTAAGTTTCAGGTTAAACGTTAAATCGTTATATGTAATTGACCATTCTTTTGGGCTCCCTTGCTTCAAACACTTCCATTTACCAGAAGTTTTATTGTTGGAAACAAACTCCCAATGGGCCATTTTATTCCACTCTTCAAAAGGTTTTCCAGATTTAAAATACGCTTGAACTTCTGGTCGAATTGTAATTACAGAACCCCAACGCTCTAGCTTTTTACCTCCTCCAGCGTCAATGAGTTCATAATCATCCCAACCTGTAGTATATAAACGTTCTTCTGACATTCTACCTACGTGGAGTCTTTCTCCTTCCTCCCATCATTTGCGACATTCGCATTTGATTTTTAGATGGAGCAACCTGAAGTTGTTTTTGCATCTGGTTAATCTGATCTCTCATCATTCCACCAGTATCTAATTTTTTAGCTTCAGCTAAAAGACTTACAGCTTCTTTTTTTCTGCCTGTTTGTGCACAAATTCCTGCTAAATGCATTCGTGCTACGGCATTATCTTGACCCGTTCTCAATCCTAAGCTCATTGCTTTGCGCAGGTAAGACTCACTCTCTGAAAGTCCAAGTTCTTGTGTGTTTAACACTGCCTTTAAAAACAAAATGTAAGCGTGTTGCTTTTTTGGTAGAAGTTGTGGGTGCGTTATTTTGTTAATGAACTTCGATGCTTTTTCAGTATCTCCTGTTCTCATAGCATTCAATGCTAAAACCATGTTTTCATTCCTAAAGAATGTTAACCCAACAATACCTGTCACTAAAATCATCACGATACCCCATCCCCAGTATCCATTATAAAACAAGGTTACGGTGAAAAACAAAGACAATGCTGCAATTATACAGCGAATAATAAATCTAATCATATCTTACTTAGTTGTTGCTATACATTTCAACTCAATAGCAATTGGAGTTGGTAATGAATTAATTTCTACTGTTGTTCTACAAGGCAAATTGTCCTTGAAGTATTCAGCATATATTTTATTGTAGGTGTGAAAGTCACGTTTCATATTTACTAAAAATACGGTCACGTCTACTAGTTGATCCCAGCTTGACCCTGATTCTTCAAGTATTACACGAACATTGTCAAATACACTACGGCATTGTTTTTCAAAATCAAATTCAATAAAGTTCCCATTCTTATCTAATTTTAACCCTGGAACAACAGAATCTATATCATCTGAACCTGCAACGCGTGGCCCAACACCTGACAAAAACAATAGGTCTCCCACCTTACGCGCATGGGGATATAAACCAACAGGTTTTGGTGCTTTAGTTGTTGAAATTCTATTTTTGTTTGACATTTTACTGGTGTGTTTTGTTCTGCAAATATAACGAGTATTCAAGGAATACTAAAGTTTTACCGCAATTCATTCGTGGCACTGCTTTTGATTCATGAAATTTAAATACATTTGATTCATGAAAGTTTTAGTTCGTTTTTTTGCATTTACCTTTTTACTAATGCTTTCTGGTTGTATCGAAATAATTGATGATCTCTCTTTTAATGACGATGGTAGCGGAACCTTTAAATACAACATCAATTTAAGTTCTAGCAAGATAAAACTCAACTCTATACTTGCTTTAGATAGCTTAGATGGTAAAAAAATCCCATCTGTAGATGAGCTTTCACAAAAAATCAAAACGAGTGTAGCATTTTTCAAGAAAAATGCAGGTATATCTGCCGTTTCAGTTGAATCTAATTTTACTGATTTCACCTTTAAACTTCAATGTGACTTTGCATCCTTAGAAGACTTACAGCGTGCCATTCGAACATTTATTAGAGAAGAAACTAAAAGTCCACTGATGCCCGAATTAAAACACGATTGGCTGAGTTATTCAGGGTCACAATTTATACGGTCAGTCCCTTTGATTACGACAAAAAAAATATCCGAAATTAAATTTGAAGACCGGGAATTGTTAAAGCAAGGCACCTATACTTCGATTACACGATTCGACACTGAAATTGAAGATTTTAGCAACCCAAACGGAAAATTATCTAAAAGTAAAAAAGCAATGATGTCACGCGCTAACATGTATGCTTTAATACAAAACCCAAACTTGATTGACAATCGTATAAATCTTGTTAAATTGAATTAAAGCGTATTCTTTTTTCGTACCTTTAATCTTCTACTCCTTCACATTGAACAGAGAATATTTAAGCTTATGAAAATTTCAACTCTCACCATCTCATTACTCGTTACTGTTTCTGTTTTTTCGCAAAAATCAGAAAACTTAATTCCAAAAGCAGCAGCATCCGTTTTCAGTATAAATAATGTTTCTCTACTTCAGAAAATCTCGTTAGATGAGCTCATCAAATACGAGTTCATGGAAGAGGTTCAAGCAGAGTTATTTGACGGTTCAACAACAGGGAAAACATTGAAAGATTCAGGCATTGATTTCAATCAAAAATTGAATGTGTTTTATGGCAAAACGGAAAACTATGAAGTTGCTGGACTTTCATTTGGCGTAACGAATAAAGAGGCGCTGTTTGATGTCTTCGATGATTTTACACCTTCTTACAGCGATTATAGTAACGTTGAGTTTTACGAATCTTATTTTAGCCGGATTGCCATTGAGGAAAATTCAGGCGTACTCTTTAGAGTAACACCAACAAATTCTACCGTAGATTTAATTACAGACTCAATCTGGCAAGCGCAAGGAAACGAACCCCATTCCTATTCTTATAGAAGTGATTTCTTGTTTGACCAGGCAGAAGTTGAGGCTGTTGAAACAGAAGTTTTTATAGACGGAGTTGAAGTGGAGGATTACCCTGTGGCTGAGGAAACCCCTTCAATAAAAACATACTACGAATTAAGAGACTCTATTGAAACAGGACTTTCTATTCAGTACCTTTCTACAGTTTGTGACGAGGTGTTTGTTGACGGCCAAAACTTAGTGAATTCTTCTCCTGCTTTTGCAGAACAATTAACACATACATCTGAGGGGGTTTTCTTTTTAGACAACTCAAAAGGGTTGAAAAATAGCGAGTTTAGCTATTTAAAAAACATCTACCCAACGCTTTATTCTAATATTGAAGCGTTATACACAGGGAACCTGATACTTGGAGACTTAGTGATTAACGACAATTCTGTTGAAATGCAATTAAATGCTCAGTATGGCGATGAACTGGGGTCTATCTATTCAAAATTAAGTGGAGCTAAATTTGATAAAAATGTCTTGAAGTACATTCACAAAGACAATTTAGCCTATTTCACATACCGTGTAAATTTAAGGGAAGCTTACGAACAGGCATATGATATTATTATACCCCTATTATCGGAAGAAGAAGATCTTGGAATAAGTGCTCAACTGTTAGTTGTTGAGCTAATGAATGAGTTCCTGAATAAGGATGCCATTTTTGACACCTACAAAGGAAGTGTATTTGGAACATTCAACGGGATTCAAAAGGTTAAAACGAACAAGATCACCTACCATTACGATGAGGAAACATTTGAGTATACTGAAGAAGAAGTTGAGGCTGAAGCTGACATGCCTATTTTCACTTTAGGGTTCTCTACAGACCGTTCTGACATTCCAACCCGTATACTGGAGCTGATTGCTAAATTAACCGATGAATGTCACAACGAGGGAGCATATTGGGAAATCGACAGGGCTGTATTGGATGCTGCGCCTTTATATATTTTAATTCAAAATGACCTTTTCATTTTGACAAATGATGAGAATTTAGTGAAACAAAATGCGAATGGATTTGGGAAAGAGGCAATCTCAAAAAAAGAGGCGAAAGCTGCTAGAAAAAGTGGTATTGTTTATGGTTATGCTGATTTAGGATTGGCCATTGGAAGTCTTCCACGTGATATTTTTAGCGCAAGCGAAAATGAACTGATTGATGTTCTTCGTGATAAATCAGGAAGAATAACCTTGAACTCTACAAATTCATCTCAGTCGAATACTTCGTTTAATTTAATCTATGATTTTGATGCGCAAGGAGATTCTGACAAGTACATTCTTGACTTAATCAACAGCATGTATATCCTCTCGAAATAAGCACATTTAACCATGTACCGTAATCTGCTTATTATAATTGTTCTCGCAGGAAGTTTGTCTGGTATTCTGTATCTAAAACCATGGAAAAATGAGCCTGAATCATTCGTATTAATACAAGACCGACTACCAAATGGAGATCTTATAGGTCAAACCAATGTGCTAACCTTATCTCAATCACTTTCTAAAACGCTATTTTACTATAAGCTCCCTTTTAGAGACTTTATTTCCCCTGACTTTCTGTTAAGCCAAGGTAAAAGCTATGGCTTAGACCTCCAGGCACCTGTTTATTTTTTTTTAAACGAAGAGGATCATGACTTTGAGGAACTTGGCTTACTACTAAATATCCGAGACAGTAGTAAAGTACGCGAGGGCATTGAACACTTTCTGAAATTCATTGAAATTCAAGATACAACATTATACAATACCCCAGTTTCCTTTTCTCCAAAAGAACGTATCTACATGGCTTATAGTAACGACTGGATGTTCATCTACAAAGGGGATGATTTTCAGAAAAACTTATACCGTATTCGCCACGCAAAGCAAAATGACGTTTCGACCAGATGGCGTGACTTCATGAATGAAAATTGTTTAAAAGGAAGGTCCATTATTGCTCAGTTAAAAACAAAGGAGCTGAACGACTATGGCATAGAATCTACCGTCGTATCCCTCTCCAATGATTCAAGTAATTTTATTCTGAACGCGAACATAAAACAATACGATTCTATTTTAATTGATATTAGGCCTACAAGCCCTATGTTTTCTAAACAAGAGTTTTCAGAAAACACAATTAATGTTAGCCTGAACATTGACCGTCTTAGACGACATAAAAACGATCCTATATATAAAGCAATCACGAAATTGAGCAAGAAAATCCATTTTCCATTGGCTCAATTTCTTGACGTTTGGGGGGGTGATTTTGCTTTCCGACAAGGAGGAATCCAAACCATTAGGGAAAAATATGTTACGTCTGAACTCGACGATAATTTCAATGTCACTGAAGTTACAAAATATAAAGATGTTGTCGTTTCTGGATTTTCCCTATACCTCTCGACCCTAAAAGAGAATTCACCCTTTTTACAAACCTTGTTTGAACGTGGAATAATGAACAAAGAAGATAAAAAAGTTCGCTTGCTGTTTTCTCACCCAATGAATTTAAAGAATACGGATAGTTCAATGGTCTTCTATACGGGAAGCTACACCCCTAAACTGTATACCGATTCTACAAACAAAATCATGTGGACAGTAAACAAAACTCCTGTATCTATTTACTTAGATTCTACAGACCTTCATTCCTTATACTGTAGGGTTCATGTTCCGTTAAAAAAACTCATTTACGATAACCTTAGCCTGAACGAGTCAACTCGTGTAAACAACTAGGAATAATCCTTATTTAACTCCGGCTAGGTTAAATCTCAATCGAACTCCAGCCGCTAAGTTTCCTGTTGGGTAGGCAGTGGCAATTTTAGGCGTGTTTAACGTCTGATCATAGTACAATTGAAGTGTTACATAGCGAGACATATTATAGTCAGCAGATGCCTTAATTGAAATCACTTTTTGCCCTGCAGTTGCTTGGTTCGTATTCTCTACTACTTTTCGTATTACCGTTAAGTTATCTCTAAATGAAAAATCAAATCGGAGGTTGACAGGACTGGCAGGTATTTTCTCAAAAGGTAATTTTATTTTTGCAAATTTATACCCTACACCAATAACCCATTCAGCACCTAAAATTTCTGTTACCTGGTTATTATTTAGTGATAAGGTTGCTGAGCGATCTTTCTTGTACTCAAACTTAGTGATTAGTCCTTGTCCATTAATAATCCAAGTAGCATCCAGGCCAATTAATGGAGAAAAACGCTCGCTAATTACTACATTTTGAATTTGACTCTGTGCAATAAAGTTGCTATTCAAATCGCGTGCTGTAGCATTTCCACTGTTGTCAAACTCGGCGTTAAGGTTAGATTGCATTCCAGAAATACTGACCGTTGAGCTATATGAATGACGCAAAACAAAGTTCTTCAAATGCTTTTTCATGAACTTAAAGTTCTTTAACCCGTTGTAGTTTACAGACCAATTAGGCAATGGCATATTCTTTATTGGGTTGATGTTCTTGTCATTTATATCGCGTTGCGTATATGACGTCATAAAGGCCCCCAAGAGAACTTCTTGCTGTGTTCCACTGTACCCATCATAATACCCAGAATTTAATAAGTCTGAGTTGTCATTTTCTGCTCCTAACAACTGTGAAACAGCTGTTCTGTTTGTTAAAAAGTTATCGAACACAGCCGACTTATACCCTGTTCCCAATGCGGTAAATGCAGAGTTAATAGAAACGTTTGAATAAGTCAATGTAGAAACATCAACCTTACTTTGACTTTCATAATTTGAGGTCAAGGAATTCCACCTAAAGAATTCATTTTGATTTTTACTATACGTTCTTAACAGTGTCAGTTCAACCGTCAAGTCCTTCATTGGTTCCAAGCTGGCTCTCAAGTTTAAGTTTTGAGAATGTGTACTTGTGTACTGTTTGTTCAAGTTCTCATTTTGAACCAGCCAACCATTGTCTCTTGCTCGTTCTGCAATATTATATCCTGTTTCACGCCCCCAAAGGTCATAGCGCTGTTGACCAAAAATAAACCCAGCCATACCGCCACTAAAACTTGGATTAAATCCAAGAACACCAACTTCTTGATTGTATCCTGGCAATAATGTTCCGTCTGTTAAAGCATATGTTCCTGACACATTACGTACACTCATAACCATTCGTGCAACAAACCCTGCCACAGGATGAACCTTCCCATTTCGTTTTTTCTCTCTGGCTTCTTTTTTCTTCTTCCGCTTCTCTTTGCGTTCTTTTTTTCTCTTTTCACGAAGTTCTTTTCGCGTCATTTCAGATTCAGGCTTTTCTGGTTCTTCCGCCTCAGCTTCTTTGCCTTCCTTGTCCTGTTTTGCATCACCTGTTTTACCCTTGTCTCCTACGCTACTAACCCCTCTTCGACTTGATCTTCCACCCTTGTTAACCTTCTTAAAAAATGGCACTTTATTGTATAAGTTTGTAAAGTTCATTTGCCCAGTCATATTGATATTACGACTGTTTTGAACGGTGTTCCCAAATGTTGATTGTGCTAAAGGGCCCCGTTGCCAATTATACGTTGCATCATACTTGACGCTCGCGTTCATCCAATCAGTAGCTGGGATCTTATCTAGAGGGAGGGTGTAGTTTAAGCTATAGCTGTGTGTGTAATCCATAGCCTTACCGAAGCTAGACATTTGGGATTTAATTGAATCTTGGAAAACACGGTAGCCATCTGGGTCCGCTTTTCGATCGACCTGCCCATCAGCTTCCTCAAAAATTGAACGATTATTCGCTGTAAAATTGAATTTTATTTTTTTAGTGAGGTCATAGGCCAATGCATAATCGCGATTCCAGTTGAATATTTTCATATACACTGGGGCAAACTCATAATCAGGGACGATATTATTTCTAACCTGACGTTCATTGTATGTTCTTAGCAAGTCGGTTCCAAATGAAATATTTTTCGGCTTCAAATAGAAGTTCATATCCCTAACTAAAGCGAACCATTTTGATTTCTTTAAGAATTTAATTTTCTTAAATGGCATAACCGGCTTCACGTCGAAGGAATAGTTATAATTTAACCCTCCATTCCATGTTTTTGTTCTGTCGTAATTGGTGTTAAAGTTCCGCTCATAGTTTTCTGAATAAGCATAATTTGCAGACCAATTAGATATTCGCCAAAATTGCGGTTTAGCTCCCGCCTTCATTTCCTTGCGAACATTGGTTAAATTATATGACTTTCGTACTGTAAAATCTTGACCAAGTTTAGCCCGTTCTTTTCGTGTAGCATCATCGTAATCCCTTAGTTTGATGTCAGGGTTAAAAGGATCGTATTCTGGATTAATTATTCCCATTGAGTACCCATAGAAGAATGGCAACGACACTTTTGCTTGTTTTCCGAAGAATTGTCCCAATTGCACATTTGCATTCATATCGAACCCGATTTGCTCATTTCTCTGGCGATCTTGTACACGGCTTTCAACAGACCCCCAATTAATTCCCGAATAATTTCCAGACATACTTATATTGGCAAAATCTGCTAACTGAACCTGCATTTGAGCAACAGCTGCAGAGCCCCCCTCGCTTACAAAGTCAGTTAAACGCAATTCATTGACCCAGACAATAGCACACTTAGACTCCCCATCCTCAGCCCAATTATCAAGATCATGTGAATCTTTATCAGGGTTTCTCACCCCAATCATCATTACTTTTAATGCTTGTAAATTTGGACTTCCTTTTACTTTTATAATGCGCTCTGCATTAGCCGGGTCAATTTTCGAATATTCTACAACATATGATGCGCCTGAAGAACCCGCACTAATCAATTCATTTCGATCTTTCTTTAAAGCAAGTAGGTCGTCAAAAACAATTTCCATGAAATTTTCTTCTGGCCAAATATCGGTGTCAATACTTGAACCCCAAGCAGTAGTTTTCAAAGGAAGTTCATACTCATAATAATTGTCTGTAAAGTCTGTTCCTAAACGAACAAACAACGAAATATCATCATCATCTAATGAATTCAAAGGATCAACCTCCTCTGCGTGGACAAACATTTTTAATTTCTTATACGCCCTAACATCAAACTGCACATTTCTATATGCTGCTCTAGCATCTCCATCTTGCAAGCCACAAACTTCTAAACTTAACGACTGCTCATTTAACAAGCGTTGGAATGTTTGAGAAGGATCCACCTCTTGTGTAATTCCAGGAGGAACTTTATATTCAATTGGCTCACGCTTATCATTCTCCTGAATGTTTACCGCTCCAATATTAAACTGTGTTAAGTTTGGATCCACAACAACCCCTTCTCCTGGCGCTGTTAAGTCATCGTAGAAGCGCCTCCATTCACCACGAATAAACTCTAAACGAGCAAAACGCAACACAACTTCTTCGTCAAAGTCTTTCATGAACATACGCATGAAACGTATCGATCTAAAATCACTGATACCATTCACCTTCTTCTCAAAATCGCGAATTGGAATTTTCAACTGGTACCATTTTTCAATATCTCCATTCCCCTTATCATAGGTTTGAACATCGGTAATAAAGTTTTGACCAACCTGCATTTCATTTGGACGAAGGCTTATCTTATATTGGAAATAACTTTCTGTTTCTGATAGGTTGTTGTCTTGATTTACATCTTCTACATCTGGAGAATTTGTTCCCAGTGTCGGGTATCCATCAGCATTTGCAACATCAGACATTTCCGTAGTTGGAGAATTACCCTCCATACCATTGTACTTTTTATAACGCTCAAGTATATTTAACTCTTGTGTATCATAAACGTCATCTCTATAATAGTTGTAGTCATCACTCGATGGATCCGCAAGCATGCGCGCTTTCACTTCGGGTGTTAAAACAGGATTGTTTTGTACCCAATTGATATAGTTGGTATAATGAATTTGCTCATCCGTATTGTTCCAACCGTCTAGACCAACATCTTGATTTTCTCGTGAGCTTGGGTCATTATCAAACGCGTTTACAACAACCTGCTGCGTAGAAACCCTTGCCCAAAGAGTCGTGTCTAAATTGTCATCAATAAAAGAACCTGTAGCTGGCAGCCCGTTCTCAAAACTCTTTCGTGAATCAGGTAGAATATCTTCACTTATATTTCCTAAATTAAAATATAAGTCTCCCCCATTGTGTGTTGAATTTGGGTCGACATTTTCAGCATCAGTATTAAATGGATCCATAACCCACAACTGAATATATTCTACGTTTGTTTGCTCAAAATCTGTTGTTGTTAAGGCTCTCATTATACCTCCCCAACGGTTTTCAGGATTGATGAATGTTCCATCTGCATTTACCGTGTTCGTTGTATCGTAGTTATACATACCACGTTCCTTTGGGTAGTAACCAAGCTCTAACATTTGAACATTTTGAATTGAACCATACTGAGGGTCCCAATTTGGCCAAATGTCTTTTTGATTTACAGCACGCATTCTACTATCTGATAGCTGTGCCGGGTCGTTAATTATGTGTTGAGGCGTTAGGTTATTGCTTTGATAAAATAACGGGTCAATTGTATACCAAGATGTTTTGGAACGTTTAAATCCAGCGCTCAAGTTTTTATTTGCCACTTCAGGAAATAAATCAAGCTGCCCCTGAGGAACAGATGCCAAATGCCACGCAGCAGCAGATTTTAAGTCAATGGTACTTTGAGCACCTTCAAAATCGTCAATGTAAGATGTTCCATCTTTATTGATTGCTTTTGGTTGACCTGGTATCAAGTGAGCAAACTCTCCCGTAAACGAAACGGTTGATTTTTCTTTCGTTGAAATTACGGGTAAATAATCGACTAGCTTAGTTAAAAATGGAACATCAGCTCTAAACTGTAAATCTAGCCCAATCACATTGTTCTTAAAGGGTTCACTTCCTATATCCACTTTTTGTGTCACAGGGCGTTCCATCATTCTCATCCAAGTGGCTCCAACATTTAAACGACTGCTAAAACGATGGGCCACACGGGTACCAAAGAGAGACTTCGACTGAAACCCGAATACTGAATTACTTTCAATAGAAATTTTAATTGGCGTATTTGATTCTAAAATCCCTGAATTCAATATTTTAACACGCCCCAAGTTATAGTCAACTGTATAATCAACGCCCTCTGTAAGCCTAATCCCTCCAGCAGTTACAGACACCGCACCCTCTGGAACATTTAATGCATTCAATGGAATGTCAGAAGTAATTGAAGACTCGTATTCTCCTTTAAAACTAAATCTATTTTTACTCGGAATTTGTTGCGCTGCCGTTTTTGTTGAATCATATAGTTCTGTATATGCAACACGTTCAATAATCACATCAGAAACACCTGCGGCATCTAACTTGTCTGCCAATGTTTTTCCAAAAGGTTCAACTGTACTGAAATAAACACGTCCATTTCTAGTGTTAATTGTCCCTCCGTTTTCAGCCCTATTGCCATTAAATTGAATTGGAACAAAATCAAATACACCATCCGAGAAAGGTTGATTGTTTTGATTAATCTTATCCATTTCAAGAAGCGTGACTAATTGCTTATCATCTATTCCTGTAATGTTTGCGCCTAAATTGTCGGCAGGGAAGAAAGGAACCGTTAAAGAAGTCGATGGATTGTTGTACAATAAATCTAATCGGAATCCGTCTTGACCCACTTGATATGCTCCAATGGAATAAACATTTTTCATCATCAAATCCCATAATTTATTCTTAGGATTTGTAATGGTTGGTTTTAGCAACTTTAATAACAGCGCATCTTGCCCGTCAATACCATCTGTCGAAAACTCCCCTATTTGATAGGTCTCACCACGGTATGTATACTCGTAGGCAACGGCTAAAACCTCATCGTTGTTCAGCGGAAGGTTCAACGAAATAAACCCCAATTGAGCATTATACGTAAACTCTTGCTCAGTCAGTTTTCTGGCGTTTTCAACTTTTTCGTAATTAACCGCTTGTTCAAATGGTCCAGGCTGTGTGATTTGGCTACTTAATGAGGATACAGCATTAACAAATGTTCTAACGTTGGGCTCATCAACGGATGCCCATTGGTAAATTCCATTGGCATTGTTTGAGGGTAATTCTTCTGTTGAAAAAGAACCAGGATTACCTTCACAATTGGACGATTTTGCCTCTCCTAAATCTGTAAATGCAATAATGTTTCGTGTATTCTCCGTTTTGTTGGTTTTGTTAGTTAACCACACCTCTATACGGTTAATGTTAATTGTAGAATTTACAATTGGAAGCGTTGACATTCCTTTGTCATAATTGTCTTTGTGGTATAAGTTTAAAAAGTAATGACGATTTGCCTCATAGTTGTCTGCAGTCAATTCAAATTCCTGTACCTGTGCTTTCCCCGAAATGTTAATCTCTTGTCGTCTCCCTTTTGATGATGCGGCTATTAAATCAACGGTTGTTTTTCCAAATTTCAATTGCGTACTTGCCCCAAACAACGTTTGAGAACCTTGAATTAAAGATGTTGGCAGTTCCATTGCAACATTCCCCAGTGCAATTTTTTGAATTATTTGATCTTCATTACCAGCATATTCTAGCTTTGAAACGTTATCGAAATCAAATGCTGCTTGTGTATTGTAACTTACCCCTAATTTTAATTTAGTTCCAATTTGACCAACCAGATTTAAGTTGATTTGCTGGTCAAAATCAAACCGTGTTATTTTTCGTTGTTTTACTGGAATTAAAGGATTATCATACCTCGATGAATTAACCCCAAACGAAAGTTCAACACTTCCCTGAGGACGAATTGTAATTTGATCTGAACCAAAAAAGTTTTCAAAAACCTTGCTCCCAATTTTAATCGGAAACTCTAAGGGTTGATTTTCAGCTGTTTGTTCATCAATTTTTTCTTTCCAATTTTCTTGCAATGCTTTTTGTCGCTCGTATTCAATATATTCCTCAAGCGTCATCATTGAAGGGTTTCGGTAATTCAATGCCCCGATTGTTTCTTGAAAAATATAGGTCCCTGTTCCAGGATCATAAACAATAGTAGGCTGAACAGCGCTAGGATCACCTAAATCAAAACTTTGAGTTGCTGTTTGCGTTGGGTCTAAGCTATTATTAATCGGATAAATTAATGTATCCTGCCCATAACTCTGCGCTACAAACAAAAGCAGTAGGCCAATAGTGAACCTTATATGAATTAATTTAAGCGTTTTCAATCTATAGTATTTTCAATGCTTCTTTAATCAGTTGTTCAACAGAGTCATTTTCAGTACTCACTTTGTCGATCGCTTTTTCAGCAGATTTTTTATCAAAACCTAAAGAAACCAAAGCATTTAACGCATCAAATTGGTTCGTATTGTTTGAATTGAAAATATTTTCAGTTGAAAATGCCATTTTTAACATTTTATCCTTCAAATCAATGATAACACGCTGTGCCGTCTTTGCTCCAATTCCTTTTATACCTTGAATTGTTTTCACATCTTCTGACTGAATTGCTACAGCAATTTCTTTTGGAACTAAAGATGAAAGCATAATCATAGCCGTGTTTGGTCCAATACCAGATACAGAAACAAGGTGGTTAAACATTTCTCGCTCTACAACATCAGCAAATCCGTATAAAATCTGAGCATCTTCTCGAACAACCAACTTGGTGTACACACGAACACTTTCCTCTGCACCTAAGGCGCTGAATGTATTCAATGATATTTTAACTTCATATCCCACACCCCCGCAATCAATAACAAGATCTGTAGGGTGTTTCTCAATTAGCCGTCCGTTTAGTTGTCCTATCATTCTTTATTTATTTTGAGCATCTACAACCGCAACCTTAATCATATTAATGATTTCACGAACAGAAGACCCCATTTGTAGTACATGAATCGATTTTTTTAACCCTACAAGCACGGGACCAATAGCATCCCCTTCAATCATTTCTTGCAACAGTTTGTACGCAATATTTCCTGAAGATAAATTGGGGAAAATCAATGTGTTCACCTTCTTGTTCGCCAAGGTCGAAAACGAAAATTGTTCATTCATGAGTCTGTTGTTCAGTGCAAAATTAGCCTGCACCTCACCATCAACAATTAAATTAGGGTCATTCGCTTTTACAAGTTCAACGGCCTTAGACATTTTTTCTGCATCTTCCCCTAAAGCTGAACCAAAATTGGAATAACTTAATAAAGCCACTCTAGGTGTTACTTTAAACTTACGAATAGTTTTAGCTACGTTCGATGTAATTTCTGCAATGTCCTCTGCCGTTGGGTTCAGATTAATTGTTGTATCTGCCAAAAATAACGGGCCACGTTTCGTATTCAAAATGTACATTCCGGCCAGTTTCGTAATTCCTTTCTGAAGACCAACGGTCTGAATAGCAGGCTTAACAACATCGCGATAATTCCGTGTAATTCCTGAAATCATTGCGTCAGCCTCGCCCATTTCAACCATCATTGCGCCAAAATGATTTCGTTCGCGCATAATTTGAATGGCTTCGTACTCCGTAACACCTTTTCGATTGCGTTTTTCAAAAAATGCTAATCCAAATTTTGTTCTCCGCTCTAACTCTTCATCCGATTTTGGATCAACAATTTCTACCTCAGAAAACTCAAGACTATATTCTTCAATTAATGCCTCAATTTTTGCTCTTCGCCCCAATAAAATAGGAATAGCTACCCCTTCTTCAAAAGCCGTTTGAGCTGCTTTCAATATTTTGATATTATCCGCTTCCGCAAAAACAACACGCTTCGGTGATCCTTGTGCCTTTTCTGTAATATTTCGAATAAGCTTATTGTCCAAACCAAGTCGGTTCTTCAGCTCCATTTCATACGCATCCCAGTTTTCAATTGGAGCTGATGCTACTCCTGAATCCATTGCTGATTTAGCAACAGCTGGAGCAACGTAATAAATTAAGCGTGGGTCTAATGGTTTTGGGATAAACTGTTCCCTTCCAAAAGAAATATTTTTTTCTCCATAAGCTTCAACAACTTCTTCAGGAATGGACTCTTTGGCCAACGAAGCAATTGCCTTAACGGCAGCCAATTTCATTTCTTCATTAATGGTTGTTGCTCTTACATCGAGTGCTCCTCTAAAGATAAACGGGAACCCAAGGACATTATTCACCTGGTTTGGATGGTCAGACCTTCCAGTAGCCATTATAATATCTTTACGAGCTGACGTTGCATCTTTGTATGATATTTCTGGATCTGGATTTGCTAAAGCAAATACAATTGGATCTTTTGCCATTGCTAGAATCATGTCTTTATTGACAAGTCCTCCGCGTGATAACCCTAAAAACACATCTGCACCTGAAAACACGTCTTCAAAGGCCACGTCTTTAGTATGCTTAGAAAAAAGCTTCTTTGTATTATCTAAATCTTTACGCCCCGAATGAATTAAACCTTTCGAATCAAACATAAAAATGTTCTCAATTTTGGCCCCCAGAGCATGGTATAATTTTGCACAAGAAAGTGCTGAAGCTCCAGCTCCAGAAACAACAATCTTTACCTTTTCAATTTCTTTTTCTGCTAATTCCAACGCATTCAATAAAGCCGCAGATGAAATAATTGCCGTTCCATGCTGGTCATCATGCATTAAGGGAATGTTCAGCTCCTCTTTAAGTCTACGTTCGATCTCAAATGCTTCTGGAGCTTTTATATCTTCAAGATTAATTCCACCAAAAGTAGGTGCAATTGCCTTTACAGTTTGAATAAAAACTTCTGGATCAGAAGCGTCAACCTCTATGTCAAACACATCGATGTCTGCAAATATTTTAAATAGAAGACCCTTCCCTTCCATTACAGGTTTAGAAGCCTCTGGCCCTATATCTCCAAGACCAAGAACAGAAGTTCCGTTTGAAATAACAGCAACTAAATTTCCTTTGCTTGTATATTTATAAACATCTTCAGGATTATTGGCAATTTCCAAACAAGGTTCGGCTACACCAGGAGAATATGCTAGAGACAAATCCCTTTGGGAGGCGTATGGTTTTGTTGGTACAACTTCGATTTTACCCGGTTTTTCAGCCGAATGATAATCTAACGCATCTTGTTTTTTTGTTTTTGACATATTAGGATCTTTTGAAGCTGATAAAGATACTAAAACCATTTGTAACACTGTATTCATTGAATACAATAAAGTTCAAACTGTGGCCCAAGTTGTACAGGTAAAAGCTTTGTTATTTTTTAAAAAACGATGTTGTTGAATTTACACCAATACTTGCGCCTAAAATGCTTAAAAAATAAGCACCTGAATCCAGTTTATTTACGTCGATGGAATTCCCATTAAACTTTCCATAAAGGATCACTTGTCCTAGCGAGTTACAAATTGTATACGGCATCCCAATGGCTCCATTTTTGACAAATAGAACGCCTGCAGTAGGCGAAGGGTAAACCAGAATAGGTTCTAAATCTTGTTCGCTTACATTTAATTGCGTTTCACAAATACCTGGATATGGATTGAGCTCAAGAGGGCCCATACTCGTTAAGGGCAAAACAACTACCCCAGGATAATCATGTGCAAGTTTACGCACCCGAAAAGCACTGTTGTGTAAAACTGCTGTTCCTGGAATTACTTGTTCTTGTGCTAAAATGGAATCTTGAACAACGGGGTTCACATAATCCCAAACAACATTATCAAGGCTATCAATTTCAAAGAAATGCCCTTGCGTTCCTTCATCAACAATAATATTTCCGTTTGGAAGCATGTCAGCACTCGAGATGATTCTACTGTAAAAATCTGTTGGCACAGGTGCTGTATAGATGTAATCAGCTGTAACAGGTAAATAACTGCCTGTACTACTCATTTCATAATCTCCATTTGACAATATAGACGGCGCAATGATGTCTACTGAAGAGTATTCTTCAGGAACTCTATTCTTTCCATTATTAAACAGAATTAATTTATTTTCATGGCGATATCCTGAAGGGATCCAATGGGCGTCATGCTGAAAAAAAAGTTGTTGGTCAGCATCCATTCCAGCACCATACATCTCTGGATTTCCCCAACGCCAAAGTATGTCCCCTCCTTTTCCAGAGTTCCCTCCTGAATGCCCTGCAGCTTCTGCTGTTGTTGTTGAATGGTCAATTATATAAACTTCATTCCAAGCAGGGCTACACAACGCAATTTGATCTAAGTCATCATTATAAGCCACAGAATTTAAGTGTTGCCAATCTGCCGCGCCATTCCCTTTATCAAAATTCAAATTGAACAGCTCCGGATGGTCAGCAACTACCCCATAGTTTGGCTTGGTCGGGTCGAACTCTTGAATAAGATGATCCCAAGCATTCCACCTCCAAACTATTTGATCAGTTACAGGGTTGTATTCAATAATGTGGTCTGGCCAAAGTCCACTCCCACCAACCAACAAAGGATCTCTACCTTCATCAATTGCTTCTTGTTGCGTTTTTAACTCCCACGCAATCATCAAAATGTTTCCATTATCCATTACCTCAAAATCATGATGTAATCGAACGGTGTCATTTGAATACTCAAAAAACCAAGCAATTTGTTGGTCCGGTTGAATTGCCTCAATCCTACCACCGGCACCACCGGCGGAAATAGGCGAGCCATTCGCAAACCTACAGGCCCTAATCAACGTCCCATTTTCCAATAATTCAACACTATTACCTGGGTTATAAGCACTCTGCCAATAAAATTGTTGCTCACCACAATTATCTATTAAGTAGGTAATGTGGGAACGTGATGGGGCAAATAACGCATATCCTGGCAGTGCGTTTGGCGTAAATTGAAAAACACCAACCGTTTGCTGTCCATAGCTATAGCTGGTAAAAAGTGAAAAAATAATTAGAATTTTATGCATGCCTAAATGTAAAACAAAAAAGCCCTGAATACAAATTCAGGGCCTCTTCAAAAGTAGTTAAATTACTTCCTTATTTTTCAACGATAATTTTAACCGTTTTAGCAGTACCATTCAACACAACTTGTGCAAAATAAACACCGTTAGCGTTATTTGATAAGTCAACTGATGTTTGGTAAGATCCAGCAGCTAAATCAGTGTTTTCCATGCTGTAAACAACATTTCCTACCACATCAACAACAACTAAGCTCATTTCAGCAGCTACAGCTAAATCAACAACAATGTTAGAAACACCGTTTGTTGGGTTAGGCATTGCGCTAATGTTAAAGTTTGTCGCTTCAACATCATTCAATCCTAAAACGTCACTTGACATTCCAGCATTTAAGATTTCACCCGTAGAAGCATCTACTAACATTCCTACAGCGTGCATGTTGTATGCTGCCCATGAAGCATTATGTGCAATAGTATATGTATGAGAATGAGTTGATCCAGCAATTATTGAAGCAGGTAAAGAACCAGCAGCACCATTGATTTCATTGTCACCCAACGCGCGCGCTACGTGATCATGGAATACTGGACTAACAGTAGAACCACCACCAACAAAATTAAAGTTAGGCATAGAACCTGTATTTGGGAAAGCCATTGCTCCAGAAGCACCATCGTTATAATAGTTCGCTTGCCCTGCTCCAGCTACACCGTCCTCAACAAGAACCACAGCCAATCTGTAATCTCCAGACAATGAACCTACAAAATCAGCAGAAACTGTAACCGTAACGTTTGTTCCATCGCTTGTTCCTGTAACAGAAACAGAAGCAGGAGGAACCATGTTAGCACGTGAGTTATGCATTGCTAAAAAGTCTGCAGGATTCCCTGAAACAACACGGTCAACTCCACCACCTGGGTATCCACCTGGAATGTAATCCCCGATGTTTCCATCGTAAGAAGACACAGCCATAGCATCACCATTGTGAACAGCTATTCCAATAAAATCAGAAGGGTTAGATAAAGACATGTCTGCTAATGCAACTGCACCACGAGGACACCATCCACACCACTCACCTGTTTTCTCTTCACCTACAGTAATTTTAGGAACAAGAGCAGATACTGCAGATACTGTTGTTTGCATGCAATCGTTGTTAACATCTACATCTCCTGTAGCAACAACACAAACATCAAGACTGTAAGCTGTTCCAGCAGCAGCATTTAATGGTGTTGTATGTGTAAAGTCGTACGTATCTCCATAGTTCAAACTAACTGGAAATGTAGCAGAGTTTGCCCCTGAACCGTCATTCCACGTTACATCAATAGAAGTAACTAAATCAGCACCTAAACTTGTTACAGTTCCTGTAATGTTTGTGTTTCCAGCAAGAACAGTAGGAATAGTAGTAAGAGCAGTCATTTCCATATCTACCGCAGGTGGAGAAAAAACATCAATATCATCAAGAATCAATCCGTACGCCCATACACCTTGGTCATTGTATGTCCAAACAATATTAACTGTTTGACCGGCATAAGAAGATATATCTGCAGATGCTTCTCCCCATGCTGTTCCAGTAGCAGCTAGAGCAATGGCCTGTGTATTTGTAGTACCACCATCTATAGAGATTCCTACCTCAGCAGTTTCACCATATCCACCAGGCAAAACGTAGTCAAACTTTAATATCCCACTTGCAGGCACAGTAAAAGCAGCAGAAATCAATTGCTCATTTGCTTTATCACAATCGCAAGCATCATCATTTGTCCCTACATAACGGGTATGAGCTGGTATTGGGAAATACTGGCTAGACAAATCCGTTCCCGAAAGATATCCTCCATCCGTAGCATTAGTAACTTGCGTCCATCCAGAAGGCAAGGCAGTACCCGTGGTACCCTCAAAATCCTCTGAGTATTGGGCAGAAGCTGAACCTACCAAAAGTAAGCTCGCACATAGTAATAGTTTTTTCATAGTTCAATTATTTAATTGTTATTTAAAGTAACTCTAAAGATACGCTCTTAATCCTAGGAAACCAAATGATGCACGCTGTCGGTAATTAAAAAACAACACGCATTCTTGTAAAGCTAACCTTAACGACTTAGTTTTTATTGCAAAAACAAGTCTGTGTTAAAATCAAAAAATTGAGGCCTAAAAAAAGCGTTAACCCGTTAAGATTAACGCTTTACTGTCAAAATAATTGACTATGAGTTTACCTTTAATTGTTCTTTAACATAGTTCTCAATAGCTCCTGTCATTGAAGGGGCGTTTGGCTGAGGTGCATGTAACCCAAGTTTCAGGTTGTTTTTAATAATTGCACTTGCAGTTGTAGGCCCAAAGGCTGCTATAACCGTTGAATTTTGCTTAAAGTCAGGGTAGTTTTTCAACAAAGACTCTATTCCTCCTGGGCTATAAAAAACCAGCATGTCAAAATACACATTTTCCAAATCAGATAAGTCAGAGGCAACCGTTCTATATAAAACTGCTTTCGTAAAATTAATTCCATTTGAACTTAGTGTTGATGGAATTTTATCTCTTAAAATGTTTGTACACGGCAATAAAAATTCATCTTTCTTATGCTTCTTTAAAAGATCAACCAAATCTACAATTGTCTGTTTCCCAAAAAATATTTTTCTTTTTCGGTAAGCAACGTACTTTTGCAAATAATAAGCTACTGCCTCAGAAATACAGAAATACTTCATACTGTCAGGAACTTCAAACCTCATTTCTTTAGCAATTCTAAAGTAATGATCTACAGCTGTTTTTGATGTCAGAATTACTGCAGTATGCTCATTTAAATCTACTTTTTGAGTTCTAAACTCCTGAGCACCTATACCTTCAACATGAATGAATGATCTAAATTCTATTTTAAGATCGTATTTCTCTGCTAAATCAAAATAAGGTGATTTATCGCCTTCTGGTTTAGGTTGTGAAACCAATATTGTTTTAATAGCCATGTATATTTTCGCTTTTAATAACCCTCTATTTTCAATCAAATTCACCAACTACAACATAATAAGCTATGCTAATTGGCAGGATTTCGAGGGTGCAAAAATACAAAATTATATAATAATATGAAACTCCCTGACGATATACTACTGATATACTTTTAGATAGCCTTAAAATAGATTCTAGAACAAAGGCTCCTAGTGTCATTTTAATTAGCAAGGTTTGATCAAACGAGTTTAACACCCACAGCAACGATATTACGAAATAAAAAATCCCTAAAAACTGTGCTCCGACCAACTTCATGATTACGGGTTCAACAAAAACATTTTTTTCTCCTGTAATTAAAACTGTCAAAAACATGCCCCCTATACTCCAGGCAAGGACAGTTATAGGTGCAACCATAGACAGCTCTACCTCGTAATCACTGTGAACTGTCGGTAGGCCAACGATAATTAACAATACCGTAGATGTTGCAACCAAATAGTTCAGAATCAAAATAAGTGTGTCTGTTTTGTTTACGGGATAGGCTTCTCGCGTGTATGCCCTTAGTCCTTTTGTCTTGGTTAATGACATTAGCATTGTGAAATAAACATCCGTTTTAATCAACTTAGCAAGCGCAATTAACACAAATGAAGTAAACAGCCCTATACCAATAACCATCGTTATCGGATGGTCTCTCAGTGTTAATTCCGTCGGAATTACGCTTAATATACGATGTAAACTAATAGGGAAATTCATTCTATTCTTCTTCGAACCCCGAAGATAAGAAAGATATTTTCTGAAATTGAAAAAAATCTAACACAGACAAAAAATATCATTAAATTTGTCACTCTTAAATGACATTTATAAAATATGAAAACTGATTTATACACACATCCAGATTATTTTAATATGGATGATTTACTTTCTGAAGAGCACAAGCTAGTTCGTGATGCGGCAAGAGCATGGGTAAAAAAGGAAGTTTCTCCGATTATTGATGATCACTATGAGAATGCGACATTTCCAAATGAAATTGTACCAGGCTTAGGAGAAATTGGTGGTTTTGGCCCTTATATTCCAGAAGAATATGGAGGTCCTGGGCTAGATCAAATTTCTTATGGTTTAATCATGCAAGAGCTTGAGCGATGTGATTCGGGGTTACGATCAACTGCATCTGTTCAAAGTTCATTGGTTATGTATCCAATCTGGAAATACGGTACTGAGGAGCAAAAGCAAAAATATTTACCAAAATTAGCTACGGGTGAAATGATTGGTTGTTTTGGGTTGACAGAGCCTGATCACGGATCAAACCCAAGTGGAATGCTTTCTAATTTTAAGGATGCTGGAGATCATGTTATTCTTAATGGTTCCAAAATGTGGATTTCAAATGCACCATTTGCTGACATTGCTGTTGTTTGGGCAAAAGATGAAAGCGGAAGAATTCACGGGTTAGTTGTTGAGCGTGGTATGGAAGGTTTTTCAACACCAGAAATGCACGGAAAACTTTCACTTAGAGCATCTGCTACTGGTGAGTTAATCTTTGTGGATGTTAAGGTTCCTAAAGCCAACATACTTCCTGGGAGATCTGGACTAGGTGCGCCATTATCATGTTTAGACTCTGCTCGTTTTGGTATTGCTTGGGGTGCTCTTGGAGCGGCCATGGATTGCTACGATCAAGCATTAAGATACTCGAAAGAAAGAACGCAATTTGGAAATCCAATTGGTGGGTTTCAATTGATTCAAAAGAAATTGGCTGAGATGATTACTGAAATCACAAAGGCGCAATTGTTGACGTTCAGATTGGGGCAACTAAGAAATGAAGGAAAAGCAACTTCAGCTCAAATTTCAATGGCGAAAAGAAATAACTGTGAAATTGCGCTCAATATTGCACGAGAAGCACGTCAAATTCATGGAGCAATGGGTATTACTAGTGAATATTCAATTATGCGACACATGGCAAATCTTGAATCTGTAATTACTTATGAGGGTACGCATGATATCCACCTATTAATTACAGGGATGGATGTTACAGGTATACCTGCATTTACAAGAGAGCCTGTAAAATAAAACTACTTTTATAGTTATTAAAAAGGGGGGGCTAATGCCTCCCTTTTTTTATTCCTTAATAGCGCTCATTACAAAAGAGCTCTGAACATTCATAATACTTGGAACCGTAGCCAAACGTTGCTTTAAAAAAGCTTCGTACTCACTCATGTCCGACACCTCTATTAGCAACGCATAATCATGATCTCCTGCAATATGATAGCAGGTTGAAACCTCCTCAAAACTAACTACCATTTTCTCAAAACTTTCCAGCAAGTCAAGACTATGCCCCTTTAGTGATACTTGGCAAAATACTTGGAGCCCCTTTCCAATAAGCTTTTTATTTAAACACGTTGTATAACCGGTAATAACACCTGATCGTTCCAATCTTTTAATGCGTTCGTATGTTGGGGTTACTGTTAACCCAACTTGCAGTGCAATTTCTTTGGTTCCAACTTTAGAGTTCTCTTTAAGAATTTCTAAAATTGCCGTGTCAATACTGTCTAGTTTATTTTCCATAGAAAATTATTCTGTTTTAAGACTCAATTGAATCAAAAGTAAGACTTTTAGCAGTGACAAGAATCCAGTTTATAGATTTATATTCTGCTATATAGAATATATACAGATATTTCCGTACGTTTAACCAAAAAAACACAGTTATTATGGATTATTCAAGTATGAGGCCAGAAAGTTTAATGATGAGCTATGGCTACAAGCCATCATTATCAGAAGGAGCAATTAAGTGTCCAATATTTCAGACATCTACATTTGTATTTAACAACGCAATGCAAGGGAAGCGCTTCTTTGAAGTGGCTTATGGTTTGCGTGAACAAGAAGAAGGTGAAGAAATGGGGCTTATTTACAGTAGACTGAATAATCCTGATTTAGAGATCTTAGAAAATAGGCTTTGTCTTTGGGATGGCGCAGAGGACTGTGCAGTTTTTGAAAGTGGCATGTCAGCTATTTCAACAGCCATGATGGAGTTTATGGAGCCAGGTGACTTACTTTTATATAGCAAACCTGTTTATGGTGGAACAGATCACTTCATTAATCACTTTCTAAAAAAACTAAACATTCAAGCTGTTGGTTTTATGGCAGGTGAAACAAAAGAAGAAATTATTGCAAAAATCAATGCGAGTGGTCGTGCTGATAAATTGGCAATGATCCATATTGAAACACCTGCAAACCCAACAAACGCAGTTATTGATATTGATATGTGTGCTGAAATTAAGGCACACTTTGCAACCGAAGAAAAAACAGCTGTTTTTTCAGTTGACAATACGTATATGGGGCCACTATGGCAACACCCTCTACAACATGGAGCTGACTTAGTGTTGTATTCTGCAACAAAATACATTGGAGGACACTCAGATGTAATTGCTGGAGCATGCCTTGGTTCTAAAGAACTTATGGGTCGTGTAAAAGGGCTAAGAACCTTTTTAGGAAACATGGCAGGACCGTGGACAGGCTGGTTATTAATGCGAAGCTTGGAAACACTAAAAGTTCGAATGGATCAACAAGCAACAAACGCTATACATGTAGCAAAGTTCTTGAACAACCACCCAATGGTTGAAGAAGTCTACTACTTAGGAAATACAGCTAAGCACGGAACAGATGCTGAAAAAGCAATCATTAAGAAACAATACCTTTCTTATGGTGCCATGATTTCATTCGACATAAAAGGAGGTGAAAAAGAAGCGTTTGCCTTTTTAGACAATTTGAAACTAATCAAGCTTGCCGTTTCTTTAGGTGGAACTGAAAGTTTGGCTGAACATCCAGAAACAATGACACATGCAGACGTTGACCCAGCAGAGAAGAAATCAATGCACATCACAGAGCAACTTGTTCGTTTGTCTATTGGGGTCGAAAACTACAATGACTTAATTTCAGATGTTTCACAAGCATTTGACGCGATTTAACAAACGTCAATCTAACACAATGAAAAGGGAGCAATTAGCTCCCTTTTTTTATAATGTCCCTCTTATATCTTTTATATTCAACTGTAGTGTTTCCCGATCTTTCCACTTATTAATTTCAAGGGTATACACGATATCAAAAGGCATTCCAGAAGCCACTAAGTCTAGTTTATCCCCTAAATTAAATCCGATACCTTCAATAACAACATCCGATGTAGGCTGAGTCATTGACAACTTTAAATGCACATCCTTTAATGTACGAACAGCTGTAGAATATACGTTTTTAGATAAGAAAACAGGCTTCATGTTTCCGGGTCCATGAGGTTCAAACTGGCGTAAAATACGTTTCAACTGTGGTATTTTCATCCGGTTTTCATCCGGCTTGAAAATCTCATTAAAACCCAATTCAAGATCTACGTCTTGCTCTTCTATCAACATTTCTTTTGTAATTGTTTTTGCCGAAACCTCTTCAAACTTCACCTTAAAAGCTTTAATATTTTCAGGCTTCATGGTTAGGCCAGCAGCAAACTTATGTCCTCCAAACTGCTCTAAAAGATCTGAACATTCACTAATAGCATTATAGACATTAAAGTCTTTAATTGACCGAGCAGAACCGGTAACCAAACCATTTGATTCTGTTAAAACAATGGTTGGTTTGTAATGTTTCTCAATAATTCGCGAAGCAACAATCCCAACAACCCCTTTGTGCCAACTATCTTTAAACACAACATTGGTAACAGCGTGTTTTGAATGCTCTTCATTTTCTAGTATCTCCAAAGCTTCAGCAGTTATTTCAGCATCCAATTGGCGTCGCTCAAGATTATCGTTGTTTATTTCCGTAGCCAAATCATTAATTTCCTCGGTATCATTAGACACCATTAATTCAACCGCATGTCTTCCAGACCTTAAACGACCTGCCGCATTAATTCTAGGAGCAATTGAAAAAATAACATCCGTTAATGTTACTGGAAACTGCTTGTTGGCCAACTTTAACAATTCTTTAAAAGCAACTCTTGGGTTCTTATTTAACAGTTCCATTCCATGAAAGCATAATACGCGATTTTCGCCAACTACGGGAACAATATCTGCCCCAATACTTATTGCTAAAAAGTCGAGTAACTCAAATAGCTTATTATAGGACCATCCGTTATGATCACATAAACCCTGAAGTAATTTAAACCCTACCCCACAACCCGATAGCTCATCAAATGGATAGTTGCAATCAATTCGCTTAGGATCCAATACTAGTGCGTCGGGTAGTTTTTCTCCTGGAGTATGATGATCGCAAACAATGAAATCAATCCCCAGTGACCGAGCATGTGCAATTTCATCCAATGACTTTATTCCACAGTCCAACGAAATGATTAAATCAACACCGTGTTTTTTAGCAAAATCAATTCCTAGAATACTTAGCCCATATCCTTCTTTATACCGATCGGGAATGTAAAAATCTATGGGTAAGGTATCTTTTAAAAAGGTGTACATTAACGCAACAGCAGTTGTCCCGTCTACATCATAATCACCAAACAGCAACACTTTCTGACCCTCATCAATCGCCTCTTGTAAACGGTCGACAGCCTGCTCCATGTCTTGCATTAAAAATGGGTCGTGCAACTGTTCTAACTTTGGTCTAAAAAACCCTTCTGCTTCAAGAAAATTTTGAATGTTTCTCTGTAAAAGCAATTCCGCTACAAGTGGCGTTACTTTTAATTCTGAACGAAACTCATCAACAGTTTGACGCGCTATTGGCGTTTTAACTTGCCACTTTTTTTGCATGTTTACTTCTTTGGTCGGTTGGTAATGTTAGAACTCAAGGTTCTTTCTATAATTAAGTTATGAATAATTATTTGCCTATACAAGTAACGACGCTTGATACAATTTCAATTCATCCCACGTATATTTTTCACCAACGGTATCCTTAAGGGGTGACATTGAACCTCCCTCATACGCTTCAAATACATCATAGAGCTCATTAATACGCTTACTATCCATGATGTCTTTAAGGTCTATTTTTTCGGTTTTAAGCAGGCGTACACAGTGTGCCGAAATTGTCCCTGACGACAACTGTCTTTCTCTCGCGATTTCTTCTATTGAACTTCCTTTCTTTATTAAGCTTAAGGTTATGTTATAGGTCGATTCTTTTCTCGGGTTTGCAGATTTTTTTCTTGATTTCTTTGTTTTTAATTGAATGAAATCAGTGTCAAAGTCAAAGGTTGCATTGTCGGCTCGCATCTCATTCTTTACAAGCTCAATCTTAGCTAACTTGTAGTTTTTAAGATCATCTGTCCAAATGTGCTTTTTCTCAAGTGTCTGTCCATTCATTATGGCCTCTATCACTTTTTTTGCTTTCTTCATTTTTAGAATTGTTTCTGTCAGAAATAAATCCAACTCTTCCAATTCTTCATTGTATTGCTTTGTATTTCTTTGCGACTGAAGCTCTGCCATTTTCTTCAAATTGGAGTAGAGCATTCCGTCTAAGTTTTTATAGAAATAATCATACGCTGCACATGTTCTTTTGTAAGCAAACTCTAAGTCAACTTTTTGAGAATTGAACAACTTCGTAAGTTGATTTCTAAACTTTCTTGAAGGTTCTATTGTTCCACTCAATATTTGGACCTGCTGTGTTACCCAGCCTAAGTTTTTCCCTTTCGACGATTTCACTCCATGATTCTTATACGATTTTTCGTGGGATTGCCACTTGTTCATTAACTCGACCCAATCAAAGGCTAAAATTAGAACATCGCGTAAATAGTTAAACGTCTCTTTTTCCAACGTTTGGTCCAAGTCAACAACCTTACTCTTTGACTTTGCATAGGAGGCAACTCCCTGATCAATAGAAAGTCCATTCACTCGAATTGGATTCAAAAGAACTAAGCCTTCCAACGACCTTAACCTGGACAGAGCAACATAAGCTTGACCTGGGACAAAAACCTTCGACACGTCTATAACAGCCTTCTCAAAGGTTAATCCCTGGCTTTTATGTACGGTAATTGCCCACGCTAGTTTTAACGGGAAATGAACAAAGGTTCCAAGCACTTTTTCCTCTACCTCACTTGTTGAGGGATTGAGTGTGTATTGAATGTTGTTCCACTCATACCGCTCAACAGTAATTGTTTTCTTTTCTTTCGGGAAGTTTACGCGAATTTCGTCATAATCTAAACCGACCACACGTCCCATTTTACCATTGTAAAAGTCTTTATCTGGTGAGAGGTCGTTTTTTATAAACATTACCTGAGCCCCTATTTTCAGCTCCATGGTTTCATCAATAGGAAATAAATGTTCTGGAAAACTGCCTGTAACCTCCGTTTCAAATTTCGAAACCTTTCCCTCCAGCCGTTTCAATGCATCCTGATTAATTCTGTCGGCATCCGCATTATGAGTTGTTAATGTTACATAGTCATCGTGTTCTACGGACTTAAACTCCGGCTGTACATACGCATTTAAAACCTTCACGTCTTCTGCGGTAACCTCATTGTTTCGTAAATTATTCAGAATATTGATGAACCGTTGGTCATCTTGACGGTATACTTTGTTTAATTCAATATAAACAGGCTCTGACTCTTGAACCACATGCGCATTAAAGAAAAACACACCCCTATAATAGTTTCGTAAAAAGTTCCATTCCTGTTGCTTAACCACTGGTGGTAGTTGTAATAAATCACCAATAAATAAAACTTGAACTCCTCCAAATGGTTTGTTAATATCACGCACATTTCGAAGTGTCCAATCAATTGCATCTAAAACATCTGCGCGCAACATACTCACCTCATCAATGATCAATAATTCTAGGTTGCGAATAATTGACTTTCTTGTTGCGTTCATCTTGAAATGACGCATAAGTGTCGATTTGGTCTCTAACTTTACGTGGTCTGTAAATTGGGCATTAACGTTAAAATCTGGAATAAAACCGCCAAACGGCAATTGAAAAAATGAGTGAATGGTAACCCCACCTGCATTCAATGCCGCAATTCCTGTTGGTGCAACAATAACGGTTTGTTTATATGTAGACTTAACAATTTTTTGAAGGAGGGTCGTTTTTCCAGTTCCCGCTTTCCCCGTTAAAAAAATTGACTTATTGGTCTGGTTGATAAACTTTTCAGTAAAATCAGCAATTGCATTTGTATCCATTATACTGTTTGGAGGTTCATTTCTAATTTAAGATACAATTAATAGTTTAATTCTCAAGCAATGTTGTGAATATTCAATACTTATTTAGATTTAGCCCTATACCTTAATTAGACAAAAAAAGGGTTAAACAATTGCCTAACCCTTTTTGATTTTTCAAAACCGTGATTATCCTTTAGTCAAACTAATCTTAGCATCTTCTGCTTCCGCTAAATCAGTAATTAGAACGTCATTCCCTAACGACTCAAAGACGATATCATTTGCCAATACTTCATTGCAAACATATTCTTTGTTTGCTTTAATTGCACTTTGAATCAATGCATTCGTATCAACTTTCAATACAATTCGATCTGTAATTTCTAATCCTGAATCCTTTCTTAAGTTTTGAACTCTATTTACAAGTTCACGTGCAATTCCTTCTGCTTTTAAGGTTTCTGAAATGGTTACATCTAAAGCAACCGTTAAACCGTTCTCAGAACTAACAAGCCATCCTGGAATATCTTGGGCAACAATATCAAAATCAGCTAAGTCCAATTCAATGGTTTCACCATTAATTTCACCTGACCACCCTTTTGATGATTCTACAGAAGCAATATCATCTGCAGACATTTGAGCAACCATTCCAGCAATTGCCTTCATGTGCTTGCCATACTTTGGACCAATTGTTTTAAAATTAGGCTTAATACGCTTCACTAAAACACCATTATCTTCTGCTAACAACTCAAGCTCTTTCACATTCACCTCTGACAAAATTAAATCTTTTATGTGGGTAATGTTTGTTGCGAATGCTGAATCCAATACAGGGACCATTATTTTTTGTAGCGGCTGACGCACTCTAATTCGCTCTTTTTTACGAAGGCCTAAAACTAATGAAGAGGTGCGCTGAGCAATATCCATTTGTGCCTCTAATTCTAAATTAATGAACGATGCATTAACCTGAGGGTAATCTGCCAAGTGAACTGATTCCAATGTTGATTTATTAGAAACTGAATTTAAATCTAGGTATAGCTGATCCATAAAGAATGGCGCAATTGGAGAGCCTAAAACAGCAACTGTTTCTAAACAAGTGTAAAGCGTTTGATACGCTGATAGCTTATCATTTACTCCAACCACATCATCAGTAGCTTGTTTCCAGTAACGCCTTCTACATAACCTTACGTACCAATTAGACAGCTGATCCCCTACAAATTCTTGAATTAAACGACCTGCTTTAGTTGGCTCATATGCTTCATATGCCTCATCAACATTTTTAATCAATGAGTTCAGTTTAGAGAGTACCCAACGATCAATCTCTGGGCGGTCTTCCAAGGCTAAGTCTGGGGCTGAATAATCAAACCCATCAATGTTCGCGTATAATGCAAAAAAGGAATACGTATTGTACAGCGTCCCAAAGAATTTACGTTGAATTTCAGTAATTCCGTCAAGATCAAACTTTAAATTATCCCATGGCTGCGCATTTGTAATCATATACCAGCGCGTTGCATCAGGGCCATATTTATCCAATGTTGTAAATGGATCAATTGCATTGCCTAAACGCTTCGACATTTTTTGTCCTTTCTTGTCTAAAACCAAACCGTTAGAAACAACATTTTTATACGCAACAGAATCAAACACCATCGTTGAAATTGCATGAAGCGTATAGAACCATCCCCTCGTTTGGTCTACGCCCTCAGCAATAAAGTCTCCCGGGTATCCTTTTTTATCGTCTATTAACGCTCTATTTTCGAATGGATAGTGCCATTGCGCATAAGGCATTGAACCTGAATCAAACCAAACGTCAATAAGGTCTGCTTCACGTTTCATTGGCTCGCCTGAGTCAGACACCAATGTAATTTGGTCCATGTAATTCTTGTGTAAATCGACCTTAGCATAATTTGCTTTTGACATGTCTCCAACTTGGAATTCACCCAAAGGATTTGCTGCCATCACCCCGGCAGCAACTGCTTTATCACACTCGTTCTTTAATTGTTCAATGGAAGAAATACAAACACGCTCGTCACCTTCTTCAGTTGACCAAATCGGAATTGGAATACCCCAATAACGAGACCTCGAAAGGTTCCAGTCATTTAAGTTTTCTAGCCACTTTCCAAAACGACCCGTACCCGTAGATTCTGGCTTCCAGTTTATCGTTTTATTCAACTCCATCATTCGTTCCTTGTTCTGTTTTGCTTTCACAAACCAAGAGTCCAATGGGTAATAAAGAACAGGTTTATCCGTTCTCCAACAATGTGGGTAACTGTGAACGTATTTCTCTACTTTAAATGCTTTATTCTCTATTTTTAATTTGATAGCAATTTCTACATCTGCAGACTTATCTGGCGCAGTACCATCATCATAATATTCGTTTTTAACATACTTTCCAGCAAATTCACCCATATGTGACGTGAATCGGCCTTGAAGGTCAACCAATGGTGTTGGATTTCCTTTATCATCTAACACAAGTAATCCGGGCACACCCGCATCTTCGGCCACCTTCGCATCATCAGCCCCAAAAGTTGGAGCCGTATGTACAATACCTGTCCCGTCTTCAGTAGTTACAAAATCTCCTGTTATTATTTGAAACGCCTTGTCAGCATTCTCAAACGGTTGTGCAAAAGGCAATAATTGCTCGTATTTTAATCCTGCCAATTCTTTCCCTACACATTCTCCTGCAATAAAATAAGGAATTGACTTATCCCCTTTCGTGTATTCGGCTAATTCAGCCTGTGTCTCAACAGTCTTATACCCTTTTGAAAACTGATAATTAACAAGGTTCTTGGCTAAAACAACGTTAATTCGCTCGAATGTGTATTGATTATATGTTTTTACAAGTACGTATTCAATTTTTGGACCTACAGTTAATGCTGTATTTGAAGGGAGTGTCCAAGGCGTTGTAGTCCAAGCCATAAAATGAATCTCTTTATCCATTCCAAATGGCGTTGACTGCCCGTCAACCATCTTAAATTGAGCGACAACAGTTGTATCAGTAACGTCTTTATAACAACCCGGCTGATTCAGCTCGTGTGTTGAAAGTCCTGTTCCAGCTTTTGGAGAATACGGTTGAATCGTATACCCTTTGTAGATCATCTCTTTCGAATACAATTGACCTAAAAGCCACCAAACAGATTCCATGTATTTGGAATCGTAGGTAATGTATGGATCTTCCATGTCAACCCAGTAGCCCATCTGTGTGGTAAGGTTGTTCCAAGTGTCTGTGTAACGCATTACTGCTTCTTTACACGCTGTGTTGTAATCTTCAACTGAGATTTTAGTTCCAATGTCTTCTTTGGTAATTCCAAGCTCTTTCTCAACACCAAGTTCAACTGGAAGGCCGTGTGTATCCCACCCAGCTTTACGCTTCACTTGAAATCCTTTTAAGGTTTTATAGCGACAAAAAATATCCTTTATAGAGCGACCCATTGCATGATGAATTCCAGGCAGACCATTTGCAGACGGAGGACCTTCAAAAAAAATAAATGACTCTTTTCCCTCTCGGGTAGAAATTGATTTCTCGAATACATTCTTTTTGTTCCAGTTTTCCAGTGTGCGACTTGCCACATCTGGTAGGTCTAAACCTTTGTATGTTGGATATTTATTGCTCATTTGAATCAGTCATTTGAATCCGCAAAGTTAATGAATACTGACGAAAGATTTACAATAAATTTTACGTCCTAATTCTGTGAATCATAAACCACGTATTCGTTGCTGTTTTTCTATTTACACTGTCCAAATCACAGTGTTTAAACGCCTTTATTTTCACGCTAGTTGTTTTGAAAAAATGTTAAAACCCTCGCGATCTAAAATAAATCTCCTCAATACTTGTTGTCATTAACGATAAGATGTAAATTTGTTCTTGGTTAACCGTTATGGCATTATATAAAACAGGCCCTTTTTTAGAACAAATTAATCTCCCAGAAGACCTGAGAGGAAAATTTGGCGTTGATGACTTGCCTCAAGTATCCGAAGAGGTACGCCAATATATCATTGACGTTATTTCAGAAATTGGGAACAGCCATTTTGGAGCAAGCTTAGGTGTTGTGGAACTTACAGTTGCGCTTCACTACGCTTTTAACACCCCTTATGACCAACTGGTTTGGGATGTTGGGCATCAAGCATACGGGCACAAAATACTCACTGGTCGTAAAAATGAATTTCCAACAAACCGAATAAAAGGTGGGATATCAGGATTTCCAAAACGCTCAGAAAGCAACTACGACACATTTGGTGTAGGTCACTCATCAACATCAATCTCTGCAGCTTTAGGAATGGCTGTAGCAAGTCGTGCTAAAGGAGAAAAAGACCGTCAACACATTGCCGTTATTGGAGATGGTGCAATGACCGCTGGTCTTGCTTTTGAAGGGATGAACCATGCAGGGTTTGAGAAAGATGCGAACTTACTGGTTGTACTGAACGACAACTGCATGTCAATTGATCCAAATGTTGGCGCACTAAAAGAATACCTGACAGATATTACAACATCACACACTTACAATAAAGTAAAAGACGACGTTTGGAACTTATTGGGTAAGGTGTCTAAATTTGGCCCTGATGCACAGTCAATTGTTTCTAAAATTTCTACTGCATTAAAAGGCTCATTACTGAAACAAAGTAATCTGTTTGAATCACTTAATTTTCGTTACTTCGGACCTGTTGATGGTCATGATGTGATTGGACTGGCTAAAGTTATGGAAGATTTAAAAGATATTCCAGGGCCCAAAATATTACACTGTATCACACGAAAAGGTGCTGGATATAAATTTTCTGAAGAAGGAAACCCTACCAAGTGGCATGCTCCAGGAGTTTTTAATAAAGACACGGGTGAAATTGTGAACGTTGTTCCGAAATCTCCTCAGCCACCAAAATACCAAGAGGTATTTGGTCATTCCATTGTTGAATTGGCTGAACAGAATGAAAAGATAATGGGTGTTACCCCTGCAATGCCATCTGGATGTTCATTGAACATTATGATGAAGGCAATGCCTGAACGTACGTTTGATGTTGGAATTGCAGAACAGCATGCTGTTACGTTTTCTGCAGGATTAGCTACACAAGGGATGGTTCCGTTTTGCAACATCTATTCCTCGTTTATGCAACGAGCGTTTGACCAAGTTTTACACGATGTTGCCCTACAAAACTTAAATGTTGTTTTTTGTCTAGACCGTGGAGGGCTGGTTGGAGCTGATGGCGCAACACACCATGGAGCTTATGACATTTCCTACATGCGCTGCGTACCCAACATGATTGTTTCTGCCCCTATGAATGAGTCTGAACTACGCGACTTAATGTATACAGCGCAGCTAAAAGATATGGGGCCATTCTCAATTAGATACCCAAGAGGAAAAGGGGTTATGACCGAATGGAAAACAACAATGAAGCCTATCAAGGTTGGTACAGGAAGGAAAATTACTTCTGGGAACGATATTGCGCTATTAACCTTTGGGCACCCAGGTAACTTTGCGCAAAGCGCTATTGAAGAACTTAAGTCTTCGGGCGCTTCCATTGCACATTATGACATGCGCTTCGTCAAGCCCATCGACGAAACGATACTCCACGGAGTGTTCTCTAAGTTTGATAAAATAATTACCGTAGAAGACGGATGTTTAATGGGAGGGTTTGGATCGGCCATCATCGAATTTATGGCAGACCAACGATACACTGCTGAAATTACCCGTTTAGGGATCCCCGATCAATACATAGACCATGGAACACAGCAAGAACTGTGGGAGTATTGCGGATTTGATGTTAACGCAATTGTTACGGCAATTAAATCCATGTTAACGCTTGAGGTTCGCACCAACGGAAAAGCAGCAAATTCATAGCTGATCCATACGTTTAAAATCGAATTTGAACACTTTAACATATTTACAACCCTTCTATAAACTTTTTGGTTCTAATTTGGTCTATTTTTCGTAGCTTCGAATCAAACTAACTAAAACATAATTTGATGAAAAAAATATTATTATCAGCACTGCTTACAATTTGTTCTATCACGCTAACAATCGCCCAACTTAATGAGGGTCATGTCAAGTTCGAAATTGAAGTAAGCGCAACAAACCCTGAAATGGAGATGGCTGTTGGTATGATGCAAGGAAGTACTATGAACTTGTTTTTTGCAGACCAAGATTTACATTCAGAGCTAAATATGGGTACAATGATGACTGTCAGTACAATCGTTTTAGGTAAATCTGGAGATGTCATGATTTTAATGAATGGAATGATGGGGAAGAAAGCAATCCCTACCACACTTGATGAAGTTCTTGAAAATACAAAATCCAAAGAAGTTTCTCCAATGGATGTGGAGCTCTTAGATGAAACAAAAGATATTGCAGGGTATTCTTGTAAAAAAGCCATTTTAACAAATGAAGATGGTGACGAAATGGTTACATGGTATACCGCTGACATTAAAGTCAATACGCAAGGTCAGAGCTACCACAACGAAAATGTTCCTGGATTTCCTTTACAGTTTACACAAAATGCAAATGGGTTAATCATGACAATTACTGCCATTGAAATTGAAGAAAGCATAAGTAAAAAGGACAAGAAAGAACTTTTCTCTTCTAAAGTTCCAGATGGTTATACAGAGATGTCACCTGAAGCTTTAAATAAAATGGGGATGTAATCCTTTCATAATTCATTTAAAAAGCAGTCGGGTGGCTGCTTTTTTTATTTTTATAATAGGGAACTTTACAACTGAAAATTATGGGAGTACTAAAAAAAGAAGGCGGAGACCATTTAGTTTATACACTCGAAGAAGAAGGTATTCTTGTTGCAATTGAAAAACAATACGCATCTTCCATTAAAAAATATTGGAAAAAATATAAAGGGAAATCTGAACAGCCAGACGACACCATTTCTGGATTCCCATTTGTTCACGATGAAGAACAAAACTCACTAAAAATTGACTTCTCTGAGCAGAAACTTTATCACATTAAACTTCTTAAAAAGTTCGAGTAAGTTTAGATTTTATTTATTTGATGTTGGTTTCATTCCAAATCAAGAATAAAAAGTAGGGCTACACGCAAGTTTTCTTAAAAAAAGACAACTCATTCATTGAATCAATTTAAACCTGAACTTATGAAATATCTTGCTGTAATCGCTTTAACAGTTACTCTTGGGAGTTACTCTTCTGCTCAAGGACCTGTAATTACCTCATGGCTTCAAAACACAACTGGAAACGGAACATATTATGTTTCAGGAAATTCAACAGCCATCGACAATGGAATATTATTCAACTGTCAAGAAATAAGTTACTCAAGTGGTTATGTATATATCCAAACAACAGGTGTTCCTGCTTATCCAACAGGTCCGTTTTTAGATGGAAACCCTTCTGTTGCACAAGATCAAAATGTGATTTTTAAGTTCCCACGGAATCCACAACAAGAAACTGGCCCAGCAACCCCAACTACACCCGGGAGAATTGGTGTTTTTATAAATGGGGCTTCATTGTTTGATTTTAGAGATGGTGTGGCCTGGAATTCAACTACAAATTCACTGTGTGGAGGGCCAGGAAATCCACCTTGCCCTGGTGGACCATCGACAACTATGGATTGGAATAGAGATGCTATTCCTGCAGAAATGGATGGCTTTGATTGCTCTAAAGGACACCCTGCAATGGGAAATTACCACCACCACCAAAACCCTTCAGCTTTCAAACTCGATTTAAATGTAGTGTCAACAATTTGTAACTTATATGATGCGGACGGCTTATATACAATTGATTCAAGTGCTCACTCTCCACTAATTGGATATGCTTACGATGGTTTTCCAATTTATGGTGCTTATGGTTTTGCAAATGAAGATGGTACAGGCGGTGTTTCACGAATGAAATCTGGGTATGAGCTGGGGAATTATACAGTACGTACACACAATGCCGATGGTGTAGATGTTAACGATGGCCCTGATGTTAGCCCAACTTATTTTTTAGGTTGTTTTAGAGAAGATTATACATTTGTCAATCATCCTCAAGAAGATTATTTAGATGAACATAACGGGCGTTGGTGTATTACTCCTGAATATCCAAATGGAACGTATGCATACTTCTGTACGGTTGATGAGAATTGGAATTCTCAATATCCTTACGCTGTAGGGCCAACTTTTTACGGACAGCACAGCAATGCACGGGTTAACGCCATCAATGAAGCTGTTACAGTATATAATGCTTCAAATGCGTCCATTTCTGAGGACGAATTCACAAATTTAATGGTTACTATTTATCCCAACCCTGCTGCCGATCTTATCGCAATTCAAATTGGTGGACTCGTAAAAGAAAATTTATCCATAGAAATGATTGACCTAAAAGGAGCGGTTGTTGGAAGTCATCAAATTAATGCTGGTCAAACAATTGCTTATTTCGATGTTTCCACAGTGTATGCAGGAAGCTATTTTATTCGAATATCAAACGGTGATTATCAAACCATACGCAAAGTGATGGTCAAGTAGCCCTCCTTTTTACTTATAACAGTCCTCTGATGAAAGTCAGGGGCTTTTTTGTTTGAAGTTTGTGATATTCAAAGCAATTAGAATGCGTACCTTTATTAAAAGTCCTCTATACGTTGAAAGATATTCTCCTTATAACTCCCCCGTTTACACAGCTAAACACTCCATACCCAGCAACGGCCTACTTAAAAGGGTTTTTAAATACAAAAGGCATCTCTTCCTTTCAAATGGACTTAGCAATCGAAGTTTTGTTGAACTTGTACTCAAAAAAACAGTTGACATACCTCTTCAGTACGGCCTTTGAGAACGATAGAATTATCAGCGAAAATGCCACGCGTATTTACCATTTAAGAGAAGACTACCTCAAACTTATTGATGACGTTATTGCATTTTTACAAGGGAAAAATAAAACCCTCGCAAGACAACTTTGTACAGACAGTTTTCTTCCTAGAGCAGCTCGATTTGACCAGCTCGATGATATGGACTGGGCCTTTGGAAATATGGGGCAACAAGATAAAGCAAAACATTTTGCAACCCTTTTTCTAGAAGACATTTCCGACTTTATTGTTGAATGCGTCGATGAAAACTTTGGTTTTAGTCGCTATGCAGAACAGTTAGGAATGAGTGCAAATTCCTTTGATGAATTGTACGGAGAACTTCAGCAAGAAATCACTTTTATTGACACCATAACGCTTGAAATATTATCCAAACGGATTGAGTCGATACAACCTAAATTGGTTTGTTTGTCCGTGCCATTTCCTGGAAACTTATACAGTGCATTCAGGTGTGCGCAATTTATTAAAACAAACTATCCACATATTGCAATTGCTATGGGGGGTGGTTATCCGAATACAGAATTACGATCTGTAAACGATAAACGTGTTTTCGAATTCGTTGACTACATTACACTCGACGATGGCGAACTGCCAATAGAACTGCTACACAAAAAGGTGCTTGATCCTAATCACACAGAGTTAAAACGAACGTTTTTGCTTGAGAACGGTGTTGTTACTTATAATAATTCATCGAGTAAAGCAGACTATAAACAAGCATATGTTGGGACCCCTGACTATTCTGATTTATTACTGGAAAACTATTTATCTGTTATCGAAATTGCTAATCCGATGCATAGCCTTTGGAGTGATGGGCGTTGGAACAAACTTACAATGGCACACGGCTGTTATTGGGGTAAATGTACCTTTTGCGATATTTCCCTAGACTACATCAAACTATACGAGCCTGTAGCTGCATCTATGCTGGTTGATCGCATGGAGCAAATTATTGAGCAAACAGGAGAAAGCGGATTTCATTTTGTGGATGAAGCTGCACCTCCTGCATTAATGAAGTCGTTGGCTTTGGAAATCATTAAACGAAACCTCATTGTTACTTGGTGGACAAATATACGGTTTGAGAAAAGTTTTACGAGCGACTTGTGTCAGCTTCTAAAGGCTTCAGGTTGTATTGCAGTATCTGGAGGGCTAGAAGTTGCTTCAGACCGGTTATTAAATCTAATTGATAAAGGTGTATCGGTAGCACAAGTGGCACAGGTAGCACAAAACTTTACCGATTCTGACATTATGGTTCACTCCTATTTAATGTTTGGTTTTCCAACACAAACCCAGCAGGAAACAATGGATAGTTTAGAAATGGTTCGTCAACTTTTTGAGTTAGGGATTATTCAATCGGGGTTCTGGCATCAATTTTCACTTACAGCGCATAGCCCAATTGGGAAGAAGCCTGAAGACTATGGGCTTACTCCTAGGTATGAAGAAATCAATTTTGCCAACAACGACATTCAGTTTACCGATCAAACAGGAATTGACCATACCCTATTTAGTTTTGGGTTAAAAAAATCACTGTTCAATTTTATGCATGGTATTGGCTTTGAACTTTCTGTTAATGATTGGTTTGACTTCAAGGTCCCTGCAACAACAATACCCCCTACCTTTATTGAGCAGTGTTTACAGCAAAGTGATGCATTTGTTTTTAAACCAAACGCAAAAATTATTTGGTTAGGCAATCAGCCAATAAGTTCTGTTTTCACCAAACGTAAACAATCAGAAACGTGGGAAATGATGGAGCTTTCCTTTTTCTCCAAAATCAACTCGTTCTCTATAACAGTAGATGCCGAACAAGGGAGGTGGTTAGAAAAGACATTGAGAAAAGTAACGGTTTTTGAATCGCCAAAAACATTAGCCGAACTTAAACATGATTTCGAAATTCATCTTGAAAACTTTGAACTGTTTTGGTTTTCTAAAGCCATAATACAACTGAAAAAAAACGGGTTCTTAACGCTCTAATGTTCATAACCTTGTGTTTTAAACACATGATTTTTCATTGCTTATCAGTACCTTAGCATAAACTTAAACTAATTTTATTATGAAAAATTTAGCTATTTTAGTTGGAGCATTTTTGATTTCAACGACAACGTTTGCTCAAAAAGCAACAACAGACAATCCTTTTTCTTTAGAGGGTTCAATGAGTTTAAATAACGGACTATCTTGGCAAGCGCCAACAGTTAGAGCTCGTTATTTTGTAAATGATAATATTGCAGTTCGTGCATCTGTAGGATTAGGTGATGGTCTAGGTACAGCAATGTCTGAATCTCATTCATTTTATGAAAATGCTGACGGTACAGGAGCAGTTGGAACATTAGACATTAGCAGAAGTAGCTGGAATGCACAAGTTGGTGCTGAATACCACTTAAGTGGTACAGATAGAATGTCTCCATACTTTTCTGCAGGCATTAACTTTGGAGGTGGAAGCTCAACAGGAGTTACTACTGATACTGATGGAACAATGTACGTTGCAGGTTTAGCTGGAGAGCAAACAGGATCAGCATCAATGTTTGGTGTTGGATTGGGGGCTGGAATGGATTTCTATGTGTTTGAAAACATATACGTAGGAGTTGAGTTGGGTCTTAACTATGGTAGATATACTAACAGTGATATTACTACAACTGGTTCAATGCCAGCTGGAGGTACGACCGTGACGACGACTTCAGTAGAACCAGGTTCTAGCGCATCTTACTTAAACACAGGTGCTGGAAATGCAGCAGTTCGTTTAGGATGGAGATTCTAATGGAATTCTAAATAATATGAAAGGGGAGAATTAGTTCTCCCCTTTTTTATGCTCAATTTTTCAAAGAGAATGCTCATTCGAGAGAAAGATAACCCTCAGAAAAATACACTCAAACTGTTACCTAGTACATTCGTTCCCCATCTAAAAAACACTTGTATAAACAAAACGGTACTTACCAATGATAAGTACCGTTTTACGATATGCTATTAACCCCTATTCCGCTAGGGCAACCTCACCTTTTGGAGCAAGAGCGTCTTTAATTTTTTGTTCTAATTCATCCATCAACTCAGGGTTATCCTTTATAATGGTTTTAACAGCATCCCTTCCTTGACCTAACCTTGTTTCACCATAAGAGAACCAAGATCCGCTTTTCTTCACAATATTCATATCAACGCCAAGATCTAAAATTTCTCCCACTTTAGAAATCCCTGCCCCATACATAATATCAAACTCTGCCTTTCTAAACGGTGGAGCAACCTTGTTCTTAACAATTTTTACACGTGTTCTGTTTCCTAAAACCTCATCACCGTCTTTAATTTGACTTGATCTACGAATGTCAATACGGACAGAAGAATAAAACTTTAAGGCATTCCCTCCACTCGTTGTTTCAGGGTTACCGAACATTACACCGATCTTTTCTCGCAACTGATTTATAAAAATACAACAGCAGTTGGCCTTATTGATTGATCCCGTTAATTTACGAAGTGCCTTAGACATCAACCGTGCCTGAAGCCCCATTTGAGAATCTCCCATTTCACCTTCAATTTCAGCTTTTGGAGTCAAGGCCGCAACAGAATCCACAATTAATAAATCAACTGCTCCTGAGCGAATTAGATTGTCTGCAATTTCTAAAGCTTGTTCACCATTGTCAGGTTGAGAAATCAATAAGTTTTCAATGTCAACCCCTAAGCTTTGCGCATAAAATTGATCAAACGCATGCTCTGCATCAATAAATGCTGCAATTCCACCTTGTTTTTGAACTTCAGCAATGGCATGTATTGCCAATGTTGTCTTTCCTGATGATTCAGGGCCATATATTTCAACGACTCTTCCTTTTGGGTAGCCATTTACACCTAAGGCTAAATCTAAGGTTAATGACCCCGAAGGAATGACATCAATTTCTGTAATTGGTTCGTCACCTAACTTCATTACAGTTCCTTTCCCGTATGTTTTATCTAACTTATCCATTGTAGCTTGTAAAGCTTTCAATTTCTCTGCACTAACTTCTTTTCCTTTTACTGACATATCGTTTTGTTTTTATTTATAGTGTACTCCCCCTGTTTCTAAACACTCTGGCTTACATCGAATGGTTGTTGTTTTATTTTCTACAAATATAATTTCAGAAGTTCGTAAACTATTTACGTACTCCTATTATCCCTTGTATACTTCTAAAATTTCTCGTGTGTGATCTTTCGTTTTTGGTTTTTCGATGATGGCTAAAATTTTATGGTTCTCTCCTAGAATAAATGTTGTTCTATGAATGCCATTGTACGTTTTACCCATAAACTTTTTTGTTCCCCAAACGCCGTAAAGATTCAATAGCTCCCTTTCGGTATCTGCCAACAACGAGAAGGGTAGGGTATATTTTTTGATAAAGCTCAAATGTTTCTTCTCTGTATCTGCACTTACACCTAAAATTACGATTCCTTCATTCTGAATAGCTTCATAATTATCTCGAATGTTGCATGCTTGCGCTGTGCACCCAGGAGTATTGTCTTTTGGATAGAAATAAATTACTACTTTTTTTCCAGTAAATTCAGTTAAGCTAACCGATTCTCCATGTTGGTTAACCGAAGTGAATTCTGGCGCTTGGTCTCCTATATTTAAATGCTTCATCTTTTTTGACTATTTTTTAATCACATTGTTGACGATTAATTAATCAAATATACTTTCATTTTACAAACTAACAAGCTTTTAATCCTAAATTTTTATTTTTTCATTTAGCTATAAACAAAAAAAACGCCCCGTAAACAGGGCGTTTGATTCAAACTAATGTTTCTAAACTTACTCTTTCAAACTCTAATTTAATTCTGAGTATTTTGTCTTTACAGCTGTATAGCGTGTAATTTTAGCGCGTACTTGATCGGCATACGCAGCATCATTATTTGCTTCGTGCTTCTTCAATTCCAAGGTTAACTCATCTATTTTTTTATCTAAGAAGCTCAATAAATAGCTAACGTTTTGCGGTAAAAACATTTGCATATAAACACCTCCTTGTTGACCAGCGTTAGCATAAGTGGTATATGCCTTATCCATCACTTCAATGTCTTGACGTGTTAAATAAACAGTCATTGAATTCAATACACCTAATTTATCAAACCCCTGAACAGTAACCCCACTTAACGCTTTGTCGAAAAAATCAAATTGATTCGGTCCTGCAATGCCAGCATACAACTGTGCAATACCAGCAATCATTTTAGATGACTTTTCACTTTCTAATCCTTTTGCCAATTTCATTGCACGTTCAGCATCTTGTTTTCCGAGGTGTCTCAACGCTGTTGAAACAACTGAATATGATAAGTCAGTAGAAATGATTTGCTCGCACATTTCGGTTAGCACCTGTGCGTCTAGTCGTTTAGAAGCTGCGTTTAATGCTGCTACACGAACGGATGAATTCGGATCAGCTGTAACCATTGCTTGCAATAGCTCCATCCCTTGTGCTTTCATTTCATTTCGAAGTTTTCCAAACTTTCCAATTGCAAGAACTCGAATGTTCCAAAAAGGATCGTTTAATCCGTCTAAAATTAATTGCTGACCTATTGGCGACTTATCTTTAGTTCCTTTTAATATTCCTTCTTTTCGAGCGGCATAATTTCCACCGTGGTAATATTGATAGATGTATTGTGCTATTGTTTTATCTTCCTTTATTTTCGCCAACAACATGTTTTGATCGTCATAAAGAATTCCTTTTAACTCTCCTTTGTATGGAAATTCAAACGTTTCGTTTAATTCATCAATAACAATTTTATGGATGTGCTTCCCCTCTGTATCAAAAATAGCAACCTGTGTTGGTAACTTGAATATTGGAAATTCGGAGAGGTCTTGCGCCTGCTCTACCGATAAGCTTAATACACTTGAAACCGTATCGTTTGACTGACTAAAAATCAAACTTGGGTGCCCTGAACCTAAATACCATTGATTAAAAAACCAGTTTAAATCTTCTCCTGAAACTTCTTCAAAAACCAATCGTAATTGATGAAATTCAGCAGCTTTAAATTTATTGTCCTCTAAAAATTTATTCAGTGCTAAAAAGAACGCATCGTCTCCCAAGTAATTTCTAAGCATGTGAAGAATACGCCCTCCTTTATTGTATGAGTGACCGTCAAACATCTGGTCTTTTTCATTGTAAGTAAACCATACTAAGTCATGGTACCCTTGCATTTTTGCAGATTGGTAATACCCATCAGCTTCGCCCTCAGCATTAAAGTCAGCTTCATCTACACCATATCGATGTTCATCCCATAAATATTGTGAATAATTTGCAAAAGATTCATTCAGCGTTAAGTTTGACCACGATTCTGCCGTAACTAAATCACCAAACCAATGGTGAAATAACTCGTGAGCAATCGTTGATTGATCTGTTCCATCCAACAACTCTCTTTTATTTTTATAGGCATAGTCTCCAAAAATAACTGCACCTGTATTCTCCATTGCGCCCGAAACATAATCCCGCACAACAATTTGGTGGTACTTATCCCAAGGATATTCTACGCCTAACTTATTAGAAAAGAACTTTATCATTGCAGGAGTTTCTCCAAAAATGTCTTTTGCAAATTCTTCCCACTCAGGCTCTACATAATAATCTACCTCCATTATAGATCCATCCAATTTTGTGTATGAATCCTTTACAACCTTAAATTCTCCAATACCCATCATGAATAGGTAAGGTGCGTGTGGTAAGTCTTGTTTCCAATGGTCAACGCGTTTACCATCCGCTAAAATTTTACTTGACAGTAAACGACCATTTGAAAGTGTTATGTATTTATTATCAACCGTAATAAATATTTCTTGCGTTGTTTTTGCATTTGGAGAATCAATTGTAGGGAACCATACAGAGCTTGCTTCCGTTTCTCCCTGTGTCCAAATTTGTGGCATTTTATTGCTATCTTCTCCTGTTGGATTAATAAAGTAAAGGCCTTTATCTGAAGTAATTGCTGCACTTCCTCCTGTTTCTCGTTCATCTGGACACGCAACGTAATCTATTGTAACCGTGTACGCATCATTACGCGTATAATTTCGATCTAAGAATATTTTTAAAACATCGTTCTTATATTCAAAATTCATACGTTTTTTATTCAACTCAACGTAGTTAATGATCATGCCTTTTGCATCCAAAATCAATTCATTCGAGGAATAAAAATGAGGTTTAGCAGTAATGTGGGCAACACCATGCATACGCGACTTAGACCAATCAAAACTTACCTCGAGTTTCGTATGTATTAAATCGGTAGCTACCGTTTCTGTTGCGCGGTAAACTTCACGTTGTTTTGGCAATTCATTTTCTTGTGCTTCAAGGCCTTCTGATATTTCACCTCCTTGCTTCTCAACAACTACATCAACATCACGTGTTTTAATTGACCCACAAGAGCTCAAGATTAAAAGTGCTGCTCCAAAAAATATTTTCTTCATATGTTATTAATTAATTCAACACAAATCTGGTGAAATAATTTGAATTGTATCCAAATTTCTACAGCATCGGAAAGCTATTCTATTAAATTTGTACTAAATTGAGGATAAATGGCAAATCGAATTTGGAATATAGACGGTAGTGAAACAGTTGCGAGTGAAGGCGCAGTTATCAAATGGGAAGACCACATTTTCTTTACCCTGTATTACAATGGGCAATCCTTCAAGGGAGAAATTCTTGAAGAAAAAACAGAGCGTAACTTCCTAAAACTTAAAATTAACCACCGCGTATTCGAAATTCGTAAAAAAGGAGAACTGGATGAATTAATCTCAGCGATGGGCTTAGATGTTCCGAAAGTTAGAAAATTGAAAGAATTACAAGCCCCAATGCCTGGTAGAATTGTAAATATCGCTATCGTTGTTGGTCAAGAACTAAGCGTTGGTGACGAAATTCTATCCCTCGAAGCAATGAAAATGGAAAACGTCTTAAAAGCTGAAGGGGTTGGTGTTGTAAAAGCAATTAACTATTCCAACAACGATGTTGTAGAAAAAGGTGCCGTTATTGTTGAATTTGAGTAACTTACTGTTTTAAACCCCTCCTATGCGCGTTGTATTGTTGTTTCTATTCATCACGATAACAAGCGCTTGCTATTCGGCGGTCAATCACTGGGAAACGGTCGTTTACGAAACCGATAGTTGGAAATACCTCATCCCCTCTTCTGTAGTTAATTCAACTTGGAATACCATTGGTTTTAACGATGCGGGATGGGCCAATGGAAATGGTGGATTTGGCTATGGTGATGGTGATGACAACACCACGTTTGCAAATACACTCTCTTGCTATCAACGTATTTCATTTAACATCGTAAGTGTTAATGATATTGATTTAGCCGTTTTTAATCTTGATTATGACGATGCATTTGTAGCATACCTAAACGGTGTTGAAATAGCGCGAGACAACATTACAAGTGTAGGTCAGCCAGCTTTTAATCAAGCGTCAGACGGACTACATGAAGCCGTGATGTATAATGGAGGATATCCATTTCAACTTGTTCTAGATCAGGCACTTATTTCTTCTATTCTTGTAAACGGTACGAATGTACTTTCAATTCAAACACACAATCAATCAGTATCGTCTAGCGATTTAAGCTCTCGAGCGTTTTTATCTTTTGGAATAAATAATTCATCTGCTAATTATGGCACCACTCCTACTTGGTTTGTTGCTCCCCTTGTCTTTACTGATTCGAACCTGCCTATTGTTGTTATTAATACTGTAGGTGGAGCTACAATACAGAATTGGTATAAAATTGATGCCTCAATGGGGATTATCTATAACGGTCCTGGAAACCGCAACTACCTCACAGATCCGTTTAACGAATTTCAAGGAGATATTGGAATTGAAATCCGTGGGTCATCTTCTTCTGGTTTTCCTAAAAAACAATGGGGGCTAGAAACTCGAGACCCATCAGGAAGCAAGAATGATGTTAGTATTTTTAACATGGCATACGATAACGATTGGGTTTTATATGCTCCATACTCCGACAAATCGTTGCTTCGGAATGTACTGTCCTATAAAATGGGCTGGGATACTGACCAATACGCACCAAGAACTAAATTGTGTGAAGTGATGTTGAATGGACAGTACCAGGGTGTATATGTGTTCACAGAAAAAATTAAACGAAAAGACAATAAAGTAGGGGTCAGTGATGTCTCTCCTCAAGATATCTCTGGCAATGCCTTAACAGGAGATTACGTCCTTAAAGTTGATAAGTTAACATCTGGGGGCATCGTAGCTTGGGCATCTGCAATCCCTCCATACCCTGGAGCAACAGCAACCATTCGATTTCAAGCACACGACCCTGGTTATGACAGCTTGGTTTCAGCTCAACTTAACTATTTACAATCAACAGTTAATGCCTTTGAAAATGCATTAGATGGACCCAATTTTTCGAACCCTACTTTAGGGTACGCTCCATATATAGATATGGAATCCTTTGTTGACTATATGCTGGTTCAAGAGTTTGGTAAAAATGTGGATGGTTATCGTATTAGTAGCTTTTTCTATAAGCAACGAGATAGTGAAGGAGGGAAATTAATTGCAGGACCTTTATGGGATTTTAACTTAGCTTGGGGAAATGCAAATTATTGCCAAGGCGGATTAACTTCCGGTTGGGAAATCAATTTTGGCAATGTATGTGGTGGTGATGGCTATCAAAATCCTTTTTGGTGGCAAAAACTGGTTCAAGATCCTGAGTTTACCCACCTAATGAAATGTACCTGGACCAATTTACGCCAAGGGGCATGGCATACCGATTCACTCATGGCATATATTGATGAGCAGGCCCTCTATCTCGAGGAGGCTCAAACCCGTAACTACCAACAGTGGACTGTTCTTGGAAACTATTTGTGGCCAAACAACTTTGTGGGAAACTCGTATGCAGAAGAAATTACCTATCTAAAAAATTGGGTAAGCTCACGTGCAAATTGGCTTGATGCAAACATGTTTGGATCTTGTCCAGACCTTGGAGTGTTAAAGGAAGAAACAATGGCGTATCGGGTTTTCCCAAACCCAGCAAATTCACACGTGATTATTGAATCTACAACTTTAATAAATAACGCCACCGTTCAACTTATTGATGCCTGTGGTAAAGTTGTGTTATCAGACCTTATTCGAAATGAGTTCGCCATAACATTGAATACATCCGCACTTAATAAAGGCATTTATCATTACAAAATCATTAACCCTTCTCTGGGCGTAAGCACAGGGAAGCTTATTCTAAATTAACGACCTATGAAACATACATATAAAACAATTCTATTTACACTAGTGACCGCATTACTTATCTCTTCTTGCTCTAAAATAGCAGGGAAAGGTGGAACATCTTCTATACAAGGTAAGGTAAATGGGTCTACATTTATTGGAAATAGTATTAACCCTGCAGAAAGCGAATTGACGACTGTTATCTGTACGCATGCTGATGGTGTTGGAGGGTCTATTCTAGATAACAGCGATTATTTTTTGTTAAATACTCCAACTGGAGGCACGCTCTACTATGTTTGGTACGAAAACACCAACTGGCTAGGTCAAGACCCAGGGCTTTCAGGAAGAACCGGAATAAAGGTGACCTACAGCAACAATGAATCAAACATTACAATTGCAAACAACACAATGGTTGCAATTAATGCCGTTGCAAATGTTGATTTTACTGCATCAGTTAATGCAGACATTGTGAGCATTCAAAACAATGAAACAGGGGAAGTTGCAGATGCCGATGACGTAAACACGCCATTTGTCATTGATACCCAAAACCAAGGAAAAGCAGAAACATATGACGCCGATTATCAAGCCAGTGGACCTATCGTTGATGAACGTGTCTATATCATCTATGGCGCAGAAGATTTTTATAGTGAGGCCGTGAGAACAGATGAAAATGGAAGTTATCAATTTAAAGGATTAACAAAGGGTGATTACCGCATTTTTGCGTTTTCAGTAGACACAAGCTCAACTGGAGGATTACTACACCAAGTTGAAGTTTCAGCAAGCATTGAAAAAAATAAAACCGTCACTGAAGCGCCAACACTTACAATCATAAAGCAATAGCCGTGAAAGCAGTCGGAATCTTATTGGCATTGTTGTCTACAACCTTCGGGTTTGGTCAATCCGATCTTAATACATGGGCTGGGCTAGCAATTAAAACGTCGTTAACGAAAAAAATTGCGTTAAGTCTAGAGGGGCAAACACGGTTTGATCAGCATTCGACCCACCTAAAAACTGCATTTATTTCTCCTGAATTAAGCTATGAATTCAAAAATCACTTTAAAGTTGATGGTGCCTACAGGCTTTCAAGTGTTCCCTTTGACAATTCAACTTCAAATAGAATATATACCCATCGCTATAACGTAGATGCATCGTTTCGAAACATTTTAGGTCTTTTTATCAAAAAACCAGTTGTAAACATGAGTTTAAGACTTCGTGGAACCCACGAGCGCGAATCGAACAAACGAAATGATAATTATGTTCGAGCGCGGATAAAAGCAGTATACAACATTAAAAAATCGAACTATAAGCCACATGTTTCTGCAGAGCTCTTCTACCACTTAAGAGACCAAATTGAATATACGTTTACAACGGTTAAAACACACCATGTTATAACTAAGTTTAGAGTACGGTTTGGGGTAGATTACTCCCTGAAAAAACGTCAGAAAATTTCTCTTTTCGGAATCTATCAAAAACAATTGATTACCCTGAAAAATGAGTTCATTTTAGGGGCTCGTTACGCCTATAAAATTTCCTTTAAAAAGAAAAACCCGAGACACTAGTGTGTACCGGGTTTTTAACTCCACTGAAAATGCTACTACTGTAGCTTCTTCTTTATTACCTGATATACTTCTTCCGTTTCAGCATCCCTGACATAGATTAATAAATGAATATTATCTGCATCATACTGCGCTGGTAAAGAAAAGCTATAGTTGAAATAATACTTCCCATTATCCAATTCATTTTCGGTAAGCTTTCGGCCCTGCCAAGTGCTTCCAACTGTTCCACGCATAATATCTCTATGAATATAGTTTTCATCAATTGTATTGTCTGGCATTTTTTGCTTTGCAACAACTGAATCTTCCATCAATGTTATAACAGTGTATAGATCGTTTGTTAACGCAGGATTTAAAATTTCAATTTCAGAATGAATGAAAACACCGCGTGTAGATGGGTAGTAGTTTACAGCCGCCTGTTCGTTAAGTTCAAGGCTTGTAGTCATCGCTGTTTCGGTCTGTGCTCTCCATTCATAAACCCCTGAGGTATGTTGCCCTCCATGTAAAATTCGATTCACACTTCCCCTAGGATTCCCTTGAAAGTCTGAGCCTGGAATTGTCCCGAAATACTCACCAATAGCAATCCCTGCAGGATTTGTCCAGTCAATAGGAAATGAGGCTGTTACTGATTGAAACGACCCTGCTCCATCTGGTCCAGCATGAATTGTAGATATAAATGCTCTGGTTGGATAATCTCCATGAATTGCATGTGCTGTATCTGCTGCAATAGGGCAATACGTGCACTGGTGCCCTGTAAAGTCTTCGACCATTACATTGCGAAGTAAACTGGTGTTGGGTGTAAATACCGGCCATTCTGTAGCAGAATATGCTATTGAATCTCCACCTGGATAAAGTGTATAGTCTAACTCTGTACTAATTGTTGGGGGAAATGGGTTCTCAACTTTATCGCAAGATGTAAAACACAATACCCCTACCAATCCAATAAATAAAATCTTTTTCATAATTATTTCCTTAGAAACTGTGTGTAAATGATAATGTTAATCCGTTAGATGCAGGCACATAGCGACAAACTCCTCCTACGCAAAATAACCCTTCTCTTTGTCTACCATAACCGATACTTATTCGAGTGGCATCTTTAATGTACCCAAAAGAACCGTACGCATAGTGTAATTGCAATTCATCACTTGGATTACCGTAATTGTATTGATCCATAATGCTAAAGAACCAATGCGGTGAAACATTGTATTCTAACAAGATGGTTGCCCAATTCCCTTTATCATTAATGTTACCGTGTTCATCATCTTTTATGAATAGACCTTGAAGCTCTAACCTTAATGAATGTTTTTTATTGATTTTATATCCCAACTCAACAACACCAATATGTGATTGAATAATTCCATGTGCATCTTGAGTCACTTTAGCGACATCATTGTTCAAGCTAATGTTGTAATAGCTTAAGCGTGCATTAAATTGTTTTGTGAATTTTCTGTAAATGTTAATGTTAAAATCCCTCCAAAGTAAGCTGTCACTTTGATCAAAAATACGCCCTTCGTATGCTACTCCTGTTGAGTCTGCTGGATCAATATTCCCTGTTCGTTGTAATGGCCTATAAGCTGTAGAAAAATTTGCATTGATTGATGTTCCATATTTTCCGCCTAATTTTGATTTTCTTTTTAGGGTATATAGAATTTCTGCTTGGTATGCAATTTCGCCCGTAGGTTGTGTTGCATAAGGGTAAATTGACGACACAAGGTTGTAGGTATGTGTCTTGTTCATGGCCGGCAAGTAATTGATGAATAAGTCTGTCAATTCTTTTTCACGATCTGATCGATAGCTCATGTTGTCTACCGATTTTGCCGATAAAACAATCCCTAGCCCTTTTTGAGAGTATCCAAAATTAACTAAAGCGGCATGCCCATAATTGTAGATATACCCGTTATCTGTTGAAGGGTCTTGCCCTTTGATTACGTATTCTCCACCTAATGTAAATTTAGCATAACGCAATTTAGCACGACCGCCATAAACCCCTGTGTTTTCAGGAAGTATATACTGGATGTTATCATCGGCTTGATACTTACTCACAAAAGATCCACCTAGCGTAACGTCTAGTTTCTTACCCTCAAGTTTTTTAAACACGGAATTTAAGTTCACTTCACCATCTAAACCACGAACAATACCCGCACTGTGAACAATTTTTCCCGATTCAAAGGAGTAACGCTGAAGCCCATAAACACCTTTCAAGGTAACGCCCTTGTACGGCCTCAAAATAACCCGTGCACCATCCAGCATGTTATCATAGCCTAATGCTCTATCCTCATACGTTCTCAAGCTCATTCCAGAGCCAAATTGCTCGTAAAAAGAACCCAGAGTTACATCTACAAAATCATTCGAATAACCAATATAACGCATCCCTATACCCGTACCATCAAATCGATTTGGATAGCCTTGAATTCTAGGTAAATATGACTCTATACGCATCCCCGCCTTAAAGCCTTTATTTGTATAAAACACATTCATATATGTGTTAATCAAACCTTTAGAATCTGGTTGTTGCGCATCAATTAAACTGTCTTGATTTAAATACTGAAACGTACTCTCAACATTTCCAGTTAAACTTGCTCCTTGATTTTGGCTAAACCCAGTCAAGGAAATTACAGCCATAAATGAGCCTATTATTAATTTTTTCATCCAATAATTGTAATATGAGTTTGCTAATTATTTAGCTAATAACTTCAGTAACTCTTCATATAATTCGTCTTCGTCTCCTGGAGCATAATTGTTATGAGAATAAACAATATTTCCTTCAGTATCTAGCAAAAATGTATGGGGAACATTGTTAACACCCATCGCTCTTTTAAAGTCTCCATTTGGGTCCATTAAAACTAAATAATCCCATCCTTTTCCATTTGCGTATAATGGAACCATATTTTTTGTTTTCTCATCGTCAATTGAAACCGCAACTAATTCCACTCCTGTTTCGTCTTGCCAATCTGGATAAACATCTTGAATTGTGTTTAATTCTCGCTTACACGGAGAACACCACGTTGCCCAAAAGCTAATGATTACCGGACCATCAAATCCTAATTTAGCCGTATTAAAAGCGTTACCTTCCATATCTTTTAACTGAACAGAAGCTACCTTTTTATCTAGAATTGTTCCGTGTCCATCTTGACCAATTGAACTGAATACAAATGTGAAGCAAATAAATAATACTGTAATGTTTTTCATAATTGAGTTTTGTTTATGTTTTCTAGTCGACAGTGTTTCAAAAACCCTGCCGCAGTCAAATGTAACGCAATTTTATGAGTTGGTATTAAGAATTATGCATTTGATTCTTGTATTCCTAATGTTAAAAGGTTAACTGTAAAACACGTAAAAACCTAGGCATACCAACGAAACATAGCGCGCGCATGGCTTTTATTCTTATCCATTCAATTGTTTGGACTAATTCTTGTTTACAGTACATTAACGCCCTTTATTTCATATATTTGATAATCGTTATAACTAAACTCGCACAATTATGAAAAAAATACTACTCTCAATAGTTGCTATAACAGCTGTCATTTCAACATCATTTTCTCAAGGGTTGAATATCAATCTAGATGGTTCAATGACAGACATTTCAGGCACAACTGAAACTGCTCCTGAAATAACAGGAGATGTAATGAACCATCACTTGTTGGACTTTATTGTAAACAATGAAACTGGATCTGACCAAGGCTGGAAAATTACACGTGTAATTTTAAATCAAACTGCGGGGTGGTCTAATTACCTCTGCTGGGGAGCAACTCCAGGAATTGGTTTGTGTTACCCTGTGAGTACTGACACAGAATGGTCTTCTGGGGTTGAAAACATTGTAGCAAATGGTGCTGGAAAATTACAAACCTATGTTAGCGCCCCTACTGGTGGATCTGCAACATACAGGTATTATGTATCTACAGACGGTGTTACCTTTTTAGACTCGATTGACGTTCAAGTTAACTCAGTACTAAGTATTGATGAAAAACCTGCACTAACAATCAGTGTTGTTCCTAACCCTGCAAACGCTTACGTGTCTATTTCTACAAATGGAACAAATACTTCAACGGTTACCTTAGTAGACGTTTTAGGAAATACAGTAATGCGTGAAGCTATGAATGGCGCTAAAACAATTAATGTTGCCGATTACAAAAACGGCATCTATTTTTTACGTATTGAATCTGATGGTCACAAGACGGTTACAAGAAAACTTATCGTTAGGCACTAACCTAACATTCAACAAAAAAGCCACCTTCTAGGGTGGCTTTTTTGTTTTGTAGTCATTTAAATCACTGGGCTCCTACACTCCTTATAAAAATAGCGAGCCAATACCTTGACTCGCTATACACCCATTGGATTCAGGTTAGCTTAGGTTAAGGTTTATAATCCAATGACGTGCTTCACTTCTACCTCTACCACTTTTCGTTCCTTTCCTGATCTACTCACATATGTCCTGCTTACAAGTCGTCCATGAATAGCAAGCTGACGGCCTTTTTCTCCATACTCTTCAATAAATTGTGCAATGTTACCCCAGGCGAATACACGGTGCCATTCTGGTCTCTTTTTAGAATCATACGAATACTTGTCAGTTGCAAGTGTAAACCGTGCAACCTTCCCTCCATTGTCAAAATTGGTGATTTGAGCGTCAGCTCCCATGTTTCCAATTAATGTGATGTGATTTTTTAATAAACGCATGTCGTAATTTTTATAAGATGACTAAATCATTCACTTCTACTTCAGAAATAAATTGCTTTGTATTGTTGCGTTGAAAAAAACGCGTAGTAAGCTTGCCCTCTATGGCCACTTCAAGGCCTACACTAACAAGCTCCTCTAACACTTGAACCCAACGCCCCCAAGCTGAAACTCTATGCCAATGATTTTTTTGCTTCGTATTTCCCGCCTCATCTAAGTACGTCTCTTTTGTAGAAATTGTAAACTGGGCAACTTTCCTCCCCATAGGCGATTCATAAAAGCGTGGCGCTGAAACTACTTTTCCAATTAAATTAACATGATTCATTTTGATGTGTTTTATAGTGAAAAAAATGGAGCCAGCCTGTCCGGCTCCATCGACGAGTTTGTTGGCACTATGCATGCTCTGGTTTAGGCGATAAAATCAAGAACTCATTCACCTCAATAGATGTAGCGTATCTCTTCTCGCCCTCCTTTGTTTCGTACTGGCTGTTCACAAGTTTCCCCTCAGCGATGATCTCCTGACCCTTTGTCAAAATTTTTGCTGCAGTTTCTGCTTGCTTGCCCCATATTGTGAGGTTGTGCCACTGCGTTTTATCTTGCCACTCGCCTTCTTTGTTTTTGTAACTCTCGTTGGTTGCGATCGAAAAGCGGGCAAGTGTTCTTCCCGATTCGAATGTTACTACTTCTGGTGCTGCTCCTAAGCGTCCAATTAAACTAACTTTGTTTCTTAATCCGTTCATGTGTTTTGTTTTTGAACATTATTAATTTTAACGTCTACCTCAGCACTTTACCGACATCGACACAACAAAGGTGGAGCAACATCAAAACAACTTCCGGTAATTTGTCGCTTACTGTCGAATGTCTTTCGTTTACAACTACTTATTACCTTTTTATATGCTGTAAATAAGCACATTACTATTATTTTTAATAATTGAAATTAAATTCAAAAAAACCTTATTAATTCCGAAAATCCTTATTGAGCAGCGTTCTTTTATTCCACAAACGATTAAAGTATCTTTGATTTATTAATTTCATTCTATGTACACAAAGCAAAATGCATTAAGCATCCTTCTAGCTATCTCAACACTTCTTGCGTGTACCCCAACGGTTAGAAACAAACCTGAAACAGCAATGCCTATTTCTAATGTTTTGAATTATGTTGGTACCCCTGATTCAACTACAGACAGAGGCTCACTTTCATTTTCAGATCAGGGGGCCTGGTTTAGTTATGGTTTGCCCGAAGAAAAGATATGTGGTTTCACTGGCCCATTTTTAATGACACAGTCAAATGGGACGTGGTCGAGTAAGTGTTTATCGGAACTCATTCTACGCGTTGGTGATTCAACAGTTAACATGGACGGCTTTAAGCATACAACAACGTCGTACTTAAGTCATCTCGAAAACAGGCTTGAATCTGATGATCTAGAAATTATTCAAGAGCTGTTTTTTGCTACATCTAATACCTCCATATCACGGACACGTATTTTCAATAAAACAGGCAAAGAAATCAAAGTACAACCTATTTGGAAAGGGCAGATACTCGATACAAGCCTTTCTTTTGTACGGGAAGAAAACGCACTTAAATTAAACACAACAAAAAGCAACACGTCCGGAATTATTCGATTTTTTGAAGACGCGCACTTAACAGTAGATTCAACTCAATATAGCTGTACCCTTGCCCCGAAAACGATTAAAGCACAAAATGCAGTTGTCTTAATTAATACACATAGTTTTAACGACAAATTAGATGCGGGAGAAATGGAGCATCTTAATGAAATTACACGATCATTTTCGTTCTATTTTAACCGACGAATTAAACAAAAAACACAACAACAAAAACACCTCGTATACAACCCGCTTTGGGCAGACAGCGTACAAGAGCTTCTGGGGGCAAAAGCAATCCTCACGCTACAAAACAATTGGAGAAGTCCTTCTGGAGAATTAAAACACAGTGGTTTATTTCCAAGTTATCATTACAAATGGTTTCATGGGTTTTGGGCTTGGGATAGCTGGAAACACTCCGCAGCCCTAGCGCATATAAATCCTGAATTGGCAAAAGATCAATTAAGAGCCATGTATGATTTTCGCACAAAAGATGGGTTTATTCCAGACTGCATTTTCAGAGACACTATTAACGAATCTCATAATTATAGGAATACAAAAGCACCCTTATCTGCATGGGCAGTCTACGAAGTTTTCTCCACAACACGGGACACTTCTTTTATTTTTGAAATGTACCCTCACCTCCAAGCTCAACACCATTGGTGGTATAAAAATAGAGACCATGATCAAGATAGTATCTGCGAATACGGTTCAACCGATGGAACAATTACAGCAGCAAAATGGGAAAGCGGAATGGATAATGCCGTACGTTTCGACTACAGTACTATTCTAAAAAATAAGGCCGGTGCATTTTCACTTGACCAAGAAAGTGTTGATTTGAATGCCTATTTGTATGCTGAAAAAAAATACCTCGCTAAGCTAGGGTCAATTATCGGACGTAATGCTAATGAAAAACAATATCGAGCAGAAGCTAGGCGCTTAAAAGTTGCCATTCAAAATCAGTTTTTTGATGACATCACAGGGTGGTTTTACGATACCGATTTAGAGGGAAAGAACTTCATCAAGATCATGGGTTGCGAAGGTTGGATTCCACTATGGGCAAAGGTTGCTAGCCCATATCAAGCCAATCGGGTAAAAGAAAACATGATGGATAAATCAAAATTTAATGTGTTAATGCCTCTACAAACCTTAAGTGCCGATCATCCAAAATTCAAGCCTAACCGTGGGTACTGGAGAGGGCCAAACTGGTTAGATCAATCTTATTTTGGCGTTAAAGGACTCTATAATTATAACTTCAAAACGGAAGCACACAAACTTGCAACGAAACTAATTTACAATGCTGAAGGGCTTTTAGACAAAGGTCCATCTATTCGAGAAAACTACCATCCAACAACAGGTCAGGGCCTCGAAGCTAAAAATTTCAGTTGGTCTGCAGCACATTACCTACTACTTCTAATGGAAAAGTAATTTATAAAGTATAGTTTTACCCCTACCATGGAATTAAAACGACTCAATAAAGCGATATCAGAAACGGGATTTTGTTCTCGTAGAGGTGCTGATAAATTCATCGAAGAAGGTATTGTAAAAGTAAATGGTGAAACGGCCGGTTTAGGTGTTAAAGTTTCTGCCCAAGACCTTATTGAGGTTGATGGAAAAGTTATTACCAAAGGGGTAAAAAACATCTATTTAGCCTTCAATAAGCCAGTTGGAATTACCTGTACAACAGATACTGAAATTAAAGGGAATATCATCTCTTACATGAAATACCCTGAGCGTATATTTCCAATTGGACGTTTAGACAAACCCAGTGATGGACTTATATTTATGACCAACGATGGCGATATTGTCAATAAAATTTTACGCTCAAAAAACAACCACGAGAAAGAATACATTGTCCGTGTAAATCGAAATATCAGTTCTTTTTTTTTAAAAGAAATGGCCAATGGGGTTCGAATTCTAGATACAGTAACGCTTCCATGTAAAATTAAAAAGATCGATGAACGTACTTTTAACATCATCTTGACTCAAGGGTTGAACCGTCAAATTCGTAGGATGTGTTTAGAACTGGGGTACGAAGTGCGTACATTGAAACGTGTTCGTATTATGAACATTGACTTAGGCGGGCTGAAACCAGGGAAATATCGGCATTTTACCCCCTCAGAGCTCGAAGATCTACTTAAGCTAGTGGACGACTCAAGTAAAACAGAGGAGGCTTCTTAAATTCATCCATTAAAAGCATTAGAGCCAATAAATTATTTACCTTTATTCATTCAATATGAATGAAGCTAAAAAAGTACGTATAACCCGAAAGCCCAACTACGCAGCAGGAGTAAAAGCAGTGGTTATTGCCTTAAAAAATATTTTTGATCGAATGCCAAAGGGCAAAAGTATCAAAGTACTGAACAAGCTGAATAAAAAAGAAGGTTTAGACTGTCCTGGTTGTGCATGGCCAGACCCTGACCACCGGTCTAAGCTGGGTGAGTATTGTGAAAATGGAGTAAAAGCCATTGCTGAAGAAGCGATGGACGCACGTGCAACACCGGATTTTTTTGCCAAACATTCAATAGCAGAACTACAAGAAAAAAGCGACTATTGGCTAGGACAACAAGGCCGTCTAACACACCCTATGGTAGTTCGACCAGGTGGAACTCACTATGAACAAATTTCTTGGGGTGAAGCCAATGCGATTATTGGGGAAAATTTAAATGCGTTAGACAATCCAAATGACGCTGCCTTCTACACATCAGGTAGAACAAGTAACGAAGCAGCATTTCTATATCAATTATTTGTTCGAATGTATGGGACAAATAACCTGCCCGACTGTTCAAATATGTGTCACGAATCGAGCGGTGTCGCCTTGTCAAAAACCGTAGGAATTGGGAAAGGTTCTGTTACCCTAGATGATCTCTACAAGTCTGATTTAATTTTAATCTTTGGTCAAAACCCAGCAACAAATCACCCTAGAATGCTTTCGTCATTAGAAAAAGCAAAAGCAAACGGAGCAAAGGTTGTATCCATTAATCCACTAAAAGAAATTGGTTTAGTAAAATTCAAAAACCCTCAAAACATTAAAGGTGTTGTTGGCGGTGGTACAACAATTTCAGATCTATATCTACAAGTTCGAATTAACGAAGACGTGGCCTTATTAAAGGCTGTAATGATTAAGCTGTACGAACGCGCTAAAACAGACTCGTCCATTCTAGACGAAGATTTTATCGCAAATAAAACAGCTGGTTATACCGCGTTTAAAGCAGATTTAGACCAACAAAACTTAACAGACCTAATAACCCGAACAGGACTTTTAGAACAGGAAATTGATGCCTTGGTTGACTTATTGGCAACGCGTAAAAATACAATCGCATGCTGGGGAATGGGGTTGACACAACATGTAAATGGAGTGGACAACATCCAAGAGGTGGTGAACCTATTACTCATGAAAGGAAGCATTGGAAAGTCAGGTGCTGGGACTTGCCCTGTAAGGGGTCACAGTAATGTTCAAGGCGATCGTACAATGGGAATAGCAGAGCGTCCTTCGAAAGCTTTGTTGAATAAAATAAGTGAAAATTTTGGGTTTACACCACCACAAGAAGACGGGTACAGTGTAGTTGATGTCATCAAGGCCATGCACGAGGATAAGGTCAAAGTTTTTATTGGAATGGGGGGGAATTTCTTGTCCGCATCACCAGACACACACTACACAGCAGAGGCGTTAAACAAATGTAATTTGACGGCGCACATCTCTACAAAATTGAATCGTTCACATCTAACACATGGGAAAACAGCATTAATTTTACCCTCTATGGGGCGAACAGACAAGTATGTGAAAAATGGAAAGTCTCAATTTGTGTCGGTAGAAAACTCAATGGGGGTAGTACATACAACACAAGGATTATTACACCCGCCCTCTGAGTTTGTGGAAAGTGAGCCGGTTATTGTCGCTAACATTGCCAAGGCAACATTGACCCAAGATAAAGTTGATTGGGACTTCTTAATTGAGGATTACAGCAATATTAGAGATCTTATAGAAAGCACAATTGAAGGCTTCGAAAATTACAACGAACGGTTAAAAAAGCCCCTCGGGTTTGAGCTTCCTAACGGTGCAAGAACAGGAAACTTTACAACCCCAAACAAGAAGGCTAATTTTACGATAAATAAGCTTTCTGAAAACCACTGTCAAGTAGACGAGTATTTAATGATGACTACGCGAAGTCACGATCAATTTAACACCACAATTTATGGCTTAGACGATCGATATAGAGGGGTTTACAATGGAAGAATGGTCGTGTTCATGAACCAAGAAGATGTTAAAGAAAAGGGGCTGAAACAAGGTGATTTAATTACACTTTACAACAACTACGACAATATAGAGCGCATGGTAAAAGACTTTGCTGTAGTTCCTTATGATATTCCAAAAGGATGTCTGGCAACATATTTTCCAGAAGCAAACCCATTAGTTCCTCTTGGACTGCATGCTCATTCTAGTCATACACCAGCATCAAAATCAGTCAAAGTTAAAATCAAATTGAACTAATTATGAAAATATTCTTAGCAACATTTACCGGGCTCATTGTCGCCTTCTTTTCAATTGCACTACTTGAACCGATTGGGCACTTTTTATTCCCCGTTCCCTTTCAAGTTGACCTCTCTAACCTAAGCGAGTTAAAAGCCAACATGCACCTTATTCCAACAGGTTCATATATTTGTGTAGCAATAGCACATGGGCTAGGTTTACTTTTCGGATTAGTTGTTGCCCGTTTAATTGAAAAAGAAAATCGCTATCCAATATTCATCATTGTAGGTTTTATATTTTTTGGAACTGTTGCTAATTTATTCATGCTTCCTCATCCTCTTTGGTTTGGAGTTTTGGATATAATTACCGTTTCAGGAGTGGCCACAATAACTATTTTACGCCTGAAAAAAATTGAGTTTATCGATCATTCAGAATAACACATAAAATATCCAAAAACATGTTTACAGGAATCATTGAACAACTAGGAGTCATTACAGCCATAAAGCACGAAGGAGAAAACATTCATTTTACCGTGAAGTCTTCGTTTACAAATGAGCTTAAGATTGATCAAAGTGTGGCCCATAATGGATGCTGCTTAACCGTGGTTGAAATTAATGATGCTGAATATGTAGTAACGGCTATTCAAGAAACGTTAAACAAAACGAATTTAAGTGATTGGTCTGTTGGTACAAAAGTCAATTTAGAACGTTGTACAGTTATGAATGGACGGTTAGATGGGCATATCGTTCAGGGACATGTTGATACAACGGCACGCTGTACTGCTATTGAAGGCCAAAATGGAAGCTGGAAATACACCTTTCAATACACAACCAACCAAGTAACCGTAGAAAAAGGCTCAATAACAATTAACGGAACAAGCTTAACGGTGGTAGACTCCGAAGAAGACTCCTTTTCTGTTTGTATCATTCCTTTTACCTACGAGCATACAAATTTTCATACGCTTAAAGTTGGTGATAAAATCAATTTAGAGTTTGATATTATTGGTAAATACGTGGCAAAATTAATGGAGAAGAATTAAAATCTATTCGTATCTTTAACTCTCATAAGAGGCAACCATTTTTCCTTCGGCGAAATTAGCGAAGACTCTTATTCACTGTATAGTAACCTTTAACCACTAGAATGCGCGGCTTAATACTTATCCTATTATTCCCTTCACTTATATTTGCCCAAGTTGAAGGTACAATTAAAGAAAAAGGTACACAAAACATACTTTATGGAGTAAAAGTATTTACCGCTAAAGGCGCCCCAACAAGAACAGATGTTGATGGGCAGTTTAAACTAAAGGTGAACACCTTTCCGACTTGGGTTTACTTTTCATTAGCAGACTACAAATCGGACTCCATCCTAGTAGAGCACAATAAAACCAACCTTAAGGTTACCCTCTCTCCAATGGCTCAAGAAATCAAAACATTGGTTGTTTCAGCAAGCCGTAGGGCCCAAAACATTGAAGACGTTGCCATTTCTATGGAGGTCATTAAATCTGATTTTATCGATAAAAAAGGATTGGTTAATTTAGAACAGGTTGTAGATCAAAGCCCTGGTGTTTATGTGATGGATGGGCAGGTAAGTATACGCGGGGGCGGTGGTTATTCGTATGGCGTAGGAAGTCGTGTGTTAGTTTTAACCAATGGAATCCCTTTAATTTCACCAGATCTAGGCGACGTAAAATGGAATTCTATTCCCTTGGAATCAACCTCACAGGTTGAAGTTATCAAAGGAGCATCATCTGTTTTATATGGCAGCGGGGCTTTAAACGGTATGATTTCATTAAACCCTAAAGAGCCTGGCAGAGACGGACAATTAAAAGTTAAACTTCAAACCGGAATTTATGGGAATCCTAGACGAGCTTCTTTAAAGTGGTGGTCGTCAAACCCAACAATTAACATGTTGAATGTTTACTACGGTAAACGGTACGATCAAGTAGGTTTTACAATTGCAGGAAATGGCTATTTCACAAAAGGGTATAAGGATGGTGAAAAAGAGAACCGCGGAAGATTGAGTGGACGTTTTTTTTATAACCCCAACAAGGCAAAAAAATTGAAATTGGGAGTGGCTTTTAATAGTCAATTTGAAGATGTCGGTCGATTTATCATTTGGGAGAGTGATTCCTTAGGGTACACACCTTTAGGAGGAAGTCCGCAAACCAACCCAAATTCATCAATCACCATCGAAAACTCAATTCGGTTATCTGTCGATCCATACCTGAAATACCTGGGGAAAGACAATACGAAACATGAGTTAAAAGGACGCTACTACTTAGTGTCTATTGGCAGTCCTATCTCTCTTGACGGCGCTATCTCTGTTTTCTCAGCATCTAAAGCAGAAATGTATTATGGTGACTATCAGTTTTCAAAAAAATGGAACAAACGCCACAGCATAATAAGTGGGGTTACATCAAGTGCAAATAGAATTAACAGTGTTGGACTCTATGGAAATCATAATTCGGTCAATGTAGCAGGGTATGCTCAATACGACCTAAAAACAGAGCGTTTTGATGCAACTGTAGGAATGCGACTCGAATACTTTAGGCAAGACACCCAAAAGCCAGATTCCCAATTTGACCTATGGAGCACAAAAAATGATATTCCTATCTATCCCGTTTTTAGAACGGCATTACATTATGCCTTAGCACCGAATACACATCTAAGAACTTCTTTTGGGCAAGGCATCCGTTTTCCAGCAGTGGGTGAACGTTTTGTTTCTGCACAAACTGGAGGGGTACGAATTTTTTCAAATCCAGGGCTGACCCCAGAGAAAGGATGGGCTGCTGAAGTTGGTGCAAAACAAGTATTTAAAGTCGGAGAATGGAAGTCATTCTTAGATATTTCAGGCTTCATGAATCAATATCAAAACATGATTGAGTTTACATTTGGATCCTATGTTCCAGAAGGAACCGTAATTTCAATAGACCCAGAATCTCCAACTTATTTTGGAAATTACATTGGGTTTCAAGCACAAAACGCAGGACAAACAAGAATAACAGGGCTTGAATTATCATTCAACTCTCAAGGGAAGATCAAGCAAGTTGATGTACAAAGTTTAATTGGATATACGTATTTAAACCCTGTATCATTAAACACCGATGCTGAATACTTAAACACGTTTTCTGATACCATTTCAGGGCTCCTAAAATATCGTTTTAGGCATCTTGTTAAACTAGACGTTCAAGGCACATACAAGAATTTTTACCTGGGCTACTCGCTGCGGTATAATAGCTACATGCACAACATTGATAAAGTCTTTGAAGCTGAAATTGGTGGGGTAGAAATTTTACCTGGACTTTTGGAATACCGAGCAAAAAACAAAGGTGGAAGTTTAATTATGGATGTACGAATGGGTTGTCACTTCAAAGAAAAATACGGAATAAATATCCTTGTGAATAATTTCTTAAATGCTGAATATTCGAGTCGTCCGGGGGATATTCAACCTCCTCGTCAATTTCTTGTTCAATTACAGTACGGAATATAGCCTGTGTTATTAAATGGTGTATAGCGTCGTTACAACAATCCCTTTTCCTGACCCTAAATTAACAGCCAGTAGCTCTTGCTCTTTTTTTACCTGAAACAAAAAAGGTGCCTGTAATAAACTCAATCCACTCTGTTTCTTTAAGCGGATTCCTTGCCCTGAGATAATGTCTTTATTTGGTATAAATTCTCCATTCGGAATGTGTTCAGTCAAAATCACATACTTAAATTGACTTAACTTACTTATAACCCTTTGAATTTCAGCATTGGAAAGGTGCTGTAAAACCTGCCTTAGTACTGCACAATCTCCTGGAGGTAAATCATCAACAGCAATGTCTAAACAACGAAACCTTAAGTTTTCTGATTTAAACTCCGATGAATTATATGCTATGAGCTCTGAAACGATGTCTACAGCAACGTACTCCTTTGTGTGCTCCACCAATTTTTTACCAATATTAAAATCACCACAGCCTAAATCGCACAACACAATAGGCTCTTCAAAAGCATCTAAAAATGTCCTTAAACAAGCAATATATGGATCAACTAAATTGGCATGATGAGACCCGTCTCCAGAGTAGAAAGCAGTGCCATCATCTCCCCATAGTTTCATGGTATAAATTTGTTCCATAGCCTTTTTAGTTGGCCAAGGTTTTTTTTTCGGTTTAGATAAATTGGTCATAAAACAAGCTTCTATTTTCAAATTTTTGCACTTAAAATGATATGTAATATTCATTATTTTTCATTCGAAACACATTCATTAAAGTATGAATTTTTGATCTAAAATGATCTAAAAACAACATTTCCTTTCGCCTCATCTTGTCAGTAAAACCAAGAAACACAACACATAAGCACCTGATTATTAACAATTTGTTGTTTGAAGTAAACTAAGACCGGTCAAAAACACCTCTTAATTTGACCTAACTTTATAGAACCTAATATTTAATTATTAAAAACAAACAAGATGGAAACAACGGACAAAATGGACACAACGGACAAGATGGACAAAGTTAACGAATTGACAAATCAATTACTTGACTCTCCAAAGATGATCAGTGAAAAACTTCCTTGGAATAACTGGACTGCTTGTATTGAAAACTCTGAAAACAGAATTGCCGAATGGCTTGGACAAATATTCCGCATTACTGCGTTTATTGTTCTTTTAACATTATTATGGTCTACCCTTAAACCACTGTGGGCAAACGACGGTG
>Ga0115008_10000050_pt1 | contig 66014 bp, 60 predicted proteins | sample FraStrMetagenome_FD_87164 | JGI IMG/M metagenome (GOLD analysis project Ga0115008, IMG submission 87164) | Marine eukaryotic phytoplankton communities from Arctic Ocean - Fram Strait ARC3M Metagenome | ecosystem: Environmental > Aquatic > Marine > Oceanic | place: Fram Strait | collected... | reverse complement strand
TGGATGTGCATTAATTTCCAGTGGTCGCAGACCTTCCAGAATACAGCTGACCAAACAACGAGTTCGGCCTTCGAGATACCTTTGTAAGTAGATTCTACACGAGCCGTGTAGCAGACGAACGCCGTCTTATTTTTCAGGCTAAGTCTGTTAACCGAAATTAACGAACTCTGGTAGCAAGTCAGACTGGCGTCATAAAGCATATTTTTCCATTGGGTAACATTCAATGGTGTACCACTTGAGCGAATGTACAAGCAGGTAGGGGCGACAATTGAATCGCACGCCTCTAAGACAGAGAGGAGGGTCACTTTTGATTGTGTGGCAAGATAACTAACAATGTTGGTTAATTTTTCACCCTCATTGGTCACACCAGTGCGCAGAGCAGGAGACGGGTGGGAGTGGGACCCAGTTTTTAAGAACGTTGGAACTCCGCAGTTATGCGGTAAGTGTGGAAGCGTTTGAGTTGGTAACGGAGGCGACGGCATACTGTGTTCGGTATGCGGGTGGGGGAATAAATACGACGGTGTATGAACATGGCCTGCGGGCTCAGAGTGTGAGTGGGTGTGGTTTGTTGTAAACGATGAGTGGATGGGGACATGAGTGTGTTGATGAGACATTCTATATATATATTCAACATAATAAATTATTACAAGGGTTTTTTAAATACTTTAGAATTAACAACACCTAGTGGATTGAAAGTACTGATATTTAACACATTTGTTATAAGTTTTTTACCTGAATTGGACATATTTTGTGGTAATTCTAATGGAACTGGTGTATAGCTTACACGATCTTTGTAAAGATTATAAGTTCGTATATTTGAAATAATTGTTTTAACGCAATATTCTAACACAGTCTTATTTAAACTATTTGTTTGCTCTGTAACATTTTCGTCCAAATTTTTACCAAACTGTAAATAAGTAGATTTCATTATAATTCTTAATTCGCTAAGACTCTGAGTCGCTATAGAGAAACCAGCTTCCGATAAGACTTGTTGGCGTATAGAATGTTGTATAAAATTAGTATTTTTTTTTGAGAAATAATACCTTTGCAATGCGTTCGATTCATATATTGTGGAAACTGGTGTATCCAAGGCCTTTTCGTCGTCCTTTTCTAAAAAAAAGGGATATGGTTTCATATTACTTGTTAGTAAGTCCAACCTACCGTTTGGTACAGGGGTATTAATAGTGTTCATTATAATATAATAAATATATTAATTTTATTATTAGTATTTGCAATAGAAACACAACATTGACGTCAATTCTGTTGGATAAACGTCAGTTTTGAGTAATAACATTATTTCATATGACCTATATAAAAACAAGCAGCAATTAAGTAGTTTTATCCGCGAAGATACCTACAAAATAGTATATACTATATATATAATAGTCTCTTTTTAAAAAAGAAATGTTATATCGAGAAAAATATATGAACCTTTATCTATTATCATATGATATTTAAAATTTTCTCTACAATCGCATTAAATATGTTATACTATAATAATGAATTATACTGACTCTAATAATGACGATGAATTATTAAACTTTATATCCAAGAAACAATTGGATAAAGAGCCTACTTTCCCACCTCAATTAGTTTATTTTTACAGCAAGGCTATTAAAACCGCACTCATAAATACGTATCGCGAACAAAAGGACATTGGGATGGCATTTCATTGTGCCAATATTATCAATAGTATTTTCATGTTGATCTATAATTTTTCTTTAAATATTAAATTGTCAATTTTTATATGCGAACGTTCAATTTTATTATTTAATGAATATATTAATATTTCCCAAAGCTACAACTCTGATAAAATTAACATAATGGATATTAAACAATTTATAATTAATAAAAGTATCGGACCTGTTAAAATTACACAAGCGTGTACTTTACTAAATACCTACGACCCTCTCTTAAGAATAATTAAAAATTTTATCTGTGCCTTCTTTAAATCGCGTATCGAAACCCAGAGGCCCATGGAAGAGATAAATTTTAGTATAGAAAACGCGTCGCGTATTCTATCATCCACATATGTAGATTTATACGATAGGGGTCTTTCGGATTTTTTGGATGATGAATTCACTAAATTACTAAATATAAATGATAGTGTAGTTGATAGTGCGATCCACTTAACAAAAATAAAATCCGAAATTTTATTGTATTTAATAAAAAAAACGCCAGTGGCACAGTCCATCGATGAGGCGGAAAAAATTATTAATAACGCTCAGATAATAGCACCCCTGTTACTCGCTTTTAAGGACGACGAGAATATCCGCGAAAATGCACATTTCAAAAATATAATAAAAAATATATAAACGCAAGAATACTATTAATTATAATGCCAGAATCATCAGAATCAACCTCTCCACAATCACCATTAAAGTATTTTTTATCGGGTATAGGCGTTGGCGTTTTAGCAGCAGTTTTTTATCAACGAGTACTTGCCCAAAATACCCAAGAACTCACGGTAAAAATTTATCAGGATATCGACGGTAAGCAAGTATTGAGTCAATATTTTTATGATAGTGACAGTAAGGTCCTGCATTTCAAAGAGGTCCTGAGTGACGTCCATGTAACTATAGTTAAAAATCGTATGGTCATTTTCGATGATGCTATGTTTTCGGGTCAATCCATTATTTTGACGAGGCAGAATATTATATCGTAAATAATCCAATGTCGGAAACGACTTGGTTTCAAAATTTTGTTGTTGTTGGCATGTTTTTCTTAAGAAATTTTTAATATATTTGGTAAAACAATATTAAGATCATTTATTAATCTTAATTGTGTTATTCTATTTAACTTTACGGTTTGTGAATTCTTTAGACTGGCGGAATGAAAGTTACCCTACTAATATTGTCAGCTACACCAAATATTTGTTTAGCCTGTGTATAAAACATGTCTTCGACTGGGGTTTCGCCAGCAGCTTGCGCCAGAAGGGTCGCGTGAAACCACGAATTTCTAAAAAGCGAATTTTTAGTGATTGATACGCTTACGCCAGTGTCTGTGTCTACGCTTGGGTCGGTACCTGTGTCTTCCATTGGGTGTCCTGTGTAGTACTGAAACCACGAGGTATCGTCTATTATTTCACTAGGGTTTTCGTTCATAAGAATATCACCGATTCCATCCGACATTAGTGATATTGGCCCTGTAATTTCAAACTGCTTACTATACGACGGTATTGCGCACCATTTGGGAAGTTGGTCGTCGCCCATATTAGACCATGACGCCAGACGCGGCTTAAACTCAAATGGTGTAGTCAACCCTTTAAAATCTCGCCAAGTATAGGTCCGGCACACTTCTTTAGCAATATCACCCCGGACGTTCGATTGAAAATACCTATTCACCCCGTCGATACTGGAAGGTACTGGGTTCACCGTAACACCGCCGCTGGCACCAATGGTATGGTATGGGAGACTACTTGCCTGTCCAGAATTAGGCACTGGTGCGTAAAATGTTTTATTTCCCGAGCCAATGAGTCGCTTGACAGTCGCTGAATTTAAGCCGTCGATCCCAGGCTGTGAGAAAACAATATCGTTATGAATCATAAATGAGTCTCCTACATTATACAGACGACCCTTCCAAGTTTTGCCGATTTGGACGATGGCCAGAATAATAAGAGTGGTTCCTCCTGAACCTGTAACTATATGACCGTCTCCATTCTTCCAAAAACCGGGGATTTCGTCTCCGGTACTATCTACAAGTGGTTTCCAACCCTTTGACTTGAAAAAAGCTTTTTTACCTTGTAGAATTTTATCGTAAATATGGGCGTACAATCGCTGTCCCTCGAATTCTGTATCGTATATTACTTGAATATCGTCCCCAGTCAACTTATCGAGTTCGGTATGGGCAATTTGGGAAACTGTACCCCCAACATCGTATCGGTGCCTGCAATTGGAACGACCGTGCCCATCCGCACACCACATAAGGTGAACTTTTTTCCCAAGGTTATTTTTAGCAGAAACATATCCGACGCGGTCTTGTTGAAACGAATTCCCAACCCCCTTGATTTGGTTTGTGACGATCATTGGTTCGCGATATGACGTAAAGACTCTTCTTATTAATTGAATCTGGTTATGGGACAATCAAATTTGTAACCGGGCTCATACTCGAATTCTATGGTATAAACAATATGAATTGTTAATTTGATATTTATTAAAGTATGCTACTACTATATTAAGAAATTAATATGTCCCAGTATAACTCCACCATCACCCCACTGGTAAACCAGATTAAAAGTGGTTTGGAACCTGCGATTTACGCAGTGGATACAGTTTCCACCGATTTCTTCAGGGCGGATCGTGATGATGGAACCGAGAGTGGTTCTCGAGAGTGGGCCAAAGAGTTTTATTTGCGTAATAGCACTTTCTTGAGACAGACAATTCAAACCACAGACGAATTGCGGTATTTCTTTGGCGTATGGGCGTCGAGTACTGCAGCCACCGATTTAGTAAACTTGGTCGGTCACCGTCAAGCTGGTCAGGTTATCCATGCACTCGTTGTGGATGGCAGGGTATTTCATACGAAACACCGCACCTTGCTGGGGAATAGGTCTGTCATATGGAATTCTCTAAACCCCGATTCCCCCAAGTGCGACTCCCAACAATTCACAGATCTTGATATCGAAACTCTCGCTAGTGTAGACGACCTTGAAAATTACTCCAGAAATTTGGCAAAAAAGTTCTATACTGATAATATTGGTTTTCTCAGAGGAGCCATTCGAACTCAACAGTCACTCAGTTATTTCTATAAGGTTTGGAGTACCTCTAAAAAACTTGATGATATGCCTTGGAATCGTCATGACAGTACAGCACACCCCATACGCGATTTTAGTTATAGCGAATTTAAGCAGGTCCTTGGGGCGTTGTGTAATGACGGACAAGTGTGTCGCGTCATCAAGCGACCTGGTAAAACCTCCTCTATTCTTTGGGAGAACTTTCGATCCTTAAACCGTAAATGTCCCACAGTCAAGTAGCTATGTGGATAAGTGCCTTTCAATTCTGTTAAAAATATATGCTTATATAGTAATTTATGAATTCTACGTGTCGACAGGCGTATAATATTTTTTGCGAACATAATCGCGGGTCTCACCATGAGTCGGTTCAGTATTTGTTAGACTTCATGAAAATATATACAAAAAAACCCTCAATATCAACAACCGAATACGAATTATTGGGGTTATATACCTATAACTGTGTTGGTGCATTAGAATTAACAAAATATGAAATAAATCTATTATTACAGGGTCTGGCTAAATTAACAGTTAACTACACGCTTTTAAATTCTCAAAATATGAGCTTTATATTTCATTCAATAACAAAAAAAATTGTAATCCCCCACTAATGAGAGAACACGCGGTTTATGGGTGCCATTACTACTTTATACTGTTTAATGTGGCGATAATGGTCTCTTTAAAATGGGCTTGGGACTTTTTTAGTTCATTAAAATGAGTATCCTCACGATATATCTGCCCTGGAATTTCCAAACCATTTATCGTAATAAATCGTTCGAACATTTTAGTGAAAAATTCAATCATTTGAGGGATGACTTGGCGGATGTGTGCAAGACGTTTTTTGCGCGTTTTTTCTCCCTTTAGAGTTAATATACTACTGGTCCTTGGTCTGGAAAAGCTATTATCCTTAATGATAACGGACAAATAAGTATCTACATTTTTAGAAGTATTATTTAAAAAATGCAGGCAAAAGTCGTATAGATTATATGTAATTTCATGTAACGGTACAGCTCCTTGGAACATAATGATACGATTTTTAGTAATTTGATTAAAAGTGTATGGGTAAAAATTTATAGTACCTGATTGACTCGACAGTACATATTGAACTATATCGTCATTCATTGTATCTACCTTACATGTACACGTATTCATTAAATCAAATTTTTCGACGAATATTTATTAAAAGCTTTACTTTAATAGTTAGACACTTTTGTGTATGGACATCGATAATAATACGCGGATTCATGGTATGGTGGGTATTGTAATCCTTAATCCACTCAGTAAAAATTTTTTTAGCGGCTGATATTTTTGTAGGACCCCAGGATTCACTCGTAATATCAATAATACATGTCCTCCCATTATGCTGCCTAATTAAATTACCGAGGGTTGGTGCGTTTACCCAACGGGGGTTAAAGCGAATCAAGCATAGAGACGAGTCTGTTGATAAACCAGTGGTACTTAAGATTGTATAACCTATAAATAAGTCGTTATCTTGAATAGCGTCCGCACTGGACTCGCCAGTCACCTTACCACCATTTAGTATATAGATAGGGGTGACTTTTTCTATAGTACGACTATTAACGAATTTTAGTAATTCTGGATATTTCCAAGTCATCTTATTTATAAAAAAATTGATATTGCGGATAATATCAAATTTTTATACATAACACCCTGCTTCTAAATCCACTTAAAAAAGACACCGCACCTATATTAGTCTAATGGAAAGCAGACTATCCGACGACGTGGCGGCAGAGAGGGATATTAAAAGTGAGTTGGCAAACTGCTACACAAAAATACATACGTACCGAGCACTAATTGCGGCCGAATTAAACAAGGTCCCACCATTGGAGAAGGCGTTGTATGCTAAGTGCAATCACGTATTTGTTAGAGACCCCAGTGCAATGAGCGACGATTTGTATAAATGGCAATGTACGGAGTGTCAATTATACCGGACTCAATATTAATTGGACTATTCGGTTTTAACTATATTTTGAATACCCATAAGCGATAGTCCTATCGCTAAACCAATTCCTAAAATAATATTGTTATACATATATTGGTCGACGACACTTACAATACTGAATAAAATAGTGATCCCGATTATAAACAAGGCTCCAGCAAATAGGGGCGAATCCGAATCTTGCTGTATAAATTTATTTAGACTCATTACCATAAACAGTACTGCCATAATAACGAATGTTTTTACCAAAGATTTTGAGTAATTCACAAATCCATTCTCGACTTTGTTTCCGGACGATTTTTTATTGCAAATATTTTTAGCCATATTATATTAGTGATATATATTTAATTGTCTATTAATTAATTAACCTGTACTCCCAGGTTTATTGATTAACGTGAATCATTCCCAATTTAAGTGGGACCGTCTTTTGCAAGTGAGGTTGATAATAGTTACTATATTAGTAACCCGTTAGGGATTACTACAATATTGTGTCGAAAAGGGTTAGACACAGCATTGAATACTCCAAGAATTTAAATTATTAAATCTTAAAGTTGTTCGATATTAGTTTCTGACGAAACTGGGCCCTCCAAATGAGGTACCACCGTTAAGTACATTGAAAACTAATACAAATGATTATGCGAATGATTATACTACTAAATATACTACTAATTATACTATTAAATGATTATGCGAATGATTATACTACTAATTATAATATTAAATGATTATGCGAATGATTATACTACTAAATATACTATTAAATGATTATGCTACTAATTGTGAAATGATTATGCTACTGAGTGTGCTAATGATCATACTACTAATTGTGCTAATGATTATACTACTAATTGTGCTAATGATTATAGGATTATGAAATGATCATAAACCTTTATGCTATTTTTGTCGGGGCAAACTCTTATTAGTAAGTCCCCTATTTTTGAGCTAATATATAGGTGAATAGGAAATCTCTATTACACTAATATCCAATATAACAGTTTGCGTGTTCTATATATATTAGCTGTACACAAACTTGTATTATCTATTATAGGTGTAGAGTTTATTTTTTCCTTATTAATTATGCTAATTATTATAGGATTATGAAAATGATCATAAACCTTGTGCTATTTTTGTCGGGACCAAACTCTTATTAGTAAGGCCCCTATATTTTTGAGATAATATATATATTTAAATAGGAAATGACTGTTGCATTAATATCCAATATAACAGTTTGCGTTGGTCTATATATTAGCTGTACGCAAACTTGTATTATCTATTATAGATACAGATTTTATTTTTCCCTTATTAATTAATTATACGAATTGCTTTATGTAATTATAATTGAAGCGGTCGTTGAATTAAATAAAACTCCATTTTCTTTAAAGTTATTGGAAAAATCATTTTGCTCACGGTAAGGCCGTGAGTTATCCGTAGTTTAAAATCGGGTATATCAAAATTAAGGGGGGCTTTGATAATAACATAACGTAATAGTATTTTTGATATAAAGAGTGAGTTAACAATGTCGCCCAAATGACAATCATCTAAAAAAAGTTTAACCGTGTGTTGTTTATAGTATTCGGGTCCACCCCACGGAGGGTCGATAAAAATAACGTCTTCCCTCAGGTAATTTTTAACTTCTAAAAATGAACAATTAAATAATTTGTACTTCGTATTGATTGGTGGTTTTATCAGTATATTTTTCTCTAACATACAATACCGAACTGTGTTTAGTTCAACAATATTAACATTGGTGAACGATGGATTAATTAGAAACGGTATAGTATTTCCACCAACGGACGCCGTGGCGTCTGTAATTGAAATTTTATAGTTTGGTGGAAACAGTGAAATAATTTTCTTAACTAATTCTTTAGATATTCTGGCGGCGGTCAACGAGAATAATGCCGTTTCGTCAACCTGAAAGGTTTTTTTCTCACTATCTGTATAATTAGTTACCCCACCTTTTAATAGAAAGCGTTTTTTACTAATTATATTTTCCATGTTATATTCTAATGTAATTTAAGTAGGTATTGTTTAAGTATTTATAGATATTAGCAGTGTATACAAGCCTATAACACGATTAACAGTTTAGGAGTAATGGAGGTGTTCTGGTTACTTACTTACCTTTATTTTTCGCTTCTTTCGACGGTATTGCTTAATTATGGTGTTCATAATGACTCCCAATCTATTTTCTCCTACCCAGAATTTTTGATCATATTTTTTTGGAAGATTTCCACCCCAAAAAGTACCTGAGCGCTCAAAATGATATAGATCACGATTGTATTTTTTAACTTTAATCATAATTTTTTTAAATTCTAAATCCTGTTTAAAGCGGGATTTGATCCCAGTCGTCATCAACTCTATTCGACGAGAATTCCATTCAGTAGTATTAAAACTGGTTAATCCCAAACGTTTCATCGCGTTGGCACCCCCTTGTGATTTAGCCAACATTCCCCATTTATTACTAGGTTTAGAATCCGACACATCGAACTTGCCACCTTTTAGAAATTTAGCGAATGTTGTCTCGAGAATATTCAGGGTACTTGGGGTTACATTAACATGATACTGTGGTAAAAATTTTTGTGCTTGAAAGTAATGTTCTATAGTTGAATACGAATTCTCATCTATAGTGACTGACCCATCGTCAGAACGTATTTGTGAAAAATTAGATAAATACCGCAACTCGTCACTCGAGAAAATATCCGAAGCCTTTGAATCGGAGTAAAATTGGACATGTTTGGCGGAATCCCACTCAATCGAAATGTCTTCAGGTGGGACGTTTACGGATGTCGACATCGCTCTATCGATCATGGTCATTTCGTCCTCTTTTCGAGGTTCAAATTTATTTTCGATATGCATATGCGAATAATTGAAGTTTTTACAAACTCTATAGATTTTAATATTTTTGCCCAATGTTGGGCGCTCGATTTCAACAATTTCATTATTTCGGAAGTTCATGTGTTTGGACATTGGGTCGTTATACATTATATATGGCAACTGGTCTACTGACGCAATCATTAGGCGCCCCAAAAGCTCGGAATATGATTCGGTGTATTTGGCGTGCTTGGGTACTAATACATGATCCGTAATACTAATTAAAAATTTACAATAGTCGAATATGCGAATGTGCGGATTTTTCGACTCATAGTTGTCAATAGCTTCGATATCGGTTTCACTTAATTTCGAATATGCCAAAACAAATGTTATGTTGTCATAGTTAATATTAAAACCATTTCGCTTAACAACCTCACTGGAATATTTCGTAAGGCGTTTAAAAAAACTTGCACCCGCCTTAAAGCGGCGTCCATCGCTCACTTGACTATGACCTTTGTAAAAAAACACATAGTCACGCTGTGTCGGAGTACTAATAAGCATATCCAGTATACGACTTTCGTCTTCGTCGGTGACAAATTCGTTAATTTTATATTCGAGGATATCGTTGTATTCTGTGGGAGGGATCATTGCGGTATCGTACCCTCTATCTAATAACATTTTTCCAATATTTGGCATGATTCGAATTAATTTATTTTTAATTTCCATGGGCTTTAATTATTTATAATTGAGATATTTATTTGTAGTTTTTAACTACCGTCTGGATCTTCTATACGAATTAAATCGGCCGATACTATCATAGAACATAGCCTCCTGAAGCTCGCGATTACAGGCGTGCGTTTGTTTTTTAAAAAATTTATTACACGTCGGGCATGTATTATTATCGACCAACCAGTGCTGTATACACTTCGTATGATATATAGAAAGACACTTACACGTTAAAAAACACATTTCAGTATTTATTATTTCTAAACATATAGGACATTCATTCATTATAGTTAATGTGTTTTTCTGTTTAATATTTTATAAATGCAGTATACATAATGCGTTATTTTGATATAAAAAAAGCACTCAGCAAGCTATTATTTTGTTCTACACAATGTATTTGTATCCGAAGGTGGTTACGTTGCAGGAAGAGGCATACGGAATTTTTTGACGTACCCGTAAATATGAACAGGCATCCTATTTTTGACCTAGAGAGCGGAGAACTTTAGAAACGGTGATATTGTTGCGTGCTTCGGGAGCGACGTAGTCCAAATCTAAAAATTCGAAGATATCCCGTTCAGTTTTAATGCTGGTCTTATGAATCTTTGACTGAATCAGTGCACTAGATATTGGTATCTTGGTAGTCTTATGACTCAAGGTGTATTCATTTAGGGAATAGCCTAACGTCAATGCATGGGACCGCATTGACGAATTAAACCCACCCGAACCAGTGAAATATAATTGTGCAAAGGCATATGTTTCTGGTTTAGTATCGATAATATCTAAATGCCGTGCGGTCGTGAATCCTAACGCCGTGAGACGAGAAATTCCCATAAATTTCTTGACACCATTCGCAAGCACCTCTATAATTATCTGTTTTTCTTGTAAGCGCTTAATTAGTTTATTACGTAATTCCCCAGTATCATATTCCCCAGGAGAATCCGAATTCGCAGTTATCATAATATCAATATCGCCGCTGGATTCCAGTCCTCGCCGATACGAACCGTTTATCGACATTTTAATGTTTAGTGAAACTTCAGAACATGTTTCTAATAGAATATCCCTGTAGGCATTTATTTCAGCTCGGGGTATCCGAATATTTAATTCGTTAAAATACTTAAGACCAATCGCCTGTTTTTTATTTAAAATATTTGGGGTTTTTTTAAATTGTTTACATAAGTCCGTCAATGTAATTATTCCATGACTATTGTACAGTTTTTTGGCATTCGCAGGACCAATGGCATATATTTTTGTTAAATGCATCACTGCTTTCAGTTCAGGCCTTACCAAGGCGTCTATGGATTCCTGATTTTTCCCAGTTTCCAAAAATTCAGCGGTAATTACCTGAATTTTGTTTGGTTTAGCCACACCCGACCGTATAAAATGTTGCTTCATTTCCTCTACATTTTTAATATGTGTGGTTGGGAATTTAGATACAATATTCAACATCTTCGTATAGCTTCGTACTTTAAATCCTGCTGTAGAAACATTATCTAAATTGGTTTTATGCTTTAGTATTAAAATATTTAGAATTCCTACAAGGTCCGCTATATTACGTTTAATAATAATTTTTCGTCGAGGCATTATATGGACAACGAGTCTTTGTATATCGTATACAGTATGTATATTTAATCAAATTTTTTAGGTATGGTAAATGACCCATGTAATAAAAATTTGATTATAATTAACCACGGATTTAGCCATACAAAAATATTCGCTATGTGCAAGATTAAGAACTTACAACGTCTTACTACCAACTGTGCTTTGGATTCCGATTGCCAAATGATGGTGGGCGCAATGATTGTCCGGGGTAGTAGGGTTTATTCCACAGGTTTTAATAATAAGCGGACAACCTTTTTAAATATGCGCGACTGCTCCCAGCATGCGGAGATGGCAGCCGCCAGTCATTTTATTAACACTGTGGTGAAAAAAAATCCAAAAAAATACTGTTTTGTACGGGAAGAATAAGCACAAAAAGACGCGGGGGCGCTACAATCTGTCCAAATTTACAGTTTGGTGTGTGCGAGTTTCTCAAAAAGAACGCTGTATGGATAATGAATTTGTGTCTAATTTAGCCGCGGGACCATGCATAATTTGCCGGGAACGTCTGAAATTATTAGGATTTGGTAAAATAGCCTTTTCCAATGAAATCGGTGAAATTGAAATCCATAAATTGAAGGACTACAAAAAAATACATATTACGAATAATCATAAGCGCTTTCTGGGAGATGACAAGCTGACTACTGTAAAAGCAATTACGCGTGGGTTAAAGTGTGTTAAATTAATTTAAGTGGTTTGAATAGTTTTCAGAAATTTTATGAGTTTTTTATTATTTCGCCGGGCAGTAAGTGAGTATTTACCATGACGAGCATTCTGAATTTCGTCAAATATTGTATTGCCATAGTAGTTCGTAATATTAAGATTGGCACCAGCGACTAATAGTAGTTTCATTATTTCAACTCCCATATCATCACTAATAACGGTATTTGAACCATAAAATTCCACGGCGGGGTGCTCTTTTAAATCCCCCACTAAATAGTATAGACATATTGGTAATGGGGAATACCAGGTATTCATTTTTCCAGCATCATTAATATAATTTTGAATGCCGATCGCTTCGTCGATGCATAATTGCACGTTTTCAAGGAAACTCTGCGGTTCTTGTGCCAACAGTTTAGGACTTAGTGCGTCATACAAATCGTCTCTCCGTATATATGTCATTTTAATAAATAATCTTTATGAAGTATTATTTATCAAATTTTTAAGTATTGGTGTGCGAATTAGTAGCCGTCGGAATCGGACTCTTCGGATTCGGATTCGGATTCTTCGTCGGCGGCCATAACCATGCTCTTAATATGCCCCAAGTGTTTTGCCGTTTCGTCAGGTGTTTGGTCTTGTAATGGGAACGGGTGGTATCGCCCCTCGAAATAATATTCGACATGCATACCGTCGGTATTTTCGACCACTATAAATAACTCTCTATCGGAGTTTCCCTTTGTATTTTCCAAACCTAAAATTCTACCGTCCAGAGTGATATAATAAAAACCCTGATGATCATCTTGGTATGTGTGATTGGCGGCTACGTCCAGAGAGAGTTCACCTGTTATAGACTGCTCCAATAAGGCTTCCAAATCAGCTTTGAACTTATCTTTAGCCCCACTCGATATAAATCGTTGGTTGGGTTTGTTTAGAAGTGCTAATTGGGCTTGCAATCTTTTCGCAGTTTCCGCGGCCTTCTGTAACGCTGCGTCCGCTAATTTTACAGCCAACCGTTCCTTTTCTGCCATGGCCTCTGCTAAACCCGCCGCGTTATTGGCTTGGCGTGCTAATTCAAATGCTTCGAGTGCCAATCGGTGATTTGTTTCCATTAGAAGGTGTTCCTTCTCAGCTTTTGATTGGGCTTGGGCTTGGGCTGCATGCGCCACGACCAACTCCTGTTGTGCCAATTTTAAAACTGATTGCTCATGTTGTTTCTGGATCTCTAAGTCTCCAGTAGAGGCTTTAAGTGCGACTTTCACTGCGCGAAGTTCCTCGGCAGCAGCTTCGTGAGCGGCCGTTGCAAGTTTTTGGTGCTCGTCGGCCAATCGCGCGTCTTCCGCAACCTGGGCCGCTTGTTCAGCGATTTTAGCACTCTGAGCGAGTTCCAATTTCTCATCATCAGCAATCTGGACCGATTGTTCAGCGATTTTAGCACTCTGAACGAGTTCCAATTTCTCATCATCAGCAATCTGGACCGCTTGTTCAGCGATTTTAGCACTCTGAACGAGTTCCAATTTCTCATCATCAGCAATCCGCGCCGCTTGTTTGGTGATTTTAGCACCTTGTTCTTTTATAGCCTCTTCGCCAGAAATTTCGGATTTTTTCCAGGTATCGCGATCTTTTCGCATGGCGTCATATTGTGCTTCCCAAACCCTGATTGTATTTCGCGCCTGAGCCAGTTCCTGCGTTAAAATATTGTTGATCGATTTATGCTCGGCTGCTGATTTTGCGTATATTAAGCAGGCTGAATCAATTTCAAAATTACTCTCGCAGACGCACTTACCACCAGCGGCACATTTGCACTGCCATTCATCTAATTTATCTTGGTCAATAGATAACTTAGCTACTGTTTCTTGTGCCACAGACACCGTCTCGTCGGTCGTCGCTGCGGGAGGAGCGGCCCCGCCCACCGAATTCCACTCTGAGTTTCCACCATAAAATGCAAAAAAATCTTTGTGTGAAAAATTGCCTGTTCCATCGGGAGATGGTCGTTTCTCAACCATAGTAACCTCTGGTAAAGCACCACCGTGTCCAAATGAAAGAAATTTTTGTAAAATATTCACACCTTTCATCGAGGCGATATTGTAGTGTTTCAGACTCACGGGATCTACTATTGTAGAGTACATAATATTATATATAGTATATAATAATTTTATACTAATACTCCAAAATATTTTAGAGCACATAATGAAGCATGTTGTTGGGCCTCCTGTTTTTTCTTCCCGAGACCACGCGAAGTAATCCTGCCATTTTTATCGAGAACACCCTCTGTAAAAATTCTATTATGGGGTGGTCCTTCCACCGAAATAGATATATACTCTGGTGTAATTTTAAATTCTTTCTGGTAATATTGCAGTAGTTGCTCTTTATAATTTTCCTCTTTCAATAAGAGAACTTCAAAATCGATAACGTTTTCTATAATATTTTCAATAAAGGCATTTGCAATTTGCCACCCAGGCCCGATCAGTCGTTGATTACCCAAATTATGAAGTACCTCCGAATACACCGGTGTGTCGTTTTGATCTAAAAACAATCCACAAATAAAGGCTTCCATGACATCTTCCAAAATTCGGTCATTAGTCCTTCCAGAATTGGTGTTTTCCTCCACTTGTTTTGAAATGATTAGGTGTTTTGGCAAATCCAAATATTTAGCAAATTTAGCCAATGAATTCTTTCGAACTAATTTCGTTTTAAGAACCGTTTTAAATCCTTGATCGCGGTCGGGATATTTCCTACAAATGTAAAAGGCTACGCTCATATCTAATACGCGATCCCCCATAAATTCGTGATTTTCGTAGTTATTATTCTCCTCGAACAAGTCAAGGACGCCCGGAGGTTTTTTAGCCAAAGAAATATTATTATGGACGTCTTTTTCAAAAATATGTTTTTTTACATATGATGGGTGGATAAACGCCGTTTGATAATAGCTTAAATCGTTAATAGTAATAAACTCGCGTGAATTAACAAATCCAGCCTTCGTAAATATTTCATGGACGTCATCTTCGGTTAACAGGACATTATTCGGGTTCCAAGGATTAATTACGACATTGTCATTGGAGCTCATTGTAGATATTTAAATGATAGGCAGTTATTATTTAATCAAAATTTTAATAAATTAAAGAAGTTAGTCTTTATATATAAACTCATGATTTTACCACTCGCTTGTTTTGAAGAATATAAGCTAACGATCCCATTTCGATTTCATGAACATTCCTTGATAAATAGTGATATTCATTATTTTATTTATTTTAAAGCTCGGTTGGAATTTCTGAGAATTGCATTATTCATGACAAGTCTCGAAGGTAACACCAAGGCGATGTACACGCCTGAGATGCTGATACAATTACGACGATATATCAAATCTATTGGTATAATAACGAATTTTATATCCAAATATTCACAGAAATCGCGAATTCCACAGCGCGATGCCAATGAATTATCTCTGGATTTAACCCCATTCACAGGCGCCACCATCAAGATTACCAATCAGCACAATACATACACCTTTACGATAAAAAATATACTGAAATTGTACAAGCACGCGTTACTGGATATAGATTCCTATTATTATTTAAATTATAAATTACCCAAGATAAAAAATCCCTACACAAACGAGCCGTTTACTTTAAAACAACATTTGATAATATTTAAGGGCATAACGACCTTTTATCTTGATATAAATAAAATGATGCCACAATTTTTAATGTCGTTCAAAATGTGTTATTTTGACAGGAGGGTATACAAGGAACGCCATTCAAATATTCTTTTTTACAATTCAATTAAAAGTTTTTTACAGGATTTGGACAAGGGTCGATTAGAGGAAGAATTTAAAACTATGCTGGCGTATAGCCCATTTCTTAACAAGTACTATTGTATCAGGTGCTTCAAAGGTATTGATATTCGACAATATTATATGGGTGCCATAGGGTTGTATATTTTAAATTCGAATGCTATATACTGCTTCGGTACATTCAAGAAAGAATTTTTATATGTAACACAAGCACTTAATATACCACACAACATTAATCATCGTAAACAACACCGACGGTTTATTGCTCGTAGGACACGCGTCGAGATGGACCGACCACCAACACCTCTACTAATTAACCACCCATTGGCTTTTTAAGACATGCGTATCCTGGTAGTTAGTGACAGCGATAATAAATTACGATAAATTTGAAGCATTAATAATTAATTTAATAAGATTAACTAATAATATGGAACCTTCGATTGAACCAACGCGTTGCCGTGCTAAACTTATTAGTAATCAAAAGAAGCAGTGCTCCCGTAAAAAAACTTTAGGTTGTAATTTCTGCGGAATACACCAAAAAATATGGACGAACCGTGGGTTAAACACTGTTAATACTCAAGTAAATAAACTACAGCCCTCTAGAATCTATAATCCTGTGTCAATTATTAAAATACAAAGATTTGTCCGAGGAGTCAAGGTGCGGCGTAATATTAATACACGCGGTATCGCAGTGTACGCACGCCACTTATGCACAAACGCCATTGACTGTTATGAATTGGAAAATATTCATACCATTCCAAATATAGACTTTATTTCATATCGAGACTCTGGCACTTTATATTGGGGATTTCATATTAAAACCATGCAGCGTTTATTAGAATATTCTTCACCAAATCCATACAATTTGGTAGAGTTTCCGACTACACTAAAACCGCGATTTACAATGCTTCGTTTAAAAAAACCCACACCCACACCGAAACTGATACACCTATCACCACGCGAGTCAGTCCAGCAATTCTGTATCGAAGTCTTTCAGAAAATAGATTCCCTCAATAATTATACAAAGTGTAGTTGGTTTCTGAATTTAAATATAATAGAATTGAAAAATTTATATTACTTTCTATTAGATTTATGGGGGTATCGCTTAAATTTATCGATCCAAGATAAGAAAAAATACATTAGTAATATGCCATTATTCGATATTAAGTATGAAGTTATAAAAACCTACAATAATTACTACCGAGTCGCGAATATCATTTTAAATATCTTTAATAAGTTGGTAACTGAGGGGGAGGAGACCTCCGACCGAGTGACGGCGTGCAACTGGATTCTCTCGGCATTGACGTTGGTAAGTGTTGATGCCAGAGTTGCCTTTCCTTGGTTATATCAAGCCGCCCACCCAACATTAAATGTCTAAATGGTGATGAATAAACTTATTAATATTGTTGTAGGTATAGGTAGATGTATCGCTTTCGGCAATATTGAAAATGGTTTTTAGTCCGGTATCCAGATTAAAGAGTTTGCGGTTCGAGGGCAATTGCAATTTTTTATCGCGGATGTATTTGCTAATTTTTCGCACAACTTCGATCCGGGTCATTTCCATATTATCGTCCACCTTTAGGAAGGTATATAGATTGGCCGACAATTTAACGGGTTTGTCAAAGCGGTGTTTGGATATTCGGGTACCACTTTTAATTAGATTTTCAACCTTAAGCTTTGTTTGTTCTTCCAATCGCCGGACCTCGTGTGGATACAATTTGATTAAATCCTTAATTTGCATAACAATTTTGGCATTTTGTAGGGATATAGCCTCGGCTTTTTGGGTTAAATCTTGAATTTTAGTCAGTAGATTGTCCAATTTAGTTTTATTTTTAAAAATACGACGTTGTTTTTTAGACATTTTAATTTCAAGCGGGGTATCGGACATTATATATATATATAGTTAAATAACCTTAAGTTAAAAATTACGCGTCATTAATGATTATTAACTATGAATTTGATTTATATGGCGAAACCTCCGTATGGAGGATGGGTTTCCTTTACCGCACACTTAGCCTTAAAATATGGCTATCCTTTATACAAAATCGGGAAACGAACAGAGTTATTAAAGAGTGGTGAACGACGATTGCGAAAATTCGGCTACGGAGTATTCTATCAAAATATATCAATTGAAGACGCACTTAAATTACCAAATGTCCTAATAACCGCGATCGATAAAAATTATTACAAATATGTAAATCAATTTTCTCCGACGACAACTCTGGTTATTCACGACCCCACCGAAGTGAAAGGCAAAAGTTGCCAAGCAGTTCTTGATGTACTTGGAATATATAAAATTATTACAATCCGGTTGTCGGTAAAAAGTTTTATCAAAGCGAAATATAATATCGACTCGGTATTTAAACCCCACCCGTTCTTTGAATACCCTACTATTAAACCAACTAAAAAACGAAGCGGGTGTGTCAGCATCTCGAGAATCGATTTTGATAAACACACTGAAGTCACATTAAAGGCTAATAAATTGTTGCCCGAAAAACAGAAAATTGATATTTATGGTGCAAAAAATGATCGCTATGTGTATTTTAAATTGAAAAAAGAGGATTTGGATTTTGAAAAACACTATAAGGGATCCTTTAAAAAATCCTTCACCGACCTGGACGCGATCCTGGGAAATAAGAACTTTGTAATCGATTTATCAGTAATTAAAAACGACGGTGGGGGTAGCCAATATACATTCCTAGAAGCAATATACCAGGGGTGTGTATTAATTTTAAATAGGAAATGGTTGACGGCGAAGGATAATATTTTTAAGGAAGGGTTTAATTGTTTGGTCGTTGAGGACGAACACGATATTAAGCGACTACTTACACAAAAACACACCAATAAAACCTTAGTAAGTCTTGCAACTAATGCGAAATTATTACTGAAACCGCATACGGACGTTTCGTGGTAAAATTAAAATAATTGTATAATATAATGCGTCTAGAAGATATCCCAGTGCTATATATAAATCTTAAACGCGACGTTGGACGGCGGACCGTATTGGAAAAGGACCTTACGGACATTCGCGCCAAGTTTACAAGAATTGATGCTGTATATGGTAAAGACTTATATGATGCTAAATATCGAAAAACCTTGGCGAAAAAACTGGGTGTATCCGAGAAAAAACTATTGCCTTCTTATTGGTTTAATCGTCGGAATTTTAAGACAATGGACAACAAGAAAGATTCGATTCTGCCGAAGGTTGGGTGCTATTTAAGCCACTTATTAGCCTATAAAACCGCGATGAAGTTGGGGTATGAAAGCGTTTTAATTTTAGAAGACGATGCCATGGCATTGTGGAACGCATTTCAGTCGTTTAGTATACCGAAAGATGCCGATATATTTTATCTTGGTGGTAGCTACTTCCATAATAAAGCCCCGTTTACGACCAAGGACCGCCGTATTGCAATCGATACTGACGTTTTAAAAATGTGTGGTACCTTTGCGTATGTTGTACCAAACGCCAATAACATTGCGAGTTTGTATAATTTATTTATGGCGGTTTTTAAAGAGGGTGGTGGGCATGATAAGACTGCTGACTGGAAAAATAATACTGGTAGATTACGGGCACAGGCCGCGGATTTTATGTTAATTAACTTTGTGCAAAAATACGGAAAAACCTACATTCATAATCCACCCATGGTAGCGTGTCGGGACTTTGTGTCGAACATTACGAACAATCGGCAAAAATATAAATTGTCCCTTTTCTTAAATGACGATCAGCAATATAAAATGATCGGGCACCGAGGACACTATAATGGATTATATAAATTATTAGATTAACTGGAATACAAGACACCTCCCATCCCGTCTTTAATTTTTAGGATATTGTAATTTCGTCCAAAGGCAAACATTTTAAACGGTTCGTCGATTTCGGTGACGCTGTTTGCGGATTTATTATAAATAAAGTTCATTGTAAAATTATTTAATTTAGAAAAATTTAAACTCCCAGTTGGTTGTGGACTGGACGGATTTATGGCAAATGAATAATAATAAAAACCTCCATTAAAATTAGTATGGCGGGAACTTGAAGACGAAAACCCCCCACATTCGTAGTGTTCAAATGGATTTAGTAAGGTATAAAATTCAATATTATCGATCTCCGTGATTTTAGAATTATTAGCAAATAATTCTAAACTTGTGGCCGTATAGGAATTATCCATATTCTTATACATTAACATATTGTCGAGCCAAGAAGGGTATACGCTTAAAATAATTTCCTTGACTGGATGATTGAAATTCAAAGTTAGCTCCCCAGCCCCCTGCGCCGCAGTCTTAGTTAATTTATTTAAATCCAACTTCCCCGAATATTGCACCTGAGTGATAAGATATTCCATATCAGCAGCAACAAACCCTTTCCGCTGCGTCGTGTCCAAAAAGATATATTCACACATTAAATACACATCTTTAAGTTCGCCATTAAATGGTGTCTTATGCCATTTATATTTATATGGTAGGGCAGCTTTACTATCCGACTTTATTGCAGTAAAATCATATACCACTGGACTGGTTGTCGCAGTATCAACAACGCCGTTTTTAATAACGACCCCCCCAGTATTGGAAGACATCGAACTGCCATGTTCATAGTAAATATTATTATCACTGTCCGCGGCCAAAGGCTGTTTTGACGCCATATTTAAAGTGGTATATGTCGCCAAATTTTCCTTCGATTTAAGTTTTAAATACAGATATACCTCGTGGTATTGCAGAGCAACCAGGGGTAGTGCCAATCCAGGATTTAAATTGAACCAAAAAATTAATGGGACATACACTCTTTTATATGAGCTATTGCCGCATTTATCAGTTAGGTTAGTATTCGACGTCGTTCCGGCGTGATATTTATCCATCATCAGGGTTTTAAACATTTCATATTTGGCGGCCGAGTAATTTAGTTGCGTCCAAATATCCATCCATTCACCATAATGACGGTCAATTATTTGACCACCGATCTGTATTTCGACGTAATCGATTAGCCGCAATCCTAATTTCGGTATGTCCAAACTATCCGTTGATATCTCAAAGACAACATACATTTGTCGTAATAAATCCCCCTTTTTATCTAATTTACATTTAATGGTTTTTCCCAATTTCTTGGTCCCTTCGAAATATTGGTAAAACCATTCAATTCCAAAATTACAATACTGACTATACACGTGTTTAAAGAATGAAATTTTTGGATTACCGCATATTTTTTTATTTTGTGGTCCAATCGCCATTAATTGAATTAATCCACCACCCATCTAATTATATAGTATAAATTAATAAATTCTTTAGGTTTATAAATATATACTTATACTTCCATTTTCCTATAATAGGCCGTGAACATTAATTGCAATACACGAGACCAGCCATTCCCCCCATTATTTTAAGCACATTATAATTAACGCCGAACACCCAAACGGTTCGATAATCTGGAGGGTCGTGATAGCAAGACGCCAGAGTGCCTTTTCCGCAAGCGCTATTGGATGAACTGCTCGAAGAATTAATAAAGAACTCTAAATCTAAAACGACATTATCGACGCGCGAAAAATTACAGCTCCCCGACGGAATATTTGTCTCAGGCGTGAGTCCAAATGAATATACATGCACGGCTTCACTTGGAATAGGCGAGCCGGTAAATTCCGACCAATTCTTATTGAAGGCCTGCAGATCCCCTGAAAAAATACTTTCAAATAAAAATTTTAATGGAGTACCTGAATGGTGTTGATAGCGTTGAGCCAAGGTAAAGTAGGAACCTGGACGTACACTAAAGCGGTCTTTACCATTTAATTGCAGCAAGGCGGATTTAACGATTTCGAAATGGCGCTTCGACTGCTCCGTTGACTGGCATGCCGACACCGCCGTATTATCAATGATCCATACCAATTCCTTTATTGGATGATTAAAGCGAAGTGGAATGGATTCGCGTTGGTTACTGGTCGATACCGAAATGGGTCCTTGGGTCTGAATTTGTTCAAATAGATATTCATGCTTGACCTTGGCGAATTTTCGGCGCTCCCCAGTATCTAAATAAATATAGTCTCCATAAATACTTAGCTCCTCGATAATATTTAGTTCTTTCGGGATAATAATCGGTATTTTATGTTCCAACGAAACTGGAGAATTAATCACTTCTAAATAGATTTTCGACGGCGAAGCTGTGAATGTATATGGTGTCTGTGGGGACACGTGGATAACTTTCTCTGTAAGCACCGTCGTAATATTCTCGGAGAAACAATTATCTTCTATAAGTTTCAAAGTCACTGCGCGATTTGACGTAATTTTTGTAATTGTTCCACTTAGGACAGTGCCATTGGTAAAGCTTTTACCAGACGCATCCCAACCAAATGCATTATTGCGAGAGCTATTGGAATTTCTCTGAAAGATATCACCGCTGGCGGTGTTTACGGAACCATTCACCGTATACTGTAACGTGTCAGATCCATACAGCGTCAGTTCGGGGAGAGGCAAAGTCTTGTTGTCACTGGTCCGACTAATCGACCCTGAATTAGCTAAATCCATATAAGCGGTTGTGTCGCCGTCCCCGAATTCCGAAGGATTTAGCGAGAAATTTAATTTAATTTCATGATACTGTAACGCGATGAGCGGTATCGCTAATCCAGGGTTATTACAGAACCAGAATTTAAGCGGTATGTAAATATCCCCGTCCGAGTAGACATCTTGGTTACGCGGCATAATCCGGGTTTTACCGTATAACAGTTGGTTGAGCATTAATTTTTTATCAATTGGTTCAGTTAAATCCGTCCATACATTTAACCAATCGCCGTAGTGACGGTCAATTGCTTGACCCCCAATTTCAATTTCAACATAGTCTAGAAAGTTGTAGCCTGCCGAAGGGTAAAAAAATTCCCCGTCGCATTTCCAACGAGAATCTACTAATTGTAATATAGCTTTGGACACGGTAAATGTTTTTCTCTTAATAACTAAATGAATATCTGATAGTAGATCACCGTGGCGCCCAATAATGACTGAAAATTTAGAGCCTTGAGTTAGAGTACCGTTGGTATTTTGCAATATTGATTCTTTAGCAAAATTCGTATGGCGGCGATACATCGCCCTAAAATATGTCATTTGAGGATTCCCAGTTAAGTAAATATCCTGCGAGCCTGTGGCTATTAATTGCATTAGAGCTCCTCCACCCATTAATTAATATAGAAACATATTATTATTATATAAAAACAACTAATATATAAATTTTTTTATATAAGTTATTTTCGAAACATTTAGTTGGAGTATGCGAGACCGCCCATGCCGCTCATGATTCGGAGAACGTTGTAGTTGACGGCGTAGACGTCGAGGACGCCAGCGTCGGACACCGATTTTAAGCGCTCGATATTTAAGACAGCGTTGTCAATGCGGGAGAAATTGCAGGTTCCCGATGGCTGGTGCTCCTCGGGTTTGAGGGCGAAGGAATACATGTAAATCTCGCCGGAGTCGACACAGTTGTTGGTGGCACCGACGGTGCGTGCGCCACTGTGGTGCTCGTATCTCTGGACGGTCGAGAAATAATCGCCATCGCGCTTGCGAAAGCGGTCGTGACCATTAAGCTGTAAAAGAGCGGAGCAAACATCATCGAGACCAGTCTTCCCGCAGTCGCAACCGGTTGAGGAAGCAACTGACTGCCAGATGAGCTCTTTGACGGGGTGGTTGAAGCGGAGTTCCGTTTGCGTGCCACCGGCGGGCATCGCGACACCGTTGTTGTACTGGACCTGCTCGATGAGGTATTCGTGACTGACCTGAGCGAAACGCCGGCGTTCGTCAGTGTCTAAGAAGATGTAATCGCACCAGACTTCGGCCGCCGCGTTGGATCCAAGCTTGCAGAATTTAATGTTAAGCTTGACCTCGTGGTATTGGAGGGCAATGAGTGGCAATGCCAAACCAGGGTTTCTGCAGAACCAGAACTGGAGTGGAATGTATGTCTTGGCCGACGCGGTACCGCAACCGCAACCGACGGCGTTGCACAGCATGTCGTTTAACATCGTCTTTTTGTCAACTGGGTGGGTAAGATCGCACCAGATCTTCATCCAGGCACCGTAGTGTTTGTCAATGACCTGGCCACCGACCTCGACCTCGGCGTAGTCGATGCAGTCGAAACCAGTTGAACCAGTTTCGGTGACGCCGGTTACCGCGTCGACCTTGAGTACTGGGGGCGACGCGGTGGCGTCGGCTGCGACGGCGGTTACCTCGGCGACGTACGTCGAGTTGCCCGTGAGCTGAACGTAAACACGGCTTAAAAGATCACCGTTACGTGCGATTGTGACTGAAACTTTGCTGTCAGATCCGACAGAACCGTTGATGGTCTGCTCGATCGATTCGACCGCGAAGTTAGTGTGGCGTCTGTAGACCACCTTGAAGAACGTAATTTGTGGATTACCCGTAAGGTAAATATCCTGTGCGCCGTAAGCTACTAATTGCATAAGTCCGCCTCCCATTTTATATATATATATACACGAGAAAATAATTTCGCAGAAATGAAACAATTAAATTAAGTTTATTTAATTTAATAAATTCATGGTTAAATTTTTAAAAACCTACTAATTATGCAGTAAATTAAGCACACCGTTTTGAAATCGTAGGACGTTATGTTTAATTAAATACGTATGCAGCGTTCCTGATTTCGGCACATTAAGGGTCTCAATCTCTAAAGTAAAATTATTATATTTATCGGTTGTTAAAAACCCACTCGACTGGAATTTAGATGGATCCAAACAAAATACATGCGAATGAATATTTAAATCATTGGTATCGGAATATTTACTGTAGACGTCGGTCCCAGAATTATTTCGAAACAGGTTTCTAGAGGACACATATGGGGTTTTAAAATAGTTAAAGCGATTTATCAGCGTCGTCTGTTGTTTATCAGTCCTACTAATTATAGGATTTCCGTTTAAAAGTAAAGTGGATTTTTCTATACATTTGTTACTATATAGATTGTTGGTAGCATTGGTATCTAGCACATTCCAAATCATGTATTTAACAAATTTTGTCCGGGGTACATCCACTTTAACCCTGGTTTTAGCTACAAAATCCACTTTATTTACAATTTCCGCCTGTTCAATTAAATATTCTAAAGAACTGTTGGTAAAGACGTCTTTTTCTTCACTGGTTAAATTTGTATACTGAACTAATAAATCTAAATTTTTAACAGTAGTTGTATTATCCCGAAGCTTTATTTCTACCACTAATTGTGGCTTATTCAGTAACCATATTGGAAACGACGATCCAGGATTCTGGGTAAACCAAAAGGGTAATGGGATAAAAAGGGTATTCGCCGTCGCGTCTTGATTAATATTCGTAAACTCATTATCACCGCTTTCGGGTGTCAGCGAAGTCATATCTAAAAATTGTTTATATTCGTCATTACTTGAATGTAATTTATGGTGCAGTACGATATAATTATAGTCGAGGGTGCTTATTATTTGATTATTATATTTAAATGTGACGGATTCTAATAGTGCGAGAGCATGTAATTTACCAGACGCGTCAGTGGAGATTGACGGGTCCTTTACATTCAGCCGCAGTGCCATTTTGCTTATTAGATCTCCTTCCAATGGAAGCCTCATTACGGTACAGCCGACATTATTAAATTTATAGTCTTTTGTCGGATAAATTATATTCCAATTTTGGGAAAAATACGTGTAATTTCGCGTCGAAGCTTTAAAAAAACTGTGATTTGAGTCTTTGGTTAAATAACTATCCTCTTTACCGCGAGCCTGCAATATAATTTTGGTAGCTGACATATTCTATTAATATAGAACGACACAATATTTATAATATTTTATAATTATTGTTGTATTAATTAGTGAACACTAAACCAGCCAATCCACTCATTATCCGTAAGACATTGTAGTTAAGGGCATATATAGACACTGTTTTATTCGTGTTCGTTGAATCATTACTATCGGCGACCGTTTTATAGCCCCAATTCTTACCTTTAGTTAATCCAAATGTTAGGCGTGCATTCTCTAATTTCGAAAAGTTTAAGGACCCAGACGGTTGGGTGCGTTCAGGGTATAGTGAAAAGGAGTACGAATAAACCCCACAGCCTTTGGAGTAGTCTTGATAATTTATTGCTGGATTATTGATACGCTGTTCAAACAGATCGACGTGGTCCACCCCAACACCCGAATGATACTGGTATCTCTGGAGGTTTCTATAGAATGACGCTGGTAATTCGTCCATTAGTTCTTTATTATTTAAACTTAAATTACAGTAGGACATTTGCTCTTGACCAGGTCGGTAGTTATTCCAGTAATTATATTTAAAACAGCCCGTATTGGTAAAATCGCCGTACCCCAATGCATTATAAGCCGGAACATGAATACCTTCTTTGTCTTGTATAGTCCAAAATAACTCTTTTACGGGATATCGAAAGCGCAAAGGAATTTTATGCCGAATTGAATCGAATTTACTACTCGCCCATAAAACCGGCAAATTCTTAATACGATTGTCTAAACTGGATTGAACCTGTGTAATAAGATATTCGTGTTTACCACTGGAAAAAGCCCTTCGTTCGTCCTCATCTAAATAAATATTTTCTAATAACAGTTTCACATTGGTAATTTTTATCGCACTGCTGACGTCGGCGCTCGATAGTCGGTCAACGTCGGTTTTTTTATTGAATTTTATCTCGAATTTAACGTCGGCGTATTGCAGTGCGATAAGTGGGAGCGCCAATCCGACGTCGGTATTAAACCAGAATCGTAATGGGATAGCCAGTCGTCGTTTGCCAGTTTCGGTAGTGTTCACCTGGATCATTTTAGCCAATGCGAGGCTTCGTTCGGGTCCTTCGCATACACTATGCCATATATGCAGCCATTCACTGTAATGCCGGTCAATTAGCTGGTCTCCTATATATAAATCGATATACTGTAGTAAGTTATACGCGAACGGTGCATAATTATTAGCACTTCCTGAATTACCTTTGGACCAACCAGAAGCATCCCAGTTAGATAAATCGTTGTAGTTTAGTTCACCTGCATTTCCATCCATGTCGAGGTCGATGCATAAATATGCCCTGTGTAGTAAATCCCCGTTTTTAGGAACTTGGATATATATTTTTTTACCCCAACAGTCTTCAGTGTTTTGCGAAAACCCAACCTCCTGAAAATCTACGGCAAAATTAGTATGCCGTTTATACACAGCTTTAAAATACGTAAATTGAGGGTTCCCTATCAAATAATTATCATGTTGACTTTTAACCGCTAATGCTAAATAACCATAACCCATTTATCATATACAAATATATTTTAATAGCTGAACAGCCTTAGTATTTTGTTTAATATATTAATTGCTAAACATATTTGTAGAACTTAATGGACCTTGACCTACTTAAACAAACATACACCGATAACCTCTGGAAATTACATATCGTTGTTCACCGCTTTAAATACATAACTAATCTCTTGTCCCCCAATTAAATAATTATATTGGTGACTTTTAACTTTTCATTTAAATATATATATTAATGATTACATATAGTAATGACTAAAATATATTTGCAGAACTTAACAGACGCAACCTATGAACGACCCGCGCAAACCTATACTGATAAAATACAAACCAAGGCGGCCATGAAAAAGAAATTAGAAAACTACGAGCGTGCTGACAGTATTGACACTGTCGAAATGGATACACACGTGCGCTATGTCACCTTGGATAAGGAACGTAAGCAAGTTTTTAGAACGGGTGGGCTATTAATAAAACGGCATTCAAAGTATGTTAAATTATCAAATGGGCGTCAGCAGTGGAGCGTCCAGAGATACCATTACGGGGACGACGAAGAGACGCCGATATTTGAAACCGTATTTTTCTATAGAATTTCCAAACAGGATGAATTTGATAAAAAAGAAGCCAAATACATTGACGTAATTAAACGCCAGCGAGCTGAAATAAAGAAGTTACAGAAGTATATTAAGACAAACAGCCGTTAGGCTCCTAATTCTTTTTGAATAGCATCAACTAAAAAACTCTTATTTTGGTCGTCGGTATTTATATTTAAACGCTCGGCAATATACACCAAATCGTTTTTTGATTTGCTTACCAAACCAGTGCGTATCGCACTTTCGTCGAGGGTGATTAACTCGTCAAAATTTTCAACTGGAGTCGGGATTTGACCGCCTTGTTCACGCAAGTCTTCGTCATAACTTTCTCCGGAAGATTCATCTGAGTCAGTAATAGTTACTTCATGTGGTTCTTCTTGTGGTTCTTCTTGTGATTCTTCTTGCGGTTCTTCTTGCGGTTCTTCTTGCGGTTCTTCTTGTGATTCTTCTGGCACCTCGAACATAGTAGCGTCGTCAGGTTCACCACTGTAACTATCATTACTGCTGTCACTGCTGCTTTCTTCCGAGGATTCGTCCGAATCAACCACGAGATCGTAACCGTCTGGCGTGGATATCGGCGATCCCGCGGCAGGCGTTTCTGGTGGCGACTCGAAGACAGTGGCACTGTCAAATTCTTCGCTCTCGCTGTCGCCAGAGGTGCTAAATTCATCTGACTCTGAATATTCGTCGTCTTCGGATATTGCGGCTACACCAGTTTCAAGGATTGGGGAAGACTCCGAGCTTGGCGTTTCGAACACGGTTGCACTATCTAAGTCGTCACTATCGCTAAAATCGTCAGAATATGTCTCGCTATCACTATCGCTTGCACTAAGTGCTTCTTGATCCATATCAACTGAGATACTGTCCAAAGTTTTCGCGGAATTTAGACCAGTAACATACTGAGCCGCGTTGTATTTAAGCGGTGTAATGGGTGCCATTTGAATGGATTGTGTATCACCGATACTGATTGGTAGTGAACAATCATGTGAGAGATAGGAATAGTTGGACAGTTCGTCGGTTGGACTAAAATTGAATAATTTACTTAAGGCTTTAGTAAAGATTTCTTTTGAAATACTGAGATTTAAACTCTCTAAATATGAGTCAAATTCTTCCTTGGTTATGACCCTTTCCATTTCACTACCATTTTGAACATTGTACACGCGGCCTATATTTTTATGAAAATTATATTCTACGTTATTTTCACTGTTTTTTTCAGAACCATTTCTATATATAGACGTCTTTGCCGAAGATTTAAACATTACTTTATATATAAAAATATAATTATTAACTATACGCTATTAATGTTTAATTAGTTGGTCTAACTGGAAATTTTGAACGAAAGTTACTTGGGGGGTTTAATGTTGGCTGTGCCGCTTTTAACCCAGCACGAATAGCAGAAATACCACCCTTTTTCTCGACAAAATACAGGATAATCAGTAAAATAATGATAACCAATATGGCCAATATTATCCCCATTAACGCTAAGCGATTTTTGTCACGTATAGTGTCGACCTGGGTATTTAAACAGGAGCAGGCATTATTAAACTCCTTTTCGGTATAACACCTGAAATTACTACCGTAATTACGATTATTTTTTTTAGAATTATTGGCGTTGTAGTATATTTTTCTGGCATTTAATGGCTGTAATGGGCGGGTATTATTGCCAATTTTATTATTTAGTGTATTATAGAACTTCGTACTACAATTTACAGTGTTCTCAAATATAATCCACGTAACGTCTTCGTCGCATGGGGCTCTTGGTAAAGACCCTTGGTATGAATAAAAGGATTTAATTTCGGGCAAAGCGTCAAAAATGTTCCAATTACTTGACGTGGAAATCGTCTTTAGTTTCCCAGGTTGGGGAAAATTCCCCGCTATCACGTCTAAAACACCGTACGATTTCGATGCAGACTCGTTTACGTCACACATAATCGAAATTATTAATTTTTTTCCAGTATTAGGACTCCTGTGGTTTAGGTTAATTTCCAAGGGAAATTCGTCTGAATCGATCTTATGGCACGACGGAGTGAAAAATGTTACTTGATCCAATTCAAAAATTTCATTGTTGTACATAACATACGACCCGTTGTCATATGCAAACACGATGTTCTTATTCACATTTTTTAATTCGCACGCCGAATGTCTATAATAGAATACTAAATCACACAACGCACCACAACTAACACTACTGCCAGTTTCTATATTAATGGGGGATTGACTGGTTCCTTTAATACATTTACTCATTATACGAACGATTGTATAATATAGTTATAAATTAAATTGGTAAATAAATAGATTGAAATTCGATAACACGGTTATTACAAACAGGACAATTCACCGAATCATTATCGTCGGTGACTGCGATGATTTGCCCAACACAATCTTTGCATAGGTATATGTGATTGCACGGTATGAGTATGACATCTATAGTTTTAGTAAAACAAACCTGGCATTTAAATGTATTAGACAAGTGTTCAATACGTGTTTCTAATAATTGAATTTTAGTATCAATTATATCATTGTTGGTGACTTCTTGAGAGGTTCTATTAAAGTTGGTGATGTATAGTTTATTTAATCCAAAGTACAATTTTTTTAAATTATTGACATTCGCAGTGCTTCTTATTAACCTGTCACATACTGTTTGATTATGACGTATTAATAAATCGTTTTTGTCGGATAAAATCTTCTGTTTCGCCATTATATAATTTATATCTTTATTCGTGGATATGGTGGATTGTATAATATTTAAACGGTGATTCGTATCGTCGATGTCATTATTAAAGTGTGCCACCGTTTTCGACAGGGCTTTAATCGTTTGTTGTAAATTTTGAATTAATTCATTTTTATGTTGTAAAATATCATATAAGGCATTTTCCTCTACGTCGGTTATTGATAAAGTGTTTATTAATACAGGAACTGATTCATTAGGTAAGTAAGATTCTGGGGGCGAGTTCATACTTATTAATATAAATGGGATATAATTTTTTATCACTTAAAGATACAAGTATTAAATAAAGTAGTAATGGCGGATAATACAGAAGAATTTTTTGAAGATATTGATACATTTGATGATTTAGAAATATCAGAGGATCTACTAAGAGGAATTTACGGGTTTGGATTCGAGGTTCCCTCAGCTATACAAAAAAAGGCCATTAAACCTATTATTGCTGGAAGAGATATTATAGCCCAGGCCCAATCTGGTACGGGGAAAACTGCCAGTTTTTTAATTGGTTCAATGTCGAGGGTGGATAAAAGTAATCCGAACGTCCAGGTAATAATTATTTGCCCAAATCGGGAATTAGCGAATCAAATCAAATTCAATTTTGATGCCTTTAATACATATTTGGAATTGACGTCGGCTCTTATTATGGGGGGGACCAGCGTTGAACAAAATTTTAAAGATTTAGACCGGGGGGTCCAAGTAGTTATTGGGACTCCAGGGCGGATTTACGATATGATGCGTAGGTACGCACTTAAAACAAATTCATTGAAGTGCTTTGTAATGGACGAGGCGGACGAAATGCTGTCACGTGGATTTAAAGACCAATTATGTGATATTTTTAGATTTATTTCGAGTGATGCGCAGATCTGTTTATTTAGTGCCACTATGCCTGAATTCGCATTAGATATCACTGGGAAATTTATGAATAATCCCTTAAAAATACTGGTTCAGACGGATATGATAACCTTGGAGGGTATTAAGCAGTATTACCTCGGCGTTGAGGAAGAGCGTCATAAGATAGCAACACTATATGATTTATACGAACGCTTGCGAATTAAACAAACAATTATTTTTGTTAATTCCAAAAGAAAGGCTGATTTTTTAAAAGACCAATTGGAGGCCGAGAATCACGTGGTTTCGATTATTCATGCTGCCAAGACACAGGTCCAACGCGACGAAACCATGAAAGATTTTAGATTGGGAAATAGCCGCGTTTTAATCGCGACTGATATTATCGCTCGTGGCATTGACGTGCAGCAGGTCGAAGTCGTCATTAATTTTGACGTTCCGAAATTTGTTGAAACCTATATTCACCGCATTGGACGCAGTGGGCGATTTGGTAGGAAGGGTATTGCCATTAATTTAGTTACGGAGGAGGAGTTTGAGAAGCTTACTAAAATCCAGAATTTTTACCGAACTGAAATTACACCACTCCCCAGTAATATTAAATCGTTGATTGGATAATGCCCGCCGCCTGATCACGCTCTATAATTTATAAATCTTTAAAAAGTTTGATTTATATATTATTACTTCCATATGTTTTAATAATGGATTCCTTTTTAAAAAAATACTCGCAGTTGGCCAATAAAAATACAAATATTATCATAACTCTGGGTGCACGCGAAAATGACTACGTATTCGACCGTAATATTTTACCAGATACAGTCCATAAGATAATCGCTTATTTAGCAGAACATTATAAGATCCGCAAGAAGTATTTCACAGAGTGCATTTATAACAAAAACACCGACCAAATCATACATAGTAATAATGTAGTGACTCATAGTATATTACACGACACTGATATGTGGTGTGGTGAAAAATACCTTTTAGTAAATCGTAAATTCGTAACTGACAATCAGACCTTACCGTCACATGCAACCTACGATAACATCCGTGACACCGACGTCTTAGAAATGCTTGTAGACAATTCATTAATCTGCAGATTTACTGTGGACGGAGACTGTCATAATGTGTCGGTCATCGTTAATAAACCGTGTGCGCATGAAAAAATATCTACCATGTTAGATATTATTGCAGGATTTTTGTAGAAAATGTATATTTAATATTTGAAACGAATAGTGCTATTAAGAATTTATAAGTCTTTCTGCGGTGTAGTTTCGACAGTTTTACGTCGACGGCGGAGAGGGGGCTTTCATCGCTCTCTCCATAGCAGACAACTTGTGTGGCGTTTTAGGAACGATTGGTTCGGGTTTAATCAAGTTTAAAATATCCTCATGTCCAGTAAATAAACTGTCGGTATAGCGGTGGTCTGTAATATCCATATCCAATTTACCAGTGTCGTAATTTATTTTTTTATAAAAGGCGTATGGACATCGGTCGTTCTGGTATTCATCCAATCTATAGGAAATATCTTCCATGGTGATGTTCTTAAAATCAAACGGTTCGCAATTATTAATGAGCTGTATTGAATTGGTTCCTTCTTCAGTCGCTTGATGTTCGGCATCCAACGTAGTTGTTGTTGGTAAATTATCACTCAATGACTCACGGCATTGTTCCCCAAGATCTGAATAATAATCATAAAATCCCTTATGTGGAATAATTCCCGTATTTAGTGGCAGTAATAACGTACTGACAGAGTCCGCTATTTTATGGTCAAAATACACACTCACTGGGGGACTGGGGTCATCGCAATTGAATAGTGCAATAATGTTATTATATGGGGTTATACCAACGATATCTTTTAAATCCCTGATCTCCTCGCCGATTATAAGTGTAATTCTACTTTTAAAAAGTCCGTTGGGCCTCGAGATTAGGCATTTTGCTGTATTGGTTATAAATACTCGGATAACAATATATCGAAAGTTGTCTAATATTCTGATTATGTTGGGCTCGCGTATAGATTCGCTCAATATTTCCTTTTTCCAATTTTTCTTGACGTGAAGCTCCGTATTAGTAAGAAGATTAAATAATTCAGAATCTTCATCGGCGCATAATTCCAAGGATACGCTCATAAATCGTCGCATAAATCGTCGCATAATTATTTTCACCACGTTGTTCAATTTGCTTTCCGTTTGATTACCAGTATACCCCATGTCGTCGGCATCTACATAAATCATATTTAACCCGTATTTACTAAATAAATAAGACTCACTACCCATATCTTTTGGTTTTAAATGGGGTTTACGGGTGTTAATTAAGTGTATTAGAATTAGTGATATCCAGTAATTCGATTTTGTTTTAATGTTCGCCGGTAAAATTAATACATACTCGCGTTCATTAAGTTGGGATTCTAATTTTTCTAAACAACTATATAATGTCTCAACAAGTTCATCATGTGGTATGTATCTGGTATTGTCTATTAAGACCTTCGCCAAATGTTTCCTGACAGGTGTTAATTGAGCATTAACCCAATCAAGTGCCGCCGATTGGTCAATAGCGTGCTTACCATTAAATGGTGGGTATAATAGTAATTTTTGAAGAGACCGATTGCTTAGGCTGTTCATAGTATCATAGTATGTTTGTCCCACCACATCAACACCAGACGTATTTTTAGTAGTGTCATATGCGGAATTAAAAATAGTGTATATCTGTTCAAAATTATCCGATATGAAATCATTATACCGCACAATCAGTGCCACAATGTATTCTTTTTCTCCTTTGGACAGCCCACCCGCAGCACCTCGCCGCCGCGGGAGGTCAAGTATGTTACTCTCAATTAAATTTTGTGGATTACTAAGCATGGAGTATTTTAAAAATCTTCCTCGGCCGCGAGCCATACAGGCGTATTTGGTTTGGTCCTCATAAAGATATGATGGGTCTTCCAACAGAAAATTTGGGTCCTCAGAGTCAAGAGGTTTAGCACTTTGCTCGCTCTGGGATATAGTATATTTTTTTGGGAGACTCTCCCGTGATGCCCCCCCAATTAAATTCACAATGTATTTGTTTAATATTTTTCGGCCGATGACTGTAGTAACACCTACTTTGACTCCCGTCTGGGGATCGGTAATAACTGTATAATTCATTTGTATTATATAGATATATATATTATCAACGAGTAATGTAATTTTTATCGCAACCGCAACAGAAGACTTTAATAAATATTTTGGCAATGATACTTCCTAAATCTTTTGAGAATTTTTTACAGCCCTTGCAACAACCGTCATCCGCATAGCAGGCGCATCCGCCAGCTTTTTCACACATTAAGCAACTAATAACCTTGTCCTCCACTTCTTGCACCGTAACACGCCCGTCCAAATTCGCATCTAAATGTTCCAATACGGCGTCATTAACCCCGTCGACGACCGTCAAGACGGTGGCCGTTAATTCGGCATTCTGTGAAATATTTCTTAATTGTTCTTGGACTTCTGGGGTAATTTTACCGTCTAATTCTTCGGATGATAGAACTTCCATAACTATTTCTAATATTTTCACCATGCGGTCATCCGCTGTGGTACCCTTTAAATATACGCCGATGTCGGCCGAGTTTTTTATTACACTGACCAATTCATTTACGACAGTTAAACATGTTGAATGGTCTAATATATGGGTATCCAAAACAATCATGTGGGAATTAAGAATAGATATTACTGTGTCGGTTAGTTTTTTTTTATCTTTGACTGTAAGCATTTATATTTATTATTGAAGTATATTTAGATAATTTTTTATTTTTTTAATCTTATTATAATATACATGCAACTTAGTTTTTTTATATCGACCGTTTTATATTTGGCCTTGATTTTATTAATCCACTATAAGATCCGCGATAAATTTCCAAATATACAAACCACAGAGCAATTACGGCAATCACGGCAATCACATCAATCACGGCAACCACGGCAATCAGACGATATAAACTACGATGAAGACACTATAATATCATTGGATGACGTGGATAAAGATATCGACAGTAAAACAATTCAAGATTTAAAACGATTTTTGGCTACACCGGAATTAGATATCACCGAAAAATTTTCACCAATAGTTGAACATTCGGAATTGGATAATTATTTCGATCAACCAACCGGCACTCCAGACGAAGCTGCTGAAATACCAACAGCGGGAGAATCTGGAGAAAGTTGTGACTCTGGTGCAGTGGCACCTACTGAAGAAGCCTTTGAAAATATTGCGGCATTTGACGATTTTGGGGGGTATCAAAATTTTGCCCAAGTGTAAAAGCTACGTTCGCTTCTTCTTTTGGCGTTCACATAATAGTATATTTGATTGTATTGCGAATTTTTTATTAGAGGCCAGTATTTCATTGACACTGTGTCCATTAAAAAAATCAATAAATGCTATACCCAATAGTTTAGAATTATCCATCTTATTTTTTAAAATGGTTATTTTACCAATTCCACCAAATTGATTAAAAATATTTTGCAGACGCTCATATACAAACTGTTTATTAAGATATTCTGGGATATTTTTTATAATTAATGTGGAACTCTCGTTTGTGCCACTTTTAGGAACCTTGTAGGCTGTTGTGGGTTTTTTAACCTCTTTTCCAACGCGTGCTAAAAGCGAATCGCTAACTTTAAACATTTTAAATCCGTTCGCATTCGTGATTGTTTGGATGCCTGACGGTTTTACTTGTGGTTTAGAGATTACCCACTCATGTGTATCGCGACTTTGATATAGCTTTAATTTTTTTTCTATTTTATAGTACTCTTTACGCCGCGCATTGTTATAGTCCTGAATGTCTTTATCAGGGGGACAAATCCAGACGGGTTCGCCCATAATAACGGGTGTATTGTCGTCCTTCCCATCACCAAATCGCCGAATGGTTCTACCCATAGCAAGCTTATTTACTTTAAGGGAATATGAATACTGCACATCAATAATTAATTTCGACTGCTTTAAATAGTACATCCGCTTTTCTTGTATTCGGTGAATGTTGTTACCAACGTTATTATATAAATAACCTAATAAAAATTCCAATTCCTTGGGATCAGTCTTGTATTTTTTTAATTTAATATTACTATATTGGTCCACAGTAAATGGTCCGATATGTATAGTTTTTATTAGTTTGGACACCATTATATGTACTATAATTATTATTTTAAAGTAAATATTAATTTAAAATTGATTTAATATTTATTATGAAGGTGTTGAAATAAAATGAACACCACTAAAATTAATTATTGCAATAATAATGGTTACTTAATTAAAAACAACCGATGTAAATTTGAAATTCTACAAAATATTAACAAAATTCTAAAATATAATGCCTTGGATACCGATTTCAAAATTTATTCGGATCGATTAACCAGTAATTTAAGAAATAAGAATGTCTTAGTAACCTATATATCAACTGGTAAAGAATGTTTAGTCTTTCTAACGAAAATTAACGGTGAGCCAACCGCTTTAATTATAGAGAAATCCATTAATACAAATAGTCTATATCCCAAAATTATTGCGGTCTCCTTGCATTTTAATCCAAATTTATATGGCGGTACATTATTAACTGCTGAATTATACAAGTTTGATGCGGATTCATGGTATCTAATTATAGATACATTACTAATATATAATGGTTTTAAAACCACCTATTCAAATTCCAATAACATTAAAATGATTAATCAAATTGTTTCTGGTATGCATTATAAACCGATGGATTTATGCAAAACTATAGCTAAGACCTTCGTAAAACCGACAGAGGTAAATCCACTACTAGACGGAAATATTAAACTGAAAGGTCTGAAGTTTATTAACAAAACACCGATCTACTTCTATTTTAATAAACGATTTATCTCGTATCCGAAGGTTACCGCACTACACCTTTTACCAAGTTCAATAGATACTACATTGGGTGCCTATAAAGCAAAATTAATGCGTAATACTAAGGCGGTTGATAGTATAATTTCTGCGAAGATTTCCCCCGAGTTTATATTTAGGCTTCGCCAAACCGACGATTATGGCATTTACCATTTATTCTGTCATAAAAAGGGTTCGGAGTGTAATATGGGTATGGCCAGGGTCTCCACTATAGAAATATCCACCGAATTAATCGGAAACTTTGCGGCACGCCGTCCAGTATATGTAAGTAGTAGCTACAATTATCGGTTTAAAAAGTTTGAAATTTTAAAACTGGTACGGCCACAAACGCTATCGAATTACGCGGTGATTAAGTCTTCTATTTAAAATGTATGATAGTTAATTTTTTATTGTAATAATCTTATATTATTATAATAATGAAAATTAAGATATATCGGAGTTTAAATAAAATTTCTTCCCAGACGAAATTTATAGAGTCGTATCAATGGCCAATACATTTTACGGCGGTTAAATCAGATATGGAGATTGATACTGATCGCTATTACGACATATTGTTAGAAACCGAGGTTGGTGTACTACAAGGCGTCCCCCAACTGAATACCAAGGAGTTCAGTTATTTGCGTGAAATTAAGGCGAGGTTAGATCGAAAAATCACAGTATTAGAGGATAAATTATTAAGAGAGGCCGATATTGCCAAAATAGTCGAATACAAATTGACATGTGTTAATTATTATTGTAAATTAATGGATATATTCCCCACATTAGACATAATAGAAAGAGTCTCGCTCATTATGGATTTTTTTGTGAAACAATACAACTCTTTAGATGGTCTCGCGGAGTTTCAAAATTATTGGGCGGTATTTAGCACGGCAGTACATGAAAAGTTAACTGTAACGGCTGAGAGAATTAGTGGATTACTGGTATTAGATAATTACAATCGTTTAAATTTGGTCGACCACCCGTCTGAATTCCCGGAAGGGTATATTATGAATAACCGGGTGGGGTTTAGCGAGTTTATGACTAAATTTTCAAATAAGTCGATGTCACCGCCCCCTCGGATAATAAAAAATTATAATTTGTCAAAGTCGAACACGGCTAATCTGCATAATATAATTTTATCCACACAACAAAAATTTGTTTCGGATTATTTAAACGATAACACCCCATACCGCGGTTTGCTCCTATATCACGGATTAGGTTCTGGTAAATCAGGAGCTTCCATAGCAATAACTAATGGATACAAAAATAAACAAATTGTGATCCTACTCCCCGCATCCCTAAGAATTAATTATCTTCAAGAAATCGAGAAATTTGGTGAAAGTTTATTTAAGCCAAATTTAAATTGGGAATTTTTTAATTTTGATACGGATACTGTATTTGGTACATATAAATGGATTTCCGATACAATCGTTAGCAACCTTCCACAATTTAATGATTCTGAAATTACGTTCACTCAAACCGTGTACGACCGCTACGTTCAATATAAGACCACCGGCACGGGAACTGTGGAAGATAAAACTGTAGGAGCGAATGTACTTAATATAGAAACCGCACTTCGAAATAATCTATTTATGCACCTGGAAGAGCTGGGTATATCAAACGAGTTATTAACTAAAATCGTAACTACACACGACAGTATGAATGGTATATGGTTGTTAAATAATAATTTCGGCGTTGGCGATGTAATTCAAAATAAACTCACCAAAAATATATTCACAGTTGTTGGAGTTACCGCCCGAACCATACAACTTCGAACGCTGCCAGTTAACCAATTAGGCGGAGCTAAGTGTAGTCTATGCGGTGCCTTAGGGGTAACGAAACGAAACTGTCCTTTAAACGATTTGGCAGTGAACCCGAATTTTGAGAAACATTTGGAGGCTACTAAAATCTTAGCAAGTTCGACAGCTGAGCAGGCAGCCGTGGCAGCTCAGAGTGTAATTAGCGATTTAGATACAATGTCCTATCCAACACTTAAAACGCCGATTCAGCCGGATGTGTCAGAGTCTGGTGTAATTCATATGGATGGCGACATTGTAATTCCTATAACCCAGATCGAAGATTTTTTACACTACACCATACACAATAATTTTACCAGTGACGATAAGAAAAGCATATGCCAACAAATAAAAACAAGTTTTAAGCATAAGTGTAAATTATGCTCTTACAACGCGGGTGCATATACCGTAATCAACCTATTTCAGAAATTAATACCAAATTTTTCGGATCTTGTTCAGGGTAAAACTTCTAGTCAAATTACCACAGACGACATTGATGTTATAATGTCAAAAATTAACAATTCTGAAATAGCCAATCCGTTCAATGATAAAGTTGTTGTTATTGACGAAATTCATAATTTAATCTCACTGATTATGCCCAGTGGGGATTCTGTTAATTTTAACGGAGGGGTAATTTTTGAATTATTGGTACGTGCGGAGAATATAAAACTAGTGTGCCTGTCGGGTACGCCCAGTATTAACGACGTCTTTGAATTTTCAATACTATATAATATATTGAATGGTTTAATAAAATCGTTCGAATTTCAGCTATTTTCAAAAGAAACCGTTGTTTCGTTGGATTATGCAAAAATAACTGGATTTTTAGAAACTTACAACTTACTCGACCGCTTTACGGTATCCAAGAATGTAGTAAATATCACTCGTCTACCGAATAATTTTATAAAAAAAACCGGACCCGACGGAAACTATACTGGAGTGGAGAGAAATACACTTAATAACATGCGCGACGACGCCTTTATTCAGACGTTTTTAGAAGACTTCCAAGAGGCATTTCCATCGTATACCATACAGTTTCAAAATATTAATATTTACAATATATTTAACGGAATTGTCGATACAACCAAATCGTGGAATCAGCGGATTATAGGTGGTGGTATATTCGTATCTGAGCAAATAACCAACTTTAAAAACAATTACATTGATCAGGATGATAATTTAATGTATTCCAGAAACTTTAAAAACAATATTATGGGGATGACGTCTTTCTACAATGAGCGCAAAACCGACAACGAGGGTGTCAACATTTTTCCAGAGGTCGACACGGAAAGCGTAAATTTAGACTTCAGTATGTATCAATTTATAAAATACTGCTATGCGCGGGAAGAAGAGCGTAAAAAGGAAAAAATGTCCCGATTAAACAAGTTTATTAAGGGTTCGGCGAGCATAAAGTCGTCGTTTAAAACTACCACCAGACAGTTGAGTATATTCGCATTTCCACCTGATATAGTTAGGGTAAGTAAGAAAAATAGCTTTGATGTGGCTTATGTGTTAAACGAAATTGAGCAAATAATTATACAATTAGCCAGTGGAGATGATATTGGAGTGTTTAAGACGCCCATGCACGAAAAAATGTACGATCGTGCTAAGGAGTTAAAGGAACTTAAAAACTTGTTCTTATCGGAGATTATAACGACCGAAATTATTAGCGAATGTATACGTCTTACATTGGACCCCATTGAATTATTGGCTAATTACGTGCGGATGTTAAAATCCCAAGGAGTTAGTTCCGGGACGCCATCCTCACCCCCCACGGTATTGGGGATCAAGATTAAAATTAATATCGTTCCAACAGGGTATGTGCGCGACGATATGCTCTCGCTAATAGAAGCCAATCGAGATTTCTTGGGGAGGCTATGCAGCACAATTGTTGAGCAATGTGAGACGCACCAAAGACCCTCCACCCCACTTGACACCGACGCGATTATAGTTTTTATACATGCCGAATTCGACCAACACTATTTAACTTATAATCCTGATTTAGATAAAGAATCCATTCTTAATGATATAATATTTGAAGAAGAATATGAGGACGCTCTCGCCCACCAAATAGAGCGTTTGGTTGAGAGTGACGTTTATTTAGATTTAACCGCAGTTGTTGAGCAGGCACCGTATAATTTGTCATGGTTGTCCCCTAAGTATGTTAGTATTTTTACAAATATACTAAATACACCAGGTTCGTCGTTCGTATATTCTCAATATTTAAGTGCGGAGGGTATCGGTATTTTTACCGAAGTTCTAAAAAAGAACGGTTTTGAAGAATTAAAATGGTCTCGCCAAGCCGTTGGGGAAGTTGGTGCCCCTACTGTCACGGATACGGTTGACAAATATTCTTGGTGCTCGATTACCAGTGACAAGAAGGAGCAATTGGGGCAATTTATTGTAAATCCCGCACTGTCACCAGGTAATTTAGTTAGGTGGACGCGTGAAAATGCCGACCTAAAAATAATTTCGACGACACACCGTATACTTTCTGTGGATTCTATGCAGATTGTAATGACATCTGAATGTCAATTAGAAACCATGTATCAAAGCCGGGATTTTACGAAATTTAATACTGAGACTACGCTTCGTATAAGTATGGATCGGTTCGGTGAATTGTCACGTTGTAGATTTGTTTTATGGACGGGTAAGCAAACCAATACACAAGAACGGATCGATATTTTGAAAAAATTTAATGGTGAAGAAAATAAATACGGACAGGAGTGCTTAATTCTCTTGGCGACGTCGTCGGGTGCGGAAGGTATTAGTTTGAAACAGGTGCGTCAGGTTCATATAATGGAACCATATTGGAACAATGTTCGAAAAACTCAGGTAATTGGCCGTGCCCGTCGTGTAAAATCACACATGGCTTTGGCCGAGGAAGACCGCAATGTTAAGGTATTTTTATATGTAAATAAATTCGCGGATTTTCAGTTAGGTCATTTAGAAGCCGCGCAATTAGAGGACCCTGATATACTACAACTCATAGCGGATATTAATCATTTAGACGATAGTTCGGAGACGCGTGGTGGGAAACGCGATCAGGAGGATAATATACAATTCTTTCTAAAATTATTAACTAAATTTACACACGAAATTAACCAGGTTGATAAAGGTAAAAGCACAGACGAATATTTAACGATTATAGCAGGGCGAAAAGAAAAACTGCTAAATAAGTTTTTGTATATGATTAAGGAAAGTTCTGTAGATTGCGTTTTAAACTTAGACGAAAATCGTGATTCGGACCCAGTTGCTCTATCGGAACTTGAATGCCATGCTCCCGATGTCGTGTTGGATAATTTGGATATAAACGCTGGTTATACCTATAAATTTAACCCTCTGGTTAAGCCAGAACGTTCACGCGACGCTGAACTTCAAGATGAAAAAAAAACCCTGCGCTCCGCCAGTAAAAAATACCAAATTTTAAATTTTACAATTAATAATACCGAGCTTGGATTAGACAGCGTGAACCTTAAATGTGTATTGTTTCCATTAAAAGATAAGCGGGACATTCCAAATAATACCGTGCTATATAATTATTATTCATTCATTTCAATAAATTTTATTCAACCAGGCGAATTAATTAAAATTGGTAAATTTGTAGATTCGAATCTTGAATTAACGCCTGATTTTTTACAATATGTTAAATTATTTTCCGTAATCGACCAATGCGAAACTGCAGTTAAATTAACGAACCCCGAGTTTAACAGTGACTTTTTGGATGATGACCAAAAAATATTAAAATTTAGTGGGCTTGTAAAGAAAAAATATTTAGCACGGATTCGTGTGGGTGGGGCGGAGGTACCTGAACCCGTTGTTCCAGTCGTTGTTGTCGACACGCAATGGGAATGTCCCTTGTGCGATACTATAAATGAAGTAACCGATGCTCAATGTACGAATGCTGACTGTGACATGGAATTTGAAGATATATAAGCTCCAAGTTACGCTCAGGAAAAATTTTAAATAGGGAATTTCAAAAGCATATTTTAATTAAATAAATATTTATTTAATGAAAATTATACAGAGTTTATTTCGCAATTTCACTAATAATAAGCTCGTCTGTTTTAGAATCGGTATGAAGGCTAAAAAATCGCTTAAGATCCCGATTTATACGTTTTAATGTATCGGGACTTATTTGGTCTACTGGTTGATTAACCATATTTTCGAATTTGTAGGAATATAGCAATCTGTTATTTTTGATTTTTAAATAGGCACCCATGGTTGGGAATCCATATTTGTCGATTATAGTAGTAGTTATAAACGGTTTAGATGCTCGTAAAAAAAACGGCGTTATTGCCTCGTCGGGGTTTACTATTTCAGTTAAAAAGTAGCTCCAATGGTCTTTTTTATCGACTATATCATGGCATTTAATAAAATAGGTACCCGCCTTAATAGATTGCCAGTCATTAAAACGTTTCGTATCATCTAAATAATTTAGTTCGCAACTAATCCGGCTAATACTTTTATAGTCCTTTAGCTCTTGATTTGGTTCTGGTGTATAAATATTTTTACTTAATACTACGTATGGTCTTGCGGCTTCTTCACTAATTAATATAGGGTTTAAAAAATAAAATGCAGAGTCGATGACGAAAAATCCGATATTTCCGTTGGCATTATCGATTGGGACGGCTAATGCTACATGGGAAATATCCAAGAAACCCTCTCTTTGATATTTTATGGGAATTGTGGCCGGTATTAGACAGCTATTAATATTATACATAGTTTTCAAATGTTTTTTTAAATATAATGACATTCCGATGCAATTCCCACTATTTAGTTTGGATATAGCGTCCTTTGACGATAACTGTTTCAAAAAATATGGCATTGTTGAAAAGGCAATCTCTGTGTAGCACTTGGTCATCGATCTTGATATAGTATCTTCGTCGATTTGAGTTCCAATATTATTAATACGGATTGTTCGAGTTTCTAAGGTGGTGTATAAGTCTGTATCCATTAATATGTGTATATAAAAAATTTCCAACTTCCATATTTAAAATTTTATTTGATATAGAGACCCCCCAGATTGTTTGGAGAAACCACGTACTATAATTAAATCCAATTCAGATACAACATCTTAAATTTGATTCGATGTTAATGATATTTATTTAACGCAAGATGGCGTATACCGAGAATGGTGAAGTCGACGATAGGTTGCTTGGGTCGGACGAGTGGGAAAACTTCTATATGGAAAATAACGACATTTTTAATAAAATAACGGCACTGTTTATATCGTTGTTGGTCTATGAATCTCAGGAATTAAAACTTAATACGCAGTTTATTTCTACCAAACTGGGAAAGGAACCTAAATATATCCACCAAATTCTTGCAATTTGGAGAAAGAATTCATGTACGTTTTATAAAAACTATGGTAAAATGAATTATGATCCCGTGGTGCATCTTTGGATGTTTCATGTGGTAAAGACATGAATATAGTGAATTTAAATAAAAAATACTAAATGTGATTATCGTATTTTTTATCGAGCTGTGGGCAACGAATGATTGTATGGATTGTCTATGTTAGAAGGAGCTCTCATTGAATAACGCTGTCTGACTCGGAACTATCACTTTCATAGTCAGAACTGTCTGATATAGTTTCTAATTCCACAGGTAATGGGTGGATTATTGGCGGTATAGGAGTATCATTTTCGTATTCTAATTCCACAGGTAATGGGTGGATTATTGGCGGTATAGGAGTATCATTTTCGTATTCTAATTCGTCTGGAGCGACTACCAGTTCGTCGTCCAATACAACTTCTGCTAATGGTGAAACACCTTTAGTAACTACAGTTGTTTTATAATAGACTCCTATGGCAGCGACTATACCACACCCTAACAATACGGATACTATGATTGGTTTCGAAAAGATCATTTAATATATTTACATATATAAATTCTATTCTAACGCCTCAAAGTTTTTAGTATCAACACTCTTACCGCGTTCTAAATTTTTTTGTAAATACTCAATTTGATCACCACGCCAGTCAAAATCGCAACTATGAGAATTTGCCATCTTATGAACCGAGCAATATTTCTTACCACACTTACATGCCCATGTTACTATACTCAATTTATGATTGCACCCCACAAGATTACAGCGTTTTTTAGTAGACTTCTTCGCCTTCTTCGATTTCTTCGACTTCTTCGCCTTCTTCGCCTTCTTCACCCCTTCCAAATTAATTGTCTTCGGTTCCTCGCCGCTAATATTCACAATTTGCTGTGTTCCAGGTTTAATAGTAACGACCGATACAGACCCGGTTGTATTAATAATATTCATATTACTTATTATAAGACAACAAACTATTTAATCAAATTTGCAAAATTCCTTAATTTTCCATTCTGCGTATGGATTATCCTTTAGTTTGTAATTTTTAGCAAACTTGTCTAGCAAACTATTAACTTTAAACAGTATATATCGGTCAATTTGCGTACTATCTACTATCTCGTTCGTATTTACTACAGATTTACCACGTATATTAGTCCATTGATCCATTTTCTATATTAGTGACCCCCCTTTTTAGATATTTATTAATTATGATAGGTATCCTTTTTGTAACGGACGTACAGTATGGGCAACACGCGGGTTTATTTAAGGGCGTTCCATTTATTATATAGGTTTTTATGAAGGCGCCATACGAAAAACAATGACCACAATGTAATTTAAGAACCGAGTCATATTTGGATTTAATAATATCCCTCAAAGGTGTCTTAGATATGTAACAATGCGAGTTGCTTAGATTTTTTTCCCTCGTGATTATTTTAGACATAAATATTAGACGGTGTAATTATTTAACTAATTATTATTATGGTTATATACAAAATACATAATATAGATATGGATAGGTTTAAAATAAATAAACCCTATATGATTTCTGATAAAAAAATAATTTTGTATCCAATCGAGTATGATAAACATTACTTTATGCTTCAAACTCCAAAGGCTGTCATGTTTAAAAAATTACAGGGACATATTTCGCAGACGACTAAATTTTGTAAAACCGCCTTGTTATTTGAACAATATAAGTTTTCTAAATTAACAAACAACTTTATACAAGGCATCCGTGACATTGAAAATTCCCTCTTAAAAAAATGCAATGGTGTTGACCATAATACATATATACGCAGTCTTAATTTTACCAATTCCAATGAGAATTGTTATTTTAATATGCATGTACAAGCATTTGACGGTAAGTTAGTATTACCTATATTCGATTATAAAAAACGCCCGCGCGAGATTAGTTATGTAGTCCCAGGTTCGAATTGCATCTCAATAATATATTTAAAAGATATATGGATTTCGAATAACCGTGTAGGTTTTAATTGGATTTTAATACAATCGAAAGTCTATTTACCATTTATGTATATAAAACGCTGTTTAATTTCAGAAGAGGTCCCTATATCATTAAAGAAGGCCGTGGTGAAGAGTGAGAGGGGGCAAGATCTAACTAAATATGATAAAATGCTAAAATTCGGGGTTCCGTTGGAGGTCATTAAAATGGATTTAAAAAAAAACGGTATTCCATATAGTTCATTCGAATGTTCTGGTGCCGTTGGAGTAAAGGATATAGTATCCAGACCAGTGATAAATCCACTGATGCTAAAACACATAAAATTGAAGAAGGTCAAGAAACGTAAAAAAAAACCGATTAGAGTATTAAACACTGACGATAGTCGCTATCGTCCCCCGAGTTCGTCCGAACTAAAGTCGTTATTGTTAAAATTAAAAAGTTGTCCCACATAATTTAAAAAATAGTTGACTAAAATGGCCACAGACACCGTCGAAGTCTCTGTATAAATGATTCTCCTACAACTACACCAGTATCAATAACTGGTTGGCGCGCAGGTTGTTGAAACATACTTTTTCCTATATCAATATCTCTATCTTCTCGACACGTTGGACACTGGTATACAAACTGGGCCAATGACGTTTTCGTGTCCCTCCAGGAATTTATACACGTTATATGGTAGCGGTGTGAACATTTTTCGAAGGTAATAAATTCTTGGTCATAAAGACCGTTCAGACAAATCGGACACTCGACTGATAATATGGGATTTTCAGTCCCCCCGTGTAAATGCTTATTTAACATGAGTTTCTATTTTATAGTATCCTGTAATTATTAAGTGAATTATTACGAGAATTATTTCGTAATTTTAATTATTAAGCATATAATTATTTTGAAATAGGTTTAAGGAATCTAAAAACAAATTCAATGACTCGTTAATATAGTCGGGATTTACACAATTCTGCGAGTGGACAATAACCTTTTTAGTATCATACATAACCAACAAACTAAATAACACTACTGATATGTAAGATATTACTCTGGAACGCAACTGTCTACCTTTAGGATTGATAACCATTTCTATTATTCTGGCAATTAAAACACCAAGGACACCAATTAATAAATACGCCCCCCAATAATCTTTAACTAATTCAGGCATTGCGAAGACTACCACACTTAATACAATTAGTAATAAAAGGGTACTTAATCCAATATGCTTAAACAATACTTTATTATTTACATAGTAGGGGTATAAGAATAGTCCCAGTAAAATAACTTGAGCGATATATAAAAAATGCTTGGTAAAAAAGAATTTAGGGGGTGTAAAATATACGGCTACCAGGAGTGCCAGTGAGCCGATAAAGATCAGTATCGTTGATGGGCCAGAGAATATATCCCGTAAGGCCACTTTATTTTTACTCAACGTCACGTTGGTTGCCATAACGATTGCCCATGATAATATAAAATATAGGTAGGTATTTAATACGTAATTATCGCAGTGAAATTTAATAGGATTGAAATCTACTGAATTGGTAAAAATTCCTAAAACTACAATACCTATAAGTAGAAAGTGATACAAAATCTCTTTATCCATGTGTATTATATGTATTATATATATTTATTTGTTTCGACGGTTTTTTTATGAATTACGCTTATTTAAACTTAAAAATTATAAAAATTATAATACTTATATTAATGAGTATTAATATACTTAATAATGAATACTATTTCTATACGGACCCCATTGGCTTTGGTTCTTTTTCAACTATATTTAAAGGGGCTAATTATAGTGACGGTAGTACAATAGCTGTTAAAAAAATTAATAAAATAATAGATCAGCGTCATTTTAATAATGAAATCCAGTTAATGAAGACACTGAGTCACGTGAACATTATCAAATTACACGACGTAATATATAAAACGAAACGTGAAATTTATTTGGTTATCGATTATTGCAATGGGTGTGATTTAAGCTATTATATCGAGTCTGGGAGTAGTACGTTTGACAATAAATATTTCTATGAGATATTAACAGCTTTGGAGTATTTATTTATTAAAGAAATCTTACATCGCGACATTAAGCCAGAAAATATTCTTATACATAATAATATAATTAAAATATCCGATTTTGGTTTTGCTAAATCATTTGAAAAGAATGAGTTAATTACAACCTTTTGCGGAAGTCCTCTCTATATGGCACCCGAAATAATAATTAATAGAGAATATAACTATTCTTCGGACATATGGTCGTTAGGTGTAGTCCTATATGAATTATTACAAAAGCATCACCCTTATTCGTGTGATAATAGGGAAGAGCTATGGAAAAGAATCAAAAGCAGAAATCTAAACATAGAATTCGACGCGATCGAATCTAATAATAAACGCAAGGTAGTAAAATCCCTGTTAGAATTCGATTACAAAACTCGAATTAGTTGGAAAAAATTATTTAAAGATGTGTTTGAAATTCGCAACAGGTCCCATAGTTTTAATAGTGATCGACCTATAGTAATGACGCGGTCGGTATGCATCCCTAAAAACCCCCAACAGAATTTAGCGTCTTCGGTTTGCTATAATAACACTATAGAGATAGTTAATTATGAAGATTGTGAGGTTATTTCCAGTTCAGCTCCTAATTTGTTAGGTTCGTATTACATGAAAAAATATATAAAGGATGTAAAGACCGATCCGAAAGCAGATCAATTATTAGAGTCTGGGCCAGTACCGTGTCAGACGAGGGGTAATTTTACGAATTATTTAACTAAATCAGTTAGTACCATAAAGGGCTTTTTTTCCAATTAAAAATATCCCTCTTAATAAAGATTATGAAGAAAATTTTTTATAAAATATCAAAAAATATTTTTTTTGATAGTATTAAATTTAAGGATAAAATTTCCCTAATAAAAGCTGTTAAAGCCGATTGGGGTCGTTCACTGGTATTGATAAATAGGACCCGCCATAATAATTTCCATGAATTTTTAAATGACGTTAAAACCTACTATAATAATTATTTAGAAGTAATCCTGCTCCTATCCAACCAATGTGTGCATTTTTATAACTATAACAAGATATTTTCAATCGTCTCGAAGCATGGATACCATTTCTCTACAAAAATGGACACGACTGATGTCCTATCTAAAATATGTTCAGAATTCCAGTTAACTCCCTTATTAAAGCAGGCGGTGATAAAAAACACCTATAATATTTATAAAATAGAGGATACTTTAAAAATATATCGCGAGTTAAAAATTACAACAATTATAAACCTCTGCATTAATATACCAGTCTTAGTTGTATTAGATTTTATTGATAAATAACGCAGTTTTTAATTTAAGATCCGTGATTATCAAGGCTTGTTCCATTGCCTCGTAAATATTCTGTTTACATTCGACAGTAAAATCACTTGTGATAAGGTCTTTATTGTCTGCGAGTATTTTTTTCAGATCCTTGGAATTTTTAACTGGGCATAGGATTTGTTTTAACCCCGCCAGCTTACCACCCTCGACCTTAGATGATAGTCCGCCAATTGGAAGCATATCACCATTTAAATTAATTTCACCAGTTATACCTAAATCATTCCGTATAGGTATATTACATAGAAGGGATATTATGGCCAATGTAATGGCTGTACCTGCACTGGGCCCGTCTTTTTTCGTCGCTCCGGCTGGACAGTGTATATGAATCCCAAACTTATCTTTAGAATTTAGTAATTTTTTCATTATATCTTTGGGGACAATACTGAACGCAAGAGTTTTTGCCACCTCCATACTCTCTTTCATAACGTCGCCCTGCATTCCAGTTAATTTTAATTCTAAATGACTGGTTGTTGCGAATTTTCGGGATTCGATAATGGTGATACCCCCAATTCCAGCAGAGGTTGCAAATAAGCCGTTTATAGTCCCCACCTTTGGTTCGTCGTAAATTTGTAGGATTTCATTCACGTGGTAGTCATGAAAAATTTTTTCTATATACGGGGTAGTTATTTTAAACGGTATTATATTGGATTTTTCTAAAGACTGAAGATTAATATCTCGGTACAATTCGTACAACTTTTCTTTCAACTTACGTGCTCCAGCTTCATATGTATATTTTGTAATGATGTGTTCGATTTCCGAATCAGTTATCGTAATTTCTGAATCCGTGTAACCAATATTATCTAAAATTTCTGGGATCAAGTGCTTATTGGCAACCATTATTTTAGCTGCTTTATTAAGTGGTTTAATTTCTATCCGGTGTATTCTGTCTAATAAAATCCGATCAATCATATTTGGGTCATTATAACTAAAAATAATCATACATTTTGAAATATCAATGTTTACACCGCTAAAATATTTATCCATAAAGGCCGTGTTTTGAGATTTATCGGTTAAATGAGTCAGAATCCCTATTAATTCTTTACCATGCTCGGTCTTCGATATCTTATCTAACTCATCTATATATATAATAGGGTTCATACATTTAGACTCTATAATCCCGTCGACAATTCTGCCCCACGTAGACCCAACATAAGTGTAATTATGACCTTCCAATGTTGAACCATTCGACGATCCACCCAAGGGTATAAATATGAATGGGCGTTCTTTACCAAATTCATCCTTTAGGCATTTTGCAATACCCTTCTGTGCTAATGTGGTTTTTCCAGTACCAGGGGGTCCTTCAAACCCAAATATATAGCCGTCATTTTTCCCATTTATCCATTGAGCTACCATACGCTTAATCTGCAACTTGGCTTCGTCTAAACCATAAATACAATCATTTAAGGTATTGTCTATATCGGCGAAATATTCACTCTGGAGTTTCTTATAGTTATTAAAGTCATTTTCTATTAGTTCTATATGTTTTATAATATTAATCGTTTCTATAGATAATGGTAATATACTAAATGTTGTTTTTAGTGGTATTCGTTGGAGGAGGTTTTGTAATTTGTCACAAGGTATGTTAGTGGTAACCAAGATATCGATAAACGTATTCTTCACTCCTTTCGTGAGAACGACGCCCAAATCCACTAAAAGCGCTTTTATCTCCAGTACTTTAAAATGCTTTTTGAAGAATCGTTTCAATGTCGTTAAATTATAATGACTTTCTAAAGATATATTAGCGTGAATGTCAATTTGCCACAGTCGTAGTTTTTCAAGAAATTTATAAACTGATATCGGCGTTGTTAAACGTGCTGCTTCTGCCAAAATGGTAAATAATCTTTCGGTGAAATCCAGATGTGCGTCGTTCAACATATTGTTTTCCTCCAGTAGTTTTAAATCGTCTTTAATGAGATTGCGGTATTTGATACTATTCAGAATCAGCCGGTCCAGTTCGTATTTTATCCGGGACTTTTTATAGTTACCGAAAGGTATTTTAAGTAATCCTTCTAAATATTGGAGTGCTTTATTATTACTCTCCCCTGGTTTTCCAGAATTAATTACTTTTAATTTTGCCCGCGCCTTATTTTTGACAGATTCACTTGTTTTCATTAAGTGAATACGCTTTTCATACGGTATTTCGTCGGAAAGCTCTATATTTTTAGATGATATCGCAATTTGCTGATTGATATTTAAAATTTGTCGTATTTTCCAATGAAATACATCCAGTATATTTGCTAATTTAAAAACCTTATCCCCACCGTTTATTAACTCTACTAATAAATTAGCAATATAACCACTATTACTATTATTGGTATCCATAGCAAGGTTTCGAATTAAATTATATTTATACAGATCGTCCGATAATGCAAACATCTTTACTATTTTAGAAATATTCCACTCCTTTGATTTTTCATTGTCATTAAAGTTGGTAATGCACCGATTACAAATCTGCGACGGGCTGTATATACTAAATTCCGCTATCGATAACGTATTTAAATAGTTTACTTTAAATTCACCATTGATATCCAAATTATTAATTAAATTATCCACCTGATTAAATTTCTCCTCAAAAACTTTTTTCTTTGTATAACTATTCAAATGGTCATTATCAAAATATCCATATAATATTAATAACTTGTTGTTTATTGGGATGTATACTTTTGCACCCAACACCTGAATATGGATATTGGTCTTTGACGGTGTATATTTATTTACACTCGGTTTATCTAATTGATAGGTACTTAATGTAATACTGTTCGTCTTCACGTCTTGCCCGTAGGTATTTAATACGAAAGATATATTATTATTATTATTAGAAGTATATGAATTTATACTGGTGATGTTGAAAAAATGATTGTAATAGTCCAGGTATGGTATGTACGAATCGGGAATTTGTGTCTTATCCACAAATAATCTAATACTTTGGTATATATCAATTAGCCCTCCATAACGAACAATCTCTATTATTAATAATTTAATTTTAGCCATATCTAAATATAGTTTAAATTTGGAGATTTTATACAGGAATCTCGGGGTGAAAATACTGGGATATAGTGTGATTAAGTCGGATACACTGTTTATTGATTTAATAATTTTTGTATAGACTACATGGGATAATGTCTTCTCCTTGTAATTCAACTGTTTAATAATTGTTTGGAGTATACTATTTAAAAATTTAAATTCAACTTCTATATTATTTTTGAAATCTCTAAATTTTCTCCACTCAATAATAATCTTATTTATAGCCAGCGTTTTTTTAATTACAGACATTATAATACTGTGACAAAAAATTTTAATTATTATAAATTTGATTTACATAATTTAAATTTCCTTAATATAAAATCGCAACCTATATACTATGGTCAAAAATAAGGGTGGGAAAAAAACTAAAAGTAAATCGCGGAAGGGATTTCGTCAAAAGGAACTTAATATCAAAGATCTGAAAAAAATAGACGACCAGGAGTACGCACATGTCCTATTTGAAAAGGGGGACGGTCGGTATGACCTAATATGCTATGATAAAGTCAGGCGGATGGGAATTTTGCGCGGGACATTGCGGCGGAAGCATCGCGTCACCAAAGGCGACTTGGTGTTAATATCAATCAGGGAATTCCAAAACGACAAGTGTGATATAGTTGGAATTTATACCCAGAACGACGTCAATCGATTAATGAAAGAGGGTGAAGTTACCAAGAATTTTGTTAAATCTGGTGCACATACAAATGTTATCAGCGGTGACGTAGACTATATCTCGCCAAATAATGACAACGGTGATCAGTCTGGGGATGATCCGGATCGAGCCTCGGACGACGACACGGGACTTAATATTGGGGACATTTAAAATAAATTTGATGTGTGTTTTTTTTAAATAATGGTCTGTATAAATAATGGGCATCCCTAAATTCTTTCGATATATTACTACAAAATATACAGATATTATTAGCGACAATGTTAGTGATTTAGATAACTTGTTCTTTGACTTGAATTGTATGATTCACCCGTGCACACACCGAGTCATTGCACGATTTCCAGATTTGGTCAATATGTATAACAATACGATTAGTTCCCATTCGTTAGACAGTATAACGGCGTTTGAGGCGGAAGTTTATATCGAAATAGAATCTTATCTCAGGTACTTGATTGGGTTTGCCAACCCCCAGAAATTAATATATCTGGCTATAGACGGTGTGGCGCCACGGTCGAAAATGAAACAGCAACGACTGCGACGCTATAAGAGTGTACTCGAAAAAAATATGCGTAAAGTGATTGACCATAAATACCACAAAGCCTCTATAACACTTGATACCAATTGTATTACTCCGGGGACACTATTTATGAAAAAATTAAGCTGTTTTATTAAACGTTTATTGACAGTTATAAAGGCAGAACGGGGTGTAGCTATTATTTTAAATGATAGTGGGATAAAGGGGGAAGGCGAGCACAAGATACTACAATATATGAAAACTGCGTGTCGGGAAGAGGTAAATTGTATTTATGGATTAGACGCCGATTTAATTATGCTGGCATTGGTCAGTAATTGCCAGCGGTGCTTTTTACTAAGAGAATCGGTTCATTTTGGAAAAGTCGATACCGAAAAGCTATTATTTTTCGATATAGAATTGTTCAGTGACAAACTATACAAAAGTATAGAAACTCCGATTATGACTAAACATAAAAAACTTTTAGCCGATACACCAGAATATATACCATTAGAGTTAATTAAATCGCGAACAGTGCGCGATTATATATGCCTATGCTTCTTTATTGGAAATGACTTTTTACCACACTTAACAGGAATTGATATTAATAATGGTGGTGTAGATAAACTATTAGACATTTATATAGAGAATTTTATTGTAAAGCCGTATTATTTAGTCAATGAAGATCATACATTAAATTTGATATTTGTCAAGCAGATTATTAATAAATTGTATAATATCGAAGATGCTATCCTGAGGTCCTATCAAAAAAAGGTGGATAGGTATAAACCCCGTCTAAAATATTCCAATGAATATGAATTGGCTTTAGAGAAATTACGATTTTACCCAAAATTTAATAATGAAGGGGTCGTGAAATTTGGAGAAATTGGGTGGCGCGATAAATATTACAAATATTATTTCAATATTACTAATCATGTTAAAAATGAGTATATGCTAAATAATATTTGTAATAATTATATAGAAGGTCTCCAGTGGAATTGCTATTACTATTTCGATACATGTGTCTCTTACAGTTGGTATTACCAGTACTCAGCGGCCCCGACACTTAAAGACCTGAGCCACTATTTCATTAAAAGAGTGTATCCAGCAAAATTTATTGATATTGAGTTTAGTCCTTTAGAACAACTGGCAATTGTGTTGCCGAAAGAATCCAAACATTTATGGTCCAAAGCCTACGCTGAAAAAACTGACTCTGACGCCGAACTAAGCCTGCATTATCCGAAAACGTTTAAATTGGATTTACTAAACAAACATTTTCTATGGCAATGCGAACCCTTATTAGACGATATTAGTAACGAATCAATTAAAAACGTATTTGCCCAAATCGAACTTACAGAGACGGAGAAAATTCTAAATGCAAAAACTAAGTTATATATACTTTAATTCGAGTCGTCGAAATAGTATTTTCGCATGAGGTCTACCGCAGTTTTCAAATCCACGGAGTCTTCACCTTCAACGGACGATCCGTTTGCGGGAGACATTGGTAGTGAGGGAGATTGATTATCTGGCTGCAGCTGGGTCTCAATACCCACCCACCGAAATTGCCCATCCTCAAAAACCCCTCCATATTTACCATTTGCGTATTTTTTGATTGATATAATTTTACCGTGAGTGGATTCCATGACAGACTGATTTTTTATATTTATAGTATCTTTGGGTATCAGTAAAATATCGTCAATATTTTCCATAATTATAAATATACCCGTATATAAATATTGTGGTCGTTTAACGTATTATTAAAAAACTACAAATTAAATAATATATACTTTAATATAATGGTGAAGGATCAGTTATTTAAAAATTATCCTACCAGTGAATTATTAAGTAGTATATTCGGTGCCTTTGGAATCACTGAATTAGAACAACACTACAGTTTTTCTCGAAACGATCTAAAACATCTGCAAACAGTTAAAAAAATTAATATGTTAAAACCTTATTTGGAAAAATGTTATATTCCATGTAAGGCCAGAACCTATTTAAATAATTTAACCGAAAAAAATGTTGTTACCGTATTGCGACAGATGTTAAGATTGAAGGGATATTGCCTAACTTCGAAAGAGAAATACATCAAGGGATATAAATTTATTTTATATAGGCTGGAGAAAGCGGACCTTGGGACACCGTATACACCAATTAAAAATCCAAATTCCACACCCTCCCCAATCAAAGATACTAAACCCATTATAATAACATTCAATTAAATAACCTGTTGACAAATAGGACACTTTCTATTAAGAGTATACCAATTATCAATACAGGTTTGGTGGAAATAGTGCCCACATAAGGTATTACACCTGCATATATCAAACTCCGTATATATTTCATTACATATATGGCATTTTTCGTCCGCGTCGTCAATATCCTTATAAAGAATATTCGTGGTTTTATTTAATAATTCGCTTATCGAAAGTCTGTTAGGATATATATTTTCTATATTTTCTAAAGAATTAGCTATAGAATTCGTTAATACATCAGTAATATTAAATACATTGTTAATACCGTCCATATCAAGTTCGTAATCTATAGTGGCATTTATTTGCGTTGTATATAAGCGGTCTCTATCTGGATTGGGGTGTGTAACATTTAAACCCGGCGGTGGATCGATTTCATTGGCGGTACCCAGCAATGTTGTATTCGGAGGTTCCTGTGGCGGTGGAAATGTATAGTGTGGTGGTGCTCGTATGGGTAAAGAATGTGGGGGGGTGCTATTGGAAACCCCTAAAGGTTCTCGTGGAAAAATACTTTCATTATGTTGTTCGGCTGTGCTGGGGCGAGTGTTGGGTTGAGTGCTGGGTTGAGTGCTGGGATTAGTGCTGGGTTGAGTGCTGGGAGGGGAGGTAGGCCATGGTGTATCCGGAGCTATGTTATAATTATATGTGATTGGTCGTTCATAGTAATTAAATACCAAGTCGGTTACTTGTGGTATGCGTTCGAAAAGTGATTCAACCGCGCTATTATCCATAGTAATATTTATTAATAAGTGTTTTTTAAATCAAAACTAATCCAATCCATATTTTATTAGCTTTTTAAATAATAAATTACTTGATAATATCTCATGGAGGGTCATTGTCAATATACTATTATACGCGGGTTCTAATACCAGTGTCTTAAAATCAAGACACAAAAATTTAACTGACTTATCCAGAGTAATAGTATTTGAATACCCAAATAGTTGCTTATTATCCAATGGGATTCTATTTATTATAGTGTTATTTGAAATAGGCATATAGTGAATATTGGCGTCCTCGGTAAGATTACTTTCAATGAGGTTATTAAATGAATAGTCGTGATTCAAAGTATTACTGACCCGTAGTAGGTTATCCAGAATGACCTTAATTTGTTCAGAGTTTTTTATGGACGCTATATTGGTAAAATCAAAGCTATTAAATTTGTCATTATACTGCTTTGCACGCTCACAAAAGAAAATAAGTTTTCCCTGTAAATAGGCACTTTCGTCGAGATCAAAATTATTAACTACAATTGTAGAACAATTTAACCACACACCGCCATACTTATAAATTATTGCATATTTGAGAAGATTATCCCGTATATACGGAGATTTACAACTCTCTATATACGTTACATACTCTGGAACAATGCGTTGAATATCAGCCTGTGTAAAAACTAATATATTATAGGTTGGGTCTAGGTGTCTAGTAACAGTTTCGATACACAAGTCTATTATTGGTGGTGTAGACGTATAATCTTGCCTCTGGGTTATATAGTTATTGTATATCCACACGGTTTTTTTATTATGTTTATCAATCCTATTAGTTGTATAAAATTCGTTAGAACCTACATTTAAGAGATTTTTGTCTAACATAACCGTTACTATAATTAAGATTAGTAAAAAAAATATTTTAAGCATTATTATATTAGTATTTTTTTATCTGAAATAATCCGTAATTAAAGTACTCCGCTCGCGACGATTTTCCAATATTCGCAGAATATCTCTAAATAGTATTTTCGCCGCTTCCTTTCGCTTGCATTCTAACATATATTTAATCGAATCGTTTTTGGACTTACCCTTGTCCCGATACGTCCGGTATTTATTGTCAAATTCAAGTATATTTTTAGAAAATCCAGGTATGTCTTTAAGGCATAGTGCAAAGATTTGCGATACTGGTTTCATAATCTGGTTTGTAATGTAAAATTCATAATCTGGTTTAAGCCCATGTTCGATAATATAGTCAGGGTTCTCAATACGGTCCCCCTGTAACTTGCTTTTTTTATCAGTCTGAATATAAATGTATGGGATTCTGTCGTTAATTTTAGGTTTATTACCGGGGTCCCGCTCTCCTATTCTATCCGCCAAAACCTTGTGGGCAATACGATCGGGGTCTTTATAATATGACGCTAATGTTTTGGTTACAATTAACGTTTGCATCGGGTATACACCCTTGATTAATTTTCTAAGTGACTTTTTAAGAAATGTAATCGCTGGGTGGATGTCCTTATCTTTCATGAGGATGTCAATAATACCACCGTAAATAGCCTTTACGATCGGGGCATTATCGCGGCGCTTTAAGACAATTCCCATGCTTTTACGCTTATATTTATCGGGATCGTGCTCGTATAAATTTCCAACATAGCGTTTTTTACTCAGTAATATAAACGGGTCGAACGTTTTCTCATATTCTAAATTTTGGGGAGCCCGCAGAATTGTTCGTTGAATCTCCTTTTCAGTATAAATTGCCAATTCGATACTTTTCTTACGAGCATCCCGTCCCATTAATCTATTACCCTCATTATCAATACATTCGAATTCAACAAATATAGAATCTGTATCGCCATAGGTAAGTTTATTTTTTAAATAGCGAGTTGCACCGTTCGACAATATTTGCGGATAATTTTTAGTATTAATGGCAAACTCCTTCGCGATAATTAACCTTTCCCGCCCAACCGCTGTAGTAGAAGCGGCGATCTCCTTATAATATATATCACTGGTTTTGGCACCCAATTGTCCATACAGGGAATTGGCCGTCACCTTGAATGCCAATTGTAGACCGTCTAAAACATTCTTTTCAAACTCGTTATATTTATCGGCCACCAACAGTATAGTACTCGCGTCCAACGTTACATCGCCATCTTCAGTTTTAATGATCTGTGTATCGGAATCGTACAAGCCACAATATGTTGCCATATTCGTACTAACAGTCTTATACTTAATCTTCTTCCTAGCATTTTTACGTGCACTTAATAAATAATCTAAAATCTGTGGTATTAGACCTTTGGTTCCATCGCGATATTGCACGTAGCGCACAGTTTTTTCACCGACCTTTTCTTTTCCCTTGACGGCTCCACCAGGAGTATATAGTGATTGGAATCTGTCGTAAGTAACGTCTTCAAAATCATAACCTAACTCATTAAGTTTTTCACCTCCACCAACTCCTAAATACTGTTTATCAACTACTAAAGTTTCGTGCGACAAATTTACCTCAATCATTGAGGATGGATATAGTGAACTATAATCTAAAACAGCTATGGGACGGTTTATATAAATACCTGGGTTTGGATCCAAAACAACAGCCCCTTCGTAACCTTCCGTATCAAAAGAATCCTTATACAGGAAGGGTAATATATAATTTTTAGATTTAAGGAAATATGATACCAAACTTAAAATTTTAACACCTTGCCCACGGTGGATAATCCACGACAAGGGGTTTTTGCAAACATTAGCCATACCAATATTATTGGTTAATAATTCCAGTTTATTCAATATTTCAATACATAGAATGACGTCCATCATACAGTATTTGGCGATAACGAAGCGGTCGCGGTCACTGCCCTGTTGGAGTCTAAAAATATCTTTGGGGGAGACGTCGTCTTTACCTAAACACCATTTACAACTTTTCGATAAATCAAGTTCAATCTTATACGCAACCTCGAAACATTTGCGGTCAGCATCTAAATTGGATATTTCGAACTTCTTCCCTTCCAAATATTGGTTGTCTAAATAACCATCCAATATATTGAAGATAACGAAATTTTCATTATTGAGACCAGTCACCGACTTAGTAAAAACGGTTGTAACCTGCAAGTCTGCGTCGTAATCTAATCGCACTATTTCACCATTGATAAAATTAGCTGCAACCCTATCTAATTTATAGGATTCTAAATTATAGGCTTTTCGTACAAGCGGTAAGAGATCCATTTGTGTCCTACCTACAATATCAATGTATTCCGTAATAATCAGCTCGCCCGTATGGCTTTTTTTTTGCTTTGTTTTCAGTTTTGATTGAAATGCTTTGGCTTTGCTCATTTTAGAAAACTCACTCCAGATACCCGTCTCATTCGCACGCTTAAATAACCAAGGCATATCAAACCCGTCTGTATTCCAACCAGTTAAAACGTCGGGATCTTCGAATTGGATAATTTCAGTAAATCTCAATAGTAACTCCTTCTCCAAGTTAAAACATTCTGTGGATGCATCTACTAATTCGTCGCAGCCTTTTAACGTTAGCATATAGTTCTTGTATGGAATTTTACTACCATAATCAATAAACGACATTCCAATCTGAATCGTTTGGTCGCCTTTGACTGCTGGTAATTTATTAGTTAAATCGTCGGCTAAATCTGGGAATTTCAGTTCACCGTCGTCATCCTCTTGTCCAGAATAGAAGTTTATAATTTTGGTAATGTCGCTCTGCAGCACAAATTCTTCTGGTTCGGGTGGGAATTTATCGGTGATACGGCGGTACTCCCATTTATAGCGATCGGTATCGTGAGATTCCAAAATATCATTTTCAATTAGGCATTCGATTAATTCATCGTACGTTTTGGAGTCATTGAGTAAAATATTTATTTTAGAAATGCAGGCGATATTATGCTGTTTCACCAAGATACTGTTAGAACTATTACTGGCGGTTAAATATTCAGCTATTTTAGCCGACAATTGCTTACGATAACCTTTATCGATTTTACCAAATGGTTTGTTATATATTTTACTGATACCCAATTCTTCATCGCCTCGCTTAAATCCAGCCAATATGCATTTATTGACAAATTTAGCCTTATTCCCAAGAAGACCTTTGGGGTCAGATTTTGTCAACTTGAGAAAGGAGTGAAAAATTTCTCGAGCGAATTTAATATAGTCTTTTATCGGCAGTGGAAAGTCGCCGTGCGATGAGTCACACTCTATATCAAAGGCCATAATTTTAATTTTGGTATTTCCTCGGTCAGGAATCTTTTTAAGTTGTTTCCAATGTGTTCTGATTGTTAGGTCGGAGGTTGTTTCAACAGCGAGCCGCTGATATTTGCCCGCTTTTACGCGAATCCACCCCACTGTATCAATGTCTTTGTGGTGAATAAATTTTAATAATGGGTCTACCATATTGTCGTATAGATCCAGTACAGCATCTGGGATGCATACCCCAGGGATATTCAGTCGGGCCGGTTCTAATTTTACCTTAAAGTCTGTAACTTTATTCCGTAGTTTGTTTATAATTGCAGAGTATTGGGATTTGTTAATGGATGACGTTCGTAAACCGTCCTCAATCTCATACATTGTCATAAAATTATTTTTAAAATTGGCTTTAAAGTCCGCTTCGTCGGTATAATCCTTGAGTACACTATACAGGAATTTATTATAAATGGTTTTAGACCTTTTTTGAAATTTATACACTGCATTTCGCATGGCCCCCTTATTATTAAAGACAAATCTGACAAATTTATGATTCGCTTTTTGATCAAAATTTCGGAAACTATGTCTTTTGGTTATAGAGGCTCTCAGTAGAGATGCTTTATATTTAAACTGCATTTCGTCCCTAAGCCAATCTGTCAGTTGACCACATTGTGACTTAGTAAAGTCATCTGGAACTTTCACGTAAAAATAGGGAGTAAAATCTTCGATTTTCAAGGTATACGTGACACCATCGAGATCTTTTCCAAACATGGTGACTACGAATTTGGAATGGTCTTTCCTATTATAGGCATTTTTCTCGGGCTTTTCGGATTGTTCGTCCAGTAACTCGTCCCCTGAAAACCAGCTTATTATTTGAAATTCTATAGCAGAATTCATAATTAATTAAAGTAACTTTAATTAATTAGTAATCAAATTATACATAATATTATCGACAGTATAACTATTACACCATATTATAGAAATAATACTTATTCTGGAAACTTATTATTTATAAGGTGATAAATAAATTTCTCATTTGATAATAGACTATGAACGATATTGTATTCATTGTAAGTATCATTGCGTTATTAATCATTTTATTTCTATATTATGAACATAAATATTCCGAATTAACTATGGTAACGTCCAGTATAAATGATAAACCGTATTTAGTTAGAAACCGCGATGATAAGTTAGCGGCGGCCAACATGCTCGCCACCATAGTTAAACGCATTGATATACTAATCCAATATTCTATTAAACATAAAAAATTCAACCGTTTAGTTAAAAAATATAATCCAAATAATATATCAGAGTCATTGTCTAACTCTAAATATACCTCTTTTTCGGTTAATAAAGGCGAACAGATTGTCTTTTGTATTAGAAATAAAGACCCCAAACAATCTATAGTGGATTTAAACACCTTAATGTTTGTGGCAATCCATGAATTGGCTCACATCCTATCAAAATCAGTTGGTCACAATGACGAATTTTGGGGTAATATGCGTAGTCTATTGAAAGTCGGTATTAAACTGAATATATACACACCAGTCGACTACTCGAAATACCCTACACCGTATTGCGGGATCAACATCACCGCGACACCTTAAATCATATTAGTATATTTAATACAACGAATAGGGTTATTAATATCATAACGTTAACCGCATGGTTAGCTACTTTCCGGGTTTTTATGTTTAATCTCCCTACCCGTAATATAGCCGGGTCCATATTCCGAACATACGTGTAGTATACGTTGGTGTTGTAGACGAGGGTATATATTATACTGGTGATAATTAAAGACAATACCAGTATCCCAACTTGTTTAGTTATTAGTGCGGCTCGAGTTCTCCCAAACAGCACCTTATAATGTGACAATTTTAATGGAGTAAATTTCAGTTTAAACCCGTCGATATTAACTTTGTTTAAAGGTGTTGGTAAGATATCAGTCATAATAGAATGTAATATATAATGATATATAATTTTAGTGAGCAGGTTAGCAAATTAGTATTTATATTTTCTATATATATATTAATTATGGAAAACGAATACAGCAAGTTCAAAATAGTGAGAGTAATATATAACTATTTTAAAAACACATTGAGTAAAAAACATACATATAGACAGGTATTAAATAAGATAGACTTCAATGAGGAGGTCCTATCACCGTCTATTGCAACCGCTTTGGAGGGGTTCTACACAGCCCCACCAAAAGCACTACAAATACCCTTTATTTTTATAGGGGATTTAAAAAAATATCCGTCCATCACAAAAAAAATGTTAGCAAACTTTACAAAGTTTCTATTAACAAAGAAACCTATAAATAAATTTAGTAATATTAAACTTTTTAAAGGGGTATTTGGGGTTAATTTCCTAACAGACTGGGATATTATTGATTCTGGAGGAGTGTATTTGTATCCAACCGTATATATTACCGACAAATACATTAGTTATCTTAATACGATCGACGAGATCGAACATATTGTATGTGAGGCGATGCGTAATGGTCTAACAAGTATTAAAACTGTTAATGGTGCGAAAAACAAACTGTTTAGTCCAAATAAAATATTAATGTATACAGACGCTTATGTGGACGATAATAGTTTATTAAATATACAAAACAATATTATATTACAGTGTAAAGACAGTGCTACCGATTTAAAGTTATTTATAAAAATGTTACAAGTCTATAATGTCCCCAAGTTAGTAGTCACAAATTTATTAAACACTATGTACGATGATCAGTTTACCCCAGAACTGATACCGCCCATAGTTCAAAACCCGATAATTGCACACCTGATTAAGACTAATATGCGTTTTCGCCCGATCACCATTCAAAAATTTTATGCCCCCCCCAACAAGTTTGGAGTCTTTAATACCAATATTGATTCTAATCTCGCAGCCTATTTTGAACACGACGCTATATACACAATGTTCAACAGTCAGGATTCTAAAAAATCTACAAAATTACTTGGTGACGTAACTAAAACAGAGGTTTTGTATATTTATAATTATAACAATGTAAAGACGTTATATAACGACGCGGAAATTTTGAATTTTTATTTTCCGTTTAATTCGAAACCAGATACCGAATTCCATTATAATTCACGGTCGGAAGACATCGATTCGTTGTCAATGAGTGCAGGCGATAATTTACAAACTAATATACTGGTCGACATTAAAAATATATCAGTTCTTTCATTAAACCAGCACCCGCTAATATATCTTTTTAATAACTGTAAATTATCAAATGACGTACCCTTTGTGAAATTCAATGATATTCAGGCTGACAATGAAATATATAAACTTTATCGACCGATGTTAACCAAAGAAACCAAATACCATAAACCACAGATTAGTCGAGAATTATTAGATAATTGGTGCAAGTATAATAACACTTTTTTCGATGTTGAAAACTTGCACAAATTGCAAGAAAAATCCACAGATAAGAGGCGACGAGGTGAGCTTGTAAAAATGCCTCAGAATTATAATAAACACGCTCGTCTTTGTTTCAAACTTAAATTGGGTGATAATTATACAACGCAGTACTTCAGTGGTAAGGTATATAATTTCATTTTAGACGATGCTGGTAAACGGGTGGCGGTAAATATAATGTATAATTCAAAATTAATATACAGAGAATTTAAAACCGTTTGGAATTTATCCGAAGAATCCTTAAATCTACAGGATATAGTTCCGAATCAGGTCGTGAAATTTAAAAAAAAAACCGCTGTATACGCGGACGTTATTTTACACGATATTGAAAATGATGGTAAAATAATCGTTAATATTCAGGTTGATATGCTTAAATTAAAAAACTTTAATATATTTTCCTCCCAAGAAATAGACTTCATTAAGACCACGAACGCTTTTCTTGACAAACACATATTTAGTAACAAATTCTACACTAAAAAATTTGTGGTATCATACAACGACGTGAATACACCCTTAATTGGTATGGATCCTTACCATAATGTGTCGCTGTATAAAACCCATTATCATTTGTATATTCAAAGTTTCATGGCGTGCGTGAACATTATTGAAAAACCAGATGCATATGGTATTACAAGTATGTTCCATGACGATGTTGGGCGAGTGAAGATTCTGGATATTTTACAGGAGTTAGCACCCTTTGTTGCGTTGGACCCGAAAATCACAACATTTGATATAGGCGAAACAGTGCAATTCTATAAACCTTCGAATACGACCCACGCTACACAAAGTATAGCTGGTCAGTTGGACCAGGTGTGGCAGGAGGATACACTTGTGGAAAGTTTCGACGAAGTCCGAGGATTATATACACTTCGTATAAAAGAATCAAACAAACTTATTGAAGGTGTGGAATATAAATATATGAAGCGGGGTGACAAAGAATTAATTATGTTTAATTATAGAACCTCCACAGAAAATGACGAGGAGATAAATAAAGTCGTTATAGATTACCATAATACATATTCTGTCTCTTCAAAGACGTTTTCAACTGGATATGGGATCAGTTGTATAGTTACCAATTGTTCTAATTTTGCGGCAATGAGCTATATAGCTAAAATTTTGCGAATGGTGTTCAAAAGGTATGACCTTTCTACTACCAAAATCTCTGATAAAACTACCCCAGGGTTTGTGGAGTTAGTTGAACCAGATGATTCAGACGACGGTGTGTTATTTAAAGGCGATGGTGACGACGACGATGTTATGGACGATTCGTCTGG